>WUUC01184212.1_pt1 | contig 13687 bp, 18 predicted proteins | sample 6278441 | NCBI WGS metagenome assembly WUUC01 (sample SAMN13675441, study PRJNA597444) | soil metagenome | isolation source: soil | place: USA: Washington | collected 2017-10
CCAGCGAGCCGAACTGCGCACGCTCTGGCACGCCAGCCAGGACATGGAGACACCCCCGGCCGGCCGGCGCCGGGCCACCGCGGATCTGGCCCTCGCGCTGCACGGTCACCTGAAGGACAAGTTCACCTTGGCGAACCTGGCGCAGGCCATGTCGACCAAGGACGCCAAGGTCCGGTCCGCCGATCTGCAGCGCGTGCTCGACACGGCGCTGGCCGGCGCCGCCTGATCCACGGCTGTGTCGTACCCGGCTGCTAGGTTCCTTCCTGTCTGATTCCGATCACAAGGAGATCCCGTGCTCGCGTCCGACCGCACCCTCGCCAGCCTCATCCACCGGGACAGGCTGAGCGTGCAGCCCACCGAGGACGAACTGCTCCAGCCGGCCAGCATCGACATGCGGCTGGACCGCTTCTTCCAGGTCTTCGCGACGCACCGCTACAGCTACATCGACCCGTCGAAGGAGCAGCCCGGCCTGACCGAATCGGTGGAGATCGAGGACGGCAAGCCGTTCATCCTGCACCCCGGCCAGTTCGCTCTCGGCTCCACCATGGAGACGGTCACCTTGGATGACACTCTCGCCGCACGGCTCGAGGGCAAAAGCTCGCTGGGCCGGCTAGGTCTGCTCGTCCACTCGACGGCCGGCTTCATCGACCCCGGCTTCACCGGCACGGTCACCCTGGAGTTGTCGAACGCGGCCGGCCTGCCCATCCATCTGTGGCCCGGCATGAAGATCGGCCAGTTGTGCGTCTTCGCGCTGACCGAGTCCAGCAACTCGCCGTACGGTTCTGCGGCCTACGGCTCCCACTACCAGAATCAACCCCGCGGCCCCCAGGCCAGCCAGGGATGGCGCAACTTCCGCACCTGGCCCACCCGACAGGAAGAGATCCTCCATGCCTGAGCCCGTCCGCGCCCACCGCGCCCATGTCTTCGTCGACACCGAGTACGACCGGCTCGACACCAGCACCGCCAACCTGGTCGAGGTGGCGTACGCGGTCGAGGACGACCCGATCACCTGCGGAGTTCCGCCGCACACGATCGAAGGCTCCGACCCCAAAGCCCTGGAGATCAACCGGTACTACGAGCGCGACCTGGGCGACCGGGCCCGCTGGAGCCGATCGATCCTCGACAACACCGCGATCGCCTGCGCCGGCCAGACCATCGTCGGCGCCAACCCGCGGGTCGACGCGCACCTGCTGACCCGGGCGCTCGGCTACGAGCCCTGGCACTACCGGCTCTGCGACATCGAAAGCGTGGCGTACCTGTTGCTCGGCTTCGAGCAGATGCCTGGCCTGCGGGAGATCAAGAACAGGCTCACCGAGCTGGGCTACGAACTGCCCGACCCGGACCACAGCGCCGGTGGCGATGTGGAGACGCTGCGCGCGGTGTTCCGGATCCTGCAGCGCATCGGCCGCTACTACGCCGCCGGCGCCGCGCCGACCCCTGAGCAGGTGCAGGCCCGCGAGGACGCGATCAAGCAGGTCATTCCGTGAGCTTTCACCTGGAGTCAGAGGTGGTCGCCGAAGGAAACAGCGTCGAGTACCTGATCGCCCTGCGGTACGGCGTCCGGGAGCGCCTCGGCGGGTTCGCCAAGGACAAGATCGATACGGAAGGACCGTAGGCTAGGATCGTGACATCGACTAGAGGGAGGGCGTGCAATGGATTCCGCGCTGCGCGTCTGCGCCAACTGTCGTGTCCTGGTCGAGCCTGACCGCGACCTCTGGCGCCACGTCCCCGAGTTCGCCGAGAAGTTCTCCAAGACCGTCTGCCCGGATCCGGCACCCGGCCGCGTCCCCTCTGGCTCCGAGGCCCGGTTCGGCCTGGCCCGGACCAAGTCGGCCGGCAAGGACAAGTTGAGCATCACGGGCGAGATCGAAGAGCTGGCCCTGCCGGCCGGCGCGCCGGTCACGATCGCCGTGGACGGGTCCTACAAGCTCACCGTCGCCGAACGGGTCAGCAAGCCGATGTCCTACGGCTGGCTCGCCACCAACGGGCTCTACGGCCTGGGCACCTTCATCGCCTCCGGCCGGATCAGCGGCGGCGACCTGCGTCCCGACGGCGACGACCCGGCGCGCACCCTGCAGGCCGAGCTACGAGCCATCGCGGCCGCCCTGAACGCGGTGCCGGACACCCACCCGGTCACCCTGCTGTGCGATTCGAAGACCGCGGTCGGCTACATGCAGCTCTGGCGCGACGGCCACGACTTCATGCCGGGCGGTTACGACGTGGCCCGCGCCGGCGGCCGCGAGGCGACCCTGGCCCGGCTGGCCCGGCGTGCGCGTGAGAGCGCCGACATGATCACGGCCACCTGGCTGCCCGGGCACACCGGGCATCCGCTCAACGAAGCGGCAGACCAGCTGGCGAAGATGGCCCGGCTCTGGGCCACGGGCAGTCTCGAGCGCGAGGCGGTGGCCGCGGCCGCCCGCCGGGTCGTCCAGACCGGCCTCTCCCGCTTCAGCGCCGACGCAGCTGCGTGAAAAACCTGTCATAGGGGGGCGGTAGGCTCTGTTTCGTGAATGAAACAGCGCTCGCGTTGACACCCCCGGTGACCTGCGACATCAGGGCGAAAGTCAAACGAGGGTAACCCTTGCCCGATGTCCGTGTCGTGTCGTAGGCTGCTCGCATCACATTAATGCCCAGATATTCAGGGAGTCCACGTGCTGCAAAACGCTGATCAAGGCGCACTCGACGTGCGTCAGATCGCTCAGCACCTGGGCACCCGCGAATGGAACATCACTCGCGAACTGCAGTTGGCCAGGAAGGGTGAGCCTGGCCGGCTGCAGGGCGAGAAGGTGACCGGCGTGGGCGGCCGCGGCCGCGGCGGGCAGTGGCGGGTGGATCGCGAGGTCTACCTGGACTGGCTCGGCGTGCCCGAGGAAGACCGTACACACCTGGGCCCCGACGGCCTGCCACTGCTGTATACGGACCGCGCCGCGGCCACCGAGCTGGACCTGCCCATCAATGCGATCCGGATCGCGGTGTTGATTCAGCGGCGCGTTCCGTATCTGGCGGTTGGCCGGCACCGGTTCCTGACCCACAACCAGCTACAGCGCCTGCGCGTTGCGCTGGACGAAGACTGCCGGGACAGACCTCGGTAGCCCTGCGCTGGGCGGCTCGTTATGCCGCTGCCTGCGAAATACCGCCCGGCGCAGGGTCCTAACACCAGAGCAACAACCCCACTGGAAAGGCACGACCGTCATGTCGAACGGCAATGCGCCCGAGAGGCGCAGCACGGGCGCACCGGCGCTCGATCAGACCCGAGCGGGTCGCCCCGTGGGAACCCGCTTCGCCGTTACCCACGGGCTTGTCCCGCTCGTATCGCTCGCCCCTGGCAACTCCGAAGATCGCCGCGAAGAAAAGCGTAAGGTGCTGCGCCATATGCAGGGGCTGGCCTGGTCCAGTGGCTGCGTAGCCTGCGGAGAGACCGATGTTGACGTTCTTGAGTTCAACCACGTCGAGACGCCTGGCTCTGCGCACAACAAGCGCACCATCTCCAGGATCATCTCGGCCGCTCTGTCCTATCGCGTCTTCGTTACCGAGCTACACAAGTGCGTCGTCATGTGCGCCAACGACCACCGGCGATTCACTCGCGGAAAACTCCCGCTTGATCCGGCATGGCGCCGGGCCGACGAGGCGCTGCCGATCGAGTTCCGCTGGTACGGTCAGCCGGAGTCCTGGGTTGATGACGGTTACCTGACCACCGCATACCGGGGGACCAGAGGTCTCGTTCACCGCTGTCAGCGCAACACTGCCACCGGCGAGGTTCGGAAACCGTGCCAGTCCAAGGTGGCCATCGCCCTTGCGCACACGACCTTTCTGGCCCCTGCGCCAGCGGTGGAAGACCGATGCCGGTCATGTTTTTTCGACTGCCCGAGCAGGCCCTGACATGCCCTCCGAGCAGCTCGACTTCTTCGGACGGGCTGAGCAGGCCCGGGCGCCCAAGGTCCCACCGGTTATCTTCGCGCGGCGCGCGACCCGGGAACGGATCGTGACGTCCGCGAAGCCGATCTGCGGGCACTGCATGCTCACCGCCGAGGCACTGGGGCGGCTCAGGGAGCCATGGCCTGAGCCGTACGCCCAGTTCCCACCGGGCAGCTGGATCCCGCAACGGGCCAGCTACCGCTTCACCCAGACCGACGGATCGACGCTGGACCTCTGCGTTCAGCACGCCAAGGCGCACCAAGCACGGGGGGAACAAGATGGTTGAGAACAGCTTCGTTCAGATGTTGCGCGACGTCGCCAGCGGCGAGGTCGCCGACGTACGCGACCTCGGGCTGGCCGTCGCGGCCGGCGAATGGGCGCTGGCCGGCAACCACCCCCGCTGGCAGGCGGACCCCGTCATCGCCGGCTACCTGATCCCCGGCAACGGAATCGAGCGCTGGGTCGGGGTGAACGAGATCGAGCAGGAGCTGGAGGTGCGGGTCCGGATCGACGGCTCACGTTGGCAGCAGCATGCCACCCACCGGATCGCCCACGTCGGCCATGCGCTGGACGTGCTGGCCGCGGAGGAGCTGATCCCGGCCCGCTTCTCCACCCTCGGCCGCCGCGCGCTGGAGGACCAGGCGGAGTCCCTGGATCGCGCCGCCGCCAGGCTTTCGTCGATGGCTGACGACGCCTACGCCGACGAGAGTGAAATCGCCCCCCTCTACGGCTGGGAGCTGAGGATCCGCTCGGCCACCTTGAGCATGGCTGCCGACCGCGCCCGCGCCTTCCCGCGCGGCGAGCTGGCGGTGCCCTGATGCCCGGCCGGCGACGAGTAGGGCTGTGGGACGCGCACACTGCCGCGCGCAAGGCCAAGCAGGACGCGCTGACCCCCGAGCAGAAGGCGGCCGCGCGGGCGAAGAAGAAGCAGATGCTGCTCGTCCCCGTCCCCGGCGCGCCGACGGTCGGCGACCCGGAGGCGGTGGACTGGTCCTGCAACTGCGGGTACGAGCCGAAGCTCGGGCCCAACGGCAAGGTTCTCCCGCAGACCCAGGAGCCCGCCTGGCAGTGGACGGAGGAGGCCGGCACCGGACGCAAGCCGTCCATGCGCCGCCACATCGCCGACCTCTGCCTGAAGGTCTACCCGGTCGGCTACCGGCACAACGCCATCGAGCTGCACAACGAGGGCGGGTTCCCCGACGACCTGTACTGGGGGCCGAGCGGACCCCTGTTCCTGGTCCGGGAGCTGAAGGCAATGCGGCATGAGTGGCAGCGCGGGCAGAAGCAGCACCTGCTCAGCCTGCGCCAGGCCGGCCTGAATGTCGCGGTCTACTACCCGTGCTGCATCCTCTCCGGCCATGTCGACGAGGAGCTGGCCTCCTTGTGTGGGCGCAAACCGTGTGGCCCGTACGCCCGTACCCGCCATGGGCAGGCCAACCCCGGCAATCTGAGCTGGACGGAGATCGCCGATGGCGCCCTCAACGTTGACGACTGACAGGTACGAGACGGACCCGGCCCGGCGGGCCGACATCCTCTGGCGCACCCGGGCGGCCTGTCGCGACCAGCCCCACGAGATGGTGCCCAACAAGAGTGACTCGCGGCACCAGGTGCAGATGGCCAAGAAGGTCTGCTCCACCTGCACAGTGGTCGAGCAGTGCCTGGCCTTCGCCGAGCAGGTCACGGACCTGCACGGCATCGACCAGGCGCAGGGGGTGTGGGCCGGGCTGACCGAGCGCGAGCGCGGCGCCCGGGTCGCCCTGGACCTGCCGCGCCAGTCCTGCCGCAAGTGCGGGCTGGACTACGTGCCGATCAACCTGCAGGTGACCGCCTGCAGCCTCTGTATGCCGAAGGCTTCACGCCATTACCTCGACTACAAGCCTCAGATCGTGGGCCTGATCAAGGCGAAGTGCAGCTACGGGGAGATCGCGCTGCGCCTGCGGCTGCCCAAGACCGTGGTCGCCGGTCTGTGCAATCGCTGGGGCATGGGCTCGCCGGCGCGCACCGGCAACTTCGAGCCGATGCCGTGCGGCACGCTCGCGGCGAAGTACCGACACCACCGCAAAGAGAAGCACAGTTGGAAGAAATGCCCGGCCTGCCGGCTCGTCCCGTGGGACCGCGGGAAGTACCGCGACACTAAAGTGGCCCCAAAAAGTTGACATTAACGTGACTTGCCTGCGCGAGTCTGCTCTAATGGAAGCAACGAACAACCCGATCGTGACATCGTCCGACCCCAGAGAGGCATCACATGTCCAGCGCTCAACCCTTGTACAGCACCGAAACACCGGTGAGGGGCCCGTCCGGACCGGCCAGGGTGGCCGCCGCCGCGAAGGCTGCCAAGCCGACCAAAAAGGCCGCGAGCGCGACACCCGAGGAGGCCGTCGCCGTGCTCCTGCACCCCGAGCTGCCGGGTGTCACCGTGCGGTTCGAGTACGTCACGAAGACGGTGGCGGACCACTACCTCACCAAGCTCCCGGACTGGCAGCGCCTCGAGTCGGAGAAGACCACCGACGAATACGTCGAGGACATGGACGACGACGACTAGCTGTTCACCGGTGACGCGTTCCGCTTCAGCGCCGACGATGAGCTGATGGACGGCAGGCACCGCGCCACCGCCATCTCGACGTCCGGCAAGGCTCAGTACGTCCTGGTCATCCGCGGTCTGGCCCGCGAGACCATGCGGGTGCTCGACACCGGATATAAGCGCACTTTCGCCAACTACCTGAGCACCCAGAAGGTGCCTTATGTGCAGGCCGTCGGTAACGTCACCGGACGCCTGCTCGACTGGCGCCGCGGCAACTACGCCACGTCCGCCGCCACCCGCCGGCCGGGGGCGCGGTACCTGGGCGCCAAGAAGAGCCACCAGAAGCTGATCCACACCTTCGAGAACGACCGCGACGAGATCATCACCGCGGTGAAGCACGGCAAGTCCATTGCTACCAACTTCCCGGGCGGCCCGCCGGCCACCGTCTTCGCCTTCGCCTACCTGCTGCTGCGTCGCCTCGACCCCTATAAGTGCGCCGAGTTCTTCGGTGAGCTGACCGGAGACCACGCCCAGAAGAGCACCGACGCGGACTACCCGGTCCGCGCCCTGGAGAAGACCCTGACCTCGCGCGCCGGGGAAGACGGCCTGCGGGACTGGCTGTATCTCAGCTGGATTTTCCGGACCTGGAACTGCTGGCTGAGTTGGGAGAACGGCGAGGCCGGAGAGCGGCTTAGCCGGGACCAGTTCCGCAAGATCAAGCGTCCGCGCTGGGACCTGCTGGCCATGCCCGAAGACCCCAACGAGGCGACCCGGGAGCCGGGGTGGGAACCGCTGTGACCGCCTTCTCTATCGTCACCATCGACGACGCCCGGCGCATGATCCACTGGGTGGCCCGGCGCCAGCGACTGTCCGTGTCGGCGCTCGTCGACACCACCGCTGGCATCAGCGATTCTCTGGTCAGCTTCTCCAACCTGGACGAGGGCGCCCGAGGGCGCACCAAGGACGTCAACCTGGGACTGCTCCTGCAGCTGCTGGCTGCTCACGAGCACCGGCTGGTGTCTCGCCCGGTCGGCGGCCAGCACCCGATGCTCCGGGGCCCGGACATGGTTCCGTTGCGGATCACCGGCGCCGACGGGGAGCTGCTGAAGATCCAGATCGAGAAACTCGGTGATGTGGCCGTGCTCGCGAACACCCTCGCCGCGATCAACAACATGACCGTGACGGCGCTGTCCAAGAAGGCTGGCATCAGCCAGACCATCACCACGTTCGTCAGCGGCAGCAGCAGGTCCACGGACCTGCGGCTCCGTCCTCTGATCGAGCTGAACCTCGCCGGCGGTTTCGAGTTCGCGGTGGAACCCCTCTTCGCCAACCGGCGCGAAGCCCGCCGCGCGTCGGTCACCGCATAGGGATCGTCACATGACCAGGGCGCGCGGTTGCGCGCAACGAGCAGAAGACGTCGGTGGCCACCACCGCGCCGGGCGCGAAGGCCAAGACCAAGGCACCAAAGCCGAAGGCGTCGCCCACGCGTCGCTGATTAAACGGGTCGTCACCAGGTCAAACCTGGCCGCGAGCCCGTAAGATCCCAGGCACGACCGATCTGTTGCCGGTGGCCCTCGCCAGGGCCACCGGCACTGCGGAGGGGCCAGCCAATGACGAATACCCGGTACATCTATGCGCCGATCCAGGAGCCCTGGCGGCCGTCGCACCTTCCTGAAGCGTGCGAAACCAACCCTTGGTCGCACTCGCGCGCCGACTGGGCGTGCTCGCAGGCGATCTGGCCGATCCCGCTGACCGCCATGCAGCGCCGGATCTACGACTTCGTCCGGTATTACCAGCGGATGTGGGGCGAGAGCCCGCTCTACCGGGAGATCCGGGAAGCCTGCGGGTTGAAGAGCGATTCGTCCGTGCAGTACCAGATCCGCCAGCTCGTGGGCGTAGGGCTGATCCGCAAGCCGGCCCGGCGGGTGCGGGCGATCATCCTGACCGCGGTGCCGGTCGCCCTGAGTTAGACGCAGGCCACGGGGCGGCTCTGCCGGCGCATCGGCGGGGTCCGCCGGCCGGGCAACGGCGCGAGCGGGTTCCGCACTCGCCACCACATGTAGGCGCGGAGCCGGGCGGACCCGTCGTCCTCGGGAACGGTGTCGAGGAACAGGTCCCAGCGCTCCTGCTCGACCCGGATCTTGGCCAGGAAGTCGTGAGGTCCAGCGACATCGGGGCCGATCTCCAGCAGGGGGTTGTCGATCTGCCAGTCCATGAAGAGCTTGAGGTCCGGGGTCCGGCCGAGGTCGCCGACAGGCCCGGCGTACTGATGCCAGAGCCAGAGCGGCACACGCAGGGGGCGGTGATTTTCGGCCATGGCGCCATCGTATAGATCGCCATGGGGGGCGCCAACAGACAGTGTCCACGATGGCCGGATTCTCCACCTTCAGGGTTTTTCCGAAAACCCCTCCATGCCACTTGCTATCGCGTTATCTTGGCGACTAGCTTCTGTATCTACGTGCGGCCCCACCAGGGGCACCGTCATCGTCACAAGAGCAACGACCCCAAGGAGCCACCGTGACGGTCAACTCGAACGCTCGTGCGCAGGTCAGGCATGAGTGACATCGATCCGACCATCGGCCGCCGAACCGCGACCGATACCCGCCAGCACATCAACATGGCGGTCGACTTCTTCACCAACCACAAGCTCGGCCACGTCACCGACCCGGTCGAGCGCCTGGCCGTGCGCGGCCTGCTCGGGCACAGCATCGCGGTGGCCCGCCGGCTCGGCTCGGACGGCCATGTCATCCCCGAGGAGGTGGTGGCCGAGCTGGTCCTGCCCCCGGAGCTGGGCAAGATCCTCATCGCCGATGGTTCCTGGCATCAGGCCGACCATGGCTGCACGCGCTGCCCGCAGCCCCGGCTGCACCATGTCTACGTGCACGACTTCCTGGAGCACCACCGCTCCGCCGAGCAGGAACGCCGCACCCTTGAGGCGCGCCGCACCAGCGGCTCTCAGAACGCCCAGCGCCGCTGGGCGGACCACGAGCCGGTCAAGGCCCCGAAGACCGCTCAGCGTGGTCCTGGGCGGCCGCGCACCCGTCCCTTGCCGCCACCCCGGCCCGTCACGACCGAGGAGGCGCCCGTGGACGCGAACGGCACCGTGCATCTGGTGGCAGTGGACCTCGCCGGCACCGAGCCGATTCTGGATCATCCCGCCGAGCGCAAGGCCCGGAGCCGCAAGGGCCGGCCGGCCCGCACCGAGCCCGTCGTGTTCGACCCGATCGTGATCGAACTGTGTGATCACTTCGCCGACTGGCGTGCCCGCAACGACCCGAACGGCAAGCGCCCCAAGGTCACCGAGCGCTGGCTCAACTCCTGCCGCCTGATGATCGAGGTGGACAAGCGCGAGCCGGAGAACATCCGCCGGGCGATCGACTACAGCCAGAGCGACGAGTTCTGCCTGATCTGGATCCAGGCCATGCCGAAGCTGCGCGAGGAATACGCGCGTCTGCAGGCGCGGGCGAAGCTGGACCGCAACCGGGCCGCCAAGAAGAACGGTGGCTCTGCGTCGCCGCCGGCCGCAGTGAGCGTGCCCGGCATGAACGGGATGCTCGCCAGGCAGATGCAAGCCAAGCAGAACGGAATGATCAAGGGTGCCCAGTAACGAACTGACCGAGCGCGAGAAGCTTGATGTCGTGGATGGCATGGTCGTCACCGACCTCCAGTTCGCGATCGCGTCCGGGCTGGCCAAGCGCGGCATCGACCCGAGCCGGGCGCTCGACAACCCGGCGCCGGTGCTGGACCCGCGTGGCAACGTGCTGGGCGAGGAGGCCACCGCCTGGCGTCTCGAGGAGGTCCAGCGCCGGCTGGCCACCGTGCTGACCGGCGAGTTCGATTCGCTTCCTCCGCTGCACGAGTTCGTCGCCGAATGGGTCACCGAACAGAAGAAGGATCCGAAGTCGGCGCCGTGGCTGGTGTTGTTCGGCCAGATCGGCTGCGGGAAGACCTCGCAGGCGCTGGCCGCGGTCAAGGAGCTGGCGCTGTTTCATGCCCGCCGCGAACCGTCCCGCTCGTTCGGCTGGCACTTCATCACCCACCGCAACTACACCGCGGCGGTGCGTCAGGGCAGGGAGGAAGACCACGAGCTGGTCATCAGCCGCTACGAGAACGCAGAACTGCTGGTGCTCGATGACCTGGGTGACTACAACACCCAGGACTTCGGGCGCGCCGTCGAGGCCACCGCCCGGTTGATCAACCACCGTAACCACCATCGCCTGCCCACCATCTACACCACCAACCTGCTCTACAAGCGCGACGACGCCGTCGTGGAGATGGAGCGGCAGATCGGCATGAAGATCGCCACCCTCACGGACACGCTCGATGGTCGGGTCATCTCCCGGCTCGAAGAGGGCTGGACCGCACCGCTGCCCGAGGTCGACTACCGCGCCCGGAAGGGCCGGCTGATGGGCTCATGAGCGCGCCGACGATGAACGGCGGTCGCCCTCAGACCCAGCGATTCGACGAGGCGATGGCCCGGGCCAGCATGGCCGACGAGCAGGCGCTGCTCGGCGCGATGATGGTGGCCAACCCGGCGTCAGGGGTGGCCGGGGAGGTGCGCGACCGGCTTCGTCCTGCCGGCGACGCCCCCGGCATGGGCGAGCACCACTTCGTGGCATGGGCGCACCAGGAGATCTGGAAGACGATCATCACGCTGATGGATCGTGGCGAGGCCTACGACATGCTGGCCGTGGCCGCCGAAATGCCGGCGGACCTGCTGCTGCGCGTCAACGGGGTGCCGTACCTGCACACCTGCATGGAGGCCTGCCCGACGGTAGCCAACGCCACCACGTACGCCATCAACATCCGCAACGCCACCCTGCTGCGAGAGCTGGGGGAGAAGACCCTGCGCTGGGCGAGCCAGGTCAACTCCGCGGCGCTGAACGAGGCCGTCGAGGTCTACGACCGGGTCTCGGCGGAGCTGGCGCTGCTGGAGGTACCCACCCGCTCCGGCGGGCCGGTGGCCTGGGAGGTCGCCGGGGCCGAGGCGCTCGAGGAGATGGAGCGCCTGGCGGCCGTGGCCAAGGACCCGTCCCTGGGGATGACCGAGTTCAGCTTCGGCTGGCCTGACCTGGACCGTATCGTGCGCCCGGCGCCCGGCTCGCTGGTCATCGTCGCCGGCCGGCCCGGCATGGCGAAGGCTCTCGCCCTCGACACCCCGTTACCGACCCCGGTCGGGTGGACCACCATGGGCGAGGTTAAGGCCGGTGACACGCTGATCGATGCTCAAGGAATGCCTACAAAGGTGACCTGGGCGACCGAAGTCATGCGCGACCGCCCATGCTACGAGGTCGAGTTCTCCGATGGGTCGACAATCGTCGCCGACGCCCAGCATCAGTGGACAGTCTCCACTCGCAACGCCCGGCGATCTCAGCGGGTTAGGACCGAGGTGCTCAACACGGAGCAGATGTCCGCCGCCGTTCGCATCGGGGCCGAACAGCGCTTGAACTACGCGATCCAGGTGGCGCAGCCAATCGTGTTGCCGACTGCCGTGTTGCCGATCGAGCCCTACACCTTCGGCGCTTGGCTCGGCGACGGACACAGCGAGGCAGCCCGGATCACTTCAGACGACCCTGAGCTGCTGACTTACATCGAAGACGATGGCTACGAAGTTCGCTCGAACCCCTCGCACCCGATGCTTTACGGGTTCTCCTTGCCTCAACAGGAATGGGATGAGAGGCCGTCTCGAACCTGCCTGAACTGCAACAAGCTCATGGCGTGGCATCGGCCGAGTGGTTGGTGCCAGTCATGCAGGCACGCTAGGCCGAGCGTTCCTAGCATTCTCCGCAGTCTGGGCGTTTGGGGGAATAAGTACATCCCGCAGCAATACCTCCGCGCCTCGGAGGCGCAGAGGCGCGCCTTACTGGCGGGCCTGCTGGACACCGACGGAACAGTCCTCCCTCATGGCAGCGTCAAGTTCGTGGTGACCTCGCGCCAGCTGGCGTACGGCGTCCGCGAACTAGTTCTAAGCCTCGGCTACCGATGCACCATCGCTACCCAGCCGGTCAAAGGCCGGACTGCGGCCAGTTCGGTCGCGTACAGCGTCAACTTCTCCACGGCGGACGAGGTGTTCCGTCTCGAACGCAAGAAGCTGGCCCACAAGGAGCGCTCAAGGACGAAGGACCGGAAGCGCAACGGCGTTCGCTATGTCACCGGGATCCGCCCGGTAGCCAGTGTGCCTGTGCGCTGTGTCGAGGTTGACAACGCCGAGCACCTCTACCTGGCCGGCGAGACCATGATTCCCACGCACAACAGCACGGCGATGCGCAACATCGCCCAACACCTGTCCATGCGCAAGAACCTGCCCACCCTGGTGTTCAGCCTCGAGATGTCCCGGCTGGAGATCTCGGTGGCGATGCTGTGTGCCGGGGCCAGGCTCAAGTCCGACGACGTCAAGCACGGGACGCTGTCCGACGAAGACTGGGTCCAGGCAGCGCGCTATCTCAGCCAGTACGAGAATGCCCCGCTGGAGATCGACGAGACGGTCGGGATCAACCTGGCCTATGTCGACCGCCAGCTGGCCAGCTACGTGCGGCGCTACGGACGCGCGCCGGTGGCGTTCTTCGTCGACTACGTGCAGCTGGGCGAGGAGAGGGGCCACGGCAACCGCCAGGAGGCGGTCGCAGCGATGAGCCGTGGCTACAAGCTGCTGGCCAAGAAGTATGGCACCGTCGCGGTCATCCTCAGCCAGCTCAGTCGTGGCCCCGAGCAGCGCGCCGAGAAGATCCCGCAGCTGTCCGACCTTCGTGAGTCGGGCGGGCTGGAGCAGGACGCCGACGTCGTCATCCTGCTGTACCGGGAGGACTACTACGACAAAGAGTCGCCGCGGGCGGGAGAGATCGACTTCATCATCGCCAAGCATCGTAACGGGCCGACGGACACGATCTCCCTGGCCGCCCTGCTGCACCAGTCCCGGATCGCCTCCATGGCGATTGACTAGGAGGAACATGAGCCCCACCGACTTCGGCGCCGACGGACCCGTCAGGACGCCGAGCCAGGCTGGCCGGACCCGTTACGTCTTCGCCGATGGTGGTTGCGTTCGGCCGGCCGCCCCAGCGGACGACGACTGGGTCGTGGTCGGCTTCGGTGCCGATATCAATATCCCGGCCGCGGTCTGGACCCGCGGGTGGGGCGAGGGCTGGGAGTGTCCCGCCGATCCGCTCGACATCGAGCCGCCCATCTGCCCGTGTGGCGGCGAGCCCCGGCCCGTCAGCGACGAGCTACCGGACGGCAGCCCGTACTGCAGCTACG
>WUUC01134449.1_pt1 | contig 13686 bp, 9 predicted proteins | sample 6278441 | NCBI WGS metagenome assembly WUUC01 (sample SAMN13675441, study PRJNA597444) | soil metagenome | isolation source: soil | place: USA: Washington | collected 2017-10
CTTATCAGGCTTCAGCCACCTCACTGTGATAAGAACTCATACTTGTTTGATCACCTCCTTTCCAGTGTTGAGGCGATGATAATTGAACAATACTTTGTGCGTCAACGGTTTTTTTCGCGGCCATCTTTCGGGCTGAATAATTTCGTCAAAGCCCTCTTTTTGACGCTACCTGTGCAAGCGACGCCGGGAGGGCCGGAAGGGCTTCCCGCACTCAGGCGCGGCGGAAGACCTCGCGCCCGCCGGAGTAGACCGCGTGCGCGTGCTCGACGCCGAAGAAGTACGCAAGCTCGCGGTAGTCCTCGCAGTCGTGGACGACGAAGTCGGCGCGCTTCCCCGCTTCGAGCGTCCCCATCTCGCCGCCTTTCTTGAGACTGTAAGCGGCGTTGACGGTCACGGCGGTCAGGCTCTCGGCGGGCGTCATCTTCAGGTGCGTGGAGGCGAGCGAAAGAATCATTGTCAGAGAGGGCGTGGGCGAAGAGCCGGGGTTGAAGTCGGTCGCGAGCACGACGGCGAGCCCTGCGTCAATCATCTCGCGCGCCGCCGGGTACTGTTTCGAGCCGAGCGCGTAGACCGAGCCGGGCAGAAGCACCGGCTGCACGCCCGCCTTCCTCAGAGCCTCTATGCCAGCCGCGTCCGTGTGTTCCAGATGGTCGGCGGTCACGGCCTTCAGCTCCGCCGCCAGCAGCGCGCCGCCCGAGAGCGAAAGCTGGTCTGCGTGCACGCGGAGGCCCAAGCCGCGCTCGCTCGCCGCCAGAAGGATTCGCCGTGACTCTTCGACGCTGAAGACTCGCTCCTCGCAAAACACGTCGCAGAATTCCGCCAAGCCTTCCGAGACGACGCGCGGCAGCATCTCCTCGATTACCAGCTCGACGTACTCCCCGCGCCGCTCGCGGTACTCGTCCGGCACTTCGTGCGCGCCTAGGAAGGTCGGTACGTACCTGACGGCCCCGCCCGCGTTCAGCCTCCGCACGGCGCGCAGCATCTTCAATTCGTCCTCGACCGACAGCCCGTAACCCGACTTGGCCTCCACGGTCGTCGTTCCCGTCCGCAGGAACCAGACCGCGCGCCGCCGCGCAGACTCCAACAGCTCATCTTCGGTCGCCGCGCGCGTCCGCCGCACGGTCGAGCGAATCCCGCCTCCCGCCGCCGCAATCTCCTGATAACTCGCGCCGCCCGCGCGCCGCTCGAACTCGTCGGCGCGGTTCCCCGCGAAGACCGGGTGCGCGTGCGCGTCCACGAACCCCGGCAGCACGATTCGTCCCCCCGCGTCCAACACCTCCGAGCCCGCTTCCGACAGAGGCTCTATCTCAGCCCGCCGCCCGACGCGCTCGATTCGCCCGCCCCGCACCAACATCGCCCCATCCTCGACGACTGAAAGCTCACGTATCTCAGCCCCCACGCGCGGACGCCCCGGCCCCGCAAGCGTGATTAGCTGCGCGCAGTTGAAGACGAACAGCGAGGGGGAGTCTGAAGGCTTGAGCCCGGAGTCTGTAGAAGGAGGTCTGGAAGCTGGCGTCATCAAGTCGAATCCCGTCGTCAAAAATTTTGTCGTTACTTCATGAAGAACCGACCGGCTGCTTTTTCAGTCTCCAATCGCTGGCCCGCGCAAGCCTCTAAAGGTCTAGGCCGAAGAGGTGTGGTCGTGGATGATGCGCCAGCCGGGGGTGGTGCGGCGGAAGATGAGGGTGAAGCGTCCGTGCGGAGTCTCGCCGTTTTCGCGTGTGAGGCGGAAGCGGCCTGTGACCATGATGTAGAAGGGGCTGAGGGGCTTGAGTTCGAGGTCGTCAAAGGCGAGAGTGCCCATCTTGGCGCGCGTGTCGTAGTTCTTCTTGTAGCGGTCGAGGACGGTCTGCCAGCCGCGCGTGAAGCTGTCGCCGGAGAGGAAAGTGATGCTGTCTTCTCTGGCGTAGCCGTCCATGAAGGCGTCGATGTCGCCGCGGTTCCAAGCGGCGACCTGCGCGTCTAAGACGGCGCGGACAGCCGCCAACTCCCGGTCGGTCTTCTTGTCTGGATGCGACGCGAGACTGCGGCCACGATAGCCGAAGAAGACCGCCGCGACGACCAGCAGCGAGGCCATCGTTAAGACGTATTTCCTGCTCATGCGCGTTCTGCCCTTTCGTGATTTCCGTGACGGATTAAGAGCCGCGTAAGAAAAGCTCCGGGTTGAGCGTTCGAGGCCCGTTCAAAGTTCGAGGCCAGAAGCCTTAGAAGCGTGCTCTTCGACGCGGAAGAGTATGTGCTTTCGTGCGCGGACTTCAAGTGCGCGGCGAAAAGTTCTTCGGCCCGCGCGCACACAGTGGCATAGGCCGGGCGCGGCTTTCAAGTGCGGCTTTCAAATTCGCGCCGCGAGCCAAGCGCGCACGTCCCTGCGCATGTCGGGCGTGATTTCGTGCCCTGCGTCGTAGGCTTTCAGCTCCACTTCAGCCGCGCGCGTGCGAAGGGCTTGGGCGTAATCTTTGACGCGCTCGGGCGCGTAGAACTCGTCGCGCACGCCTTGGAGGTGGAGGACTGAGGCGCGCGTCTGGCCGTAGAGAGCGCTGGTCTCCCAGTCGCCGGGCAGGCCGCCGCAGATGCCTATGCAGCCGCGCAGAATGTCGCGGTGAGTGAAGGCGAAGCGGTAGTCGAGCGCGCACGACTGCGAGAAGCCGAGCAGAAAGACGGCGTCCCTCCGCGCGACGCCCTGCCGTGTGAGCGTCTCTATCAAATCTAGGAGCGCGCGGTGATGGAGGGCGATTGAGTCTTCCGGGTGAAAGTTCGTGAGCCAGCCGAAGCCGAAGCGCAGCGGGCCGCCCTTCTCCTTCGGCTCCTTGAGATGCTGGTGCGGCCCTTGCAGCGAGGCGACGGCGAACCCTTCGGGCGCAAGCTGCCTCGCGTCGCGCATCATGCGCCCCTTGTTGCCGGCATACCCGTGCAGCGCGACGAGGAGCGGCGCTGGCGTCTCCGTAGGGACGTGCAAATCGTAATAAAGTTTCGTCTCGGCCTTCAGGGTCAGGTCGGTCTTTAAAGTCTCTTCGTCGTGCTGCGTCTTTGCTTCTGACAAGTTTCCCTCCGTTGCTTCAGAGCATATACGGCTACCGCAAATCCGATTCTCGAAGCGACTCGCGCAAGTCCGAGACGGCTGGATTATTGGGGGCAATCCTGTAGAGTCTGAGGATGAGGTCGAAGGCCGTCGTGAAGTACGTCCGGGCGTCGCGGAAGTCCGCGTAGACGCGCCCGCGCATCAACGGCGGGAACGACTCGGACTCGTCACCCGCGAGGAGCACGGGCAGAACCGTCTGCTTGTGCGCTTCGGTCGCGAGCATCCGGATTCCGGCGAGATCCCACTCCGCCGCCAACACGCTGCCCTTTTCAGACGCCATGTTTTTGGCCTTCTGCCGGTAAAGCGGTGTCCCGACCACGATGATATAGTCGCACTCCTCGATTCGTTCAAGGAACCGCATGACGCTCGAACCGAAACGGCTGCTTTCCCATCTGTCGAGCAGCACTTTGATACCCGCCTTCTGCAAATCCGTGGCGAGACTCTTCTCGACCCAGCGCTCCTGCTCTCTATCGCCCCAAGCATAGCTCACGAAGCAATGGGGGCGGGCAAGCTCTTGGTCTTCCACATAAGACATCACCTGAAAGACCGCTTGTTCAAAGTGGGAGCGGCGCGCGGCGAACCACTGCTGCTCATCAACTTTTTGCCGCTCCACTTGCGTTAACTGAATCGGCTCGTCGTCCTTCGGCAAGGCGAGCTTTTCGCCGCACTTCGAGCAGAAGGCGAACGGGTTGCCGCTACGTAGTTCATCGCGCACGACTCCCCGGTTAAGAGGGTGGCCCTTGTGGCAGACGACCGGCTCGTAGCGGACGACGCACAGGTTACGGCGCGCGAGGAAGCTCTCGAACAAGCCCTGAAACAGCGTCCGCACGGGCCGACCGACGTTCGTGCCGAAATAAAGCACGAAACTTAACTCGCCCTCCAAATCGGTCTCCTGCCGGAAGCCACAGATTAAGTGGTCGCCCATCTCGTAGCGTGCTTGGCTGCGCCACTGGTCGGCGCGCGTGAAGGTCTGCGTGTAGCCGAGCAGCACCACCAGCGTCGCGTACACGTTCTCGACCGCGCCCGTAACCGTGTAGGCCATGCTGTCCTCTGTCGGCTGCTCGTCCTTCAGCAGCGGCTTCTTCAGGTTTATCAGCTCAGGGAAAATCATGTAGGACTGCCCGCCGAGCGGGTCGGTCTCGCGAAAGCAGATGTTATGTTCGAGGAATAGCAGCGTCGCGGAGTCGAGCAGGATGTTGGCCTCCTCCCGCGAAAGCTTTTGCAGTTCGCCGAAGGGGTACTCGCCCGCCAGCAACAACTTCTCTTCGAGCGAGCCGAGCCCCTTCGGGTTGCGGCGTGCCTCCAACACGAACGACGCCGCAAGATTGTTGAGCAGTTCCGGCCTGAGCAGGACGCGCTCTTCGCCGTTCGAGGAGCGCAGCACCCGCGCGTAGCCGTAGTTTTCCAAATGCCTCGCGGCGGTCATCATCTCGTCGTCGCTGAACTCCCAAGTCTCGTCGGTCTTCTGCAACCAACCGCGCAGCTCGTCGGGACTGACAATCACCTGTCTCTGTTCAGGATTCTCCTTCAGCCCGAGCACATAATCCTTGATGCCCTTGAAAGTGACCGTCGTCACCGTGGGCGGTTTCTGCGCCCAAGGAATCTGTTCGCTCATACGCCGCAGCAACTCTTCCAACCCGACGCCTTCCTTGGCGCTCGTCGCCAGATAGCCGCCGCTGATGCCGCGCTGCCGGCAGAAGGCGTCGAGTTCTTCAAGAGTCAAACACGCCCCGCCCCGGTCAGTGCGGGCTCCGACCAGAATGATAGGGCAGCAATTATTTGCGTCACCTGATTTCGCTTGCACGGGCCTGAGATGCTTCAGCCAGAACTCCACGCCGTGCAGAGGGTCGCTGCTATCGGTGGGGTCGAACAGAATCAGCGCGAGGTCTGCGTCGTCAAGGAACAGTGCATGAGTCAGACGGTAGTCTGGCTGTCCGGCCAAGTCCCACAGGATAGCTTCGCACTCGGTTCCGTCGGCGCGTCGCGTGCTTAGCTCGTCGAGCACCCAGAACTGCTGCCCGTGCGTCGAGGAATGTTCCTTGAACTCACCATGTGCCAGCCGCCACCCCAGTCCCGTCTTGCCCACCCCCGACTCGCCGACCAGTACAATCTTGGCCGTGGTGTGATGCACCGCCGCCGTCGCCGCCCCGGCTTCCGCCCTTTTGCCGAGCAGCACGTCCAAGTCCAGTTCCCATAAGTGGATTAGTCTGGACAGTTGATTTTCCAGCGCGCCGGGCTTTGAACCGACTGAGGCCAGCACCGGCAATGTCGGATGAAACGTAAGGCCGGGAAGCCAATATTCGGGACGCGTCGGCTCGGGTATGACCGCCACCGTCGCCCAAGTCCTACAACTCCAGAGGCGTAAGGTTCCGTCGCGACTCTTGGAAGCCAGCAGTTGCCCGTCTGCGGAGAAGGCAATAACATCCACGCTGCTTGTGTGCCCTTCGAGGGTGCGGAGCAGCCTGCCCGTAGCCGTCTCCCAAAGCTTCACAGTCCGGTCATAACTCCCGCTCGCGAGCGTCCGGCCCGTCGGGTCGAACGCGACACCCACGACAGGGTCGTTGTGCCCTTCGAGGGTGCGAAGCGGCCTGCCCGTAGCCGTCTCCCAGAGCTTCACAGTCCGGTCATAGCTCCCGCTCGCGAGCGTCCGGCCCGTCGGGTCGAACGCGACGCTCAGGATGGCGCTTGCATGTCCTTCGACGGTGCGGAGCAGTTCGCCGCTCGTCACGTCCCAGAGCTTCACAGTCCGGTCATAACTCCCGCTCGCAAGCGTCCGGCCCGTCGGGTCGAACGCGACGCTCAAGACGACGCCCGTATGCCCTTCGAGGGTACGAAGTAGCTCAAGAGTCTGAAACAGCTCTCCGCTCGTCACGTCCCAGAGCTTCACAGTCCTGTCATAACTCCCGCTCGCGAGCGTCCGGCCCGTCGGGTCGAACGCCACGCTCAAGACGACGCCCGTGTGCCCTTCGAGGGTGTAGAGCAGTCTGCCGGTGGCTGCTTCCCACAGCCTCACCTTATTGTCAAAACCTCCGCTTGCGAGCGTCCGGCCCGTCGGGTCGAACGCGATGCTCATAATGGGGTTCCGGGGTCTTTGGAGGGTGCTGAGCAGTTTTACGCCCGGCAATAATTCCCGCTCCGGCTGTGTGGCGTGTTGTACGTCCTGTTCCTTCTCCGGCATAACCGTGTCCAATCCTTCCGGCTGGCGGCTATCTGCCAAGCCGTCTCAGTTGACATAGCCGCCGTTGCCGCCGCCTTCTTCGTCGGGGGGCGCGCTCTCTTCGGTCGAGGGGGCGGGGGTGAGTGAAAGGGCGCTCTCTTCTTCGAGGCTCCAGATTTCGTAAAGCTCGGGCGGCACTTCGGTGACGAAGCGGGAGGGGCGTTGAAGGAGGGTCTGCCGGTTGTAGTCGGCGACCATCAGAGGGTATGTGAGGTATAGCTGGTCGCGGGCGCGCGTGAGGGCGACGTACCAGAGGCGGCGTTCTTCTTCTTCGCCGTCGGCGTCGCGCAAGGAACGTGGGCTCGGGAATTTTCCGTCGGCGGCCCAGATGAGGAAGACGGCTTGCCATTCGAGCCCTTTGGCCTGATGGACTGAGGTGAGGGTGAGGAGTTCGTCCTCTTCGCCGCCGTTGACAACGTCTTCACTGGTGACGTTCTGGGGAGCGCCATAGCGTTCGGTGGAAAGCAGAGCGAGTTCGGCCAAGAACTCTTCGGTGGAGTTGTAGCGCGCGCTGTAGTGCGCGAGCTGGCGGAGGTCTTCGAGGCGGGCTTCGGCGTTCTCGTAGGTGGCTTCGAGGTGCGCTTCGTAGCCGCGCGAGAGGATGAGTTCTATCTGTCTGGCGGGGGTGTGCCGGGTCTCGTCGCCGCTCAGCTCTTCGAGGAGCGAGCGGAACTCTTGCCAGCTTGTGCCGCGCTTGGAGGCTGCGGCGTCCGCGTCGCCGCGCACGACGAGGGCGAGCGGGTCTGGGGCGTGGGAGACGCGTTCCCAGATGCGGTTGGCGGTGGCGGGGCCGACGTTGGGGATGAGTCGCAGCACGCGCTTCCAAGCCAGCTCGTCGCGGGGGTTGGCGGTGAGCCGCAGGTAAGAGATTACGTCTTTGATGTGCGCTTGCTCGAAGAAGCGCACGCCGCTGCGTATGCGGTAGGGGATGCCGCGACGCGTCAGCTCTAGTTGCAGCTCAAGCGAGTGATAGTGCGAGCGGTAGAGGACGGCCTGTTCTTTCAGCTCCACGCCGTCGTCGCGCAGCTCAAGGATGCGCGACGCGATGAAGGCGGCCTGCTGGTCTGCGTCGCGGCAGGGGACGAGCGCGGGCGGGAGGCCGAGCGAGGGGCGCGCGGCGCGAAGCTCTTTGGGGAACTGCTTGCGGTTGGCGGCGATGGAGACGTTGGCGACGGCGAGGATTTCGGGCGTCGAGCGGTAGTTGGTCTCAAGGCGGTAGACCTGCGCGTGCGGGTAGCGTTTGGGGAACTCGTAGATGTTCGACCACTCCGCGCCACGGAAGGCGAAGATGCTCTGCGCGTCGTCGCCGACGACCATGACGCTCTTGTGCTGGACGGCGAGCAAATCGACTATCTCTGCCTGCAACTTGTTCGTGTCCTGATACTCGTCCACGAGTATGTGCTCGAACTGCTCCTGATAGATGCGCGCGATGTCGTCCTTCTCCAACAGCAGACGCTTCCAGTTGAGCAGGAGGTCGTCGTAGTCCATGAGGTTGCGCTCGCGCTTGCGCTCCATGTAGAGGCGGTCAACGCGCGTGATTTCGGCGGCGAGGGGCTCGAAGTAAGGGTAGCGGCGGGCGACGACTTCGTTGATGGGCTGGTCTGTGTTGGTGGCGAAGCTGATGAGGTCTTGCAGGACTTCGGGCTTGGGGAAGCGTCGGGCTTTGGTGTCCACGCCCGCCTCGTCCACGCAGACGGAGAGGAAGTCTTTCACGTCCTCCGTGTCGAGGATGGAGTAGTTCGATTCGTAGCCGAGCGAGGCGGCATGTCGGCGCAGTATGAGATTGGCGATGCGGTGGAACGTGCCGCCCCAGACGCGCCGGGCCACGTCGCCGCCGCCCGCGAGTTGTTCGACCCTGCGAAGCATCTCCCGCGCGGCGCGGTTGGTGAAGGTGGCGAGCATGATGCGCGCGGGCGCGACGCCGTGCTCGACGAGGTATGCGACGCGGTAGGTGATGGCGCGCGTCTTCCCCGAACCCGCGCCCGCGATGACGAGCGCAGAGCCGGCGGGCGCGGTCGCCACCGCGAACTGCTCGGCGTTCAGCTCTTCGCGCAAGCGCGCGAGCTTGTCTGGAAGCCCCGCCCCCGCAGGACGCTTGATGACGTAACGCTTCATGGCTCGCCCGGTTTATAACACGCTAACCGACGTGAGTTTCGAGATAAGCGGCTGTGCCGCTAAAAAGATGCGCTGAAAAGTGCGGCCTCGAATACGACCTCCCGCACGCTCCGGCCTCCCCCTCCGAGCGGAAGCCCGACCGTGCCGGAGGTCGAGGGCATTAGCGCAGCGCTCGGCGCGGGTTTCCAGAGGTTTTCGGCTCCGGTTCACACGAATATGGCTCCGGTGTGTACCGATATGGACTCAGCACAGGTCAATATGACATCGGAACGTACCAATATGGACTTGGAACACTGTGAAATGGAGTTGGTGCACGCGAATATGGAGTTGGAACGTACTATTATGGACTTGGAACACACGAATATAGAGTTGGAACACGCCGAAATGGGACTGGCGCACCGCTATTTGTCACCGGAACATGCAAATTTCAAGTTAGCACACGCGGATACGGCGTCGGAACACGCCGAAGCGTGAACGGAACACACGTATTTCCTACCGGCGCGGCGAAAATGGCTCCCGCGCGTGCAATACGGGAGCGGCAACACGAACTTTCGGGGCCGCACGCGCAAGCGGGGCGAATGTCGCGTGCGTCCGCCGCGCCGGGAGAGCCCTCATCCCGCCTCGACCAGCGCAATCTCCTGCGGCGTCAGCCCGTACAACTCATAGACGAGCGCGTCTATCTGCCCGTCGAGGTTGGCGCACTTCCGCTCGCACTGATTCCGCTCCGCCTCAGTCCCCGCCCCCGCCAACTGCCTCTTCGCCGCCAGCATCCCCTCCACCAACGCCACCATCCGCTCGTGCCGCGCCTTGTCGTCGGCGTCGGAGAAGTCAATGGTGCGTATGGGGATGTTTTTTAAGAACATAGTCTTATAGATGTAGAACTGATTCGCCTTTGGAACTGTGGTTTGCTTGTAATAGAACTCTATGAACTTTGAGTTTAGAAGGCCAAGAAAATAGAACAAACTTTCCTCAACATTATGCAGGAGCGTGATGCCGCAAACAGTGTCGCCGTAAAAGTGCGTAGGGTCTGCGATTGCAAATCGGTTGTGGTCAGATAACTCAGGGACAACTATCTTTGGAGCACTCAAAAGTTTGATGTCCCTTTGACACCATAGCTCATACCAAGCCTTCGATGATGCCTCGAAGTATGAGCGTCCTTTTAATTCATCGCGTCTTTGATTCAGATAAGACCAAACTTGAAGATATTGCCTGAATACTTTTTCGGGTATTACTTGTGTTCGTCCATTTACAAGTTCATATGGATAAATAACGGCCTCTGTTGCCTCCTCTACCAAATATCGCCGAATTTGCCTACCACGTACACATAAGCGAATAACCTCATCTTCTAAATCTAGTTCCCTCGCCCTTTCGAGTGGAAGTAAAAACACTTCGTTCTGTCCCGTTACGATTCCCTCCGAAATGCCATTCGTTAATTTTCCTAAAGGCGAGACTCTGCTTTGCGCTTTTACCCTTGCAACAAATTTACTTACTGCCGCGTCGCGAACAATCCAAGCATCATCATCTAAAGCGGATTGAAGAAAATTGAATCCGGCAGCCTCTAAGGAGCGCGTTTTGTATGGAAACTCGTGGTCTTTCGTGGGGCTTGCCTTCTGAAAAATAAAAATCCCCGTATAGTTCAAAGCACCAGAGAAAATCTGAACATCCTGAAAATCACAAATCTCTAAGACCTTTATTGAGTTCTTAAGATAAGACCGTAGAGATTTTCCATGTTCCCGTTTGGCAAAGTTGGTTGGACAGATGAAGCCTAACGTGCCGTTATTCTTGAGCAAGCTTATCCCTCTTTCAATAAAGGGGAGATAGATGTCGAATTTGCCCTTAGCCGAGACGAATTTCTCCTTTAGATAATCCTTTTCCTTCTTGAAACCATGAAAGCCAATATAAGGCGGGTTGCCGATGATTGCGTCGAATCCGCCGTCGCGCATGATTTGGGGGAACTCCTGCGCGAAGCTCATGGGGTTGAGCTTGCGTTCCTCTTCGGGCTCGAAGAGGTGGCCGGAGAGGATGTCGAAGTCGATGAGGGAATTGCCGCTGACGACGTTGCGGTTGAGCGAAGGCAGCAGCGCCTCTCGGAACGAAAGCTGGTGCGTGCGCGCGCTGGCCGTCGTCTCCTCTTCGAGCAGCTTGAGGTAGAGCGAAAGCTGCGCCACCTCGACGGCCTGCGCGTCCACGTCCACGCCGTACACGTTGTTGAGCAGAATCGTGCGCTTCTGCAACAGAGACAGTCGCAGCGTCCCTTCGTCCGTCTCCGTGCAGCCCGCCTTCAACCCTTCGGCCCGCGTGCGCTTGTTGCGGTTGTAATATTCCGCGTGATACCGCAGCAAAGCATCGTAGACGCCGAGCAGAAACGAACCCGACCCGCAAGAGATGTCCGCGAACCGCAGCGGGCGAAGCTGCTCCGGCGTCCGCCCCTTGATTAAAGCTCCCACCGTCTGCTCCACGATGTAGCGCACGATATATTCCGGCGTGTAGTAGACGCCGCCCGCCTTGCGCACCTCCGGCTTCTCCAACACTCGCGCGCCGCCCGCCTCGACCACGATGGACTTGCCGAGGAACCGCTCGTAGATGCTGCCGAGGATGTGTATCGGGATGAGGTTGAAGTCGTAGGCCGAGCGCGCGTGCGAAAGGTTCTCGCAGATGCCCGCGAAGGCCGGCTCGTCCACCCTGAAGGTCGGCGCGTCTATCTCGTGCGGCTTGAAGATGATGCCGTTGTAGACGGCGTTCAGCTTCCGGGAGGTTGCGACGAACTCCGCCCACGGCGCATTCGACTGCGCGAAACGCTCGACCAGCTCGTCCGTCTCGATGAGCTTGTCTTCCAGAAACCGCATGAAGACCAGACGGTCGAGCGTGCGCTGCGTCGCTTCGGTAAGCTGCGCGCCGTCGAGCTGCGGGTTCGCCTTCGAGAAGGCCCGCGCAAGCTCCTCCCTGTACGCGTCCAAGTCACGCAGAAACGATTCGTCTATGCTCTGGTACGCGCCCTTCGCAAACAGCGCGCGCTGCATGCCTCTGCCGCCCGGCTTCTGCAAGCCCGCCACGTACTGCTCCAAAGAGCCCCGCCCCACGTCCGCGCGCGAGAAGAGATGATAGAGCCTTCGGAACTTCTCCTCGTCCTCGTAATCCGTGTAATGAAACTTTTCCAGCGCCCCGTATTGCAGGACGGTCTCCACGTCCGGCTTGAAGCGGCAATCGAGCACGCGGAACTGCTCGAAGTCCGTGAGCACCGCGACGGGCGTCCGCGCGTGCCAGCCGTAGCGCATCGTCTGAAAGTAATCCTGCGCGTTGTCCAACTGACGGCTGGGCTTCTTCGCCTCCACGAAAAACCGCACGTCGCGGAAGTTCGGCGCGACCGCGAAACTGTAGTCCGCGCGCTTGCCCCTCCCCTCTACGTTGACGTTGCGCTCGACCGTCACCTCGCACTCGTAAGGATTCTTCTGCGTCTCGTGCGTCACGTCCCAACCGAGCGCCATCCAGAAACGGTTGATGAAGACTTCCCTCACCGCCGTCTCGTTGTACGCGGGCGACAGGAACTCCGCCTCGTTCCGACGGAAATCCTCCGCCAACTTTCGCACCAGTCTGAAGGCTTCCTCGAACGTTTGAGCCAGCATGCCGCCAGTATAACAATCCGCAATCCGAAATCCGCATTCGGAATCGCTTCGGCTCCCCGCCGTTGCATTCGCGTCGTAGTGAGGCTAGGATGTTGCCCACGCGGACAAGCAAATTTCCATAACAGCGAGTGAGGTGTCTTGAGATGAAGTTTCCCGGCGGGATGAACATCCAGCAGATGATGAAGCAGGCGCAGGCCATGCAGGAAAAGATGGCGCAGGAGATGGAAGCGATGGTCGTGGACGCCTCGGCGGGCGGCGGCGTCGTCACCGTCCAGATGCGCGGAACCAAAGAGATTGAGTCGATTAAAATCGACCCCGAGGCCGTCAAGGAAGGCGATGTCGAGATGCTGCAAGACCTCATCGTCGCCGCCGTCAACGAGGCCGGTCGCAAGGTCGATGAGGCCATGAAGTCGAAAGTCGGCGGCATGCTCCCGCCGGGACTGCTCTAAATAGAGTAAATGGTAAATAGTAAATGGTGAATGGACGACTGCCATTCCATCCTCACCATTTACCATTTACCATTTTCTATTCACCATGCTTGAATATTCCGAACCCGTCACTAAGCTAATAGACGAATTCAAGCGGCTGCCCGGCATCGGCCAGAAGTCGGCGCAGCGGCTCGCCTTTCACGTCTTGCGAATGACGGAGGCCGAGGTCGAGCGTTTCGCCGAAGCGATGAACGAGGTCAAGCGGCGAATCGTGATGTGCTCGGTCTGCAACAACCTGACGGATGTCGAGCCGTGCCGCTTCTGCTCCTCTACCAACCGCGACCGCTCGATGATTTGCGTCGTCGAAGAGCCCTACAACCTCGTCGCCGTCGAGAAGACGCGCAGCTATCACGGCCTCTATCACGTCCTGCACGGCAGCCTCTCGCCCATACGCGGGATGGGGCCTGAAGACCTCCGCCTGCAAAACCTTCTGCCGCGTCTCCGCCCCGAGAACAACGAAGGCATAGAGGTGCGCGAAGTCATCCTCGCCACCAACCCCAACACCGAAGGCGAAGCGACCGCCAGCTACATCAGCCGCCTCCTCAAGCCCCTCGGCGTCCTCGTCACACGCATCGCCATGGGCATGCCCGTCGGCAGCGACCTCGAATACGTTGACGAAGTCACCATGGACAAGGCGCTCTCGAACCGTCACGAGATGTAGAAGAGCGGTAAATAGTAAATGGTCAATGGTGAATAGAAAACCAGTTCTTTCTATTCACCATTGACCATTTACCATTTACCGCTTTTAGAATCTGACCGTCTCGATGGGCGCGTCCTTCTTGCACTCGGCGCATTGCTGGCCGTCGTCGTACCACTTGGCCTGAAACTCGACGAGCGAGAGGATGGGCACGTCGTCCTCGCCTTCAATCTGGATGGCGGCGGGCGCGGAACTGAAGCGGACGATGACGGCGCAGCCGATGACCTTAGTCCCAAGCTCTCGGACGAGGCTGACCGTCTCGAAGAGCGCGCGGCCCGTGCGCGTGATGTCGTCCACGATGACGCATGGGTTGACCTCGCCCGCGTTGACGTACTGCCGGAACATGCGCTTGCCGTTCTCTTCGCGCTCGGCCCAGTAAATCTGCTCGGCGGTCAGAGCCTCGCGCACGCCGAAGGCGACGGGGATGCCGCCCGCGCTCGGCGCGATGATGGCGACCTTCGGGAGCG
>WUUC01066498.1_pt1 | contig 13682 bp, 19 predicted proteins | sample 6278441 | NCBI WGS metagenome assembly WUUC01 (sample SAMN13675441, study PRJNA597444) | soil metagenome | isolation source: soil | place: USA: Washington | collected 2017-10
ATGGCGCCTCGCCCTCACCGGCGAGGCCGCGGTCGACACGTTCACCGGCGAGATCCAACTCACCACGGCGAACCTCAGCCCGGGCGCGGGCTCGCCGGGGGCGTTCGCGTCGCTGGCGGTGACGGATAACGCGACCGTCGGCGGGACGATCGAGGTCAACGGGGACGCCACGGTCGGGAACTTCGAGTCGGTGGGTACGACCACGGTGTACGAACTCGTGGCAGTCGGCGCCCCAGTGAACCTGTCCGGCGCGACGTCCTTCGCCATCCCCGAGGCGTCACCCCTCAACACGTACCTGCTGCAGGTGTACATCAACACGTTCAAGTCCTCGAACGCCGTCGTCGGGTATGTGACGGTGCCCCTGGGCGGCGACGGAACGATCGTCTCTGCATCGGCGGTCGCCGCCGCGGCCCCGACCACCGGCCCCGCGACCCTCACGGGGGCCATCGGCGCGACGCCCATCACCACCGGCGTGATCAGCATCGCCACATCGGACGCCGCCGGCACCGCGAAGACGGTCACGCCCAGCGCGGCGAACGTCGTGGCGGCGGGCGACGTCGTCAAGTTCACCGTGGGCGGCACGAACGACGCGGAGGGCGCCGTGATGATCACCCTCACCGTGCGCCGGGCTGCCCCATAGCGGCGCAGGTCCATGGCGTGCACGCTCTGGCGGAGCAGACCATGAGAACGAACACCATCACCACGATCATCATCGCCGCCATGGCGCTCGCGCAGACCCTCGCCTGTGACCAGCAGGTCGACGAGCCCGTCGACGAGCCCGTCGCCTTCCGCGGGATGCCCGAGGTCCTGTACCTCACCCAACACGAGGCCGAAGTCGACCTGCAGGCGTTCGCCAAGATGGTGGTCGCCTGCAACGGCATCGAGAAGGTCAAGCTCGCCACCACGTGGAGCGCGTACCCGTGGGAGGACCCCACGAACTCGGGGACCCGCGTGCTCGGCTTCGGCTTCTCGACCATGGCCCACGACGCGCTGATCGAGTGCTACGAGGACCTCATGCTGGAGATGGGCGCCCACCCCTGACATGTCCGCCTGCGTCTACGCCGACGTCGCGTTCCTCCTCCAGGCCTTCCCCGGCGCGGCCGTGGTGGGGCCGGAGGTGTGGGCGGTGAACGTTCTCGGCGCGCAGGCGGGGGACTACGTCGTGGGCATCCAGGGCGGGGAGTACCCATTCGTTGCCGATGGGGCCTCCACGGTGCAGGACGTCGCCGATGGTCTGCTCGCCGCACTCGGCGGGCAGATGCTCGCCGCGGTCTCCCCCAACGGCGTGAACGGCCTCGTGCTGCAGGCGCTGGGCCTCGCTGGGCTGGACCTGACGGCGGTGGGCCCCGCGGACGGCACCATCGAGGCGAACCTCATCAGCGGTGGCGTGGCCAACACAGCGAGCCTTGAGTTCTGGCTGGAGTACACGAAGTGCTCCCTGCCGCCGTGCTGCAAGGTGACCTGCAAGGCGGACTACACGCTCATGCACGCGGCCCTCGCGGCCCACTGGCTCATGTACCTCGCGGGCCTGTCCGGTACGGGAGGCGGCGGAGCGGTGGGCGACTGGGACCGCATGCGACTCGGGCCGGCGGAGTTGTCCCGGGGCAAGTCGGCCTGGTCCACGAACCCGGCGGACAGCGTGCTGGCGAAGACGGGCCCGGGGCAACTCGCCCTCAGCCTGCGCGCGAAGTACGTATTCCCGGCCATGTGCGTCTAGAGCGGCGGCGTGCTAGCTTGCGGGCATGCTGAAGCGCGCCCGTCTTGAAATCGACCACATGGCAAAGAGCATTGCTTTCTACTCACAGTACGACGACCGTGGCGCAATCTTCACTGTGCGGCATCGCGGAGAAGTTGTCGGTTCAATTGACACGCGCGAGGTCGATGGCATGGGGACTGTTGCCGTTCCTCGGGGTGCGCGCTTTATCGAGATCGACGATACCAAGCGCGACGTGCTGTTTACCTGAACGGCGATGGACGACCTCGACCGCCTCATCCTCCGCATGCAGCGCCTCGACGCCCGCGCGCGCGTCGGGGCGCTGGATGAGGTGAACGCCCAGAAGCTCGCCTACAGCGAGTTCGGCACGGTCAACGAGCCGCCGCGCCCCACGCTGTCCGCCGCCACCGACCGCAACGTGAACGCCGTCCAGCGGGCCGTCGAGCGGCGCGTGGCCCTCGTCGTCGCCGGGAAGTCCACGCAGGCCGGCCAGGACATCCTCGCCGACGTGGCCGAAGACCTCGCCGAGGAAGTCCAGAACGAGATCGACGGCAGCGTCCCGCCCGCCCTCGCGCCGTCGACCCTGGCCAACCGGCGCCGCCGCGGGAACGCCTCCGAGCGCACGCTCGTCGACACGGGCGACATGCTGCGCTCGATCAAGGTCGAGTCGAAGCGCGGGGACGGCGGGTGGCCGGACGAGTGACGTGCTAGATTGACGGTATGGTGCATTACCAGCACATGTACGATGTCCACCAAATCGCTATCGGCAAACGTCGGGTTTTCATCGCAGCCAAGACCGCCGACAGGGCGCTCGCCTTGGCCAAGATGGGGCATGACAGGGTCCTCGAATTGCCAGATGGATCCATCGAGTATTTGCCCACCAAATGTCCCGAGCGGGTCGCGTTCCACTGGAAAGACCCGCCGCTAGCCTGACCCCATGCCCCTCGCCGCCTACCATCCGCTCGAGGCGGTGTACAAGTTCCACGAGGCCGCCGAGACGTGGATCCTCCGGCGGTACCTCCCGCAGGTCGTCGCCCAGCCCGGGGCCGAGCGGCGGCGTGGGGCGTGGTCGGAGCGCGTCGTCGACGTGTTCCCCGAGCGCCGGCCCGAGTCCACGCTGCAACTCGAGGCGGGGCAGCAGGCGGCCCAGCGCATGACGATCTACCTGCGGACGCAACTCCGCATGACCGACACGGCCGACCCCCAGCCGAGCGACGTGCTGTTCGCCCCGGACGGCACCGCGTGGCAGGTCGTGGAGGACGGCCGGTGGGACGAGTCGAAGGGGTACGCGCCGGTCGTCCAGCGGGCGGGGCGGCGCGGGCAGCGGCCCTGGGTGTGAGCGGCGAGGTGCCTCACCAGGTCGTGCCGTGGCTGTCCTGGCAGGCGGACCCGCCGTCGGGCGTGAACTAGGCGTGCTTCCCGTACAGCAGGACGCCGCCGCGGCCCTGGTCGGCGCCGATGGTCGCGTTCAAGGGAAAGGCGACGTTGGACGTGTCCGGCGAGCGGTACCCGCCGTTCGTGTTCAAGCTCGTCATCGTCGACGCGCCGATGCTTGGGTGACCGGTGACGGTGCGCAGGACGGGTGGGGTGCCGCCGGCCGCGCCGAGGAACAGGACGGCGAGGTGCCACTCGCCCGCCGGGATGACGACCTGCGCGAACGTCGAGGACGCCACGAGCGCCGCCGGGGAGTTCGGGATCGTGATGCCGCCGCTCGACGTGTAGTCCGCCACGCGCGCGCCCGGGGTGCCGTCCGCGGCCATCGCGTACCGAGCGAAGGTGCAGACGATGCCCGTGCCCACCGGCGTGTTCGTGACCTCCACGACCCACTGGACGACGGGGATGTCGACCTCTGGGCAGCAGGGGAAGTAGACGACGCGCCCCGGCTCGGCGGTGCTGGTGGCCAGCGTGCCCTGGACGAGGGGCTGGTGGGTGAGGCGGCCGAAGTACCCGGCGACGCCCCACGGCCGGACGCGCCTCGCGGCGTTCAGGCTGACGCGGGAGAGGTCCGGGGAGGCGACACCGGCGAGGTTCCCGGAGGCTGGCAGGGCGGCGTCGGCGGTCGCCTGGGCAGCCTCCGCGGCGGCCTGTGCCCCGGCGGTGTCTCCGATGGTGATCTTCGGCAGGCCGCCCTCGAGCACCTCGACGGCCGCGTCGTCGACCTCGAGGACGAGCGGGGTGCTGCTGGTGTACGTGGGCATGGGCGGAGGCTACGGGCGGGGCAGCGGACGGCGTGTTAGCTTGACGGCATGACCAACGCGCTCCGTATCTATATCGTCTGGCACAAGAATTGTGAATTCGTCGAATCACGCGGCACGACCACAGTGTGCGTGCCGGAGATGCACTGCGCATCGCCGAAGGTCGCATGGAACACCCGCGTCCGCTCCGCCTCGGTTGTCCTGCGCCCGTCCGATTACGTCGTCGTCGGGTGCGTGCTGACCGGCGAGAACAACGTGAGGGGCGTCCCCATCGTCGACGTCGACTGGTCGGATATGCACGAGGCGTCGTCGCTGTAGCGCCGTAGGCTCGCCTCGACGTGGGCGCCCCGACCCTGTACTTCGACGAGCACGCGGCGATGGACGCGCTGCGCCAATTCGTGGGCGCGGTCGTCCCGGTGGCCGCCGTGGACGCGTACCGGGCCCGTCCGCCCGCGAGCCCCGCGCGGTACCTCCTCAGCGTCGTGATGGCGCCGACGACCCCGCTGCCCGTCCTGCAGTCGTACAACGGCGAGGAGAGCGACGGGGCGCAGGCGCAGGTCTGGCGGGTGACGGTCCTCGCCGTGGCCGCCGGGAATTGGGCGCTCACCGTCCTGGGCGAGCAGGCGGCGCCGTACGCGGCCGGCGGGGGCGACACCCCGGCGGACGTGCGGGACGGCCTGCGTGCCGGGGTGGACGCCCTGGGACTCGACGTGACGACGGCCGACGACCCGCAGGTGGCCGCCGCGTTCACCGTCACCGGCGACGTGGCCGGCGCGAGCCTGGGCGTCCTCGCCTCCCTCGTCCCCCCCGGCGGCCAAGTGCGGCTCGAGGTCGTGGGCGACAACGTCCGGCGTGCCGTGGCGAACTGGGGCGTCTGGACCGTGCGCGTCGTCGTGCGGGACGTGGACAGCGCCGGCGGGCCGCGGACCTCGAACGTGGGGCCATATGCGGAGAAGCTACGCCTCAGCATGCAGGCGACCTCCATCCCGGTGACGATGGGCCTCGCCTACCCGTACCTGCGCGACCGGCTGAACGAGGCCCATCTGCGCTGGCGCCGGACGCTGGGCCCCTTCAACGCGGACGCTACGGTGGACGGGATCCAGACCCGCGGCGTGGCGCTCGACTTCGAGCTCGACGTCCCGTGCGTGCTCCTCCACGACGTCCCCAGCCTGGACGCGGTGAGCATCGGCGGCGGGATTGTCGTCGGGCCGGTGGGCTGAGCGCCGCGCATGCTATCTTGCCAGGCATGAAGATCGGCGACGTCGTTCGTGCGCCTAACAAGGTCGAGGGTCGACTACTCCGGTGGGTCAACCGCAACGGGCAGCCACGCCCCGAAGATGAGGCGTTGTATTGCGTCCTCGCCGTGGGCGACCCGCCCATCGAGCGTCAGGTCAGGTGGCGCGGCCTCGTCCTCGTTGAGGCCGCCCGGCCCGAGGTGTCGCCCGAGAACCCACAGGCATCCGCGCCTTCAACGGTGCCGGTCGCAGCCTGCGATGAGCCCGTCGACTACTGGAAGGCCAACGAGCGCGCGGGCGCCATCTACCTTGACCGCGAGCCTGCTGGCACCTACCGGGCCGCGCTCGTCCTCCCGCGCGGCGATGGCCGGTCGACGCAGGCCGCTGGCGCACGCGACCTCAGCGCCGACGACCTCGAGGACCAGTTGCTCCTACTCGTTCGCCGCCTCATGCGGTCGGTCCGCGGCGGGTAAGGCGTATGGATGCGCCGCCGTTGGCCGGAAGGTCGTCCGCGCCTCCCAGTCCTTCGGGTTGTGCATCCACTGGCCCTCGAGCACGACGTGGTCCTCCGGGTCGCGGAGGCAGCGCGCCATGAACGACCGGCAGGTCTCGATGCCGTCGAAGATATAGTCGGGCAACACCTCGTCCGGGGCCATGAGGTCGCGGGCGGTATGGTGGCGGTAGGTGAAGCCGATCATGGGGGCAGGCGTCGCAGCGTCGGGCATGCGGGCAAAGTAACACCCGCCTGGGCCGGCCGCCGCGGGGCGCCCACTACCCTCGCCCCGTCCCCGGCCGACCGCCGGGGCGAGGCACCGCACCCATGGGCAACAACCCCTCCGTTTCGATCAATAGCTCGGTCATCGGGCAGGAGTCCGAACTCGCCTTCCTCCACCGGATGCAGGTGACCTTCGTCCCGAGCACGACCGTGTTCTCCGACGCGTTCAAGGCCAGCACGCAGACGTGGATGTTCGCCTCGCCGGCCACGCTGGAGGGCCTCGTCGCCGAGTTGACCAAGGACACCTGGCAGGGCCGCCTGACCGGCCTGGGCGCGACCGCGACGGAGCCCGTGTGGCGCGCCGTCGACGCCCACTTCAAGCAGCTCCTTCCCGCCGACGGGCAGGGCGTCCGCGACCGCATCCAGATCCCCGACCGGGTGTACATCGCCCGGCGCACCTCGGCGGTCATCTCGCAGCAGACCTTCACCTTCGGCACGAACACCGCCGGCCGGGTGCGCATCCGGGTCAACCGCGCGAAGTACATCTTCGCCTCCTCGACGCCCGCCGAGTCGCTCGCGGACGTCACCGTCATCTCCGACGCCATCCTCACCGTCACGGACCTCGCCGATGACGCGGTCGCCCAGTTGAACGCCATCACGGCCTTCGCCGCAGTGTTCACCGCCTCCAACGTCGCGGGCGTCGTGACGGTCGTCTCCAACGTCGCCGGCTACCCGCTCATCATCGAGGTCATGCCCACCACCCCGGGGCCGACCATGACGCAGGCCGTTACCACGGCGAACGTGGCCAACGCCTACCGGGACGACCTGATCGAGTGCCAGACGGCGCTCGAGACCGGCACGCACCTCGACCCGCCCACCCGCCGCGTCTACCACCTGTGGGACCTGCAGGGGGACCTCGTCGTCAACCTGGAGGGCCTGGAGTTCGCCGAGGACCAGGCAGACACCGCCCAGTTCAACCCGCCCCGGCCGTACCTGTTCCACCCGTGGACGCCTTTCGGCGACAAGGTCATCACCCTGGCCGGCGACCGCATCGGCGACTTCGACCCCGGCGCGACCGACTCGCTGGCGCAGCAGGCCATGGCCGCCAACGCCGGCGCCGGATACACCCGCGGACAGGTCATCTCGCACGACCGCTGGGAGTTCGCCGTGTCGGCCCTCCTCGGCGCGACCATCGGCTACCTCCCCGGCCAGCGCTCGTTCACCGACGTCGTGCTGTTCGGGTCGACCGACAACGCGAAGATGTCCCGCCGGGACTTCGGCGTGAACGAGTACCTCGCCGACGACCGCCGGTTCAACTGGTACGGCGCCGAGGGCCCGAACGGCTCGATGCGCTACGGGTACTCCCCCGCCATCGCCGTCGGGTTCGCGGACCGGAAGTGGCTGGAGGACTACTGCACCTACCTGGCGACCAAGCGGCTCGTAGCGTGGAAGCAGGGCAACCTCATCACCACGTACACCGACGCGGCGATCGAGGCGGGGGCGAACGTCATCCGCCTCGCGCTGGCCGAACTCCCCGCGGTCGACCCGAAGTCCATCGTCATCACGTTCAAGGGCCGCAACCAGGTGGACCCGAACGACATCGCCATCCGCGTGTACAAGGACTACAGCGGCTTCGCGGTGAGCCTGGGCGTCATCAACAAGATCGGCACGCTGGCCGAACCCATCCAGCTCGTCATCAACGACGGCGGCTAAGACCTGCGCAGCGCCGCTGCAACCACGAGAACGAACGTAAGCGCGAGTCGGCCAGCGAGAGAAGTCGAAGGAGAACACCATGGCAAACCCCGAGATCAACGAAGCGCGCCTCGCCGACGCGAGGGTCTACGTCACCAGCAAGCAGACCGAACTCCGGGGAGCGGGCCCCGACGACTTCTTCTCCATCGAGATCGACGGCGACATCAGCAACATGACGTCCGGCGTGCAGGGCGACGTGATGCTGGTCGGCCTCACCCGGAGCGGCTACGTCGGGACGTTCACGTTCCTGGGCTACTGCTCGGCGGTGACGAAGCTCCTCGAACTCGCCAGCGGCGGCACCCCGTTCGTGATCAGCGTCAACTACAACGACTTCTCGATCAACGGCGTGGCGACGGTGCGCAACCCCGGCGCGTGGGTCGCGTCAGCCGGCTCGCCCACGAGGACGATCGTCCTCAACATCGCGGCGATCACCGGCAACCAGGAGGTCGGCATCGGCAAGAAGGTCGTCGCGGCCTAGCGCGGCTTGACGTAGCGCGACCCAAGCGTGCGCGTCCTGCCGTCCGGAAAGCGCACGACGCTCCTGTCGCCCTCGACGCGCAGCAACTCGCCGTCCCCGAAGGCCGCCGTGGTGACGCGTCCCAGGCCCCTCTCGCGCGGCACACGACGCGGGCGCCCGGGCGCAGTCGAGTCGCCTCCGCGCGAGCGCTCGTAGTCGCGGCGGTCGCCCTCGAAAAGCGGCAGGCCCTCGCGCTCCGCGAACCACTCGGCGACGTCGATCGGCCCGTCCTCGAAGTCGTCCTCTGAGTCGATGACGGACAGCGGAAGCCACACGTCGCGTCCGTCGAAGTGGCAGAGGACGGCCTTGTCGGTGCGAGTCTCGACGTAGTCGACGAGGACCGTGACGTATTCGGTGGGGCGGGTCATGGGGAGGCCTCGGCGACAGACACGAACACGTCTCCGACCTTGCCACGGGGCCGGCCGCACTCACGTAAGATGTTCTTGGCGCTGAGGACGCTGACCGCGAAGTCGTCGTCCTTGTCGTGGAGGGCGGCCCAGAAGATCTGGAGTGCCTGTTGTCTGGTGAGTGAAGAATTCACCCGCGATGGGCTTTCGAGCCCGTGCTTGGCTAGTTCCGCCGTGACCAAATCGCGGCAGTACTTCGCTGTTAGGGTGCAGGTGCCGCGCTGTTTTTTGCGACTCCAGGATTGAACATAGTCCGCGTCTGACATCGAGCCACTCCGTGTGGCGTCAAGCTAGCACGCCGCCCACCCTCAGCCCATGCTCGAGCGCGAGACCATCGACGACCAGTTGTGCGTACGCCTGCCCGGGAAGGACAAGCCGCGCCTCCGGTGGTGGTGGCTGAGGCAACCCCCGCCGACCGTGGCCTTCGCCCTGCAGGCGCGCCTGTCCGCCGCGCTCGGGCCTGCCGGTGACGCCGCGGTGCGCCTCGTCTTTCGCCTGCTGGACCCCGTCGCCGAGGAGGACCTCGAGGCCGGGGCGGAGGCGCAGGGGGACGCGCTGGCGCTGCGGGCGTGGCGGCGGGCGCGGGCCGGGCTGGCCATCTCGGATGGGCGGGGCGGGGAGGCGATGCAGGAGGCGGGAGACCGCCTGCGGGCGGTGCTGGGCTTCGTCGCGTCGCACGTCGGGCCGGGCGGGGCGCTGGACGCCGCGGGGCTCGTGGGCGAGTTCGAGCGGGAGAAGCCGACGACGGCGCCATGGACGGGCGTTGGCGGTGGGGCGGGCATGGGCGCCAGCGGGCCGACGCACCGGTGGACGCGCCACGGGCTCCTCCACGTCCTCCTGCATGAGAGCAAGTGCCGGTGGCAGGGCGACGGCGACGCGCCCCGTAAGGGCTCCTGGGCCGCGCAGGACGAGCCCGAGTCCCCTGGCCGCCGCCTGGCCCTCGCCGCCGAGGGGCACTCCATCGGCGCCTACGCAGCCGCCCTCGACGCGGTCCTCGTCAGCCCGGAGGAACTCGCCCTCCTCGCCGCCTGGGCCGCCCTGCACCTCTACCGCCCTTTCTAGGCCGGCCGGGGTACCAGGCGCTCCCCCGGCCGCACGACCCGCCCCGCAAGGCGCCCATGCCCGCCCCGCCGCCGAGCCTGCCCGGGTTCGCGGAGTTCCCCGCCCTCGCCCGGGTCTGCCAGCGCCTCGACCTGTCCCCGGCGGACCTCGACCGGCGGATGACCGTGGACGAGGTCCTGGACGAACTCGACCTGCAGCACTACCTGCACGACTGCGACAACGAGCCGCGGGAGGCGACCAAACCGCCCGCGCCACCCCACCGCGCAAGGTGACGTAAAATAACCTGGCAAGCTAGCTTGACAGGCGAGGCGGACAGGTCTATCATACGACCCATGACGAAGCCGCTCGACATCCACACCGCCCTCAACACGCTCGATGCCCACCGCGGTATCGGCGAGGCGCTCCACGCCGAAGACCTCAACGAGATCGCCGACGACATCGAGAACGCGGGCTGCGCGGAAGACATCGTGGCATTCGATGCGTGTCTGGCTGATGCGGAGAAGAAGCTCGTCGCGGCGCTCGCGGCCGTCACGGGCATGCGCAAGCGCATCGTTACGTAGAATTCGTAGCCTCGCGCCATGGGCGCGATCCGCACGCTGTACACCGACCTGAAGCTCCGGGCAGCGGACGCGGTCAAGGGGCTCAAGGCCTATGACAAGCTCTGGAAGACGGTCGAGAAGTCCGTCGCCGCCAGCGCCACGGCCATCGAGCGCTCGAGCGACCGCGCCGTCGCTGCCCTGACGCGCATGGGGGACGTGGCGGCCGTCGCCAGGGCCGCGGGGGCAGGCGCGGGCGGCGGAGGGCGTGGCGGGGGCGCAGGCGCGTCGGGCGGGGCTTCCCGTGGCGGAGGTGGCGGAGGCGGGAGCAGGCGCAGCGGCGGCCAGTCCTCCCCCGTCATCGACAACATCGTCGCCCGCGGCGCGAAGTCCTCGGCGGCCATGGGCGGGCTCGCCGCGGGCGCCAAGACCATCAACGACGCGACCGCCGCGCTCGGCAGGTTCGCCACCGCCGAGGACCGCGCGAAGGCCAAGGTCGCCGACCTCACCGCCCAGGTCCAGCGCAACCGCGAGGAGATGGCCCGCCTCCGCCGGCAGGCCGTCGAGACCGGGGACGCGGACGGGACCCTCACCGCCCGCATGCGGGGCCTCGCCGCGCAGACCGGCGTCACCACGCAGCAACTCGCCAAGGCCCGCGTCGAACTCCGGGGGGTCACCGGCGGGCTCATCGACGCGGTGAAGGGCGCCGCGAACTTCCGCGGGGCCCTCGGCGCCGTCCAGGTCGCCGCCGGCAACCTCATCTCCGGCGGGCTCTCCCGCCTCGCCGGCGCCGCCGCGGGCGCGCTCGGCGAGTCGGCCAAGATGGCGATGAACTTCGAGAAGTCCCTCGTCGACGTGGCCAAGGTCGCCAAGGACGTCGACCTCAAGGACGGGCTGCTCGACCCGCGCATCAAGCAGGGCATCAAGGACACCGCGAAGGAACTCGGCGTCATGCCCGAGCAGGTGGCCGCCCTCACCGCGCAGGTCACCGCGAGTTTCAGCGGCAAGACGGACATCGTCGCGCTGGCCAAGGACGTGACGAAGATCGGCGTCGCCTGGGACATCACCGGGCAGCAGGCCGGCGAGTACTTCAAGCAGACCAGCGCGGGCCTGCAACTCAACGCCAACGAGACGAAGGCGCTGTTCGGCAGCATCAACCAGTTGGGCAACGAACTGGGCATCAGGTCCTCGGAGATCGCCGAGGCCATGACCCGCAGTGCGGGCGTCATCAAGGGCGCCAACCTGTCCGGAGAGACGGGCGCGGCCCTCAACGCGACGCTCATCAAGGCCGGCGCCTCCGCCGAGGTCGCCGCGACGGGCGTGCGGACCTTCATCGCCCGCCTGGGCGCCGGCGAGGCGGCGACCGACAAGCAGCGCAAGGCCTTCACCGCGCTGGGCCTGTCCGCCGAGTCCGTGGCCAAGAACCTCTCGAGCGGCGATGCGGCCCGCGCGGAGAAGCAGATCAAGGACGTCGTCGCCGCCCTCGTGGAGATGGGCGAGAAGGCCCCGGACAAGCGCCTGGCGACGCTCATCGAGCTCTTCGGGTCCGAGTCCATCGGCAGCATCGGCGCGGCGGCCACGGCCACGGAGACGCTCGCCAGCGCCTTCAGTATCGCCGGCGACAAGGCCGCCGCCCTGACCTCGGTGCAGTCCGAGTACGAACGGGTCTCGAACACCACGGCCGCCCGGGTCGAGAAGCTCAAGGCGAACATCGGCGTGCTGGCGATCGAGTTCGGCGAGGCCCTCCTGCCGCACATCGACAGGGTGGTGGCCTTCCTGACCAGCCCCGAGGGCCAGGAGTGGGGCAAGGGTGCGGTCGAGAAGGCCACCGGCGCCGTGGTCGGTCTCGCCGAGATCGTGGGCACATTGGTCGGATTCTTCGGGGACCTATCCGACAAGATCGGGGGCGCCGAGAACGCGATCACGCTCATGGGGATCGCCATTTTGGCGCTTATGGGGCCGATCGGCATCGTTACGGCGGCCCTCGTTGGAATGCTCGCACTCAATGAGGGGATGAAGGACTCGGGCAAGGAACTCGAGGAGATGATCGCTGCTGGCTACGGCCCAGGCGGCGCAAAGGACCAGGGCGGAATGGCCGAGAACCTCGCGGCGTTCCGTGCATCCAAGGCCAAGGCGGGCCTGTCGAAGTCGACGAACAGCGACGACGAATACGAGAGGCAACAGGCACAAAACGGGCTGGCCCTCCAGGGTGGGCGGAGTAGCGCGTACGGCGAACAGGCGGAGCGCGGCGGGGTCGTACCGCTGGCGGGGGACGATGGCCGGAGGGCCGCAGGCAAGATCGCGGCGCCGCCCCCCGCCGCGCCGGTGGGCGGGGACAAGGTCGACCCCGCGGCGAAGGCGGCCGACATGTCCCGCTTCGACGCGCTCGTCCGCATGCGCAACGCGGACCCGGACGGGCTCGACCCCGCGGAGGCGAAGGAACTCCGCGGGCTGTCGAAGCGCCTCAACCGGGCGATCCCCAAGAAGCCGGGGAAGGGTCGCACGCACAAGCAGACGAAGATGGACAAGCAACTCGCGGCCATCGACCCGATGGTGCGGGACGTGCTGACGCGCGGCGGGGACAAGGACAAGGGGGGCGACCTCAAGGTGGCGGATAACGCCCTCGACCGCGCGCTGTTCGCCAAGCAGAACAAGGCGAACGGGCTGGGCGGGTCGTCCGGTGGGCTCGGCGGCGTCGGGCCCGGGCCGAACATCACGAACAACTATACATACGTCACCACGAACGTCGGCGGCATCAGCGTCGACGCGCGGGGCAACGCGGACGCGGCCTCGAACCTGTCCTCCTCGGCGCGGGAGGTCGGCGAGCGGGTGGGCGAGGTGCGCTGGACCGGGGCGAACGCCCACGTGGCCCAGCGCAACGCGGGCGGCGTCAGGCGGGGTCCGGCGTAAGGTCGACGGACCCCGCAGCAGCGGGGCTCGCGTCGCGCCAGACGGCACGGCGATGCGGGTACAGCCCCTCGACGTGGAGGCCAGCGCTGGCGAGGAACGCGAGGATCCCGAAGTCGTCGTCGTGACCATCGGCCATGATGGCGACCTTCTCGACGATCTTCTGGAAAACGCCCATGGCCTTGCAGAGCCTCCGTTTCTCCTCCTGCAACCCGAGCAACTCGTTCCATCGCGCGGCGGCGTCCTGCAGGCGCGCGGTGAGGTCGTCGACCTGGGCAGCCCGCTCGGCGAGGGCCGTCCCGAGTTCGTTGCAAGCGCGGGCCTGTTCGTCGCGGGCCTCGACCTCGCGGCGGATGGCCGCCCGGGCAGCGCGCAGTTCGTCCTGCAGCCCAGCGGCGGCGGCCGCCTCGCGGGACAACTCGGCGCGGGCGGCCGAGAGTTGCCGGTGGAGGTCCAGGTTGCGGCGGATGAGGTCTTCTTCGGAAGCGGTCGGCATGCTGACAAGCTAGCACGCCAGGCCGAGCGGGGTAGGTTGAGGAGGTTCTTTCTCTCCTCCATGGCTGCCCAGAGCCGCCCTCCGTCCTCGATCGTCACCCTTGTTCGCCCTCCGGGTCCGGGCTGGTCGGGGGGCCGCCCGGCCCG
>WUUC01186544.1_pt1 | contig 13682 bp, 16 predicted proteins | sample 6278441 | NCBI WGS metagenome assembly WUUC01 (sample SAMN13675441, study PRJNA597444) | soil metagenome | isolation source: soil | place: USA: Washington | collected 2017-10
AACATCGTGTTCGGCGGGACGTGCTCCCCTTTCCACCCGAGGGTGAAAAAGTTCGCGGGTGCGGCGTAGGACACGAGCTCTCCAGGGGACATGGGACTGCCGTTGGAACCGGGTGCGGAAACGATGGTCGTGTCGGACAGCTCTTCGGGCAGATGGACGACGATCTCGATCCGCGGCACCGGACGGTCGGCGCGCGTCGCGCTGGTCAGCAGCTCGTCGCGTCCTTCCGAGACGATGCGTAACGCGCCGGCCACGGCGTCCCGGACGCGCAGCGTGACGGGCGAACGTGGATCGCCAGGCACGATGGGCGAAGCAAAAAACAACAAGTACTCGCGCGCGTCGTCGGACGCGTCGGGGATGGGAACGAGGTCGAATGCGACCGGGAGATTCGAGCAGTCGAAGACCTCGCACTGGCTCTTCTGCAGGTCCGGCGCGGCCGCCTGCGTGAGTTTGATGCGGTAGCAGTCGATCGCCCCCTCGGTGGCGCGGAAGACGATCTCGTGGCGGATGTCATCCGGCCCGCGCCGGTCGGGCTTCGCCTGCGATCCGCCCGTGACGATCATGCGCACCGAGAGCACTTCGAAGCGCACCGGCTCGTGCTGACGCTCGTACATCGACCGCAACGCCCCGGTGACGTCGCGCAGGCGGCGCTGAGGAAACGTCACAGGATTCGGCGGACGCGCGGCGCGCTCCGCGTACTCGCGGAAGAACTTCTCCGCCATCAGGCGCGTCTCGCGATACTCGGCGCCGAGGCCGATCTCGAATGCGCGCGCGAAATCAAATGAAGCTGCGTCAGTGCGAATGACGAAGTTGTTGCAGCCGAGCTCCAGTTGCGCGCGCAGGACTGAAGCGTTCATGGCTGTCTCGAGCAGCGCGCCGGTGAAGTCGGCGAAGGTGGTCAGCGGAGGCCGCGAGCGAGAGACGCTGAAGGTGATGCCTACCACCTCCCCTGCCTCCGGCTCGTTCGTGAGCTGCTCGGACGGCAGGTTCTCGCAGATGCCACCGTCCACGACGACGCGGTAGTCGCCGTGCGCCGGAGGCGTGCGGAAGAAGAACGGAATCCCGGTGGAGTCCATGATCCCGTTCACGAGCGGCTCGTCCGGCGCGTCGTAGACGCACGGCTGCATGTTCGTGAGGTCGGACGCGACGATGATCAGAGGGATGTCGAGGTCTCCGATGGTCTCGCGCCCGGCGAGGAGCTTCGTCAGCCAGTGCCGCAATGGCTCGGCGTTCCAGAACGGCTGCCGCGTGAGCAGTTTCCAGACGCAACGCACGACGCCCGCCGGTGGAAAGGCGCGCATCAGAGCATCGCGGTCTCCTTCGAACGCGTCGCGCGCGCGGCGCATGTCCACGCCGGCGGCGTAGAGCGCTCCCGTGATCGCGCCCGCCGAGGTGCCGGCGATGCGCGTCACGCGGAGGACGTTCTCCCGCTCGAGCGCCTGGATGCCTTCGAGGACGGCGAGCAGGTAGGTGATCCTGGCGCCGCCGCCCTGAATCGCAAGTTGGATGGGAATGGTCATGTCGTTCTCGCTTTCGCCCCGCGCCATTGCGGGGGCTGGCGCCCGCCAGCCCCCGCTCCGGTCATGCGTCGAGGTCTTTGCCGGCCTTGAAGCTGGCCTTCACCTCCTTCCCCGGCACGTCGAGGAGCTTGAATTTGAGCGCGCCGTTGACCGCTCCGGCGACGACGCCGAGGGCCGCGGCGATGGCCTGGTCGGCCGTGAGCAGGCCGAGGCCTTTGACGGTGCAGAGGACGCCTCGCGTGGCCGTCCGCTGCATGCCGACGAGCTGCCGCGCGCGCGCCTTGCTGATGTGACCCGCCTGCTGGAGGGCGTGGATGTCGATCAGCGCCTGCGCGAGCTTCCGCATCTCGACCTCGGCCAACGCGCGAAGCGCCGGCCAGCGTGCGGAAGCAGTGGTGCGAACCGCGTCCAGCATGGTGTTGGCGAGGGACTGCAGGTCGAGGTTCATGGCTTCACCCCGGCCGGCGCGTCATCGCGCTTCTTCGCCACCTCGAGCTGCACCAGCATCCGCAGCTGAGCGTCGAAGGCCTGCCGCAGGATCGGCACCTCGCCTGCCGTGAGCCCGTCGCGATGTGCCGACTCGAGCTGATGCAGGTTGTCGTCGAGGAGCTCCAGCGACGTGCTGGTGAGTTGGTTGTTCGGCTGCAGGACGGCCCGCTGCTGCAGGTCGGCGACAGCCCCGCGCAGCTCCTGGTACCGCGCGGTGTAACACTCGTACGCACCGTCCGGCGTGCCCGCGGTGCGCTGCAGGTCGTCGAACAGCCCGTTGAACTTCGCGTGCAGCGCGACGGCACCGCGGTCGACGTCGACGTCGTAGTCCGCAATGCGCTGCGCCGTACAGCCGGTGATGACGACGGCGAGAGCGAGAAGAATCTGCCAGTGACGTTTCATGGGCAGATCTCCTTACACAGCCGTCTTGGGAGCGACGACCGGCGGCGTCGTCGGCGGCGTGGTGGTGGTGGGTGGAGTGGTGGGAGTCTCCGCCGGCTTGCGCTTCCGGCCGCGGTTCAGCGTGCGCTTCATGGCCGCGAGATGCGGGATGAGCAGCTCGCGGGTCTCGGGGCGGTTGATACGCTCCGCGACGTGATACACGCGGAGACCGCGCCCGCCGGTGTCGTTGCGTTCCTCCGCCACGGTGTCATCGATCCCGCGCGCGAGGATGCGCAGCTCTTCGGCCACGCTGGCGTACACGCGCGAGTGAGCGATGGTGTTGCGGAAGTCGGCCGCGCTCATCCCGGCGACTCCGGCGAGCTCGGCGTGAACTCCGCAAGCGGCAGCCGCCGCCTCGAGAAACGCGTCCGGCAATGACGCGGTGGTGGTGATTTTCCGGCGGCGGCCCTTTGCCGCGAGCGCGAAGCCCGGAAGAGCGGACTGCACCAGCCCGCGGATCTGGGACATCAGGACGTTGGCAGCCGCCTCGTGGTTGACAGGGATTGGTTCGGGAACAACGGTCATTTCATCCTTCCTTTTCATTCGAAGTGTTTTTGGACGTAAAACCCCGCGCGGGGATCCGGGGTCTGACCGAAGAGGTTCAGCGGTGACGAGGGCCCGTCCCGTGACTGCGTCGCTGCCCGGCTCGACTTTGGATGGGAGCAATCTGCGCCTGACTCGTTTACGAGTCAAGTGCATCAAAAACTGTACAACTGATTAATCTGTTACAAATCAGTGAACGCCAGCTGATTTCTTCACCGCTAAAAGACGCGCGCATCGCCTGAAAGAGTCGATGCCATCGGCGGTGGCGTCCGCGACTTCGAAACCGGGGACTCTGACGTCGGGCGAAAGAGCCGATGACTTCCGGGGCAGGACGGAGCACTGCACGGACGGGTCGAGGTGACCCCAGCGATGGCTCCGACGACCGGAACGGCTGCAGTTGGCGACCGCATCGGTGCGGACGGCCGCGTCGAGCGAAACAGTCCGCGGTGCGGCCGAAAGAGTCAACGGTGCTGGCGAATGCGTCGAGAGTGCCCGCGAAAGATTCGATGGTGTCGGCCAAAGAGCCGATGGTGCCGGCGAAAGAGCCACCGACTCCGACGTCGGCGTCGATGACTTCTCCGGCGGGGTACGCTGTCCCACAGCGCTGAGACACTGGTCCGGCACCGTGCGGTCAACTTTGGGGAGGGCGAGGACGCGAACCGCGCGGGCGAGGTCGCGGATTGCGCGGGCGAGGACGCGGACGGCGCAGGCGAGGTCGTCGACTCTTTCGGGACACGCCGCGTCTTTAGCGGTGGCGAGACAGACCGCACTCGCGAAGTCGCCCACCCCTTCCGTGGACTCGACGGTCTTCATCATCGAAACCGCCGACCCCTCGGCCGCGGTCGCCGACTCGGCGGTGAAATCGACCGTCTCGATCGCTGGACGCATTCGACCTCACGCGAGGCGTCGCTGACTGCCAAGGTGACGCCGACGTTCGCAAAGCCGGAGTCGGCGACTGTTTGGATCGCGGCGGATGACCCACCGACGACGTCATGAGCTGTTTCAGGTGAATCGAGCGTCTCCATCGACCCGGTCACATGACTCATTAGTGATACAGATGAACGCAAAGCGTGCTATCGTCGACTCCATGATTCACGAGCGCATCATCCAGGCGAGGAAGGAACGGAACCTGAGTCAGATCCAGCTCGCGGAGCTCGCGGGCGTCCCTCGCCAGCGGGTGCGGACTCTGGAGAACGGCGGCAACGTCACCCTGGAGACGTTGGAGAAGATCGTCGCCCAGCTCCCGAACCTTAAGGAACTGCCCATCGGCGGGGTGCGCGTGACCATCAGCGGCGTGGACGTCGAGGAGATCCGCGCAGCGGTCTCCGAGGTGGAAGGCGCGACCCGCCGGCTGCTCGCGCTCCTGGACACGGTTCGCGCACACGCGCCCGAGCCCCCGGCCGGCGCGACCCTCGTCGAGCCGTCCCCGCGCGTCCCGCCCGAGCTCGAGGTGCGTCTCGCAAAACTGGAGGGCAAAGTGAACGCGATCAAGCAAGGGCGGCGGGCGGATAGCTGAGCGTTTCCGCGCGCCGATCGCCTCGCTGAATATCCCCGGCGAACCCGGAGACAACGAAGATCACCGGAAGAGCCGCGATGATCGCCACCGGTTTCGCGCAACTATCGCTCCAGGAACGACAGGCCGTGATTCAGGTTGGCCGTGCACGCCAGATGTACAACTCACGTATGCAGATGACCGACGATCACGCCAGTTTTTTAAGGATGCGTGCGGCGGCCGCGAACCGCGACGCAGTCCAGGCCGACGCGGCGACGGTTCCTACACCGCCCATTCCGGTCGCCGCGACCGGTGAGCGGACAAATCCCGCCGCCAGCGAGCCGGCATCGTCGTCTGTGCCGCCTTTCGCTCGGCGATGATCTTCCGACCCCCGCATCCGGCAGCGTTGCGTTTGCCCGACAACCGCCCAAGACCTGCGAAGCCGGCCAACCAGCCCAATCCGCCTGTGCCTTGCGCCGAGCTGATCTGCACCATCACGTAAGACCGGCTAGCCCGCAAAAAACTACGGCGCGAGCCGCGGCTACGTCCGTTTTTTACGAACGAGCCAGAACACGATCCCAATCGCGATGGCTACCAGACCGAGAGGGAGTACAACTCGGCTGAGCCGAGATCCAACGAGCGCCGTCAGACCCGACAGCTCGTCACGCCGGCGCTCCATCGCGAACCGCTGATCCGCGCGGTTGTGAGGGTCGTTCTGGGGCGACACACCCTGTCGCATGTCCAACCCGGCCAGTTTCGGCTGATCGCGTAAAGCTGCGGGCGTCAGATTCTCCAGCTTCACCAGTACGGCAGGACCTGAATCCGCGAGATCGATTCGACTGGAGGGACAGTTCTGAGTGGCGCATTCCACCGCGGCCAGCGCGTCACGCATCTCCTTGTCGTTGCCGCAAGGGAACAGCCGGTTACCCACGTCGTCCCCCCAACGCGGCCCGCAGTTGTACACAGCCCAATACATCCCTTTCGCCAGCGCCGGCCTCACGCCACTGCAGATCATGTGCTGATAGAACATCCGGTGTACTGCGCGCCACGATTGTTTCTCGTCCTTGCACTCGACGTCGTGGACAACAGAGGCATCGCGGTAAAGCCCCTCGTACGGTCCACCTGTGAACGACCAGAGGAAGCGAGGTATCGACGCGCCGTTGACGGTCCTCCCGCCGTTCGCGATCCATTCATGCCCGGCAGGATCGACGTACCGATAATCGCGCAGGAGCTTCATCTCCCGTCCCTTCTTCAGCCATTCCGCCGCAACGACATCCTCGCAATACTCCTGCGCAGTTGCGCCGATCGCCGTCAGGCAAACCAAGAACGTTGAAGCGGCGAAAATCGTCTTACGCATTCTCCGTGCTCTCCATGGTGCGACGTTTCCGCTGTGCACCGCGCGTCGCCGACCACGACTAGTCGTCGTCGGGCCGGTCGATCCGGAACCGGGACACGACCGGGAGGTGGTCCGAGACCTCGTCGAGGAACGTCTGGCAGTCTCTCCCGAGCTCGTTGAAAGAAAGTATCCGCGTGCTCGACCCCACGTACTCCCGCGTGAACCTGCGCGAGATCGCATACCCATCGAGGAGGTTTCCCCGGAGCGGGTTGCAGCGATCGATATGCGACGGTCGCAGTGTCACATCGTTCAGAAAATCCGAAGAGACGAAGCGAAGGAAGTTGTTCGGACTGAGGGCGAAGAAGTTCGCTTCGTCATTCCTGACGTTGCCCCGGCGCGGGATCATGTTGTAGTCGCCGATCACCAGCACGTCTTTTTCGTCACCAGCGACCGCCTCGTCGATGAACTCTGCGATGACTTCGCATTGCCGCGTACGTTTGTTTCTCGATGCAGTGTCACGCGACGACTTCAGGTGCACCCCAATGAGGATGAAGTCGAACTCGCCGATCCGGACCTTCGCAGTCAGCGCCTTTCTGGAGCGCGGCTCTTCCTCGAGGTCCGATCCTTGGATCAGCTGCGGATCGGTGACGCTGACGCTGTCCTTGAAGATCAGCGCGATGTTCTGCACGACGTCCTCGTTCTGTTCGAGGATGATCGGAGGAGCGTAGTCGTCGCCGAGATGGTCGACGATCCGTGCGGGCGCGTCATCGGGGTTCACCTCCGTCAGCACGATGAGATCGGGATCGATGCGCAGGATCGTCTCTGCGATCTTCGCGATCCGGCCGTCGGGGATGGGATCGACGCCGAGGATGTTCCACCCGACGATGACAGCTTCGTCCTGAGCGTGTACTGGAAAGACCATCGCGCAGAGACATAGAAGTGAGACGGCACACCAACGTGGGAACAGGCTCCTGGAGAGAAAGTTCACAGCTCCTCCTTCGCGGCGTGGCACCCCTACTGATGAAGAGAGGGGCACAGCGGCGATTTTCCCGATCTTCCTGGATTACTGCCGTCGACCGAGCCGCCTTGCTCTGGATTCCGTCCTTCTCATTTCCTGACCTTCCGAAGCGCACCCGGTGGCCTGTCGTGCGCGGCGCGAAAGATCCTGAAGAACGTCGAAGTCGTGCCGACACCCGGCCGAGCCGCCCAATTGCTCGCTCTTCTCCTGCACGGTCCGCTCAGACCCGCCCGAACTACCGGCTGGCGCGACCCAGCTGAGGGCACGGACAGCGCCTCAGACACATTTGCGTCGTCTTCCGCGCACCGGGTAGGACTAAGGGCGCCTCTGTCACACCTAGAGTGATGGCGGAAGTACGCACGGATGGTGCGCGCATCGACGCCGATGTGGGTGGGCGGCTCGGTTGCTGATCACACGCTTCGAGCTGTTCCTGCGACGCACCGGGATGAAGCCGGTTGAAGTCGCCCGGCAAGCGGGCTATTCACGGCAGCATGTCCTGCGCGTCCGGATGGGAGAAGCCGAGCCCACACGTCGCTTCATCCAAAGCGTGACAGCCGTCTGTGCGGAGCTAGCCCACCAGACCGTCGCTGCGGGAGCCCTCTTTGAGCGGGGAGATGAACTCCTGGCCTCGAGCGAACATCGCCTGAGCCGCATGCACGCAGCTGATTTGCTCGCGCTCGATGACATCCTTGCGCGCGGCCCGCGAAGTGAGTGGTCCGAGCGCGTGTGGACGGCGGCCATCAGGAGCGAGACGGCCGTCCGGCATCTGCTGCAGCGCGGACGCAGAACCATTGACGAGAACCCGCGTGATGCGGTCGCCATCTTCGACCTTGCCGCGGAAATGATGACGGCACTTCACGACACGGCTCCGCAACTCGCCGCCTCGCTCGCTGCGCACGTCCTGAAATCGCGCGCGAATGCTCTGAGGCACATGGGACGGCTCGACGAGGCACTCACGGACCTCGAGGCGGCGGAGAGCCTCTTCGACAGCACACGCTTTTGCGAAAACGAGCGAGGACAAGTCGCGTACACACGCGGCACCGTGCTCTTCAAGCAGGAGCGCTGGCCCGAGGCTCTCAAGGCGACGGAGAGTTCGCGAAGATACTTTGTCGCGAGCGCAGATCCGCGCCGCGTTGCACACGCGGACTTGCTGGCCGCAGCGATCCTCTTCGAACAAGGGCAGTGGGATGCCGCCCGCTCGAGATGGTTGGATCTCCATGCGGCGCTGACGGAGCTCGCAGACCACGACGCCGTCGCCCGTATCTGTCAAAACCTCGGCGCCTGCGAGATCCGTCGCGGCAGGCCGCACGAGGCTCGTCAATGGCTCAATCGCGCGAGCGCGGCATTCCGCTCGCTCGGCAATGAAATGGAGCTTGCCCGCACGCGCTGGAACATGGCTACCTTCATCGCGACCTTCCGCGGACCGGCATCAGGGCGTCGCGCATTGGAGCGTGTGCGCCGGAGGTTCGAAACGCTCGAAGCCTTCGTCGATGCCGCGTGCGTTGGTCTCGAGCTGCTCGACCTGATGCTCGACGAGACTCCCGAGGTTTTGACGCGGCACGCACAGGACGTCGCGGGTGTGCTCGTGCGCGCGGGATTGGGGCCGAGTGCGGCAGAAGCGCTCGAACGCCTGCGCCAGCTCGGTAGCGAGCGTAACCGTCGCGAGGCTTTGCAGTCGGTTCGCAACGCCCTGCGCGAGTTGGATTGCGGCGCAACGTCGAGCCCGGAGGTTGGGGCCGGGGTGCCTCCCGGCCTCCTCACAGATGCCTAACCGTTTGGAATGGAAATCCTGCTGGCGGCCCACACGATGAAAGCGAGAGTGATCACGGACATAGTTCCTCCTTGGTGGAGGGAGAACCGCGACCGGAGAATCCGTTATCAACCGCGTCGCTATACTTCCTGCGCTCGTTTTCGAGCGTTCCGGCTCATGACCACTCGCGAACATGTGGAGGCGGCTTACGACGCCCACTACGACCTGATGCGGTTCATCGCGGCGCGACGATTCCATGTCCCGGCGTCGGACGTACGACCACTGATCCATGACGTTTTTCTCGCGTTCATGCGCCATCACGCGGCCATCGGTGACGAGCGAAGCTGGCTCGTCGCCGCCGTGAGCAACGCCTGCCGGAACTACTGGCGCGACCGAAAACCGACGGAAGGGCTTCCCGCCACGCTTCCCGAACCGTTACGTCTCGCGGACGACGTCAGCGCGCGCGTCGACATCGCCAGACTTCTCTCTCGTATCCCGAAGCGGTGCCGGATCGTGCTCTGGCTGCGATACATCGACGGGCTGTCGCCCGACGAGATCGCCCGGCGGTGCGCCGAGTCGTCCTCGCGCGGCTACGGCCGGCTGCTGGTGCACCGCTGCCTCCGCGCGGTGCGGGAGGCGATCGCCGCCGGAAAGGATGACGCATGAGCGAGCACCCCGATCGCCTCCTGATCCTCGGATTCATCGACAACGATCCGTTCGTAGATCGCCCGCGGGTCACCAGCCACCTGAAGAGCTGCTCGGACTGCCGGGACGTCTTCGACGATCTGCAGCAGTTCGTGCTTCTGTTGGCAGAGCGGGACATCCACCAGCACCTGGCCGATTCGGATTCAGACCGCCCTGCGAGCTATGCGTCGCTCCTCGCTGAGAGCGAAGCCATTGCACGCGACTCGGCGGCTGCGGAGGAGTTCTTCGCCGAGTTGCTCGGGCGGCCCATCGAGACATGGGACGAGATGCTCGCCGCGCATCCGCAGCGTCGGACGAGCGGGATGGCGCGTCGTCTGATCGCCGAGATCGAGGCGGAGCTGAACCGGAGACCGGAGCAAGCTCTCTTGTTGGCCGACGTCGCCGAACGGATGGTCCCGTTCATCGCCGTTCGGGACCGCGATGCTGTGCTGGGCGACATCTGGAAGAACCGATCCAACGGATTGCGTCATCTAGGGCATTACGAGGAAGCGCTTGCAGCCGCAACGCGGGCCGAGGCGTTCTACGACAGCATTTCCACTGGCGCGTTCGATCTGGCGCAGGCGCAGTACACGCGTGCGGCTACGTTATTCAAGATGACGCGGTACGCGGAGGCGCTGCAAGTGGTGACCGCAGCGACGATTACCCTTCGCGACTTCGGCCCTTCGGTTCCACTCGCGAAGACAATGATACTGGACGCTGCGGTTCGCTTCGAGCAGGGCGATGTTGGAGAAGCACAGAAACGGTGGAGGGATGTGCTGCCTCTCCTGGAGCGTTTTGACGATCGTATCGAGGAAGCCCGCGTGCTCGCGAATCTCGCGGAGTGCAACCTTCGGCTCGGCGATTCTGAACGCGCACTGGCGAACGCGCGTGCCGCCGTGGCCCGCTACCGCGAGTTGAGGATGGATGCGGAGTCCATCCGGAGCGAATGGACGATCGCCATGGTGCACCTCGCTCGTGGAGACTCGGAGGAAGGTCTCCGTCTTCTCGAAAACGCTGCCGCTGCGTTCACGGCTCTGGGCATGTCTGCAGATGCCGGATTCGTGAAACTGGACGCGGTCGAGGAGCTGCTGAGGCAGGGAAACTGGACACAGGCGGAGACGACAGCACGCGAGCTCGCGACGCTCTTCACGGCAGCTGGGGTTACCGCGGCGAGCGTGATGGGAATCGATTTCCTGCGTCAGGCGGTGGAGAATCGTGAGGCGACGGTGGCGACGATCGAGTACGTACGCGATTACGTGTCAGCGGAAGACGACTCGCGCGTGTTCGCGCCTCCGGGAGCCGGGCTACAGTGAATGGTTCTGAAGGTTACCAGGCACGTTTAGGGGGTACAGGCTCCGGCCAGGCGAGTGCCGCACAAACCCCGGGAGCGCCGGGGACAGCTCTTCTAGGCGCTCGCCGGCGACGGCTTCCAGCTCCTGCGTCAGAACGTCGCTCACGGTCGTCTGCCTCTGACCTGCGAAGTCCTCGAGCATCGTCAGTTGATACCGAGGGATCCGCGCGCGCAGCTCGGCGAGCCTCACCGCCTGCGGCAGTACGGCGTCGACGTCGCTTCCGAGTGCGTCTTCGATGACCTCGCGCGGCCAAAGCTCGAGCGCCTTCGCGATGAGTTCTTGGCGCGCTACCCACTTTCCAAGTGGCGTCTCGACGAGGACGATCTCGCCCTTGGCAATGGCCGCTGTCATCGCCCGATGCGTCCATCCCAGAAGCGTAGTCGCCTGAGAAATGCTGACCTGGAGGCGATGATGGAGGAAGATGTGTCGAATGCGTTCGACGACGCCAGTGGCGGGCATGTCCGTGCACCTCCTTGACTTGCTCGATCGAGTACACACATTTGCTCTTACGAGCAACAGGAATGCAGCGTGAGCACGAAGGTCGTGCAAGCGGAGGGCGAGCTATTCGGCGGCCGCCTCCGTGCCGTCAGGCAGAAGCGGGGCATCACCCAACAAGCGCTCGCCGAAGTGGCCGGCATGTCCCTGACGTACATCAGCAACATGGAACACGGCCTGAAAGTGCCGAGCCTCACGACCATCCTTCGTCTGGCCGTCGCTCTCGATTGCAAGGTGATGGATCTCATCGGCGTCTTTGACAAGACGGATCTGCCGTCGATCTTGTCGAAGTAGCCGCACTCTGTACTTGCTCGCCAGTTCGGCTGAATGCGAGCTTTCGGTGGTAGTCGGTGCCCCGCTGCGTGAGAGGCAGGTGAACCGAGGCCAGAAATGGAGCATAATCACCACATTGTGGGCAGCCAAAGACAAGCGGCAGCCGCGCCGACGCTGTCGGGCGCAGTTATCGATTTTGGAAAGCATGCGCTCGCCGGGATCGCCATCTTCCTAATCGTAGGTGCATCTGCGGTCGGCCTTGACTTGCTGGTTCGACACCTTGTTACTCTAGAAGTCAGTGAGTGGGTCATCGTGGGGCTTCATGTCGTTGAAATGGCCCTGTTCGTCGCCGACGTTGCATTATTGCTGATATTTCTTATTCGTGGTGGCATCCGCGCCGCGAGATTTCTATGAACGATCCGGCTTGGCGCGGAGTTGGTCATGCGGTTCGAGAGTTCTTCGAACCACTCACATGGATTGGGTTCTCAACCCCCGATGGTGAAGATCATCGTCACACCGAAGGCCGCCGATCGTCCGATCGTATGACACGTCTCGTAGCGGTCGCTACGAGTGTCGCGGCTGTGGTAACGATAATTACGTCAATATATCAGAGTAACCGAATCCGGAGTCTCGATACGCTCAGACATGCTAGTGCTAATAGGTTCGCCATCAGGTTAGCACCAACCCCACTGATCGCTACCCACAAGCAAGTGACTATCCGCGGGAAGGTCGCTGCTGATGTTGTTCTCGCCACCACGATCGTTACAGCACGTTGGACTGTCGCGGGCGCTCTTGACGTAGCACGATTGACTCTTGTTCCGGCCGTCAGATGCGCCAACAGGACAAGCTGGACAATTTACCCCCCCGTAGAAGTTAAAGACGACGGTAGTTTCGAAAGCAGTATCGAACTAAACCAAGCCGCCGGTCCTTGCGAAGCAAGGCTCCTTCTCATCGAGCGAGGTACCCTCCGTTACGGTGTGTCTCTGCCTCAGCTTCCCGCGAATACTGAAACTTCGGCTGTTGTCATTATCCGTTGATTCGACGCGGCGTCGCATCGTTGGATAAACGCGAATTACGCAACATACCGCGCCGCCTGAAGTCAGCAAGCGACTCGTTGAGCCGACGCGACCACCACAGAACGCCCGGAACTAAAGTGGTACCGAATCGGTTACGGACTGCGATGAACCCTAATGTCCCCTTCGCACCAGCACGGCGGCCTCTGAACAACGAGAACTGTCCTTATTGCGGCGTGGACCTCAGCACCACGACTGCCAACAAGGAACACGTCGTTGCACGCGCTTTCGTGCCCAAGGGAAAGCTTAATGGCAGTTGGAATCTAATTCTGCGCGCATGCACGACGTGTAACAGTAGAAAAGCCGACCTGGAGGATGACCTTTCTTCCATTTCAATGCACCCGGGCCTGGATAAGGAACACGATGATGATCATGTTGCCTTCGACGCTGAACGGAAGGCGAGCAAGAGTAAGAACCGGCGTACTGGAAAGCCCGTCGCTGAAAGTGAGCCGCTTACTATTCATGGCCAACTGGGGCCCGCGCTCAGGATGTCGTTCACTGCCTCCACTCCACCCCAGCCAGATGAGGTGCGAGTATACGAGCTAGCGCGACTCCAGCTCGCAGGCTTCTTCTACCTCTGTACCTTTAAGGTGGACACCCAGCGTGGCGGTTTTTGGCCGGGCATTTACGCTCCGCTCCTGTTCTCACTGCGGGGCGATTGGGGCAATCCAGTGTACCGTTGGTTTATCCGGTCGACGCGCGAATGGCAACTCCGCATCCGCGGTGATCTCGCTGATCGCTACTACAAAGTTATCATTCGCCGTGATCCAGATAGTATTTTGTGGGCATGGGCGCTCGAATGGAATCGCAATCTGAGAATCATCGGTTTCTTCGGCGAAGCGGAAGCTGTGCGTTCCGCCGTGGCTGATGCACCTGAACCTGAGATGTACGTGATCGGCCGCTACCCGGACGGTAGTGACTTGCGGATGCGTGATGAAATCCCACTGCCGGAAGAGGAAGATCACCTGTTCTCAAGCAATGACGAGGCACGCTGAGCGACGTCGAGATACGACTACCGATTCGCCGTACGGCCGTGCGACGGCGCTCGCGCGCCGCCGCACATGGATCGACAGCGCAACTTACTTCAGAAACTCCACCACCCCGAACGCCATGTAGAGCCTGGCCGCGAACTCCTGGTAGTACTGATTCGCGATGTCGGTGTCGTGGATGATCAGGGTGTTCTCGTCGTTCGTGTCGTCGCCGTTGGCGCTCCAGT
>WUUC01227405.1_pt1 | contig 13681 bp, 8 predicted proteins | sample 6278441 | NCBI WGS metagenome assembly WUUC01 (sample SAMN13675441, study PRJNA597444) | soil metagenome | isolation source: soil | place: USA: Washington | collected 2017-10
CGCTCAATCATCCGAACATCGCGCGCCTGCTCGACGGCGGCGTGAGCGCGGACGGCGAACCGTTCTTCGCGATGGAATACGTCGAAGGCACGCGCATTGACGACTACTGCGACGCCAACAATCTATCGAACGAAGCGCGTCTGAAACTTTTCCTCGCCGTCTGTCGCGGCATCTCTTACGCGCACCAGAATTTGATCGTCCATCGAGACATCAAGCCTTCGAACATACTCGTCACCGCCGAGGGCACGCCGAAACTGTTGGACTTCGGCATCGCCAAGCTACTCGACTCTGGACAACTCGACGAACACACGCAGACGGCTCTCCGCGCCTTCACGCCCGACTACGCTTCGCCCGAACAGGTCGGAGGCGGGCGCATCACGACCGCCTCCGATGTCTACAGCCTCGGCGTGCTGCTGCAAGACATACTCGGCGTCGGGCGCGCTTCGTCGCACGCGGGGTCGCACATGGAGTTGACGCCCGGCGGCTGGCGTTCCGAGACGCCCGTACGAAAGACGCGTGCGACGAACCTGCGGACCAATCAAGCGCACGAAAACCCTGGAGCGAAAATTAAGCGGCGTCGTTTCGTGGCCGCCGAATTGGAGAACATCAACGCGATGGCGCGGCGCGAAGAACCCGCGCGCCGTTATGCTTCGGTCGCGCAGTTGGCCGAGGACGTACAAAGGTATCTGGACGGGCGACCCATCCGCGCGCAAAAAGATTCCGTCACTTATCGCGCCGCGAAGTTCGTAGGCCGCAACAAATTCGTGGTCGGCGCATCGCTGCTCGTCGCGCTCTCGCTCGTCGCAGGTCTCGCCGCCGCGCTGTGGCAAGCGAACATGGCGCGCGAGCAGCGCGACCGCGCCGAGCGTCGCTTCGCGGATGTGCGCCAACTCTCGAACGCGCTCCTGTTGGACATCGCACCCAAAATCGAGCGGCTGCCGGGTTCGACCGAAGCGCGCCAGGCCGTGCTCGCGCAATCGCTCAAATATCTAGACAGCCTTGCGAGCGAATCTGCGGGCGACCTCGGGCTGCAAAGCGAACTCGCGTCGGCCTACGAGAAGGTCGGCGACTTGCAGGGCAATCCCACCAACCCCAACTTGATCGCTCTAACGGATGCGCTCCTCAGCTACGAGAAGGCCAACGCGATGCGTCGCGCGTTGCTCGAACGAAACCCGCGCGACTACGAGCAGCGTCGCCTGCTGGCGAACAACTATCGCGCGCTCGGCGACGTTCGTTGGCAGGCGAACGAGTTGACCGAGTCGCTCAAAAATTCCGAAGCGGCCTTGCGCCTCTACACCGAACTGCGCGCTGAACAACCCGGCTCCCGCGAGTTGCTCATGGCTTTGGCGAGAATCAACCTCGACATCGGGAAGACTCATTCGACGAATGAGAAATACGCCGAAGCGATCACGTCTTTCAAGAAAACTGTCGCCCTCCTGACGGAAGCGCAACGCCTGTCGCAACCGCCGGGCCTGGACGTTTTGATGTTGCTCGCGGAAGGCCACAAGCAGATGGGCAACTCGCTTTCATGGGTGGAACAACAGCAGGAGGCCGAAGCCGAGATGGCGGAGGCCGTAGCGATTTTCGAATCGCTCATCGCCGCCAACCCGAACGACAACAGGCTGCGCACCGCGCTCTACCAGACCTACATGATGGCGAGCAGCGTTTACGAAGAAGCCAACGATCCGCTCTCGAACGAGTACGCCTTCAAAGCTCTGAAAGTGATCGAGGAAACGGTCGAACGCGACCCTGCGGACCTGCGCGCCAAGCATCAACTCGCGAAGGGTTATTCGCGCGTCGGCGTTACGCTCGGCAACACCGGAAAGAGCGGCGAATCAATTCTCTACCTCGGGAAAGCCGTCGCCATCTTGCGGGAGATAATGCGCAACGAAACGAAAAACCGCCGCTTCAAATACGATCTGGCGACCGCCTTCACACGACTCGGAGACGCCAGATACAAGCAGCGTAATTTTAGCGAATCGCTCCGAGCTTTAGAGAGCGCAGCCGCCGTGCTGACCGAGTTGACGAACTCCGACGCGAGCGACAACGCCTCGTTCAGGAATCTCGCCAACGCAAACGACTCGATGGCGAAATCTCACGAAGCACTCGCCGCACGCGCCACGGGCAGCGCGGAAAAACAGCGGCACAGGCAAATGGCGCGACAGAATTACGAACGCGCCATAGACATCTTCCGCAGCCTCGAAACCAGAAACGCCCTCTCTCACTACGACCGGAAATCTCTGGAGATACTGCAAGCCATCATGCAAAAGCAAACAACTCACACAAGGACCGAGACTTCAACCAGATAACGTCAGAATGCGTTGAGTTTGCGCGTGCTCTTCGTCGCTCGAATCAAGGCACAGCGTCAACGTGCAATCGCACGTTGACGCTGTGCCTTGTGGGATCGTCTCGTCGCGGCTGTCGAAGGCGACGGCGTGGACTAAGGCGGGAGGATCGGCGCGTGGTGTATTTCGAACAAGCTGAATGCGCGCGTGCTGCTCGCGCGGGTACGCAAAGGTGTGGGCGAACAGCCGCCGTCGCTGCTCGTCAACTTGACTCTTGACTGGCGTGACCTCAAACACTATTCTAGGCGGACTCAGACCGTTCGCTAAATTGAGAAATCATTTTTTGTTAAGCCACGAATATGTTCCAAGCGGAACCACAAACCGTATCTGAAATAACGCCGTTCAGATCAATCTTCGATAAGTGGCACGATAGCTTATTCGAGAGTGAAAACTTCGTTGCGATTCCTTCCGCCGGGGCGCTGGTCGAGGGATGGTTATTAGTAATTCCAAAACGATTTCATATCGCCATCGGCAGTATTGCGTTTGATGAAGTTCGGGAGTTGAAGGAGTTCGTCAATCACATCAAGGCGACGCTTGAGTCTCTGTATGGCAACGTCCTTATTTTTGAACACGGCCCGACGGACATCGCGCGGCCTGTAGGATGCAGCATTGACTATGCGCACCTGCACATGGTCCCTTTTGAACAAGGTATTTTTAGTACGGCGAAAGAGATGTTCCCGCTTATAAAGTGGTCGAGAGCCGCCGGACTGGAGAAGTGCCTGGAGTATTATCGTCTGCATCAGGACTATCTTTATGTCGAAGACCCGTTCGAGGGAGCATTCATCTCGAACTCTCCGAATCTTCCGAGCCAGTTGTTCAGACGAGTCATCGCAGAGAAACTAAAAGTTGCGGAAAAGTATGATTGGCGACTGTACCCGGAAGAGCCTAATATACGGGCCACGGTTGATAGAATTCATGCAGCTACGCTGGCACCTCATGCATGTCTAAAAGCCTTCTAAGAGAACTTGTCGTTAGCTACGATCTCTGTAGGTCAAAATCTCCTTCGCTGATCGGAACCAAAGCTAAGAATCTGCTCTCCCTGCCCCCTAATTGGATACCTCCGTTTTTCGTCATTACCACAGAAGCTTACTGCCGCTGGCTGAGAGATGAGAGACAGGAAAGTCTCCTGGCTCCGCTGCCGGGAATAATTAGTGATTACAAGTCCACGTTCCTTGCCGGACATGAGAATAAGTCCAGAGTGTCGGGTTTAATCATCAGGCAGAGCGTGGATAAGGAGATGTTGGAAGATAGGGGCCAGTATAGTAGTAGAAGATGTAAGTTCAACGATAGGCACGTGAACGATGCGGTCATAGAATCCTGGAACAATTTCGCGGAGACGAGTAAGAGCTCGCGTAAGGTCGCGATAATTGTGCAATCTTACATAGCTCCGCGCGCCAAAGGCCACTTATCGAATGAGAGGCGTGTTAGTAAGGACAGGCGCGACTGGGTGTACCAGTATGAGTTGCCTTTGGACCTGGCGTCCGACCTGTTTCCCATTAGGGCTGACGCGCACTCTCAAAGTCTCCCCTCCGACCTCTTATGTGAAAACACTTTCGAGTTGGAGACACGACTCAAAGAAGTTACTTCAAGCCTGCTCACGCTGTTTCGTGAAAGAACGCACGTCGAATGGGTCTGGGATGGCGAAAAATTGTGGATCGTTCAGGTGGATTTCGAAAGAAGAAGCGCCAGACCGAAACCCGCCGCACAACTGCCGGACTTCACGTCTTGTAAAGAAACCGAGCCTCTCCAAATTCAGCTTCGGAACTTCAAGACAGCGCAGGAGTCTTCAAAAAAGTGGCATAAAATAGATTGCATACGGGTCTTCGGTGAACTCGGGCTTCCTCATCCGAATGTCTATGTAATGGATAACCCGGACACGTCTAAAGAACTATACCAGGCAAGAAACATCCCGGAAGAACTGGAACGAGACCTTTTAGAACTATGCAAGCGCCCGCTGGTAATTAGAACAGACATCCTCTCTAAAGAACTTCACACCTCTTTTCTTCTTCCCAGAACTGAAATAATCAGGACGGCGCAAGAGGCCGCGAAATTCCTGTTGGACACTGCCCGATACTTCAAAGAGTGTGGCGTTTCTCCGGGTGAGTTCTGCTTTATCGCGCATCATTTCATACAGGCGAAGTCCAGCGCATGGAGTTTGGTGCGCGGCGATTCCGAGACGGTTGACATTGATTCTATCTGGGGTTCGCCCGACGGCTTACTCTACTACCCGCACGATTCTTTTAATGTTATTCGAAACGCAGAAAGTAAATCTTTCCATATCGAAAAGAAGGTGCGCTACAAGCCTTATTCCATCGAGGTGGACGTTCAAGGGAGATGGGTCAAAAGCGAGTGTGGAGACGCAGACTGGGAGGCTTCGCTCACGGATGAAGAGATTCTAACTATCTATAAATATTCTCAGCTTATTTCGCGCTACGCCGGAGCCGCACAGCAAATAATGTTTTTAGTTGGAGTAAACAGCTCGCATAGCCGGAGCGGCGTGCTTCCGTGGTTCTTCAATAGCGAGACGGCTGATGAAGGCGTCGCTTCCGTTCAAAATGTTCTCAATTATTCCGCGCCGCAATTTAATCACTTTGAAGTAAAGAACCGGAAGGACATAGAGCTTTTGAGATCGCGCCCGGGCACGGAGGGAGACCATCTTATAATTCACCTGGTTCCAGATGAAGAGATGTTGCGGGCGAAAGATATAATCATGGAATTGGCTTCCCTGATCAAACAGCACGGATATGTCGTCAGGCTCGAAGGAAGCAGGCTGTCGCATATTTACTACATTCTTAAACGAGCGGGCGTGGCCGTCTGGTAGCGAATACTTCAATCAAAGTTCTCCCCGACCGATAGCTTCATACTCAACTTTCGAGGCGCCATTGACTAGCCTGCCATGTTCCCAGAGCCTCCTGATATATTGTGCGTAATAATCAAACAGCGCCTTATCGTATCTCTTCTTCAAAGTAATAATCGGTAAGTGTTCGAAGTCGCTGAAGACTCCCACGGGAAGCAACCTGATCAGCAGGTGGCCCGTATCTTTCTCAAGGTCTTTGCATCTCGCGCCGATAGACATCAAAGTATGAGAGGTTTTGATTTGTAGCTTTTCACTGTACTCGCTGCCGTGATGGTGGTTGATTTCATCTTTCAGATTAAGAAGTTTAACTATGCCCTGAGCGGAAGACAGCGATTGATTACGCCACGAGAAATCCTTTTCTCCAATATCCCAAATTTCATTTAATCTACTAATAACGGCCTCACTCGAAACATCTTCCTCGATAAACTTAAAGAGTTTCGGCTCGGAAAGCAGGATGTTGACTTTACAATTGTTGGAGATGATAGCCCTTTTGATATCGCTGAGCGGCGCAAACTCGGAGAGGCTTTCCTGGCGCGGCCCGATCAGATACAACTCCGCGCTTTGAGAGTTGAGAGTGTCATCCCAGATGGGAGGCGAGCCGGTATAACAAGAGTTTCGTATCTCTTTTCTGGTCGAGATGGTCGGCGTATCCAAAGCGTAATTATTCTCGAAAATCAGCGGGAGCGTAGTGTCGCTCTTAAGATACTGTCCGGTATTTTTATTGATGGTGTATTTAGTTACGTGCGCAACGAACCGCGACTGGACCTCCACGATGGTGAACCCCGCATGCTCGCCGATGGTGCCCGAGGCTCCGCCCAATAGGAACAGGTGTCCTTTCGTCTTGCTGTTTCTCTCTAACTGGAAGACATCAACCTTAAAACAGGCTTCCTGATGTTGATGGCCGTATAACATTAAATCCACACCGTCGTCGAGCATGGACTTAATAAATGCGGGGCCGCCGGGCATTGAGTTATAGGCGTTAGTGAGCGGAGATTCGACGCTATCGGGAGATGAGATCGGATTATGGTGTAGCAGAACTATATACAGGTCCTCTTTCTCAGCCTGTATGCCTTGACGCTCGTTTTCGAGATTGAAGCGCGCAAATTTTTCCGGTGAGATGGTGCCGAGATTTAGATAGAACGGAATCTTGCTGACGCTGTCATACCTTGCGCAGATAATCTTGATGTTCCCATTTGCAGGTTTCCAGTTTCCCTGAAAACATTCGGCGTCATTATGAAAAGCCTCGTAGTTATTCCAGGGATTCGATTCGTCCGCATTTATGTCGGGGTCTGCCAGAACGGTATCGAGCGCATGTTGCAGTGAACTAAGATTTGCCGCGCCCTTGAAGTTTTTTATCGAAGACCAGATCGCGTTTGACAGATGTAGCTTGTGTGCCTCCCGCCTGAACACATACTCTTCGGAGTTCTTCTTAATTAAAAGTCTCCCGATGAAGCCGAACAAGAACGGAGCTTCTCTAATTAGTTTAGGCAACTCCTTTTCGATCGAGTTCGTCGCCCTGCTCAGGAGATTTTTTATATTCCGTGAAAACCCTTTCAGCGCGCCCGCCAAAACATCATGATTGCCCGGCACGGTCATTACTATCGGCGCGCCGGAATCTTTCTGCCCGGCCAGGCGCAGAGCGTTAACAAACGCCTTGGCCTTTTCGAAGCTCTTCTTATCGCCGAAAGTGGTTATATCGCCGGTGATGACGATGAGGTCCGGCTTTTCCCTCTTAACGGCTTCTACGATTCTGTCCAGTTTCCATTCTTCCGCGTGCTCCAGAGAAATCTCCGGCGGCAACTCTTGCCCGATAGCTTTGAGCGAATCGCGCAAGCCCGACAATTCAGTAAAAACAGGTGTGAGCTTTTCCAGCACCTCCTTGTCGCATATATGTAGGTCCGTCAAGTGAAGGATTTTTAGCATAGCTGGCCTAATAAGAAGATGTTCCGGATCAAGCGCCGACTTCTGTGTAAGATGAAGCCAATAACGGAATTTCGACAGAGATAGATGGCTTAAAGTGACGTTTGAAAGTCACCCTACGCTAAAGGCCACATAAATAAGAATCGGTATGGGAATTTTCCTTGTCGAGTCTAGCAATCATAGACTTGTATCAGACCCTTGAACGTGAGACAGGGGTTATATCCTTTGGATATATCCCGCGTGAGATACAAACCAAGAGAAAGCGGATGTAATGGCACGGCTTTAGCTATTGTTACTTCTTTAGCTATTGTTGCTTAAGTAACGCACGAGATGTTGAATCTCAATCTTCAAGAAATCTTCCGCCTCTTTGAATCGCTTCAACTGGTTCACGGAAAACCAACGTATCTCCGTAGTGTCTTCGAGCGCGGAAGGAGTCCCCGATTCGTACCTGCAAAGGAATGTGAGTCCTAAGACGAATGCGCCGTCTACTCTTTGAAACATGTTATTGTAGACTAAAGAAATCTCTTCGGAAACTTTAATCCCGACCTCTTCTTCAATCTCTTTTACGAGAGTTTTTTCCAGTATGCTCTTGCCAATCTCGCGCTCGATCTTCCCTCCCGGCAAAGACCACGCTCCGGGCATCTGCAACTCTTTGGGGCTGCGCCTCGCGAGCAGGTAACGGCCTTCCTTCTCCACCCATCCCTTGACCAAAACAATAAAGAATTGTGCTTTATCCCTGGTCTTCATAGTCATGTGTCTATGCTGGCTTGTGAGTTAGCCTCTATCCGGTTTTATCCAACTACTCGCAACCTCAAAATTCGAGAGATGAGGTCGCAACACCGCCGCCGGGATGCAGGGAACACAGGTCATTATAATTTACAGTACGATTCCTACCTGTAATTATACGAGGCTCGATTAAGTCTCGTCCTATGTTCTTGAAAGAAACATCATCCCGGCGGCCTTAGCAATCTCCACGGAGATAGATTGCGCCGGTATGGACAAGATACCGGCGTCTACTGGTAACGGTGCTCCGTCTCGTCCGATCTTCTATATTGAACCAGTTCCGAAGCGGAGAACCATAGCTCGGACTCTTTGATTCCTTCCTCAGGACTGGCCGAAGCGTGAATTACATTGTAAATGGCCTTGCCGACCTCATTCGACAAGTCATAAGTTTGATGACAATAGTCGCCTCTGATAGTTCCCGGGGGCGCGCTCGCGGGTTCTGTGGAACCACACAGCTTCCTCACAACCTTAACGGAAGCGACGCCTTCCAGGACAGCCGCGATCACAGGACCTTCTGTAATGTAATCCAGCAGTTGATTTCTTATCGCCTCGCCATGACGGACCGTAATGTCCTCATGTGTATAATGTCTTTCCGCAAACTTTCGTTCGACGTGAATCATCTTCAGCCCGATTATTTTAAGTCCGACCCGTTCAAAACGCGACAGGATTTCCGTGGAAATCCCGCGCCTTAATCCGTCCGGCTTAATCAAAACCAACGTACGCTCTATGTGCCCGCTCATGATTGCTGCTCCTATATTGATTATTTTTGACCGCCTGCATAATAACTTTTTAGCAATGAAAGATAAAGACTATACAACACTAGAGTTATCGTCATGAAAGCGACGCGATATCAAACTATTGACGGCTTTAACCAATTGATGCTGGTTACTGCCATTAATTTGTTAAAGTCACGCGTCGCACTACGCGCACGCCTGCGCGCCAATCTTCGTTGAGTTCAAAACGATAGAGTTCGATCTGCGGGGTGACGAGGTGCGCGAGCGTGTCGAAGTTGCGATGAAAGCGAAGCAACGGTGCGACGAGGTAGGCGAGCGGCGGTTCGTCCGCGATTTCGGCAGCGCCGAAGAGGCGGGAGCGTGCGATCTCGCCGCGTCGCCTGTGCGCTTCGACGCGACGCCAGTAGTCCGCGCCTTGCAGCGGCAGCGCGGCGTCTTCCGAAACTTTCAGTTCGACGACGACGAGACGCCCGTCGCGCCTGAGTGCGAGCAGATCAACCGGACGCGCGGACGCGCTACGCGCCGATGCCGTGCGAAACTGCGCGTAGAGCGGCGCGAGACGCAGGCCGGGGTCGAGCCGCGTGATGTCGCGCCGCAGCAGCGATTCGAGCCACGCTTCGGGCGCAGACGCGTAGAAAGCGTGGCGATGATCTACGGAGTCGGCATGACGGTGCGCGCGTAGTTCGTCAACGAGTTTGGCGAGTTGCGGCCAGTTGCACGGTTCGAGCAGGGCGCGCGGCGCGCTCCCCACGCCGAACCACGCGCGCTCGCGTCGCATCACGCTGCGCACGCGCGCAAACGCCAGCCCGTGAAATCTGAGCGTCTCGCCGTGGCGCGAGCGCACAACATCAATCGCTTCCGGCGCGAGCGCGGCGATGCGCGACGCCGTCTCCGTCAACTCTTCGCGCGGCGTGCGGCGAAAACGTGTCGCGCCCGCGAAGGTTTGTTCAAGTTCGGGCAGCGCGACGGGCGACAAGTTTTGCCATCCCTCGTCCGTCTCATACAAAGCGATTTCGCTCCGCACCTCGGCACGCAACAACGCGAGACGCTCGGCAATTGCCTCCTTCAGTTCCGGCGCAACGACGAGCCACAGTTTTCGCGCGCCGCCGCGCCCCGTTTTTTCGACGGACCGCCACCACATCAAAGCCGACGCTAGAAAGGCGTCCGCCTCATGCACGCCGAGCGCGACGACCGCGCCCGTCGCGGCGATTCGCTCGCGCCCTGCCGCGCGCAGTAAGAGTATGCGCGCGTATCTCCCCGGCTCCGCACGCCGCGCGCCCGCGCTCAAGCCGGCGCGTTCTATTTTCGCGTTGCCCGTGGCGGCGCAGACGAGCGCGGTCAATTTTGCGCAGGCCGCGCGTCGCGCCGCCGCGAGTTCTGCCACGCCATCCGCGACGGAGGCACGCGGGATGAGTTCCAACACCGCGCGCACTGCGCCCATTCTCCGCGTCGCGCTCAGGCGCAAACGTTCGCCCGTCCATTCCCAACCCGCCACGCGCCACACGCGCCACGCGCCGCGCTCCGTCCGGTAAGAGAAGTGCAGCGCATCACGTGCAGGCGCGATCTCCCACCCGTCTCTGCCGAGCGGCACGCTCGCGCCCTCGCGCGTCTCCGAGCAAAACCACTCGCCGCGCGCATCGAGTATCAACGCGATGCAACTGCGCGCCTCTTCCCTTTCGCAGGGATTCGTCAGGACTTTCATCAACTAAAAACGCCCCGCGCTTTGCGCAGCAAGTTACGTGCGAGAACGAACTCGCGCGGCAATCTCTTCTTTGCGCCTTTGCGTCTTTGCGTGCAAATAAGTCTCACGCAAAGGCGCAAAGGCACAAAGGAAAGCTTAAAGGGTCGGGCGTGGGTGGGTGGTTTTGGAGTCTGCTGACCGTACAAGCTATTATCTTGTCAGGTGTCGGGGAATCTTAATTCAGAGAGTGAAGCAATGAAAGATATTTATCTGTTTGGAGCGGTGCGGACGCCCATCGGTCGCTTCGGCGGCGCGCTCGCGGATGTTCCTGCGGCGGAGTTGGGCGCGACGGCGGCGCGGGAGTCTCTGCGGCGCGCGGGGCTTGAGCCGGACGCGATACAGCAAGTTATCTGGGGCGCGGCGCGGCAGGCGGGCACGGGGCCGAACCTCGCTCGCCAGATCGGTTATCGCGCGGGCGCGCCGGAGACTGTGCCCGCCTTCACAGTCAATCAGGCGTGCGGGTCGGGCTTGAAAGCGATCATCCTCGCGGCGCAGGAGATCATGCTCGGACGCGCGCGCGCAGTGCTCGCGGGCGGCGTGGAGAACATGTCGCGCGTGCCATACTTCGCGGAAGGCGCGCGCTGGGGCACGAAGATGGGCAACGTAGAACTCGTGGACGGCATGTATCGAGACGGCTTTCTCGACCCGCTCTCCGGCCTCATCATGGGCGAGACGGCCGAAAACCTCGCGCGTCAATATGAGATCACGCGCGACGAGCAGGACGCCTTCGCCCTGCGCTCGCAACAACGCGCCGCCGCAGCCATTGACTCGGGCCGCTTCGATGCGGAACTCACGCCCGTAGAGATCAAAGGGCGTCGCGGCGAACCGCTCATGCTCGAACGCGACGAGCACCCGCGCGCCGACACGACCATCGAGAGTTTAAGAAAACTTCCGCCCGTCTTCGACCGCAAGAGCGGCACGGTGACGGCGGGCAACTCGTCCGGCATCACAGACGGCGCGGCTGCCGTCGTCGTCATGAGCGAAGAAGCCTTGAGCGCGGCGAACAGGAGCGGCGTCGAGCCTCTCGCGCGCATCGTGGATTACGAGATCGCCGGGGTCGCGCCCGAAGTCATGGGCATCGGCCCCGTGCCCGCCGTACGCGCCCTGCTCGCCAGACAAAATTTGACGCTCGCAGACATAGACCTCGTCGAACTCAACGAAGCCTTCGCCGCGCAAGTCATCGCCTGCGACCGCGAACTTGGCTTCGACGCCGCGCGTCTCAACGTCAACGGCGGCGCAATCGCACTCGGCCACCCCATCGGCTGCACGGGCGTCCGCATCACCACCACGCTCCTACACGAAATGCAGAAGCGCAACGCGCGCCTCGGCCTCGCCACCCTCTGCGTCAGCGGCGGTCTCGGCCTCGCCCTGCTCATCGAGCGCGTGTAGTTTCGCGTCCGGCTGCGTCTGCGTGGTTCGCGTCCGGCGCGAAGTGGAAACCTCACGCCGGATTCAGACGTACTCTTTACTGCTAACCAATCTCTATTTCACAACAGAGGTTGTCAGTTCACAACAGAGGTTATCAGTATGTCTGACTTCATAGATGTCGGCGGCTACGGCTCGCAAACCACGGAGATTTATCTCAAGCGCGTGCTGGCCGGGAATATCGAAAGCGTGCGCGCACGCCTCGGCGTCGCGCTCGAACGCCTCGGCTACGACGTACTCGAAGAAGAACCCGCGCTGCACGGACGACGCGGCGCGCGCGGCTGGGGCCTCTGGTACAGTTCGGCGGACGTGCTCGACTACCCTATGACACTCGTGATCCGGCTCAAAAGCGCGGGCGAGCACACCACGCACGCCACCTTTGATTACACCATCAAGCATCCCTGGCTTTCCAAAGGCGAGAAGGAGGTGCTGACGCGCGAGGCCGAAGCAATCGTCGCGCTGGCGACGACACGCGCAGTGGAAAAGGTGTGCGCCGTCTGCGGGACGGAGGCCACGGACGACTCCCGTTTCTGCCGACGCTGCGGCGCGCCCATGACCTCCGAACAGGCCGAACTGGACGTGCTGCGAATGGCCGCCGAAACGCGCGCCGGTCATACGTCGGTCGTCACCAGCGCGATCCTTTCGCTCTCCACCGTGGTCGTCGCGCTCATCACGTTGCTCGTCTTCCTCAAGAAAGGCGCGTTGACAACCAAAGGTCTCTGGCTCGCCATCGGCCTGATGGGCGTCCTCACGCTCTTCAACTTTCTGGTCGGGCGTTTCGCCTGGCAAAGGCTGAACGCCGCCCTCGCCTCCAAGCGAGAAGAGACGCGCACCCTGCCGGTCAGTCGCCCACAAACACTTCCCCACGTCGAACCCGCCGCTCTGCCTCCGCGACGCGCCGGACACTCCGTTACAGAAGGAACAACCGAATTACTCAACACACAGACCAGAGAACCCGAGCCGCTCCACCTCAGGCGCGGCGGCGACACAAACTCCGTCAATTGAGCGACTATGAAGGCGTGAGCTTTTAACTCCCCCGCAAGTCTCCCCTGCGGCCTCGCCAACTCTTTGCGTCGGCGGCTCCGCCCCGCTCTTCGAGCGCGGGTTAAACGCGAATTTGTGGCCGCTCGCAATTGAGCGCGACATTGCGGCGAGCGCCTTCCTCAAATTACAAACGGCGCTGATGAAGACAACTTATAGCCGGTGTCGTGCGTCTAGTGTTCTTGCAATCGCGGCGCGTTGTTTATATAAATGGTCGCAGCGAGTTTTTCTCCCCGTCTCTGTCCTGACATTCCGAATCGTTGCTTAATTTTTCAAAGGAGTTTTTTGGTGAAGATATTACGTTTTAAGTTTGTTGCCGCGTTTGTGGTCCTGGCGATGTTGCTCTTCGGCGGGATGGATGCACGCGCGCAGTTGGGCGGTCTCGGCGGCCTCGGGGATAAGTTGAAGAAGAAGACGCCGAATGTCTCTTCTTTGCTCGAAGGCAAGCCGCCGATCACTACGAGTTTGCCCGATGCGAAGTGGGGCGATGCGTCGAAGGACAATTTCACGCCGCGCGAAGCTAAGCGTTCGCTGATGACGTTGCAACGCACGCCGAACGGCGGCTTCGTCATGCAGCCCGGCTACTATGAGATGCAGACGCAGAGCTACTGCCTGAAGGCCGGGACGCACGGCCCCGGCGGCGGCGACGGCTATCTCTTCGCGCCCCCGAAAGGGCCTGCCGAAGACGCCGTCATGACCATCGTGCGCAACTCCGTGAACCGGCCCGAAATACAGCAACAAAAAATCCAGCAACTTCTCTGGGCTATCATCGCCCGCGCGAAGTTTGAGGACTTGCAGGGCGAAATAAAGGCCGTCGCCTCGCAACTGTTGACGC
>WUUC01014504.1_pt1 | contig 13680 bp, 12 predicted proteins | sample 6278441 | NCBI WGS metagenome assembly WUUC01 (sample SAMN13675441, study PRJNA597444) | soil metagenome | isolation source: soil | place: USA: Washington | collected 2017-10
AGCCGATCGTAAACCTCGACAAGCTGACTTATGCGGGCAACGTGCGCAATCTCGAGGCGCTGCTGGGCGACACGCGGCACGTCTTCCTGCGCGGCGACATCGGCGATCGTGCGCTCCTCAAGCAGGCGCTCGAGCGCCATCGGCCGCGGGCCGTCGTGCACTTTGCCGCCGAGAGCCATGTTGACCGCTCGATCGTCGGTCCGGCCGACTTCATCGAGACCAACATCGTCGGCACCTGGAGCCTGCTTGAAGAGGCTCGCTCCTATTGGGAGTCGCTCCACGGGCCCGAGCGCGCCGGATTCCGCTTTCTTCACGTCTCGACCGACGAAGTCTACGGCTCGCTCGGCTTCGGCGACCCGGCCTTCACCGAGTCGACGCCCTACGCGCCGAACAGCCCTTACGCGGCATCGAAGGCGGCCGCGGACCACCTCGTGCGCGCCTACCATCACACTTACGGCTTTCCCGCCCTGACCGGGAACTGCTCGAATAATTACGGCCCCTACCAGTTTCCCGAGAAGCTGATTCCGCTCGTGATCCGCAACGCGCTCGCCGGCGAGCGGCTTCCGGTGTACGGCGACGGCCAGCAGGTACGCGACTGGCTGTACGTGCTCGATCACTGCGAGGCTCTGCGGCGCATCCTAGCTCAGGGCAGGCCGGGGCAAACGTACAACATCGGCGGCGCCAGCGAGAGAAAGAACGTCGACGTCGTGCGCACGCTGTGCGCGATTCTCGACAAGGCGCGGCCCAAGCCCTCGGGTGTCTACGCGGACCAGATCAGCTTCGTGAAGGACCGTCCCGGCCACGATCGGCGCTACGCGATCGATGGCTCAAAGCTGCGGGCCGAGCTCGGCTGGAAGCCCGCGGAGAGCTTCGAGACCGGGCTCGGGAAGACCGTGCAGTGGTACCTCGATCATGAGGCGTGGGTGGAGGAGGTGACGAGCGGCGCGTATCGCAACTGGGTCGAGACGAACTACGCGCGCCGGGGCGCGGCATGAAAGGAATCATCCTTGCCGGCGGCGCCGGCACTCGGCTTTACCCGGTCACCCAGGTGGTCTCCAAGCAGCTTCTGCCGGTGTACGACAAGCCGATGGTGTACTACCCGCTGTCGACGCTCATGCTCGCCGGCATCCGCGAGATTCTGGTGATCTCCACTCCCGAGGACACGCCGCGGTTCAAGGCGCTTCTCGGCAGCGGCGAGAAATGGGGTCTAAAGCTCGCCTACGAGGTGCAGCCGCGCCCCGAGGGGCTTGCCCAGGCCTTCATCATTGGCCGCGAGTTCATCGGCAAGGACGCCGTGGCGCTCGTTCTAGGCGACAACATCTTCCATGGGCAGGACCTCACCAACCTGCTGCGCCGCGCGGCAGGCCGCAAGCGCGGCGCGACGGTGTTCGCGTACCCGGTGCAAGACCCGGAGCGCTATGGCGTGGTGGAGTTTGACAAGGACGGGCGCGCCGTCAGCATCGAGGAGAAGCCGAAGCGGCCGAAGTCGCGCTACGCCGTGGTAGGCGTGTACTTCTACGACAACCAGGTCGTGGATATCTCGTCGAAGCTGCGCCCCTCCGCCCGCGGCGAGCTGGAGATCACCGACGTGAACGCGGCGTACCTCAAGCGCGGCGAGCTCGACGTCGTCCCCATGGGCCGCGGCATGGCCTGGCTCGACACCGGCACGCACGAGACGCTCATGGAAGCGGCGCAGTTCATCGAAACGATCGAGCGCCGCCAGGGACTTAAGATCGCGTGCCCTGAGGAAATCGCCTACCGTTCAGGCTTCATTACAACTGACCAGGTGCGCAAGCTCGCAGCACCGCTAGAGAAGAGCGGCTATGGGCAGTACCTCCTGCGCATGCTGGAAGACCGGCTGCTGGGATGAAAGTCATACGCACCGGGCTAGCCGAGATCCTGGTACTCGAGCCGCGCATTTTCGAGGATCACCGGGGCGTGGTGTTTGAAAGTTATAACCGGCACGACTTCCAGGGGGCCACCGGCATTGCCGCCGAATTCGTTCAGGATAACCACTCCTTGTCCAAGCAAAACGTCATTCGCGGCATGCATTACCAGGTGGGTCGGCCTCAGGGCAAGTTGATCCGCGTGCTCCAGGGCGAGGTTTTCGATGTCGCGATCGATCTCCGTCGCTCCTCGCCCACGTTCAAGCAGTGGGTGGGCGTCACGCTCTCCGAGGTGAACCGGCTCATGCTGTGGATACCGCCCGGCTTTGCGCACGGGCTGCTCACGCTTTCGAGCACTGCATGCGTTCTTTACAAGATGACCGAGTTCTGGTCCCCGGAGCACGAGCGCATCCTGCTTTGGTCGGATCCGGAGATCGGCGTGCGGTGGCCGCTGCGCGGCACGCCGATCCTGTCCAGCAAGGACGCCGCAGCGCCGCCCCTCGGGGAAGCCGAAGTCTACCCTTGAGGATTCTTCTGACGGGCCCTACCGGTCAGATAGGCTCGGCGCTTGTCACGCGCCTTGGGGCCATTGGCGAGGTACTGGCGGTGGACCGGCGACGAATGGACCTTGCCTGCCCGGATGCGATCCGAGATTGCCTGCACTCGACGCGGCCTGACGTGATCGTTAACGCCGCCGCGTACACAGCGGTGGATCGGGCGGAAGGCGAGCCGGAGATGGCGCGCGCGGTGAACGCCGACGCCCCAGCGCTGCTTGCCGCGGAAGCGGCGAGAGGCGGCATGCTGATGGTTCATTTTTCAACGGACTACGTGTACGACGGCGAGAAGCCGGCGCCGTATGTCGAAACGGACGAATGTCGTCCGCTCAACGTGTACGGGCAGACGAAGCTGGAAGGCGACGACGCCGTCGAGTCGGCCGGCTGCCGGTTTCTCATCTTCCGCACGTCGTGGGTATACGCCTCTCGCGGGAAAAATTTTCTTCTTTCCATGCTGCGCCTCGCATGCTCCGGAAGGGAGTTGCGCGTGGTCGACGACCAAGTCGGCGCCCCGACTTCGAACCTGATGATCGCTCCGGCGGTGGTCTCCGCCATTGGTCGAGCGCTAAGAGATGAGTCGGTCAGCGGGGTGTACCACCTGTCAGCAAGCGGTCGGACAAGTTGGTACGGCTTCGCCCACGCGATCTTCCAGGCAAAAGGCATGGAGGTGCGTTTGAAAGCGATTCCGAGCAACGAATATCCGAGCGCGGCGCGGCGTCCGCTCAATTCCGTCCTTGACAACGGCAAGCTGGAGCGGCAGTTCGGTGTAAGTTTGGCATCCTGGGACGTCGGTCTGCGTCAGGTGCTCGCGATGGTGCCTGGCAGCGAATGAGCGCCGAGCCGCCCAGCCGTATCGTCATCCAAGCCGGTGCCAGCGAGCGGCATTACTGGGCCGACCTTTGGCGTTACCGCGAGCTTCTCTTCACGTTAGCGCAACGCGACGTAAGGGTGCGGTACAAGCAAACGGTGATCGGTGTAGCCTGGGCAGTAATCCGACCACTCGGCATCATGCTCGTCTTCACGCTGATCTTTGGCAGAATCGCCAAGCTTCCGTCCGAGGGCGCGCCGTATACCCTGCTCGTCTTTACCGGCATGTTGCCCTGGCTTTTCTTTGCCAGTGCCGTAAGCGAGAGCAGCAACAGCCTTGTCGCCAACAGCAACCTGCTCACGAAGATCTACTTTCCCCGACTGCTCATTCCCCTGTCCTCGGTCGCGGCGTCGCTCGTAGATCTCATCGTCGGATTCGTTCTGCTGCTCGGGCTGATGGTCCTTCTTGGTTACCCGATCACATTACGATGGCTTGCATTGCCGCTGCTCATCGTTCTTGCGGCGACTTGTGCGCTCGGCCTTGGATTTTGGTTTGCCGCGCTGAACGTGAAATACCGAGACTTCCAGTTCGTCGTACCGGTTCTGTTGCTCATGGGCCTATACATCTCGCCGATCGGCTTCGCGAGTTCCGTTATCCCAGAAGACTGGAGGACCTTGTACGTGGTCAACCCCATGGTCGGCGTTATCGAAGGCTTCCGCTGGGCGCTGCTTGGCGGACAGTTCCGGCTTCGAGCCGACGCACTGGCATTTTCAGCTGCGGTGACCTCGGTGTTGATGCTCACCGGCGTTGTATTCTTTCGCCGCATCGAACGCTCCATTGCGGATGTCATCTAGCGGTGACGCCTGCCATTACGGTCTCCGGGCTGTCGAAGCGGTACACCGTTTATCACGCCGCACGCCCTAACTATGAATCGCTGAGGGATGCCGTCGCCGACGGGGTCTCTGCGCTTGCACGGGGACTCGTAATGCGCCGAGCAGAGCGCCCGTCCAGCCCGACTTCCGAGGAGTTCTGGGCACTTAAGGACATCAATTTTCAGCTGATGGCCGGCGAGCGGCTCGGCGTCATCGGGCGCAACGGTGCCGGCAAATCGACTCTCCTCAAGCTGCTCAGCCGCATCACCGACCCGACTGAAGGCCGGATCGAGATCCGCGGGCGAGTATCGAGCCTACTTGAGGTCGGAACCGGGTTCCATCCCGAACTTACAGGCCGGGAAAACATATTCCTGAATGGCTCCATCCTCGGCATGCGGAAGACAGAAATCGCGCGCAAGTTCGATGAGATCGTCGCCTTTGCCGAAGTGGAGCGGTTCCTCGACATGCCTGTGAAGCGCTACTCGTCCGGTATGTACGTTCGTCTGGCTTTTTCGGTCGCGGCCCATCTGCAGCCTGACATCCTTATCGTCGATGAAGTCCTCGCCGTCGGAGACGCCCAGTTCCAGCGCAAATGCCTTGGTCGCATGGAGGCTGCCGGAAAGGAAGGCCGCACGGTGATCTTTGTGAGCCACAATCTTTCCATGATCGAGAATCTGTGCCCGCGCGCGCTGCTCATCGAGCGGGGTCGGCTGGCGGCGTCCGGCGCGTCTGCCGACGTTATCGCGACGTATGTGGATCTGCTCGCCAATGCCGCAGCAACGCCGCTGAGCGAAAGAACCGACCGAAGCGGTAAAGGCAACATCCGACTCGTTAACGTCGAGTTCCTCGGCTCCAGAGGGGGCGGGCAATACGCCATCGGTGATGACATATCGATCCGATTCGATCTCAGGAGCGACTACGCGCACGAGACGGCGTGCAGGCTGAGCGCCGGTGTCTATGGCGCGCAGGACAACGCGCTGATCTCATGCGATTCCGTTCTGCTCGGGCGAACCTACCGGATAGCCCCCAGATCGATAACCAGTGTGACGTGCCGAATCACCGCGCCGCCACTCAACCTCGGGGAATACCACCTTGCGTTTGCCGTCTTCGACAGTAAGGATGAGCCGGAGGACTGGATCAGTTCGCTCTCGAAATTCTCGATTTCCTTCGGCGTTTTCGACTCGAGATCGGCAAGCAACCGATTTCCGGTGCTAGCGAAATTCGATTGGCTCACATCGGATGGGCGCTAAGGACATCGTCCCGCGTATCGCAAGGCTGTTCGGCCGCGCCAACCACACCGGCGATGCCGTACCGATTCCGCACGCCGGATTACGGTCGCGGGACGAGATCTACCAGTGGATCGGGCAGGGCATTGGCCGGTTCAAGGAGTGGTACCAGCCCGTGGACTTCGGTAACGGCGTGATCGCGCATCAGACCTGCCCGCCGGACTGGACGCCGCGGCCCGGACTGCTTTCCGATATCGGCGGCGGCATGGCGAAGTGGAATTACATCGTTCGCAAGCACCTGCCTGACGTATCGCGAATGCGGATCCTCGACGTCGGCTGCAGCAGCGGTTTGTTCAGCCTGGAACTCGCGCGTATGGGGGCGCGCGAAGTCGTGGGAATCGACCGCGATTCATCGATCGCGCACCGCTCATCCAGAGTTCCGCCGCCGCAGGACGTCATCGCGCAGGCCAACTTCGTGAAGCAGGCATTCGAACTTCTGGAAGGCCGCGCCTATCCGGTGACGTACAGGGCGCTGGACGTTGGCCGGCTGCAGGCACGCGAACTCGGCCGCTTTGACCTGATCCTTGCGCTCTGCGTTGTTTACCATGAACTCGACCGCATGCCGAAGCTGCTACGGACGCTTGCGGCAATGACCGACTATCTGCTTCTGCAAGCGAACGAAGCCCATGGCGGCGAACTCGGCAACTATTCCAGCGTGCGTTATCACCTGCGGGTGCTTAAGGAAGTGGGCTTCCGCACCGTCGAGGTGGATGCGCCCGTGGACTACCTGCTGCCAGTCATCGTGGCAAAGAAATGACCGATAGCGTCGACGACGCGCTGTTGATCCTGGGATGACAGCTCGGGATACATCGGTAGCGACAGAACCTCGCGCGCCGCTGACTCGGTGTGCGGCATCGGCCCGGCACATCGCACCCGTCCCTGGTAAGCGGGTTGCAGATGGACCGGTACGGGATAGTGGACCAGCGCGCCAACGCTGTTCGCCCGCAGGTGTTGAACGAGCTGGTCACGCTGGCCGTAGCGCGCGACATACAGATGGAACGCATGCATCGCGCCCGGCCTGCGCGAGGGCTTGCGGATAGGTAGAGATGTGAGGGCCTCGTCGTAGCGTCGCGCAATCTGCTCCCTGGCCGCGTTCGATGGCTTCAGGCACTTGAGTTTCACACGCAATACGGCGGCCTGGAGCTCGTCCAGCCGCGTATTCCAGCCTGCCTGCGAAGACACGTAGCGTTCTGTCCAGCCGTACTCCCGGAGACTGCGTGCGCGCGCGCCGATAGCTGGATCGCGATATACGAGCGCGCCGCCATCCCCGAAGGCGCCCAAATTCTTGGTCGGATAGAAGCTGAAACAGCCTACGTCGCCTAGCACGCCGACACAGCGGCCGCCGTATTGAGCACCGTGCGCCTGTGCGCAATCCTCGATCACCCGCAGCCCATGGGCGCGCGCGAAGGCTAGGATTGCCTCCATGCCGGCCGGCTGCCCATAGAGATGCACGGGTACGATTGCACGCGTACGTGAGGTGACTGCTTCGGCTAAGCGGGCTGGATCGAGCGTCAGGTACTCTGGTTCGACATCCACAAGCACCGGAATGGCGCCCGCCAGTTCTATGGCGGCCACCGTAGCGACCGCGGTATGCGAAACGGTAATGACCTCGTCGCCACGTCCTATGCCGCAGGCGGTCAGTGCGAGGTGCAGCGCTTCGGTTCCGCTGCCGACGCCCACGGCGTCTTCTGTGCCCAAAAACGCTGCGAACTCAGTCTCAAAAAGGCGAGTCTCGCTTCCCAGTATGTAGCGGCCGCTGTGCAGCACCCTCATGAGCGCCGCATCGATGTCGGGCTTGTGGGCGAGATACTGAGCAAGCGGATGGCTGCAGGGAATCATTCGCTGATATGCACGCGTGGCACGTATTCGATCCACTTGCCGCCGCTTGCGTTGAAACCCGTTTCGTTGCTCTTGATCTCCTGTGCATGGTTCCAGCCAAAGAGCAGCGCGTAGTCGGGATAACGCGCGGTGAACTCGGAGTGCGGGCGCACCGGGATGTGCGTCCCGGGGCTGTACTTACCGTGCTTGATGGGCGTCGTGTCGCTGATGAACTCGACCAGCTCGGGGCCTATCCGGCAATAGTTCGTGACGGTGGTGCTCTTGGATGTGGCGGCATAGCCGACAATGCGCTTTCCTGCGCGCTTCAAGTCGGTGAGCAGCTTCACCAGCTCTTGCTTGGACCGCTCGACATTTGAACGGAACGCGGCGTACGTGTCCGGCTTGCGCAAACCCAGCGCATCCTCCTGCCGAAGCAGGCGGTGGACCGCGTCGGACACCGGTCGCGCGCCTCGGTGCGCGAGGATATAGCGCATCGACCCTCCATGCACATCCTGAGGCACCACGTCGATCAGCTCCAGGCCATGCTTGCCGAACAAGTTAGACACGGAATGGGCGGAGAAATAGAAGACATGTTCGTCATAAATCTGGTCGTAGGCGGTCTTCGCGACGATGTCGCCAAGATATGGATCCTCGAACGCCACGATGCCGCGAGGCTTCAGCAGCACGCGAATTCCTTCCGCCACGGAGTGCACGTAAGGGATATGACACATGACGTTGGCGCCGAGAAAGGCGTCTGCCTGGCCGCGCTGCGCCACAATACTGTGTGCGAGCTTCTGGTCGAAGAATTCCGAAACAACCTCGAAGCCCTTCGAGCGCGCCACATATGCGACATTCTCTGACGGCTCTATGCCCAAGTGCCGTATCCTCCTCGAAGCAAAGTGCTGCAGCATGATGCCGTCGTTGCTGCCGATCTCTACGACAAGAGGGTCCTTGGCGTCCAGATAATTCCGAGCTACGAATTCTGCAAACTGTCCGAAATGATCGCCCATTCGCCGAGAGGTAGAAGAAAAGAACGGGTAATCTTTATGGAACAACCGCTCTTCATCCACGAGCTCGGTTAGCTGGACCATCGAACAGGAGGCGCAGAAGCCCACCTTCAGTTCGAAGAAGAATTCCCTTGGGAACTGATCGGCAGCGAGAAAGCCGTTGGCTATAGGCATCCGGCCGAAGGAGATGAACGGGTCCACCGCGGCAGAACAGGACAGGCACTGAGCCACTAATAACTCCGGGTATCGCTGCTGGGATCAGGAATGAATCCGGATGATGTCATCCCGGACCTCGAAGCTGAGGTGCGGTTGGCGCTGCAGCACGAAGCCTTTCAACTCCGCGATAGTGGGATACCCCTCCGTTCCGACGAAGTCTCCCGCGTCGTCGATCAGGATGACATGGCCTTTTTTCGGGTGCCGAAAGATGCTTTGCAGCTCCTGGCAGATCGGCGTGAGCACGCTGCCCTGAGCCGTGGTACCGCCTGAATAATGCGCATCGAGCCAGAAGAGGCAAGGCTCGGTGATGGCAGGCAGAATGCGCGCAAGCACCTCACCGCTGTCGCCTTGCATGATGGACACGCGCGGATCGCCTGCAAATCGCGCCTTGGCTTTCTCGTACAGCTTGGCCGATAACTCTATGGAGATGACCCGGTCGAAGTTCCTCCGGCAGGACTCCACCATATCACCCAGATAGGTACCGGACTCTACGAGCGTGCGCGTCCTAAACCGCTTGCGATACTCCTCGATGGCTAGAGACTTGACCGCCCGTGGTGGCCGCGCCGGGCGGCCCTTGGAATTCCATTCGCGAATCTCCTCAGCTTCGCGCCTCCTTTTCCAGGTTTCCGGGAAGTGCTTGTGGAGGAGCCGGTCGTAAAGGGTGCCGATCGACCGCCTCATGATCGTGCTGTCATCATGAATTCAAAGGGATAGCTCCGGGCCACCCTGTTTCATCCTCGAAGTAATTCGGAGGAAAGTAATCCGAGGTCATCCGGATATTGACTAGGCGGCTGATGACGTGCGTATGACCCAGCGCCTTGGCTATGGAGGCGCGGTGGTTGCCATCATAGATCACGGCGCAAAACTCTCCGCGGTATTGGGCCGGCGGATGCGTCACGATGGAGACCAACTGCCCTTTTGCGCTTTCTTCGCGGATGCGCTCTGCCAGGTCAGATATCTTCAATATCGTTCCCTCGACATCGTCGTCGGGGTGGTAAAGCTCCAGATAGGTACGATATGCGTCCCTGGCCTCCTCGTCGTTGGTGCGGTCGATCAGACGCTTGATCCAGAGATAATGCGGCGTCTCATCTAGCCGCACGACCTTGACGCCCACCGGCGTCATTATGGGCGAGCGAAGTAATTCCACCGGAGCGGCGATTTCACCGAAGGTGTCAGCAGTGGTGAAACCCAGATCGACCGTGGCGCGTTCTGGTTTGAACGCCATATCCTTCATCCATCGCCGGTCCGCAAGCCCAGACAGATATCCCCGCGCCACTGAAACCAGTTGCCGAAACAGGCGCCCGCCGACCCACGGCTGCAAATAGCGCTCGCTCCACACGGCGGCAAACAGCCTCCAGAATTGCAGCCCTGCCGCCTCATGGCCTATCTTCAACATTGACCTGCGCGCTCCGGCCTCGGGCGCATCCAAACCTTTCCGGATCAGCCGACTAAGGTGCCGCTCATACAAGCGTTCTTGATCTTCCGGCGCAAAGTCGCCATACGTCTCGGGAGCGAGGAATGCCGTCTTCAGTTGCAGCAGCTCCTCACGAATGAAGGTGTAGCCCTTGTTGAGCGTAACAGTGCCCTGCTGCCCGTGAATTCTCGGATAACTCAGAATCTGCGGCACCACGTAGAGATTGCCTCGCCCGAGAATCCTCAACCACAGATCCTGATCTACCTGCCACACCCAGTCCGGATTGAAAAGTCCCACATCCAAGCTGCTGCGCCGGATCATTACCGCCGTCTCGCCGCCGATCCAGTTGCTGTTGGCGAGGAGATGCCGCTGCACCTGCCTTCCATCCAGCTTGCCGATCGCCGGCAAGGTGGGCAGCTTGCGAACGTCGCTTTGCTGTCCCATAAAGCGCTGAAATGAGGTAACGAGCGACACGTCACGATGAGCATCAAGGACGGCCGCGCAGCACTCGAGGTAGTCCGGCGACAAGACGTCGTCCTGGATCAGGATCTTTATGTAATCCCCGCGTGACTCGAGTATCAGCCGGTTGATATTCCTGACGCATCCGACGTTACGCTCGTTTTCGTAATACCTGACGCGCGGATCACGCTCGCAATAGCGCTTGGCAACATCTTGGCTCCCGTCCGAGGACCTGTCGTCCGCCACGATGAGCTCGAAATCCCGCAGCGTCTGTGCGAGCACCGACTCGATAGCCTCCGCCAGGAACGGAGCACCGTTATAGGCCGGTATGAGGACGCTTACTTTTGGTCTAGGCACCGGATGAATCATTAAATGGGGCTTGTAACGCGAGATGAAATGCCCTTAAGCAGCTGCACCGTCTGGGCGATACATTCTTGGACGTTTCCGCGGAAATGAAAGCCGGCGGCGCGGACCTTCGCATCCGATACGTCATACGAAAGCGTGTTCATCACCGGGGAATTTACATATTCCACCGACACGTCGGGCACGTACTGCCGCACCATATCCACAATGGAAGCCACCGTAAGATTGTCCGTGATCACGTTGTAGATTTGCCGGTCGAACAGGCCTCGCGCGATGAAGAACATGATGCACTCCACGGCCTGCGACAGATCAAGATAGGGTCGCCGCTGATTTAAAGCCGTCTTCCATATGCTCAAGGGCTGGCGGTTTACCGCCTGCCAGCAAAACCGGTTGACAGCAGTATGAAACCGCATCCCCGCAGACACGCCACAGACTGTGCCAAACCGGCAGATCGAGAACTTCAGGGAAAGGCTTTCCGCCTGCTCGCGCAGAAACGCTTCCTCCTTTAGTTTGGTCGCGGCGTAAGGGCTCTGCGGTCTGAGATCGGCTTCGTCGCAATCCTCAGCGACCAGAGAGCCCCGCGGTCCGTAAACACTCGTCGAAGATGGATAGAACAGCGACGCGCCGGCATGGGCGCAGTGCCCGGCAATCTTCGCGGTCGCAGTCAGATTGACCCGTTCCACTTCGCTCGGGTTGCTTGCGCTATAGCCAGCTTCCGTTATTGCGGCGAGGTGTATCACAACGTCGCCGGGGCATATGACTGCCGCGAGATCTCCGTTCAAGATGTCAAGCTCGACAAACCGGTATCGCCCGGTAGCGGGAAGGTCAAACAGCGACCCGTAACGCTGGGTGGCAAGATTGTCGATCAGGACGATACCAGTCTCGGGAAAGCGGGACGGAAGTGCCCGTATTAAGCGCGAGCCGATATGGCCGAGCGCTCCTGTCACCACAATCCTCATGTGGCAGTCTTGATGTACTGCTCCACGCACATCCGGAAGTAATCCCTCGTTTTGGCCAGGCCGTCGAGAAGCGAATGCTTCGGCTCCCAGCCCAGCATGGTCTTGATTTTCTCATTGGTGATAACCGCATCGCCAATGTCGATTGCTCTACGGCCTTCGGGCCACGGTACCTGGCGAAGCCTGCCCCCAATTGTCTTCGAGATCTGATCGGCGATCTCGAGCACGCTGTACTGCAAATCAGACGTCGCGAAAAACACCTGGCCGATACTCCGGTGATCCGTGGCGGCGGCGACAAGAGCATCGATGCAATCGTCCACGAAGCTGATGTTACGCAGCTGCGCGCCGTCGCCGAACACCGTCATCTCCCTGTCCTGCAGCGCTAGGCCCACGAAGTAGTTTACGAATCCGAAGTCCGGGCTGGAGATTTGCGAGCGTGGCCCAAATACATTCGCAAGGCGAACGACGGTGGTGTTCATGGCGTGCGCGTTCGCGTAGATCAGGACGTACTTTTCCGCCGCGGTCTTGTTGGCGGAATAGATGTCCACCGGAAACTCCGGATGATGCTCGTCGATAGGGGAGTACTGCATCCGGCCTATCTGGGTACTGGTTCCGACTTGCACGAAGACTGCTTTGGAATTTTCGCTCTTTAGCGCCTCGAGAATGTAAAGCACGCCCTTGCAATTCACGTCGATGTCGATGAGCGGTTCTTTCATCGACATCGGATGCGATGTAAACGCCGCGCAATTGAAGACGATGTCCTGGCTGGCCACGGCCTGCCTGACCGCATCAAAGTCCCGGATGTCCGCGATGATGAGGCGTACCCGCTCGCGGATGTCCTGGATGTTGAAGCGGTTACTGTTAGAGCGGGGATCCAAGCTATCGTAAATCGTTACTTCGGCGCCCATCTGCAGACATCGGTGAGCAAGGTTGCTTCCGATGAACCCGAGACCGCCCGTAATGAGTACGCGTTTGTTATACATGGTGTGAAGCGAGCGTTCCGTCTACGCTATCAGCACCTTGCGTACCCCCTTGGAGACGGCCGTAATCTGCTCCTCGGTCAGGATCAACGCCCCGGGCAGGTTGATGCCGCGCGCACAGATGTCGTAGGCAACCCTATTCCTGGGACGGTACTTCGGCTCCATGCCTGGATACGCCGGGAGCGAGGAAAGAGGATAAAAGAACGGCCGTGCGGGAACGCCCGCGTCCTTGAGACGCGCAATGAACTGCAGCTTGTTCATCTGGTAGCGCTTGCCGGCCAGGAGACCGGTGATCCAGACGCTGTTGAAGCCTCCTTCGGGCTCCGCATTCAACTGTATGTCATCGATACCCGCTAGCGCAGACTTGTATTGCTCGAAGATCCAGCGCTTTTTTTTCACCAGCTCGTCCAGCCGCTGGAACTGCGCATATCCCATGGCGGCTTGCAGGTTGAAGGGCATGTACTTATAGGTGACCTCGTAGCAGTAATACTCCGGCCCACCAGGCTTGCGACCGTGGTCGCGAAGGAACATACAGCGCTCGTACAAGGCATCATCGTCGAGTAGCAGCATGCCGCCCTCGCCGGTCGCCAAGGTCTTGGTCCGGTGAAAGCTGAACACTGAAGCTACGCCGAACTTTCCCGCGCGCACGCCCTTGTATGTCGAGCCCAGCGCCTCTGCCGCATCTTCGATTAGGGGTATGCCATGATGCTCGGTCACGGACCGCACTTCGTCCATGCGCGGCATGTTGCCGAAAAGGCCTACGGCGATGACCGCCTTGGTGCGGGGAGTTATGCAACGCTCCAAAGAGACCGGGTCGATGCACCAGTTGACCGGCTCGATGTCGGCGAATACGGGGACAGCGCGCACGTAGCTGATGCACGCGGAAGAGCCGATCCAGGTGCAGTCCGGGACCACGACCTCGTCCCCGTCCTTGACTCCCAGTGCAGTTAGGAGGAGGTGCAGGGCCGTAGTGCAGTTGGGAGTCATGATTCCGTACGTGCGTCCGTGATAGGCCGCAAACTCGCGCTGAAACTTCTCTACGTAATCGTAGTTGTACCAGC
>WUUC01015254.1_pt1 | contig 13678 bp, 23 predicted proteins | sample 6278441 | NCBI WGS metagenome assembly WUUC01 (sample SAMN13675441, study PRJNA597444) | soil metagenome | isolation source: soil | place: USA: Washington | collected 2017-10
GGGTGCCCACCAAGAGCGGCGGCGAATACACCTACCGGTACGCCGACCTCGCCGACGTGTCCGGCGTTGTTCTGCCGCTGCTCGCCAAGCACGGCCTGGCGTTCACCGCCAAACCCACCCTCGCCGGCGGCCGGTTCGTCCTCGCCTACCGGCTGCTCCACACCTCCGGCGAATCCGACGGCGGTTTCTACCCGCTGCCCGACTCCGGATCAGCACAGGAGTACGGCAGCAACATCACCTACGCCCGCCGGTACGCCCTGCTCAGCGTGACCGGGGTGGCCCCCGACACCGACGACGACGGGGCCGCTGCCCGGCGCACCTACGTCGACACCAGCCGCGACCCGGTGGAGCAGGCCCGGCAGATCGACGAGTGGACCGAGGCGTTGGATGCGGTCGCGGACACCACCGAGTTGGAGGTGGTGGGCCGACAGATCCGGGCAGCCCTGCGGGCCCGGACCTTGACCCAGTCGACGTTCGATCATCTGGTGCAGGTGGGCGCCAAGAAGCGGGCCAAGCTGGACCAGCCGATGGAGGTTGAGACGGCCGAGCCTGAGCCGTGGCCGACGCCTGCACCACCGGCGGGCCGGGTGACCGGGGCTGAGATCATCAGCCGGGCGGCGGCCCCCAACGGGCGAGGCTGACCAGGGATGATCCACGCGCCGAGTTTGCGGAGTGCCGCCGGACAGGGCCGGTGCGGACGTACGATGCCGGGAACGTATTCGGGCCCCCGCTGGAGGGCGGGGGCCCGAGAAGTCCTCGTGAGGGGTACCTGCCTCGTGAGGTGCGCAACTACCTGTTCGACCTTCCACAGCCTTTTTGGTGAGCGGCGCGCGTTGGTCAGTGTACGGGAGGGGACCGACAAGTTCCCACCCCAACACAGCCCGCGTGTACTCACCTCGATCAGTGAGGACCACGCCACGATGAGCAACACCCAGCCGCCGCCGATCATCGTCCCCGCCGAATGGCTCGCCGACCCCCGCCTCCGCCACACCGAACTCGGCATCCTTGTCCGGCTCGCCTCCACCCTCTCCGACCGGACCCCCGTCTCCCGCCTCGCCGACGAGTCCGCAGACGGCCGCGACACGGTCACCTCCGCCGCCGTCCAGCTGGAGAGGTTGGGCTATACGGCACGGGCTGAGCCTCGGGAGGGGAAGCGGCGGGGCCGCGGGTGGGGGCTGTCTGAGATGGCGGCCCGTCAGGTTGAGGCAGCCCGGCAAGGCCAGGTGACGGCATGAGCACCGCCGTCCGGGACCGGAACAAGGGCATCGAGTTGGAGATTGAGCAGGTCGGCGACCTTGAGCGGGAGTTCAAGTCGCTGCCCAACGCCCTCCACCGGGGCGAGGCAAGCAAGGTTCTCGGACTCGACTTCACCGGCATGACCCTGCGGGGGCGAGCGCTGCTGGCGGCGCTGCTGTCGATGAGCAGCGGCTACCGGTGCAGCCGCGACCGGATCGCCAAACTCGCACCGGAGTTGAAGCGGGACGGCCTCGACACCGTCCTCAAGGAGCTGCGGGAGCGGGGGCATCTGCGGCAGGTCCGGGTGAACGCGGAGGGTGGCAAGTTCTTCTGGCGGTGGTCGGTCAGCCTGCGCCCTATCTTCGCAGGTCAGGCCATGTCCGGGAAATCCGGTGATGGTCTGGAGCCGGACGAAAGGGACGAAACCATACCCGGCTCAACCGTAGATGGCCGAGCCGTAGACGGTTCAGCCGTAGACGGTTCATCCGGCCCCTGTAGAAGTAACAAGGTTCTAGAACAACCAGTAGTTCTAGAAGAACCAAGTAACCCTCCCCCCTCCTCCTCGTCAGTAACTGACGGGCAGAGATCGCCGGGCGTCCCGGAGGAGGAGGGGCCCGATTTCAACCACGACAGCCCCAATCCCAGAGCAGAGCAAGTCGAGGCTGCCCGCAAGGTGCTGCACATCGTGCAGCGGCGGGCCGGGCTGAGGGCTGCCAGGCGTCTCGCCCCGCTCCAGGTGACCGAGTTGGCGGGACTGCTGGCACCCGCCCTCGCTGCCGGGTGGTCGGCCGACGACGCAGCCGACGCCCTGGACGGCGAGCTCGACACGGCCGACAACCTGTTCGGGGTGCTCCGCCGCCGCGTCCGGGACCTCACCCGCAAACCCGTCCCCGACCCCGCCACCGCCCGCTCACGGGCCGGGCGGCCCCAGTCCGTGCCGGTTGTGGCGTGCACCACGTGCGACCCCCACAACCCGGGTTGGCTCGACGTGGACGGGCCCGCCCGCAAATGCCCCACCTGCGTCCCCGGCAAGCCCGGCCGCATGTACGCCACCCCCGCCTGAGGAGACCCGCCGTGACTGCGACCACTGCCCTCCGCCCACGCACCGGACCGTGCCCCCGGTGCATGGCCCCACCCGACGACCAGCGGCTCATCCGAGGACCGCGCGGCCCGCAGTGGCGGTGCGTGCGCTGCAACACCGGCACCGACCCGGTCCTGCCCTGGCCTGCCAGCGCACCAGCCGACGGCCGGGAGCAGATCCACCTGGCCCTCGAAACGTTGGCGATCTTCGTCCCTGCGTTCGCCGGCGTCCCCCGCAACCGGCTGTATGAGATCACCCGCCTGTACTTTGCTGCCGGCTGGTGTGTGCGGGACCTGCTCCACGCCATGGACCGGCAGCCCGACGGCAGCAACTGGACCGGCCCCGGGTCGGCGTGGGTGCGCGGCGAAGGCCCCGACATCACCCTGGCCCGGTTGCGGCGTCGGCTGCGGCAGTGGCGGTGGGACGACGAGGACGACCGGGACGGCGGCGACTGCCACGGCCCGGATGTGATGGCCGGGCCGTGGCGGGCGGAGGCCGACGCCCGCGAGCAGGCGACGGTGGCGGCCCGGGAGCGGCACGCGGCTGCGGTGGCTGCCCGCCCGGTACTGCGCCCGCCGGATCCGGCTGTGGTGGAGGAGGCCCGACGGGCGGCTCAGGTCGCGGCGGGCAAGGCCCGGCGCCGCCGCAGCGAGGGCGAGGCGGCGGAACGCGCGGCGTTGATGGCGGACATCGAGCGGGGCAGGGCGTGGTCGGCACGCCAGCAGTCCGGAGTCGCGGGTGTGTGACGGGGTGTTGGTCGGCGGCGTCCGTAGACCTAGCGGCGTGAGCAGGGCCAGGCCGTGTCGCCCTAATCGCGTAGACAGCCTTGTTCGCCTTGACGTGGGAAGTTCAGTGCGGCGAACTCTCCAAAATGCCTTCGTGCTGCGTCGTCGTACGCACACGCCGCAGCCTCTTCGCTGGCAAACGAGCCGAGGCGGACCTGACGCTTTGGTGGTGTGCGGGTGGGGTCGAAGAGGTAGATCTGGGCGACCCAGTGCCCTCGCCGCGCGTACAGGTACACGCCCTTGTATCTTGATCCTGCCCCGCGCCGCTTGCGGCTGTTCTGGATGTTCTGCGATCGGGTCACCGCGCGGAGGTTGACCCGCCGGTTGTCCAGCCCGTCTCCGTTGATGTGGTCTGTCTCGGGCCACCCGGTCAACAGTCGATGCATGAGCTCGGCTCTGACGACCTCGGGCGTGACCACGACGTAGCGCGACGCGTACCAGGTCGTGCACCCACGGTGGGCCTGCCACCTGTAGCGCATGACGAGGTCGGCGTCGGCGTCATCGACGAGGGCGTGGAGCCCTCGCGTCAGCGGCACCTGGACAGTCATGGGCGTTTCTTGCTGCGGGTTCGGCGCCTCTGCGACGGTAGGCAGATCTGCCGGACGGCGTCGCGGGTGTAGCCGGTCGCCTTAACGATCTCTACCTGAGGCACGCCGCCCGCATGAGCGGCACGGATCTCCTCGGCGAGCGGAGAGCGTACGGCGTCCAACTCGGCGCGTAGGCGTTGGAGCTTGCGGCCGAGCTGGGTGAGGTTGGTGGTGTCGTAGGTGGTCATGCCTCTATCGTCCCACAGACGCCAGGCCTTGCGCCATGCCTGTCCCTCAGCCAGTCGGCCGGCGGCAGCGCCCGGTCGGTGGGGAAACCCTGACCGAAAGTACGATGCCAGGCCTTGCGCCATGCCTTGTGCCGTGCCATACTAGGGGTAGAACGAAGACGAAGACAAAAACTAAAAGAGGCGCCAGCCACTCCCCCCGGGGACCGAAGGCCAGCGAAGACCGAAAGGTCGACGACGAGGGCACGCGGACCCGCAACCGGACGGACACCAACACCGCCGGTCATGGGCTTGAGAACCAAGGCGACGCGCCAGCACCGGCCCCCAGACCGGTGAATAGCTAGGAACTAAGACCCTGTGAGGCTCCAAGAGGAGCCGGGTCGCGACTAGGGACACCCCCGGCACGCGGACTCCAACGCCAATGAACGAAGGCCAGTAGACAACCCGCGGACGCACGGAACAAGGGCGCACAACTACTCCGCGAACAAGCCCGGCTCCTCCTGAAGCCTCACAGCGTCGCACCACCGGCCGGGCGTGAGCCCGGCCACACGGACCGGCGAGTAGCCACACCAGGCAGGCCGAACGACCACCAGGCCGTAAGCCCCGGCGGGGAGGTGCAAATCCTCCATGGTCCACGCAGTCCCCGGACCCACCCGGGGCGAGACAGAGGAGAACGGACATGATCCTCACCCTCCAGAAGCTCACCGAACTGGACGAGCTGCTCGGCTTCGACTTCACCCAGGAAGGCATCGAGGAGTGCCACACGCGGCACAACATCGGCTGCAAAGCCTGTGACGCGAGGACCACCGAGTACGGCTGGTTCTACCTCTCCGGCGACGTGTACTGCTTCGCCTGTGCCCTGGAGATGGACAACGAGTTGGGCACCCAGTCCGAGATCATCCCGACGCGCGAGCAGGTAGCGGAGCGCCGCCACCTGGAGCAGGTCGGGATTCGGTGGGACTAACAGAGCTGATCGTCTGACAACCCGTCCGGCCCGAGCCCACACAGGGGTTCGGACCGAGGCGGTGGCCAGACGGCCAATGAACCGAAGGAGACAGCACGACATGGACCGAGGCGACCAGTTCCAGTGCAACACCAACGGCGAGTGGATCACGATGGATGAGGCGTTCATCGTGTGGCCCGCCGACCAGCCCCGCCCGGTCGACATTGCCGGGGCGTGGCAGATCACCTGCGAGCGTTGCGCCGCCCATCACGTGGCACGTAACGGCATGCAGGCCGAGCAGATCGGGTGAGCAGGAGCGGGGCGGCCTACGGGCCGCCCCTCCGGTTCGACACCGGACCATCCGCGCAGTCCCCGCACACAGCGGGGCGAAGACAGGAGACACCATGACCAAGCACCTCACCGCCGACGACATCACCACCGCCATCTACGACATGGAAGCCACCACCCGCGCAGCCACCGTCGCCAGCATCCTGGACGACCTCGCCGACTTCTACAAGTCCGGCCCGGTCGACGGCGACGTAGATACGTGGGAGAGCGGCTTCCGCGCCGCGATGGAAGTCATCAGCGCGAACTACCGGTGAGTCCGAGTGACAACCCGCGCGGCCCCAACCGGGAACGTCTGGTGGGGCCGACGCGGTGGCCGTTCGGCCAACGAAGGGAGCCCGCCATGTATTGGAAGGTCGCAACGTTCGACCCCCGGCAAGAGGTCTGGGACTACGTCAACAGTGGCAGCGAGGAATACCTCAGCGAAATGTTGCTGGAGATGCTGACCCGGAAGGCCAACGGCCAGGAGGTTCGAATCGAGTGGAGCGAGGGAACGATCTGACCCCGAGTGACAATCCGCGCGGCCCTAACCGGTGACGGTGGGGCCGACGCGGTGGCCACTCGGCCAAACCACTACCCCGAAGGGATCCACATGGACAGCATCATGAACCAGGCGGCGGTCGACCAGATCGTCACCAACAGTCAGGCGTGGATCGCCAGCCTGAACCGGGTCGGCGACGTGTGGCTGGACGGCTTCACCACCACCCTCCGGTGGGTTGAGCAGTCAGCCGCCCCGATCGTCAAGGCGTGCGCCGACGACTACGACGCCGAATACCCGATCATGAACCGGGCTGCGGTCACCGCGATCTGGGCCGACTGCGAGTACGGCTACGAGCGCAACCAGGGCGCCGACGCGGACTGGCTGCTCGGCGCGTCTGCCGGGATTCAGCGGTTCGAGATGTACGCCGGCGACATCGTGGCCGACTGCACCTGATCTGACCTGCTAGCGGTCCTGCCGGACATCATGCCGGCAGGAGCCGTGGCCAGTCAGGCCAGCCAACGCAACACGAGGGAGACCGACATGAACGACGACCAGACCATGGACACCGACCCGAAGCTCTGCGAGTACGACCAGAACTGGGCGCAGTGCCCCGAGGTGGCGTGGTACGTGACGCCGCACGACGGCGTGGTTTGCCTGGAGCACTACGACTACCTGGAGCGCGAGGGACTTCTCGTTTCCCGCGCGAACTGAACGACCGTCCGCGACGGAGCACCTGCCGGGGTTCGACTCCCCGGGCGGACACCGGGGAAGGGGTGGGAATGTAAGCGCCCGGCGTCCTCTGCCCATTGCGGGTGGGGCCCCTTCCGGAGGGAAGCGCCGAAAGCTGCTGGACAGGACGGAGACCAGCCGAGAGCCGACGGGCTCAACGTAGGGTCTGGACGCTGACACCGACGGGTGGAGGCTACCCCGGGTTCGATGCCCGGACGTTCACGCAGGGGCGGTGCGGCGGTGCTGGACGAACGTTGAGCCCGCCGCCGTGCCGCTCACCCTGATCCGGAACCACGGCGGGCACACGAACCCTAGCGGCTCGTGTGCCCGGTCCGGGCAACCCGGCCTTCAGGAGGAAAGGAACCCAATGTCCCGCGTAATGATCGTCAGTGATCGGGACGACCGGCTGTCCATCGAACTCAGCCAGGACGACGCAGGCGACTGGGACGGAAGCTGCACCGGCGCCAACCAACCCTGCAACTACTACGTCGTCCGATCGGGCGACGGCACCCGGTTCGCCGCCGGGGAAATGGGCGAGGCCATCGCGGCGGCCCGCAACCACGTTGACAACCACCACCTCTGACCGGAACCACGGCGGGCACACGATCCGACCCACGGCTCGTGTGCCCGGCCCGGGCAACCCGGCCTGAACGGAAGGAACCCAACATGCCTGACACCACCTACCCCGTGCACGTGCAACTGACGGGCGTCGACGGGAACGCCTTCAACATCATCGGCATCGTAACGACGGCGCTCAGCCGCGAGGTCGGCTCGGACGCAGCCAAGACCTTCGCCGACGCCGCGTTCGAGTGCAGCTCGTACGACGACCTGCTGGCCCTGTGCATGCGGACCGTCAGCGTCACCTGACCTTGCTTCGGTGGTGCTCGCGCCCATTACCGCGAACACACGCCGTGGCCCTAGGTCAGGGCCAGGGAAGGAGCCTCCAATGGAGGTCGACAAGTTCGTCGAGAGCCTCGTCGAGGGCGACCTCGGCGACCACATCCGCGAACTCCTCATCAAGGACATGGTCGGGGAGCTGCGCGAGGTCGGACGCGACGACGACAACCGCGAGTGGGCCGAGTCCGTGATCGAATGGCTCACAGACCAATACCTCTAACCCCTAGCCCGACCGGGCCGCCCGCAGGGCGTGGCCGGCATCCACCGCATCAGGGCGGCGGCGGGCACGAGGGCCGGTGTGACCTCTGGCATCCACCTACGGCGCTTGACCGTAGGGGCCCTGCACACGCCCCCGGCCCGTTCATCCTGCAACACCCGCCGTCCCGTGAGGCTGCAGCGCCGTAGAGGCGCAGCGCCCGGGACGCAGTTCGGGAACGACCGCGGGGGTCGTTTCCGGCCCACACCTACTACCCCTTGGAGGGGTCATGAACATCCTCGGTATCAGCATCACCCGCACCAGCAAGGCCCAGAACCGGATCACCGAACTCAACGGTGTCCGGCTGACGCCAACCCAGCAGCTGGCCTACATGCAGGCCGAGACCGCCGCCTTCGACATGATGTCGGCGATCCGGTGGGCGAAGAGGCTCGCCTGGGTTGTCCTCCTGATCGTCATGACGATCTCGTACGAAGACCAGAACCACTACCTGCTCAGCATCGGCATGAGGCAGCTCGGCGCTTACCTCATCCCCGCCGCGTTCGACGTGGCGACGGTGCTGTGCGTCGCCGTCATCGGCACCGCAGCGATGCGGTGGCAGGCGAAGACGGTAGCCCTGGTCATCGTGCTGTTCCCGACCGTGTCGAGCGCCTACATCAACGTGCAGGCGTCGCCGACGACAGAGGTCGCGGTCGTCTTCGTGATGGTGGTCGCCCTCATTCCCGGCATTGAGCTGGTGAAGGCGTTCATGGGCCCCAACTACGACTACATGCGCCGGACCGAGTCGCAGCTGTTGGGTGTTGCCACCCCCGAGAACCCGTCCCCGCCGGTCCAGCGGGGCGTGCCGGTGCGCAAGCCGGATGCAGCGGAGAAGGACGCGCGCCGGCGCGCCGGATACGCCAAGAAGTCCCCCGCCGACAAGGCGGCGTGGACGACGCAGTACCGGGAGCGGCGTGACCGTCTCGCTCCCGTGTCCCCGGGTCAGCCTCCGGTGTCCGCGCCCAGCGTGGATGAGGTTGCTGAGATCGCGGGGATTCGCTGATTTGGTGCGGCTCTCCGGCCGGGAGCCGCACCACCAACTGATCGACCACAGGTCAGCGAGCATGCCCGTCTCGTACGGGCGTGGTCGTGTCCGATGGTCGGACACAGGAAGGAACACCGTGACCACCACACTCCTCTACGCCCTGATTCCGCTGGCCGGGTTCGCCGTACTGCGCTGGGCCGTCTTCCCGCTCATCTCCCGCCGCATCGACGGCCCCAACGCCCCGATCGTCGTGGTGGACCGGCGCACCTACCGGCTGGCTGAGACGCGCATCGACGCCGCCATCGCGGCCGGGGACTGGCGCCGCGCCCGCGCCGGCCTCATCGCCCTGTCCCTGTGGCTGCGTGGCGAGATCGCCACGGGGCCGAAGCGGCACCGGGTCCGGTACGCCCGCGCGCTGGAGGCTGCGGAACTCCGCGTCGAGCAGGGAACGCAGCACCACACCGTCTGATCCGTGCACGCCGACCGGTCACAGGCTTAGGTCTGTGGCCGGTACGGAGCCGCACCGGCTCACGAAAGGAAGGCAGCGATGACGCTGGAACCGACGGAGGCGCGCGTGCAGGTCGCGCTCCGGGCCGAGTCCCGCATGTGGACGTTCGGACCGAAAGGACCCGTCGAGATCGAGACGGACCCGGTCCTGGCCGAGATGGTCGGCGCCGGGCTCATCACCCCGCACTACGTGTCCAGCCGCCAGCAGGCGGAAGGCCGCGACGACCTGTACGTACTCACCGAAGCGGGCCGCCTGTGGCTGGCTGCGGCGACGGCGGACAGCAGTCTGGAGTATCTGGGCCAGGCCGGAGACGGCGTCCAGGAGTGGCTGCTGGACCCGGCGCCGGGCACGCTCGCCAAGCAGTGGGAACGATGACCGATCCGTGTGTGCTGCATGTGGCCATCCGTTCGAGGGGGCGGATGGCCACATGCCGAGTCGCACGGCTCACCAACCCGAACGGAAGGACACCACCCCCATGCGTCAACTGATCGACAAGTGGCAGACGTTCCGGGCCAACCGGCGCGCGTGGAACCACCTCGGCGACGACGCCGACCGGATCGTGCAGCGGCACTGGCGTGCTGTGGTCGCCCAGTACGGTCGCCTGGAGGCGATCCGGATGCAGTGGCGCAACACGTTCCCGGAGATGCCGGCCGCCGACGAGGAAGCCTACGAGCGGTTGCAGGCCCGGCTGGCTGAGGTGGCCGGCCGAATGCCGGCCTGGCAGCGGTACTGATCCGTGTGTGCTGACCGGCCATCCTCTGGGGTGGCCGGTACGGAGTCACATGGCTCACCAACAACAACAGGAAGGACACAGCATGGCCGAGCACGTGGCGGTCGTCGTCGACGTGACGCCGACGGGCAAGCACGACAAGGGCGGGGCCCCGGTGGACGTGGTCCGCCTGGAGTATGACGGTCGCCAGTACTGGGGCACCGTCCACCCCGGCACGTACGCCGTAGGACAGCGGGTGCCCTTCGACCCTCCAGCCAGCGGCGCCGAGTAGATCCGCCCGGCAGCCTGATCCGTGACCAACCGACCGGCCACCACCGTCGAGTGGTGGCCGGCAGGAGCATCACGGCTCACCGAACGGAAGGAACGAAGCCCATGACCACAAAGCCCGCCCAGCGGGACGCGCTCACAGCCGCCGAGGTGTCGGCGATGCTCACCGCCGCCGACGTTGACCTGTCCGAGCTGACCATCAGCGACGATCCGGACGTGTGGGTCGATGTTGACACCGGCCAGGGCGGCACGTCGGTCCGCGTTGACGGGCCGAAGGAGGCACGTCGGGCAGCCGGCAATGTGCTCTACGAGGCGAGGCTGGCGAATGCGCCCTACCCGGATCACGACATGTGGACCCGCTGACTACCAACCAACACGACGGCCCCGGCCGCCGCCTCAACGCGAGGTGGTGTCCGGGGCCCTTTTTCGTTTTCAGCCTCGGGTGAGCCGGCGCCAGACCGCGCCGAGTAGGGCCAGGACCACGAGGACAGCGCCGATGACGGGCAGGTACTGCAGCATGGGCGAAGCCTCTCGTCGACGGTGCGGTGGGTGGTCTACAGTTCCCGTTGGTCCGCTAGTTGACCGTGGGAGGCGCGGGGTTTGGTGGGGGGCGGCATGGCGGCGGAGTCCAGTCTCATCGCCACACCGCCTTCCCCTAATCCCCCGTGGAGCTTCTCGGCTGGGGCCACGTCGACCGGTCTGGCTGGTAGCCGGGCCCGTACGCCTGCCGCCGGTGTTGGTCGATGGCGGCGATGGTGTCCCCGATTGCCCCGGTGACCTCGTCCAACGCGGCCTGAATCGGGTCGACCACGTCGAGCAGGATGCTGCGGGACAGGCCGGTCACGTCGCCCCGCCCGAACGGCCCGGCCGGCGACTTCCACCCACCCGTGTCGGGATCCCGCTGCCGCTCGAGGATGTCGTCGACGACCCGGTACAGGCGGGCAACCGTGTCGAGTACTGCTTGCCGTGTCGCCCGGGCCCATGACGGGTCAACGGCGGTTGGTGCGGTTTGGTCGCGCACCCCGGTCGATGTCGTGGCGTGTCGGGCCTGGGCAGCTGCGACCAGCTCAGCGCCGGACGGCACCGGCTGGGCGCTCACCGGACACCGACCAACGCCCGCTCGGGGCACTGCTCAAGCCGGGCCTGAAGGTCGGCCACCTTGGCGGTCAGCCGGTCCACCTCGGCGCGGGCGGCGGCCAGGTGCAGATGCTCCCGCCGGAAGTCACGCCGGCGGTGGTGCCACAGCAGGTGCAAGTACAGGCAGGTGAAGACGACCGACAGGCCAATGTCGCCGGGTCGGGCCAACGCGATCCCAGCCGCCGTCCACACCACCTGCGCCCCGATGCCCCACAGCCAAGACCAGCGTTGGTTCCAGTGCTGCAGGATGAGTCCGCCAAACGACACCATCATCGTGATCAGCGACCAGCGGCCGCTGGTGGTCTGCCCGGCAATCCAGTCCCACAGGAGCAGGACCGCCACACCCGTGATGGCGACCGCGGCGGCGGCGTACCGGAACCTACGGGCCCGTAAGTTGAGGATGCTCATGACCTGCCTTCCTTCTTGACCGCTGCCGCGTCGAGCTCCACGGACGTGACCAGCACGATGCTGTTACCGTCGACCGCGGTCTCGGTCGCCTCAACCGCGGGCCGGGTCTTGCCCCGGCCGGTGTACAGGGTGCGGCGGACTACCAGCATCGACGTGGCTGGCGGCAACTTCAGCGCCTGCCGTTCGTCGGGGGTGGCGGTGCGGGCGAACTTCTCAAGCATGGCCCCCGTAACCCGCATCCCAGCCTTCATCAGGTGGGCGATGGTTCCCATCCCGACCTGCTCATCGTCGGGTGTGCGTAGCCGGGCCCGTTCGGCGGTGGCCAGCGACAGGTACGACCGTGCCACCTGATGCGGCTGATCCCGAACGGTGTAGACGAAGGTCCGCAGCAGCACCTCACCGGCTGGGTCGACGCCGAGCCGGTCCGCTACCCAACTGGGCGGCGTCACCTTCTCGTACGTCCACTCCACGTGCACGTCGGCCGGGTCTTCGCCGGTCATCTGTTCGAACAGGCCCACCCCGGCGTCGCCGTCGCGGGACACGGCGCGCACGTACTCCAGCTGGATACCGGCGATCATGTCTCGCCGGACCCGGTGGGCGACGCGGGCGAACATGCCAGCCCGACCGCGCCTGGTCTCAATGAGCCCCTCGGCGACGAGGCGCAGCACGGCGGTGTGGACCGCCACCCCGTGGACGCCCAACTCGGCCTTGATGGCAGTTCGGGAAGGTAGCCGCAGGTCGCCGTCGTTCCGCCGGACCACCTCGTCGATCAGACCTCGCAGGTGCTGCTCGACTTTGTCGGTGGCCGTGCGCTTCGCCGCCTTGGGTGGTTTGCCGCTCAACCGGTCACTCTCCTCGGGTTGGGTGTTTCGGACTGGTCAATGCTTGACGTGGGCCATGGTCTCATGCATTCTATTGACTAGTCCACAACCACACGCAAAACGGCTGAGATCGGAGGCAGGCCCAGCCCATGAGCGGCTTCGACACGACGGCCCCGGACGGACCGCACCCCAGCGGAACGGCCGGGGCCGTCCGTGTCTTCGGGGCCAGTCATTCCGACGACGCGACACACCGTCCAGCTTCCCTCAACGGCCGGGTGACATCGGACACGGTTGATCGTCACCCCGCCGCGCCGGAGGAAGGACACCCGCACATGCCCGACCCCAAGCACGCCATGAAGCCGTCCGAACGCAAGCGCCTCCGGACGGTCCTGACCGTCTGGTACCTCGCCGTCCTGATCACCGCCGGTGTCGGCTCCTACGGAGGCCTGACCCACCTAGGCCTGACGCGGGAGCTAGCCCTGGTGATCGTCGGGGCGCTCGAACTGGGCGCGATCGTCTTCACGATGATCGCCGACCACCGCCGCCGACTCGGCGAGGAAGCGTGGGCCGCCCGGCTCATGGCCGCCGCGGTGGCGTCGTTCGCGATCTGGGTCAACTGGGCCGGGCACTCCGGTTTCTGGAAGCTTCTGTTCGCGGGCATGTCCGTGGCCGGGTATGTCGTGGTCCAACTCGACGCGGGGATGAAGCGTCGCGACCGGCGCTACGACGAGACCGGCGAGCTGCCGATCCCGCCGCCGGAGTTCACCGTCCTCCAGTGGGCCACCTCCCCGCTTCTGATCCGCCTCGCTCGTGAGGTCGGCGTCCAGAAGCGGCTGTCCGCCCGCAACGCTGTCGCCGCAGCCCGGCGTGAACTTCGGGCCCGCCGCCGCCGTAAGGCGATCACCAAGGTGTGCCGGCAGCACTTGGCGAAGGTGTTCGGCCCCGCGATGGCCGAACTGGTGCTGGTCGTGTCCGACGGCGACCAGCTCGCCGCCGAGGTCGAGCGGCTCATCGACTGGCCATCCTTCGCGAAGGCGATCGCCGCCAGGGTCGACCCGGCCGAGTTTGACCGGGCGTTGGCCCGGGCCGAGCGGGACCGCCGGGCAAAGCAGAAGACGACCGACCAGGCGGCGGTGGTCGGGTCGACCACCGACCGACCGACCACCCCGACCAGTCGACCGACCACACGATCGACCAACGCCCGCGGTACCCGACCGACCGCCCGGTCTGGTCGGTCGACCACGCCCGCTGCGGTCGGCCGTGCGGGACCGACCAGCGGCACCGACCACAAGCCGACTGA
>WUUC01060594.1_pt1 | contig 13678 bp, 12 predicted proteins | sample 6278441 | NCBI WGS metagenome assembly WUUC01 (sample SAMN13675441, study PRJNA597444) | soil metagenome | isolation source: soil | place: USA: Washington | collected 2017-10
CTCTTGCGAGTAGTCGTCAACGGACCATGCTGCGGCATCGATGTCGTAGGCGAGGATTTTGCGGCCGTAGGCGGACTGGAGGACCAGTGCGGCTTGAGCAATGAACGACATGGATGATGTGAACGTCCAGCTCATGGTGACGCCTCCAGGGACTGACTTGTCGCTAACACCGGCTTGTTGATCGGCTCCGTCGAGGTCAACGCGCTCAGTCTGTCCGGCGTCTGGGTTGTGGCTGCCGTTCCCGCTGTTTGACAACACACAGTCTACGGCGATGCCACCTGACGGAACGGTCAGATTGAGCGAACTGGTTAGCAGGCTTCCAGTGGTGTATACCGTGGCGAGCGTAGTCGGGAGCGCTTGTGTTATGCCGCTGTAGGACACCACCGACAGCCCCACACCGCTGCTGGTGCCGGAGGGCGTGCTTTCCATCGTCAGTGTTGCCGCGCACGTATACGTGCCAGCGACTGGCAGGTCGGCCTCCAGGATGCCGAAAACGAGGATGCCGCGCCCGGTAGCAGTCGGCAAAAATTCACCGATGGGCGCCATCGCCACGCCGTTGTAAGTGCACACGGCAGAGTGCTGGACGTAAACGATGTTTTGATCGAGCGAGATGAACGCTAGGGCTACTCGGCTTGGGCTGCCTCCCAGCGCGTGAGTTGTGACGCTAAAAGCCAAACCATTGGGGACGGAAGCGGCCGCAGACGTGAACACGGCGCCGGCAGCGGCATCAAACTGCGGCGGAGCGAGGACATCCGGGTCCTCAATCAAAAACTGCGCCGTCGTCGCCACCTCCCCAACGTGGAAGCAGGCATCCAGAATCGTCGGCCTCAGCGCAAGCTGGTCCTGAACCCCTGCACCCACGAACTCCGGCGCTCCCAGCCCGCGCGGCAAAAGCTCGATGCCGCGGTGCGACTCGAAGAAACAACCCACCGGAGTCATGAGCACGCTGCGCTCGTTCTTGCAGCCGAGCCCCGTCACGATGCAACGCGGCGGCGGTCGGCCGCCTTGGCCCTGGTCGTTCGGCCCCGCTCCGGTCACGGCGTAGATGGCGCGTTCAGCGAAACCGAGCAGCGCGCCATCCATGTAAGCGCCGGTCACCAAGTCTTCGGGGAAGCGAATCTTGAAGCCGTCGAAGTCGGAGAATAGCGCCGGCTCTTCGGGAAAGATTGGCTTCGACTCTTGTACCAGCGTGCGGTCCCAACCGACGAAAGCGGCCAGCGTGTCTTCGGTTGCGACCAGGGCGCGGCAGCTCGGGGCGAAGTCGTTCTGTTGGACGCCGCCGTCGGTGTAGATCTGGGCGTTCGCGGTCAGCGTCGCGGTGGAATAACTGATGGTGTAATCCTCGATCGCGCCGGCTCCTTGCGCTGGGCGCGAGTCGTCTGCGAGGTAGAACACTGCTTCGTTTACTGGCGTGCCGTAGAGCTCGATTTGACCTGGCTCGCCGTTCGAGAGAGTCGCGCGAAAGATGCTGATGCAGGAAACCCGAATCCGCGCGGCATCGTTCAGCGCAAGCGTGACGGTTGCAATCTCCGACGGGGCAGACCTGCGAACGCGGCCCGCGGCGTCAATCCAGCGGTAGCAGGCTTGGAACTTGTACTCGCCGGCAGCCATGGCGCCGGCACCGCCTTGGACAGCGCAGAACGTGATGGTCGGCGCATGGATGACGCCAACCTCGACGCCGCCAGCAAACCCGCCGCCCGGCAACAAGTCCACCGGTTGCCCCGGCACAGTCAGCGCGCCCGCGGCATCGGCGAGAGTTCGCGTCGTCTGGCAAGGCGCTTCGAACTCCAGGAACTCGTAATAGATAGACCCCAGAGCGTCGTCCGGAATCCACACGGCGACGGGCATCACCCAGTTGCCATTCGGGCGCTGCGACGGGCGCGTCCAACGGTCCACGCGGTCCGTGTCGTCGATCCACTGGACGTTGCGTTTCGTCGAGAGCTCAGGGAACGCTCGGCCGTCGTTCGTCGCGCTCGGCTTGCGCCAGCGGCGCAGGAGAGCACTTCGGCGCTTGCCGGGCACTCCGCCGTTGGCCACGTCCGCATTCGTCAGTATGTCGGCCCACACGTATTCGCCGATCGGTCCGAACGGGTACGAGATTGGGTAGGCGCCGCGATGTGAAGGGCCAGTCGTCAGAGTTGCCGCGCTGTTGTACGAGGCTGACTTGTATTCGAAGGTTCCGACGAACCCGGCGCCTAGTTCCTCAATCCACCCGGCCAAGTTGCACGCCGTCACCACGTCGCTCGGGCCCGGAATCGGAGGCGAGCTATCTTGCGACGCCGCGGTGAACGTCCACGCATTCGCCGGCCCGATGACAGCGCCCCAAGCGCCCGCCCATGCGTAGCCGTAAATCTTCGCCGCCTGGCTGGTGTCATCGACGGTGCCGACCCATGCGTGATCGGTGTGCGCGTGACAGGCGATGCGCGGTGCACCCGCCGGGGTAAACGTCGTGGATGCTTCGGTCGCCAGCGCGTTCAGCCGGCGCACCGTGACCGTCGTTGAGCTCGAGTCGTACCAGACGATGAGCCAGCGATTCGCTGCGCTCGCAGCCGGCCACGGTGACACGTCCCAGCTGTCAGCTGTTGCGTCTAGTGTGACAAGCGTCGTCGGGCCGCTGATGTTTCCGGCGGTGTAGGTGTACGCTTCCACCACGGCATTCGTCGCCGCGGAGTCCTGAAGCACGAGATAGATGGTCGCGCCGACTGCAACGGCTCTCGCGCGCACCGTGGTCGAGTACTGCGTCTGCGTGATGAGGTTGCCGTTCGGATCGAAGTACTTCGCAACGCACGTCTGGCCTAGACCGAGCACGGTCTCGTTCACGCAGTACGCGGCAACCATGTAGCCCGCGCTGTCGATTGCGACCGTCGCCGCCCCATTGGCATTCCCATGCGACGCTGCGCCTGGCCAGAGGTACATCGTCAGCAGTCGCCGCACCGGCATCGCCGACGAGTACAACCCAGCCGGCCGCCACACGTCCTCTTGCTCGTCGTAGAGCTGGCCGTACCCATTCGAACCGATGCACGGAACGCCGCCGACCGTCGAGACGAAGTCCGGCGGGTATCCCGTGACGACAGGGAACGTGACCGGCGCGTCGCTGGTGTTGACGAGCTCGATGCTGCCAGCGCGCCGCTGCGCTTTGCCGCCTTGACGAAAGCGCAGATTCTGAGCGTAGAGAATCGTCCCCGGCGTAGCACCCGCGCGCGGGTCGATGTCCTCGCGCATGCCTGGGATGATTGGAACCTGGAGAACGCCGGACTGCTTCACACCCACCACCCGGCGCCGTCCCAACGGAAACGGATGAGGGCGATCGCGGTAGCCGCCGCGTAGCTCGCCGCGCCGTTCACCGTCGCGCCGGGAGCGATGAAAGTCACCACTCCGGCCGCGCTCATCACCGCCACTTCAAGCCCTTTGCCGCCGTCAGTCGGCGTCGCCCGAGGCATCTGCATCGTCAGACCAGCTGCCGGCGGGTGAACCCGATTCAGCGTGTCGAACACCAGCGCGGCGCCGGCACGCAAGATTGCGCCCACGGGCAGCGGAGGCTGGTTCTTCGCGAGCTCGCGAGTGAGCCGTGCAACCTCGTCGGCAAGCCTCTCTACCTCTTCGCGGTTGTACTCCTTCGCGAACGTCTTCGGGCCAGCGTAGGGAGTCAATACCAGCCTCGCACGCGGTCACCCATGTAGTCGCCGCCGCGTTGCACGTCTCGAATTCGCCCCGGCTCGTTGGCATCCTGGTCAGGAGCCATCTCCTTGACCCGCTCTAGCTGCTCGTCGAAAAGCTCGCGGATGGTCGCCCGCTGCTTCGTTGAGCCCTTGATTGAAAGTATCTCGAGCGCGGCCTTCAGCGTGATGAGCTTGTCCCATCCGTTGGCCACGTTGATGGTGTCGCCACCAGCGACGAGCTCGGTCATCACCGGAATGTACTGAACCCGCGCCGTCACTGCCGAGGTCGGCGTGGGCACGAACTCGAGCTGCATCGCCGCGGACTGCGAGCCGCGCATCCGGTAGCCCTTCGTCGCGTAGCGGTTCCACACCGTCGGCGGCGTGTAGTCCGCGCGGTCTGCAATCGCTGCGAGCGGCCTCACAATCTCATGGTCCGTCGTTGACCATTCCAAAGTCAAGCTGCTGAGCTCGTAGAACGCCGCCGGTAGCGCGTAGCTCGACGTGTTGGCGACGACAGATACCGGAGTGCTCGTGATGAAGTACTCCTGACCTCGCGACGCGACGAGCAGGTCGTAGAACTCTTTCGCCGCCTGGTTGATGAGGCGCGTCAGTTCAGTCGTGTTGATGTGAGAGGTGGAGCCACCGGGACGCTGATCGCAATATAGCAATGCGTCAGTTTGCAACTGCGTCAGCGTCACGGTGGCCATCCGTTAGACCTCTTCCTCTTCGTCGAGCGCACCCATGTCGGGCTCCGGCGAGCCGCAAGCGTCGTAGGCGTCCGAGAACGCATCCGCCGCCGCTTCCGCGTCGCCCGACTTGATCGCCGACATGAGCCGGCGCATGGCCGAGACCTTCGCCGACTTCATGCCGGCGCCGGGCTCGCTCATCGGCATATCGTCATCGGCTTCATCCTCGGGGCCGCCCCCGAGGATTGCCATCAGGCCGCTTTTCGCAGCAGCCATCAGGCGGCCGAGTCCTTCACGCGCATCTGAATCATCACCGAGCTGTTCGCGTTCGCCGTGATGTCCGTGCCAGTTGCAACGGCAAGAACGCGCACGATGAACGAGAGCCCGGTCGATGTCTGCGTGATGTTTCCGATCTGGACCTTGAGGTCCGCCGCGGTCGTGTGCTGAACCGTTCCCTGGATTCCAAGAATCTCCAGGTTCGGCTCGTCCATGACCACGGTGAATTCACCCGCGTTCGAAGTGCGGGTGACGCTGGTGACGCCGCCGTCGCTGAGCACGGTGCCCAGCGCGACAGTCATCGCCGTCGTGGACGTACCGTTCGGGAAGAACCGGAACTGGTAGTCCTTGATTTCCGGGCCGAAGACCTTCGGCCGGTCACGCATGCTTGCGCTTGCCATGGCTTACAGCTTGTACAACTCGAACGAGAGAACGCCGGCCGGCACCAAGATGCCCGCGCCCGCCTTCGCCACGCTCAGGAATACGTTCGCCCCGGGCACCACTTCGAGCTCCGCAGCAACGTCGCCAGAGGCCGGGAACAGCACCTGCGTATCGGCCACGAAGTTGCCAGAGCCGCCGCCTGCAACCGTCGAGGTCGTGAACACCTTGGCCGTTGCGGGAGTGCCGTCGGCCGCGTCGTCGGTCTGCAACGCTACCGTTGCATAGTTCGACGTGTTGGCCGTCAGCGTGGCGTCCGGGTTGTACACCGCGCGCGCGAGCTTCACCGGATAGGTGTGGACGTTGGTCCACACCTTGAGCAGGTACGTCTCGAGCAGCGTGGTATCGACCGCGGCTTTCTTGTACGTCGCCACGTGGGCGAAAAGCTGTTGAACCGCGGAGAGCCCACCCTCGTCGAGGGCAGTGGTTCCCGCAATCTTGAGCTGAATATCGTTCATGTCTGACATGTTCGTCTCCTACTCACCACGTGATGATGATGCACTCGCCGGGCTCTTCGTGGAAGAAGTTGCCGTAAGCGCCGAGGCGACCCTGGCGCGCGTCGTCCTGGTAATCGACCAGGAGCTTGCCTTGCTGACCGGTGATGTCCTTCGGAACCGTGTCCGTCGAACGCAGCCAGAAGTCGCTCATGCGCATCAAGCGGCTGGTTGCAGTCGGCGCGTCCGGCTCGGAGAGGAGCGTCACGGTGCCGTTCTGCATCAGAATCTTGATGGCCTTGAAACCGACCTTCACGTCGGTGACTTCCTCGATGATGACCTCGCTCCCGAGTTCCTTCCGGATGTCCCGGATGGTCCGCGGGTTCGCAACCAAAACCATCTCGCCCGAGAGGTTTCGCATCGCGCCTTCGGCGCCCGCGTCCTCCAAGGTCTGCAGCTTCGGCTGACCGTTGCCGCTCACGTGGTAGCCGGCAACGCGATCGACGTAGGTCGTCGAGCGGTCCAAGCCCATGAAGTTGTCGCCCGCGGTCGGCGCAGTGTCGGGCAGGTAGCCACGGAGGCCGGTCATCGCCGCCGCGTAGTTGCCAGCGACTGAAACCCAGTCGTTGGCAGTCGCGCCCGCGATGGTGTTGATGGCCGCCGTGGTCGTCACGGTGTAGCCGCTGATGCTCGCGATGGTCAGCGAGCTCAGGCCTGCGCCGCGAACGTCCGCCGCAACGCTTGCCGTCGCCGCGGAACCGTCCGCAGTCGAAAGCCAGATTTTCATCCCTGGCTCGAGCCCGAGAACGTCGGTTTCGGTGCGGAAGGTAAAGCTCGTGGTGGCGACGTTGACCGCCGCCGCGAACTGTCCGACCGTGCCGCCGCCGTGGCCGTTGGCGAATCGAGCCATCATGCGCGCGTGCGCATAGCGGGCCGAGTCCACCTCCGACTTCAGTGCTTCGAGCACCGCATTCGCGTTGCCCTGCGTGCGCTCGATGACGTCGTTCTGCAGCGACCAGACGGCATAGGCCTTCCGGTGCGTGACGAACATGCGGACCGTGTTCGAGGCGTCCTGATTCGCGAGCGCCTGCGCGAAGCTCGCGGACACGCCGGCAATCGGCGTGGTCTTGATGATGATGTAACGGCCTTCGCCGCCGAACTTCGTGTCCTTCTTGCACATGTTGACGAGCTGCGAAGCCTTCAACAGGGGCGTGGACACGTCGTTACCCCAGAGCCGCTTGAGCAGCGGCAGCTGGTTGGTTGGATTGGCCGAGGCGAAGCAGAGCCACGAGTTGAACTCGCGCGGGGCTTCGATGGCCGAGCAAACGTCGAAAGACCGAGCGCCGAAGCTCTCGATTTCGAGGGACTGATGATTGAGCATTGCCGGGGAACCCTTTCAGGGACCCGGCATGGCCTCCGACTACAGCCCTAGCTGGTCGAAGATGTCGCGCGGGTCCCGAGCCAACTCCGCCATCCGTTCCTCGTCGCTCATCTCGTCGATTGTCCGGCGAGACGAAGCGGTCGAAGCCCGCGATGGGGAGACCGTTTTTCCAAGCCTCGCGGCCTGGGTTCCGGGTTTGCTGTGGCTGGGTTCCCGTCCAGCGTCCGGCTTGTCGCCGGTCTCAGTCGGCACGTACCGACTCAGTTGAGCATTCAGTGTACGGAAAGCCTCCGCGTCGTCAAGTACCGTGCCGTGCTGGCGGTGGTGTTCGATCTTCATCTGCACCAGCGTCTCGACCACCTCGTTGGGCTTCGCGGTGGCGAAGTGTGCGAGCGCCGGATACTCCGCGGCGTTAGTCGCACCCGAGAAAATGCGCTGTTTTGCCTGCAGTTCTCGCTGCTGGTTCAGCTGCTCGTGCTCCTGGCGCTTCTCCGCCTGGCGCTCGGCGCGCATCTGCTCGAGCTCGGCGCGGAGCTCCTGTGCCTCTTTGCTCGGCTTTGCCCGCTTGCCGTTCTGCAGGATGTTCTGGGTCAGCATCTCGTAGACAGACGCGCCGTCCCGCCGGCAGAGCTTCCCGAGCGTGTTGATGATCGCCGATGCGTCGCCGTTCTCGAGCTGCTGGAGGTCCGACTGCAGCCCTTCGCCGAGCCGGATGATCGTCCGCTCACGCTGGTCTACGTGCTGGGCTTGGGTCGCGAGCTTCTCCTCTCGGCTCTTCAGCCGCCCATACCCACGAGACATCTTGACCTGAGCGGCGAGCAGCACGTCGCGTGCCTTGCCGATGCCCTCCGGCGTCCTCAATGCCTCGTCGGTGAATAGCGCATCATCGACGAACTGCTTGTGGGCCGGCTTCTCCGCGGCTGGCGGCGCCGGTGTCTCGCCGGTCTCTTCCGCCTCCGGCTCTGCCACTGCATCGGGCTCGCCTTGCGGCTCCTCGACGATGCCCATTTCCTCGACGATGCCACTCAGGTCCGGTGCCGCTTCTGCCGCTTCTGCCGCTTCTCCGCTCATGGTCAACCTTTCACTGCAACATGCCGGGCGCGCCCGGCGGTGGGGGGATAGCTCCGGGAGGCGGAGGAGGAGGCGCTGCCACGCCACCCGCAGCGGGAGCTGGCGGAACTGCTTCCGCCGCCAAACGCTTCTGCAGGGTATCGACCGCTTCCCAGAATTTGATGAGGTTCTCCATGGCGTCGTCGTCGCCATGAGATTCCGCCTCGTTGATTTTCTGCTTCGTCAGCAGCTTGGCGAGGTCGAGAGAAAGGTACGGGTGAGGCGTCGTGTTCTCCGTCACGCCGTGCCGCGCGATCTCGTCCAGCCGCCGCTCGATGTTCTTCCGCTCCGCATTCGCCGGCCCGACGATGGCCCCGATGTCCGGGTACTCTTCGGCAATCGCTGCGAACGCTTGAGCCTGGAACTCGGGCGGCGCCGCGTTCATCAACTCCGACAGTCGCTTGACCTTCATGGCCGGAGTCTGCGGCAGCATGTTGGCCTTCTGCGGCCGCACGGTGAACTTGGTTCGCTCGAGCTCCACGTCCTTCCACTTGATGCGCACGAGCTCCTTGTCGTCGCCGCACATCACTTCGAAGTCGGGGTCTCGCATCGCGAGCATTCGGCACGCTTCGACGATGCGCTTTCCGAGCTGCACCGCCACGAAGTTCTCCCACGACTCGAACTTCTCCGAGTGCTTCAGGTTCTGCTCGTCGAGCAAGTGCTCCATGCCCGGCGCGTGGTCCACGCCCGGCGGCTTCTCGCCCATGAGGCTCATCTCGTTCAGGCCGTACTGGCCTTTCATCCACTCGATCGTGCGGTCCACTTCGTTGAACAGCTCGGCCGGAGGCGCCGTGCCCTGCAGGTACATCGCCGACTGCGCCGGCGGTTGCTGCGTCTCGAGGATGCTGACGAAGTCGTTCGTGAACTTCGACTTGTTGATCTTGGCTTTGCTCCAGACGAGCAGGCGAGCAACGGAGTTCAGGTGAATGATTCGAGCGATGCGCGCTCGGGTGTTGTTCACGTAGATTTGCGCGGCCGCAAGCGTCTCCGGCACACCTCGCGACCATGCGTCCGTCGGGTTCTGCACTGGCAGAAACGCAGCCCAGCGGAACCAGTCGTACGGCCACGGCTCGCGGTGCAGAACCAGCTGGTCAACCTGCACCATGCGCAGCCCGTCGTGCCCCGGGTCAACGCTGTCGTCGAGCTCACCCTCGTCGTTCAGGCCGAAGCTCGCCGGGTCTTCGATGTCCACCTTGCCGCTCGGGAGGTGGATCGACTCGATGACACACACCCGATCGGCGATGCCGCCGCCGTCATAGCTCTCGGGCAGCATATCGCGAGGCGCTGCGGGTGCGGTGGCGATTTGCTCATAGAGGTCGTTCTTGCGGCGCGTCGGGTTGCCGTCGTCGTCCTCGCCGTCGTCGAAGCCGAAGTCCTGCAACAGCATGTGCCGGTCAACGGTGCGGATGCGATGCTCCTGCCGAGGGAACGGCCCTTCCTCTTCGGGCGCCAACCGCTCCCACGGATACATCTGCTCCAGCGTAATCTTGCCGCGCGTGTAGTCCGGAATCACGTCGCAGAACCCGCCGTCCCACATGAACCCGCTCTTGCATATGAGCTTGCCCAGCGTCCCGTAGATACCAGCGTCGGCAAGCACTCCCTCCGTCAGTCGCATCATTCCCTTCGCGCGCTCGCGTTGCTCGGTGTCGCCGCCGTCGGTGAGGAAGAACGGCTTCACCTTGTTGCGAATCGTGTGAGACACCATCGTGTCCACGATCATCTGAATGACGTTCTGCGCCTGCGGGCTCATCGTCGCGAGTCCAAGACCATCGACCAGAGCGTTCACCGACGATGCCGCGCCGGCTACCACGTGACGCCGGTTCCCGAAGTAGACTTCGAGCGCGTCCTGCGCCATGCCGCGCCGCTCTTCGCCTTGCCCCCGGTGGAGGCGCATGGCTTGGGCGTGGGCCGCCTGGCCGCACAGGTCGCGGTCTTCGATGGTGAACCAGGGCTCTCGTGCGGTAGTCATTCTTCCCTATTGAGCCTTTTTTCGCCCCGGCTGGCAAGTCGGGTCAGAGCGTCTACAGCTTGCTCGGGTTCGTTGGCGCCCATGTCGGCAGGCTCCTCACCGGTCTCTGCCACCGTCGGAGCAAACACGACCTCCGTCAGGTGCGGCCCGTAGAACGCGGCGGACTTCACGCCGAACTCGCGGAACAGCTCGAGCCGTTCGCGGATTGCGTCCAGCGTCATGGGTTCAATGGCCGCAGAGACGGCGCGCGGCTTCGTTGCCATCAGAATCGTTCCTTTCGTCGAACTCGGCGAGCTCGCGTTGCAGGTCTAGGGCGTCGAGGTCGAGCTCGAGCAGCGGGTCATCGGGTGGCTCCGGCTGGTTCTTGACGAACAGGCAGAGCGCGGGGAAGTAGTCGCAGTGCCGGCCGCCGCTCGAGCGCGGGAGCAGGATGTTGACGTTGCCGTTCGTGCTCGTGCGGGTCCGGACAGACTGGAGGTCCTCGCGCACCTTGTCATCGTTCGGCAGCTCGAGCAGCGAGCGACGAATCATCGTCATCAGCTCGCGGCCGAGGTCGAGAAGGTCCACGCCCGTCTCGATGAGCAGCGAGAGGCCGTGCTGCGCAGCAAGGTCGATCGCGAAGTCAGCGCTTGCGATGTCCGAGTAGCACTCCGTGAGCCCGTAGCGCTTGCAGTCCGCTGCAACCTCCGTAAGCACGGAGTCAGGCGAGAGCGTCCGACCAGGCTCCGGAACCCATTGCTTGTGCAACGCCACGCGGAAGGCCGGCGCGAGGCCGCGATACCCGTAGCACTCGGTGATGGTGAACGTCCACGTGTTGACGCGCGTCGCCGGATCCATCGTCGCCACGTAGTGATGGCCCTTGATGGGCGCGAGGTGCGCGGCGGTCTCGCGCATCGCCGCTTCAATGCTGGCCGAGTCGCCGAGCGCCGACTCCGGGTCTTTGAAGTCCGCTTCGACGTCGGTCTGATGCGCGATCGGGTCCTGACGCTTCAGCTCTTCGCATCGCTCCGGCGTCCAGTAGACGGGGTTCAGCCACGGGCCCTTCGCTTTCGCGACAACGAACGAGGCGTCTGGCTTCCCGAAGTGTTTGCGGAAGAGGTCGTAGATAGGTCCGACGCGAGCGTGCGGGCTGCCGCCAAGCATGATCGTCCCGCCCGGAAGCACTCGTCCGCGGCACGCTCTAAAAGCCTCATCGAATGACCGAACATAGTCAACCTCGCCGCCCATGCGCGGCGCCTCGTCGAAGATTGCACCGGCGAACCACCTTGCCGTGAGCGTCGCGCCCGCTCGTGAGAGCGCGACCACTTTAATCTCGATGTTGCGCCCGCTGGGGTGACGGAGCAGCACGCTGTCAGCCTTCGGCTCGATTGGCTTCCCGTTGTCGTCCTGAGCGAGCAACGCACACAGTCGAGGCGAAGAGAGAATGGTCTCGACGACGTGCGTAAACGTCGCCTTCGCCGTGTCCACGTCCGTCGAGACGATGGGGATGCGTACCTCGTCGCTGGGTCGAATCCACTCCGGCAGCTCGATGGTCTGCGTGATGGCGATAGCCATGTCCGCGATGACCGTGCTCTTCGCCGTGCGGATGCCGCTGATGATGAGCACCACGTTCGGCACCGTGCCGGCGGTAGGCAGCGCGCCGCCGAACATCTCGAGCACGCGACCATCCTGCTCGGCCAGGTCGTTGACCGGCTTGCCCTGCAGCATGCGACAGATAGCCCTCTGGCAAGGCGTCGCGGTATCAATGCGCGAGCCCCAGTCGGCCATGAACATCTCTTCGAGGTCAAAGCAGGCAGCTGGAACGATGGGCGGTGTATCAGGGGAGGATACGGGTTCCGCTCCAGCTGCCTGGTCTGCCTCGAAGACGCGCGCGGCGAACTCGGACTTAGTTGCTGGTTTGCGGCCCACGAATCTCCTGAGTCAGCGCTTCGACACGAGCAAAGAACGCCCTTCGCTCGTTGACAGCCTTCTCCACCACCACGCGCACCAGCCGCTGAAACCCAGCATGCTCATCCTGCCCCGCTGCCATCAGCGCCGCGTCATAGGACAGGTCGAACTCCCAAACGCGCCCGGTGCCTTTCTCGGTCACGCCAATCCGGTAGCCTTCACCGAAGCCGTCTTTCTGCGCCTTGTGGCAAACCATCTGCTCTTCGCGAAGATGCACACTGACGTGCTTCGCCAACTCCGCGAGCAGGTACGCCTCTTCGCGCTCGATGCGCTCCCGCTCCGCCGTCGTCATGCCTCCGCCGTCCGCCGATGACGGTGATGTGGCCAGCAGCGTATCCAGCTCTCGCTCGAAGTGCTTCGCTCCGTTGCCGTTCAGCATGTCGCGCTGGATGTCCGCGTGGTGTGCTTCGACCTCGGCCTCGCTGATGCCGTCGTTGTCGGACTCGACTTGCTCGAGCGGGTTGGGCCTGGGGCCTGTCACTTCTTCTTCTCCTCTTTCGGCGACGCCGTCCACGCAACGCGCTCCCGAGAAATCATGTAGGTCATGCCCTCCGTGGCTTTCTCGGTCGCGACGAGAAACTCCCCGTTAGGCGACCACGACAGCTCGAACGTCTCCGACGTCAGAAACTGCGTCGTGTGGCTCTCTTTGCCGATGCTGATGGTCTCTTTGAGTAGGGCCTTGCGAATCATGTCATCTTCTCCCTGCAAATCGTTATCGCCTGCCTGGCGATAATCCTCTCGTCGTCGGGCAACAGCGGAAAGATGCTCTTCAGGTTCGCGAGCGCCCGTGCCCACTGGTTGCGACCAAGCAGCGCAAGCCCGTACATGTACGGCCCGCGCCACTTGTACGCCGAGCGGTCGATGTACATCCCACGCGCCGGCTCCGGCTTGTCGCAAATACTCCTAGCGAGCATCTCCATCAGCGCCCAGTCGCCCGCCGTCTCGCGCTGCTCGAACAGATACGACCACAACGCGCACAGCGGCTCATTGCGCGACGGGTCCGCGTTGTACGCCGTCAGGTACGCCTCGATCACGACCGGCCGCGGCTGCCTCATCTTCTCCAAACACGCGGCGCGCATGTACATCGAGAACCAAGTCTCTTCGGGGTGGCCGCCCATGACGATGCGCTTGCTGAACGCCGCCAGAGCATCCTCTCGGCTAGCGCCCGTCTCTTGCGCCACGTTCCACAGCGACTGCGCCAGGTAGTACTGCGCCCGATGGTCTGCTGGATGCTCTGCCGTCCACGCGGTCAGCAGCTGCACGTCGTGCCGCGCCTTCAGCCCGCTCGCTCGCCGCGTCGAGTCATCGTGCGAGACGATGCGCACGCCCGGAAGCCACACCTCGCGATACTCACCGGCGGGCGTGAAGGCTTCGTGCGTGATCGGCGTGAACTCGCCAGCCAGGTCAGCGCGAATCAGCAGGCAGTCGCTCCCGACGGTCTGTCCGTTCTGCGAGACGAGCTGACACGCAAACAGATCGCCCTCCGGCAACGGCACCGGCAGCTCGCCCTCCAGCGTTTCGTCGCAGTCGAGGAAGAGGAAGTGCGACGCATGGGGGCACACCTCGCGGGCGCGCCCCAGTGCGTAGTTCCGCGCGGTGGCGAAAGGGAACGGCGTACCGAACTCCCGATGGTCCACGATGCACTCGCAGAAGCCAGCATCACGAGCAGCCCGCTCAAACTCCGCAACCGTCCCATCGGTACTCCCCGTGTCCACCAAAACCCCCCCGCCCACAACTGCCCTCAGCGACCCGACCATCCGCCCAACTCTCCCCTGCTC
>WUUC01070653.1_pt1 | contig 13672 bp, 13 predicted proteins | sample 6278441 | NCBI WGS metagenome assembly WUUC01 (sample SAMN13675441, study PRJNA597444) | soil metagenome | isolation source: soil | place: USA: Washington | collected 2017-10
ATTCCGTTCAAAGAATTCCGCTTTGATTTTGTACGTTACAATTGCTGATATCATATTTTTTAATTTAGTTTTTCTTCGGGTTAAATTCACCATGACGGCAAAGCATATGCGGAGTTTGAAGCAGTTTGCCGTTAGCCAACCACAAAAGTTATTTGGTGCAAATGCTCAATGTCAGTCTGCTTAGCATTACGCTTGTACAATATTGACGCAATCAATCTCAGACGTACTTTGAATTGTTAAACTGCAACCAACCATAAGTAACTTAACTACGGACACGCTTCATCACGAGATTATAGCCTCCGCCGGGCCATTTCCATGTGCCTGTTATTGTGTTGCCGTCTTCACTAAACTCGCCCTTAAACTGCATATTTGAATTCTTATCGTTTAGCCAAAATTGCACGGTGTGGTCGTCGACTTCCCAAATATATTTGTAGTGGAAGCCACTACTGCTTTCAAACCAGTGACCAACGATCTCTTTTCCGGGTTCGGTTTCTTCCCAGCCTTTTTCGAAGCCAAGAATCATCACACCCTTCACGTCTTTGTCTTCCTCATGATGGAATGCCATAAAATGTCCACCCGGTAGCCATTTAAAAGTATCTTTTCCGCCCCATTGTTCACTCGTATTAAGATCTTGATGCTCAAGCTCCCATGTTCCAACTAGCTTGGTGAGTGGTTGAAGTGGGGCGTAGGGTGGCGTAAAAGTTTCCGCTTGACTCATATATCTCCTTGGTTTAGTAAATGTTTAAAATTCATAGGAGCTAGTTTACTAAGTCAGCAAATCACTTTTTTGTTTATTCATAGTAAAGCGTTATTTGGCCAGGGCCAAAGGTTTTTGTCAATAAGAGTTTAAGAATAGTCCTATCTTTTATGTTTTTGAATAATGGTAACTACAGTTGGCCAGTATTCCATAAGTTGGTATGTCATCCTCCCGTATATAATGATGCCTAGGTTCCTTAATGCTCATTGCCATGTGTTTATAGTTTGTTTAATTCATTTTATAATCAACAACTTCCCATGCTATTCCCCAAAAAAACCTTTTGGCGTTTCTCCCTTCAGGAACGGCTCAATGAAGGCAATAAGGAGATCAGGTTGATTGATAACAGCAGCGTGCGATGTTGCAGGTATAATGGCAAGACGGGAAGCTGGCAAGGGTTTTCCCATATCACCCATAACACCACCGCCAAGAATCCGGAACAAAGCAACTGTATGCTCTAGTGTAGCCACATCAGCATCACCAGCAATTATTAGTACAGGAGTTTTCAATTTTTTAACATCCTCTTCCCACGCCATCGGCACTTTCTCGAGGGCTATCAGCTTTTCAGCGAGTGCAGGAAATCCGTCAGGATTGGGGGCAAGCTTACGATAGTCTTCAGCGAATGGTGTATTCACCATCATCTCCACTGTCATCTGTGGGATAATGGCTTTGAATTCTGGTTGCCACCCCTCAAGATCGTAGGCAACGGAAGCGGCAATAAGCTTATTTACCTTACTAGGGTGGCGGATGCCGAGTTGTAACCCAACTTCAGCACCCACTGAATATCCGAACACATCGGTTTTATTGAGACCCACTGCATCCATAAATGCAGCCACATCGGCTGCAAGATTCGGATAGGTAATAGGCCGGTTAATATCGTTAGTGCGTCCGTGACCCTGAAACTCGAGGGCATATACTTTATGATTTTTTGCAAGCATAGGGATAATCTTTCCCATTGAAGGAATGTTCATATAAGCACCATGTAGCACGATCAATGGATCGCCCTCTCCGGATACTTCATAGTACAGCTTCATGCCATTAATCGTAACATATTTTCCAACCGGAGTGAACTTGTTTTGGCTGAAACCAATTTGGCCGGTTAGAAATAATGCTGCTGTTATGATTACACGAGCAGCGTCCAGGCATAACCTGAGCGAACGTGACGCGGTAGATTTGACAGTGTTATTCATATTAGTTTGTTTTAATTGTTAATGAGTGAAGCCATCAGAGTCAGCATTCATTCCGTAAGCAATCAATTCTGCTTTATGTGAATGTCTTTTATAGGCTTTCCTATCTCGATCAAAATTTCCTGAACGCTGTCGGAAGACTGCTGAACGTATATCTCATTTTTCTTTGATGCTGTTTGAGAAATAACTAAAGCAGTACCGCAAAAACATAAGCAGGTTAAGGAACCAATAAAATTTTCACGTTCCTGCCACTGTGGATAGAGAATATTATAATAAAGGTGTAGCAATAATAACCAGATGAATAAATTTAATGCAAGGAGCAGCATAATTGTTCTAACCTTAAACCCACTGAAAATACTGATCGCTGATCCCATCAATGTAATACCACCCAGGAAGGTCCAGAATTCGGGAAAAGGAATATACTTTGGCACTAGATTGCTGACTCCTTCCAAATTGTTGAAATGACCTACTGCAAAATTATATAACATGATTGCGTAGAGATACATGCCGAGAGGGCCGATTTTAGCAAGCAACTGCATAATCTTATGTCCAGGCTTTGGTGCATTAATTGTTGAGATCGCCAGGAACCCGCCGCTCAACGCTAAAACCTTATTAGTGTTGACCCAGTAGTTATTAAAAGACCCTGCTGATAAAAACCAAGGCAAATGACCAAATAGAAATAATGCCAGGAATATGACTCCCATTAATAATGATATAGTATTAAATTTTTTGCCGATTGTAATTAAAAACCCTGTGCCGATTAACAGCATAGCTATAAAATAGACTACAAAAGATAAGTCAGATGGAATATTTTTTAACTCAGGTATTATGATTGACCGGATCCCCGGGGAGAAAAATTGCAGCACCCCTATTCCCATTATCCCTACTCCAAAAAAAATGCGACCTATTGTCAGGTATATATTCATATGATTTTCTTTAGTTGTTTCAGCTGTATTCTTAAGAGGAGCACTAGCTTTTCGTGTGCCCACTAATAAGTTTTCAGCAAATAAGGACGGAGCATAAAAAATTCATGAACAAAAGCTCAGCAAACTCCCCCAAAACTCAGCAAGTATTGGTCCCAGGGTATTTTTTTCGTTTCTGGGTGACAGAGGATAGCGTTTAACGCTTTCCTATGATTTACCTAACTAATTTTGAAATCGAATAGATTATAGACGAACAGACTATAATAAAAACAAGCATCATCGAGATCTTTAATGACAATGGGTATAGTGATCTCGCTGGTATGACGCAACGGGATTTTGATCATGTTGGGGAGCAGCTAAGATAAAAGTCAGGCATCTTGATAAGTGGAACCGCCGTAAAACGACTGCCTATGGGGAGTTCAGCCGGTTGCCGCAAATAGCGTCGCAGGTAAATACAGAAACAAAAAGAACACCCCTGTTTTTGTTGAATAGTAATTTCATCGATGTGTTCTAATTCTTTCGTGGTGTTATCAGGATGAAAGGGAATTTGATACCGTTGCAACGTGCTACATGTCATTGCAAAACGCAAAGAAAACGGACTTTTGGCGGTTGTCAATGTTTGTGTTAGGCACATGCTATGAAATGAAAACTGAATTCCTATCAAAAATTATTGGCGCGTAATCTTATCTCTAATTTCTTTCCAGCTAACTGGAATGAAAAAATCCATTTTTAGTGATAAGTCCGGGTACTCTTGAAATGGGGTGTTTGTTAATTCTTCCTATCGAGTAGAATTATAAACATTATCCAATTTTGAAGTAATTCTGTATATTCTTTCGAAATTATATTTTCTTTTGGGTTGCTGTCTTCATCAATGATCATTAGATGTCCTGAATTTTTTATCCTGAAAACTTCATATGAATTGTTATTGCATTTTTTAAGTGCCTTTTTCCATAATTCTATGCTTTTGTCAATAGGAACCCATATATCATAAGAACCATAAAACAGTGCAATAGGGATGTTTATTTTACTAAAGTATTCTTCTGGGTTGAAGTCCATTTCTAAATACCATTTTGACAATTTGGGATTATCAGGTAAAATCATATTTTGTTTTAATGGTAGCGAACTTTCATTGACCCATTTTTCGCCTCGATAACTATCAATTATTTTTTGTGCTTCTCTTTGGTTCATTTTTCCTCTATAGTAATTATTAATTATCGAGCGGAGATACAAAGCATTTGAAATATCTTTATCATTAAATCCCTTTCTTTTTAAATTTGTTTGAGTGGCATAGTCCATTTGTACAGCAGGGCTTACACCTGAACTTGATACCAAAATCATAAATGATATATCTTGATTATTCATGTTATAAGCAAGTGGAGCAATCCAACCACCTTGACTGACGCCAAAAATCCCTATTTTCTTAACATCCTTCCGTCCTTTTAATGCATCTATAGCTTTTAATGCATCCTTTGCAAGGTCTTCTAAACTGGCAGTGAAAAAATCTCCACCAGATTCACCACTCCCTCGTCTGTCATAAGTAAATACACCAACACCAACGCGATTAAATGTCTGCACTAAATGATTATAAATCTGGGAATCATGCTTTCCTAAGCTTGCTGAATGTGTAACTACTACTACTGAAAAATTATCTACAGATTCAGGTTTATTTAAATACCCAACTAAAGTATCAGACTTAGAAACAAATTTAATCTTCTCTATGCTTGTTTGTGAACAGCAACTTAGAGTCATCAGCCAAATAAGGCATGACGCAATTATCCATTTAAAAATTTGAATTGAACTCATATTTTGATTTTTAGATTTTTTGGTAAAAAATAGCTCAGATGATTTATTTCAGAGTTTGAAGATGAAAAGTAGTTTCTTTCAGCTCCCTTATAAACGAAGTAGCGACTAACTATACTGTATTTCGCATACTCACGATAACTGCTGAAATGTGATTTTCTTTAGTGCCTTTCAATTGTATCAACCTTAATATGGACCTTAAACTTTTCTGTAGCCAACTTTAATTTATTAGCAAATAAGGACTGGAGCATAAAAAATTCATGAACAAAAGCTCTGCAAAATCCCCCAAAACTCGGCAAGTATGGGTCCCGGGGTATTTTTTTGGTGTCTGGGTGACAAAGGATAACGTTTGACGTTTTTCCTATGGTTTACCTAACTAATTTTGAAATCGAATAGATTATGGACGAACAGACTATAATAAAAACAAGCATCATCGAGATCTTTAATGACAACGGGTATAGAGATCTCGCTAGTATGACGCAACGGGATTTTGATCATATTGGGGAGCAGCTAAGACAAAAGTCAGGCATCTTGATCAGTGGAACCACCGTAAAACGACTTGGTTATGGGGAGTTTAGCCGGTTGCCGCAAATAGCTACCCTAAATGCGATTGCCAATTACTTTAATTACAAGACCTGGCAAGATTATAAAGCCGACAAAATCAAGAACGGGCCAGGGAAAGAACCGGCAAAAAAAGTAAAACATAAATTCAGTTTAAAATATTTATCTATACCGGCCGTCGTCATTATCGTGGCCGGTATTTATTTTTTCGGCACAACAAAAGAAACGGTTAGAAATGCAGAAAGCGCAACTTTTTCCTTCCGGAAGAATACTTCGAATGATATCCCGAATTCAGTAGTCTTTAGCTACAATATTGACGAGGTGCAGGCAGATAGCTTTTTTATTCAACAATCCTGGGATGTAAACCGAAGGGTAAGAATTTACAAAAAGAAATACACGGTCACCGATATATACTATGAGCCCGGTTATCACATTGCTAAACTCATAGCCAATGATTCTGCCATCAGCACGGTCGATGTAAGCATTCCAACCGACCGCTGGTTTTTTTACGCAATTGACAATGTAGCCAACTACACACCTGAATATATTAAAGCGGATAGTTTTGGTAATTATGGCAGCCTTGGCGTGCCTGTTGAACAATTACTGGAGGATGGTATCGATGTTAACAAAGACAAGCGATACCATTATGTTTACTTCCCCAGTCAAATGAATGTGCCCAGTGATAATTTCAAATTTAAAACCAGGGTAAGAATGCGGGAAGTAAGACGCAGCGCTTGTCCGTACATTGAAGTAGAGCTTTATTGCCAGAGATCATTTATGATTATGAGAAGCACAACAAAGGGATGTGCACACGAAGCTTTGATACAATTTGGTGAGCAGGTAATACGGGGAACTGATACTGATTTATTGCCGATATCCTTTGATGTTCGCGAGTGGACAGATATAGAAATAATCGTCAGGAATAAAGTAGTTACTGTAAAATTAAATGATAAGGAAGTATTTTCAACGCGATTTGTTACAGATACCAAATACCTGGCTGGTCTTGGATATATTTCAAACGGTTTATGTGAAGTAGATAAAGCGGAGTTAATCGGCCTGGATGGAGCAATTATGTACAAAAATGAATTTTGAATAAATTAGAAAGCAGGTTTCGCTTCGACCTGCTTTTTTGTTACGACACTTCCGCTCGAAATGCCGCATGGCCAGCTAAAAATCTGCTTCTTTTCGATTTCTTGTTTTATTATGTCTTGTCCCTCTCTTTCTTCTTGCGCGCTTCATACTCACACGCTCCACTTTCTGCTCTTGCGCCATAGGAACTGCCGTCTTTCTCCCGGTCAACTAAAGCAAAGGTGCTACCTTGCTCTACTATTGCATCATGACGCTTTTGTCGCATAAATTTTATAAATATGTCGATGATTAGTAAAGCGCGCGTGAACTTTTCTGGAGACAAATGCACTGCCAGTAGCTTATTCTTTTGTTGATACTTGTCATGTCTTATTTCCCAATGCTTGAACATCCCCTCTTGAGTGCGAAAGACGAGTTTGTCGAAAATGTTTTGATCCAATTAGATAGATTGTCCTACGATCTGTTCCACGAGCTGACTCAACTTCTTCTTATAGTCTCGTTTTTTTTGATTCATCATCCCGTAGATATAACGAAACACGCTCCACGCCACGTGATTTTTCCGGTAAAGGTGTTGAGTTTGATTTTTTTCCTTGGTTTACTTTCCTCCAATGAGCTGCGTGGGGATGGGAACATTTAATCTTCTGCAAATCTCCGCGAGGTCTTCTTCAGAGCATTAAAGTGATTGCAAAATTCAATTATCGGTTCATTCCAAACTTTTTCATAGAGTTCTTTTCGGCTCAACAAGAGTGCTTCATACGCAATAATTTTTAGGGGTAGCTCTGAGGTACCAATTGCTCCCAATGTAATCCCGGGAAATGGCACAAGTGAGGTTACAGACATTTCAACTGTTACCCATCTTTTTTAACTCCCTTCAACACCAATCCAACTTTCCGGCAACACTAAGTCAACGGGACGGGTTTTCGCGTAACAACGAGATGCCTATAAGAAATAAAGTCGTTTAGTGATCTTGGAATTGAAGTGAATGCTCCCGAGCAATGGATCGACTTCTCCATTCCACATAATAAAATGATGTGAAAAAAGTTCATGCAATGCGATAGTTGAAAGGATGGTAACCCATATATTCAGGCCTATATAGAAACATGGGTGTAAATTGGGTGGTTTTGATTGAACTCTGATCCAGTAAACTTTGGATATATCACGCGATCAAAATCCAGCCACCTAGTAACTTGCTGCCCCGTCAAACCAACTCTTGAACTCATTTACTTTCTCGCGGCTCACAATGATTTCTTTGTTGAAGTCTTGGGTTATGGTGATCTTTAAACGACTGTTGGAATAGACCAGGACATCTTTAATGGCGTTAATGTTCACGATGAAGGTGCGATTGATCCGGAAGAAGTCTTTGGGGTCGAGCATGTTTTCTAGGGACTCCAAGGTGTAATCGATGATGAACTTGCGGCCCTGATTGGTTACCATGAACACATCGCGCCCATCAGCGTAAAGCAGGCTTATCTGATCCGTGGTGATGGACCGGATGTGCTCGCCAAGCTTCACCATGAAGCGAGATTTGTACGTTTTTTGTTTCAACGATGTTAACGCTTCTTGTACCCGTTGCGACTGATCGCCCTTCACAAATTGCTGGCGGAGTGTTTCCAGTTTTTTCATGCTGGCGGAGAGGTCGGCGAACGTGATGGGTTTTAGCAAGTAATCAATACTGTTTACCTTAAAGGCATCGAGGGCAAATTCATTGAAGGCAGTAGTGAAGATTACGGGCTTGCGGATCTGCACCTGCTGGAAGATCTGGAAGGTAAGTCCGTCTATTAGCTGAATGTCCATGAAGATCAGGTCCAGTATATCCTGGTACGATGACAACCATCTAACCGTGGAAGAAACGGAATCAAATTTTGCAACTACCTCGATAGACGCATCGTACTTGATTAAATAGCGCTCCAGCTTCTCTGCTGCGGGGACTTCGTCTTCAACAATAAGTACCTTCATTTAATCAGCTTCTTCCACCATGCGAATGACGGGCAATTTAACATAATTATCTTCATATGCTTTCACCCGGATCAACGGTTGAGTGCTGTATAAGGAATATGATTTCTGTAGTCGAGTAAAAGCGGCATCGCTTACGGGATGATTGATCAACCGGTCATTCAGACGTGACTGCAGCGTAATGTATCCATCTTCCAGATAACAGCTGATGATAAAGGGTTGGAATCGCGGGATAATGGTGTTCCGCACTATGCTTTCAATAATTACAGGTAGTGACCCCGGTATGAGCATCGCTTCCAGCTCCTCCCCTTTGAGCTCGGATTCAAATTTCAATTGGTCATTATGTTTCTCATTCAGAAGCTGCAGTAATGTTTTTGCGGCCTCCAGTTCCGTCGCGACAGGAACCAGTTCTTTCTGCCGGTTCCCCAGCACGTAACGGTAAGCACTGGCCAGGGCGTCTATGTATTCTTCAGCCTGCTCTACGTCGCGGTACATCAGTCCGATCACATTCTCCAGACTTTCATACAAAAGATCCGGGTTTATATCGTTCTTGAATTCGTTCATCTCCATCTCCAGCACTTCGTGGTTTTGTTTTTCAATGTTTAACTTCAGCGTGTTCTCCTTCTGCAGATAGTAATTGCTAAAGTAAAGCAGATTATAAAGCAACGCCGTCACGCCAAAGACAGATGCGAATATCCACAACTGTGTTTCACTGGCACTAAACCCGATAAGGTACTTGAAATACATACTTAACGCTACGCATACCAGAGTTACCGAAAGCACCGAAGTTCCTATGAATTGAAGGAAAAGTCTCACCGGTTGTGGCGAGGTTTTTACATATCTATTCATCAGCACAATAACGAAGCGCATGGATTCGAAAGACAAATAGGTAAGAAAAACACAAACGTAGACCTCCTCATTAACAAAGAGCTCGTTTACTTTTATAACATCGTTGTTGATCAGAAGGATCAACAGGTAAACGATCACACCGTAGATGGGTGCGGCGATTAGACGGAAGAGCGCATTGTGAATAAAATACGGTTTCATTTATGCCGAGAATTTCTGTTCAATCATCTCCTGTCGTTGGTTCAGTACAGGCAATGAAACTGTGAATTTATCGTCATCCCTGACTTCAATTTTCTTATTGGTGAAATACTGATATCGCCTCCGTATGTTTTCCAGTCCTACCTGAAAAGAATCAACGCCGTTGAGTACGCTCGTTTTCGTATTGATAACTTTTACATACAGATTGTCCTGCGCAGTGATATAAATAAACAGCTTTTTATCACTGGTCAGTTGATTGTGTTTTACTGCATTCTCGACCAGCATCTGAAGAGTAAGTGGTGGAATCCGGCTGTTCATGATCCCGGCTGGAAGGTTTATCTCAACACTGATTTGTTGCTGAAATCTGATACGCAACAGGTAATAGTAGGATTGCACAAAGTCAACTTCTTCTTTAAGGAGTACGCACTTTTTGTGCTGGGTTGAAAGAATATATTGATAGGTTTGTGCAAGTCTCCTGATAAATTGCTCGGCCGAGGGAATATCCTTGAATAGCAGTGATGATATGGTGTTCAAGCTATTAAACAGATAATGCGGACTGACTTGACTCTTCAATGCTTCGAACTGAAGCTCCAGTTGTTTACGTTCATTTTGCAATGTTTCAATCTGGGCGATCACATAATGCTGGTAAGAATAAAGTAGTGCATAGATCACGTTGTAAATGAACATGATGGTTACCAGCAGGATGGCCATCTTCCATTTCAGGTCTGCATCATTTGCATCCAGTGCTTTCCAGAAGGTTTTGCTTCCTTTTAGCGACGCGATTGCCATCGCGAGTCCCAGTGTCATTCCGAAAGCCAATGCTGTGTTGGTGATGTAGCCCACCAGAAAGCGTGAAGTAAAATAGTTTCTCCAGGGCAACCATTGATTCAATTTGCGGTTGAAGAAGTACAATGTCATACCTACAGCCGCACTGACCACGAGACAGGCGAGGATCTGGAGCTGTTCTTTTCTGAAAGAAGGAAAAATTCCACTCTCGCTATAATGCAGGTAGGCATAAAACAAGAATCCAGTAACTGCTGACCCAAACATTATAAAGGTCATCATCAGGATTCGTTCATTCATTTTATAACGAAGCGCTGGCATGTTCATGGCTATCCAAAATACTTAATATGCAAAGAATCATTGTCATTATGTGAGGGTTTTAAAAAAACTATTCCGTCGGCACTAGACAGCCGACGGAATATCATTTACCTATTCGATGGCTCGCAGAACTCTGCCGTAATACGTCTCGGAACCTATTGCTTTGGCGGTTTGTCGATACGCATCTTTCATCGTCTGGCTTCCGGATTTCACTCTAGGTGCCGCGGTGACTAATATATCACTGAGATAATGATCGGAGCCAACTGCCTTCGCTCCGTTGATGACGGCGAGTATTTTGTTGTCGGTGAGATTGGGTGATCGGAACATTTCCTTCAGCACAAGTGCTTTGTGATGATCGCTACCCATTCGTCCGCAGGCTTCCACCAGTTTATTGAATTGCGCTTCCTGGAGATCCTGGCGATTGATCAGTGTAAGCAACACGTCACTCTTATATTGGTCGGATTCAATGGATCCCGTCACGTCAAGAACGAGGTCAAGCGTCCGGTCTGAAAGCTTACTTGACAGCAAATGCTTCACGACTTCAGTGAGGTAATGATCGGACTCGATGTCTTTGACCGATTCAATGACTCTCTGGTGTGCGGTGGCAGTCAGGCCGGGCTTGTCCAGTGCCTTAGTCAGGACGACGGTTTTATAATGATCGGATTCAATTGATTTGGTTGTTACGATCATTTCTCCGATTATCTCGTCGCTGAGTTTATCCTGCTTGAGTAGAGTCGTCAGCGCTTCGGTGATATAATGATCGGATTCCATTTTGCTCACGGATTGCAAAATGATCTTCACATTATCGGCAGATGTTATTTGATTTTCCAGCGCTTCTTTAATAACAACGGTCTTATAGTGGTCCGAATCAAGCTTGTGGGTAGCGTTGAAAAGTGCCGCCGAAGCATCCTTATCAAGCATGAATTTGTCTACATTGTTTTTCAGAAATTCACTGAGATAGTGGTCGGAATGGAGTTCCTTCGCCAGCGTGTTTATAATGTTTGCGTAAGCCTTTTCAGAAACGGCTTGTTTCATTAGCAGATTGGCATAATGAGATTTTGAATGATCGTTTTCGATTTTTTCGATCTCTTCCAATACTTCGGAAGTTCCACCTTTTTTAAAGAAACGTGCTACACGGCTTTCAGCTCCAATGGTTGAGTTGCGGATAATATCCGGAAGGATCTCATTCAGCCATGCTTTTCCGGAGGGATCCCACTCCATTTTCGTCCGGTTCTCATAGTATTCTTTCTTCATCGTGCCATCTCCCAGCGATTGGATAACAATGGTTCTCCGGCTTCCGAACACAGTCTTGGTTATCTCGAGGTATCCGTCATCAGATATGCTCTTAATGTCTTTGTCATCGTCCGTAAGTTCGATTTTTCCGCGCATTTCGATATTAAAATCACTGCCGCCACTTGAGCTTGAGTATCTGTATGTGCTCTTGCCGTTATGAAGTACCTTTTCATTTGACGCCGAAACCTGTCCGGCGGCTTGTATTTGAATTAGCCCGACTATCATCATAGTAAGGATCCCTGAAATCAGTCTCGAGTTCATTTTGTAAATATTTGGTTCTAAAGCGTAATACGCAGTAATGATAGAGAATTGATACACCCTGCAAAAAGGTTGTGTAGTGAACTGTAGGATGAGTGTAGTGAGTTGTGAAAAACGGTGTTTCCTCTGAGGTTCTCGCATGGAGCTTGCGGCGGTTTTCGAAACGCTTTTCTGTCCGCCCGACACCAACTTGACCGGAACCGAAAACCCCAAATCTCTTCACCTCGCTAAGCTATGTGGTCCACTGTTCAGTAAACTGGATGCTTTACACCACGACTGTGTTTTTAATAATCTATACTCATTCATGAAGGAAGAAGAGTGGCAACAATTGACAATACATAAAAAGGGACAAGAAAATCTTTCACGAGTTGGTGCCAACTTGTGAAATCTTGAAGCGGCAGAGAGTGACCTTTATAAAAACAAAAAAGCGATGTAAAAGGTAAAGAGTTATCGAAAGTAGGTGTGTCCTATTTAGGCCAGGGAATTTTGCCACAAACCTGCCACTGCAAGAGGCACAAAAACGCTTAAGCCACTGAAAATGCAGCGGTTCAGGAAGTGTATTGTCTTTACTTGTGACCCCGGCAGGATTGTAAATATTTTCTAATGGATTCATTTACAAGAAGAAACAGAACGGAAAAAATCAAACTCACCTAATCGCTCACCAGTAAGTCATGAAGTAATTACGCGCCGTGTGATTTGTATTCGAATTTAATTGATGTGCGGGAAATAGCGACATCCTGTTAATTTTTGAAAACTTATTCTTCACTTTAAAGTTCAAGGTCTTAAACATTGCTAGATCAATCAAAATCTTTCAATTTCTCTTTTGACTTTTGATTTCCAAATTTTGCCACTTTCAAATAATAGTGTTCTGCCCAGCGAGTCGAACGTGTCAACCCCTCACCGTACTCATAGCATAAAGCTAGATTATAAAATGCTTTGTCATCGTTTTTTGAGGCAGCTTTTTTGTACATGCTACAGCTTTGGCTTTGTCTCGCTTTACACCTTCTCCCCCCAAGCTAGTCCAAGTCTTCCTACTCGCAGTGCCTGGCGCAAGTGTTGCGCGAAGGCTTTGCGCAGCTCACTTGTGCCCATCATGTGGTCAGTCTTCGGACTGACGAGGTGGACCTCATATCAATATTACCTCCAGCAAATTCTCATACAATTAGCATAGTTCCCGGCGTTACTGTAAAGATATTGTTCTGGATAACGTACTATTCCGGCTCTACCGGATTGTTGTGAATCTAATTAGCGCTGATTTAATTTTCATTTGTGTTAAGTTCAATCCGATGAATATTTGTTATTCTTCGGATTATGAATTCCAGCCTTTTCGAAAAGCCACATCAATAATTCCCGTCTGCTCTCCTGAGGGTTGTTTTCGATTGCTTCTATTATCTTAACTGAAGTGTACTTTTTAATATCTCGTATCACAATCAAGCTGCAGTTTACCGTGCCTCGCTATAATCATATGAATATGACTCCTCATGATGCAATAAGCATATACCTCCAGGCCCTTGTCTTTGACAAAAACAAATGCTATCTATAAAAATATCTCGGTATTCAGCTCGTATAAAGACACATGTCCGCCCAATGGCGGATCAAGCCATTGAATGGTTGTGAAGGTAACAAAATGAACAGCCTCCTGATCACGGATTCTAATATCCAAAGCTTCTATATTCTTTTTCGTTGCTGAATTTTCTAGTTGTTTCTTGCGA
>WUUC01094691.1_pt1 | contig 13671 bp, 10 predicted proteins | sample 6278441 | NCBI WGS metagenome assembly WUUC01 (sample SAMN13675441, study PRJNA597444) | soil metagenome | isolation source: soil | place: USA: Washington | collected 2017-10
GGCTTCTGTTGCCGTGCGCGGTCTTTTTCGTCTTGCTCGCCCTCTACGCGACGAGCGCCCGTTCGCTCGCTCAGGTGACGCTGTTCAGCTCCGTACTCGGCGGCACGCTCATGTTGATCCTCGGCAGGAGAGCGTGGAGCACCCGTGCTCGCTCCGAGAGTTGACCGTCCACTGACACATGCGAGACTTCTAACCCCATGCGGCTGCTGTACGTCATCCCGTACTATCTTCCCGCGATCGCATTTGGCGGTCCCGTCTCAGTTTGCTCCAAGTTGGCCACAGGCATGGTCACACGCGGTCATTCCGTCGTGGTGCTCACGACGGATGTAGCGTCGAGGACCGAACGTGTACGCGAGCTAGATCAGGTCATAGACGGTATTCGTGTAGTCAGACTGCGCAATTTGAGCCAGCGGCTGATCTCCCAAAATCTGCACACTCCGATGGGCTGCCGTCCGATCCTGCGTGCCTTGCTGAGGGAGGCGGACGTGGTTCACGTGCACGAGTTCTTCAGTTGGCTCACGTACCGTGCGACTCAAGAAGCGAGGTCCGCCGGCAAGCCACTGCTGCTTTCGGGGCACGGCAGCCTGAGTCTGGCAAAAGCACGCGGGCGCACTGCCATCAAGCGCGCCTGGCTTCAGGTCCTCGGAAAAGCAACCATTGCAGGCTCGAACCTCGTGCAATGCGCTACGCCCTACGAAGCTCGCGAGAGCATGATCGCGGGGGTGCGAGAGCATCAAATCCGCATCGTTCCACAAGGTGTGAAGCCCCCGCCCCGCGCAGGAGACTCGCAGCGGTTTCGGCAACGTTTCGCATTGGGTGATCGAACCATTGTCTTGTTCGTCGGGCGGCTGCTCGAGAGCAAAGGCGTCGACCTTCTCATCAAGGTTGCAGAACGGCTACGGGACCATCCGCTGGAACCTATGTTCGTGCTCGTAGGGCCGGCAGAGAATCGGCCCGACCTGGAACAACCAGGCTGGCGAGCAAGGAACTTGCTTTTGACTGGGCCGCTGCACGGGAGCGACCTCGACGACGCGTACAGAGCGGCCTCGTTGTTCGTGCTTCCTTCTTTCGCTGAAGGCATGCCCGTCACAGCGCTGGATGCATTGTCCTTTGGTGTGCCTTGTCTATTGTCTTACGCTTGCAATCTGCCAGAAGTGACTGCAGCTGGCGCGGGAATGGAATGTGATCCCACACTCAAGTCCGTAGAAAATGCTTTGCGCCACATGCTAGATCGAGCGGAGGAGTGGGAAAGTTTGTCGTCCTGCGCCTCGAAACTAGCTGCGGAACACTTCGACATCGAGCAGATCCATTCCCAGTATGAACGCATCTACCAAGAGCTCAAACATGCTTGAGGCGTTTGCTACGACGAGTTGGGATGACGGCGCGCGCGAGGATATCCGTCTGGCAGATTTGTTGGCGAAGTATGACATCCCCGCATGCTTCTACATACCACGCAGCAATCCTGAAAGACCCGTGCTCGACGAGGGCGCAATACGGGAACTCTCTGCCCATTTCGAAATCGGCGGTCATACGATAAGTCATCGCCGGCTTACCTCTCTGCCGCTCTCCGATGCCAAGCGGGAGATTCAAGATTGCAAGACCTGGCTGCAAGAAGTGACCGGCCAGACCGTGCGATCTTTTTGCTATCCGGGCGGTTTGTACACGGTGGCGCACGTGCGTGAAGTGCAACGTGCCGGGTTTACCAGTGCGCGAACCGCGGACTGGATGTGCCTCGACGATGGAACTCGAGTTTACGAGATCCCGCCGAGCTTGCACCTCTATCCACATCGCCGTGTCGTTCACTTGGCTCACTGCTTGCGGCGCAGACACTTCGTGGAACTGGCGCGCTACCTTCACAGGTTCCGGGATGCACGCAGGCCGGGGGCGCTCGCTGAACTCATGCTCCGGCACATCGCGATGCACGGTGGCTCATTTCACTTGTGGGGCCACTCGTGGGAAATCGCGGCGCAAGGACTCTGGGGGGAGCTTGAAGCGATCTTACGCCTGTTGGCGTCGCTACGAGACGCGATCACGCTCGGAAACAACGCTGCGCAAGCCGAACGAATCCGGTCGAGACAGCAGCCTTAGGCGCGCAGCCGTTCATCGACGACCGAAGATATTCAACTGCAGGTCGAACGTTCGCCCGTCGTTGCGCTGCAACAATGGCGCTCTACCAGCCGCATTGCCGACGATTGAAACGCGAAACCCGGCACTGGCCAAAGCATCCATGATGCGATGCAACTGCTGAGGCTCCTTCGCGGGCGAATGGTACTCGACGAACACGTTGTCCACGCGTTTCAACATGTCTGCACCCGCGGGAAGCACCACGTTCTCGGCGCCCTCGATGTCCATCTTGAGAAAGTCGATGTGAGGGTGATCGAGCACGCTGCGAATGGAACGCGCGCGCACGACGAGCGCCCCCGCAGGTTGTCCATTGCCCTGTGTCGTGACGCGCCCTCCGTCGGCCCCATCGGGTGCAAACGTCAGGGTCGACTCCTCGCTCCACACGGCTTCGTTTCGCAGTTCCACGTTCGTCAGCCCAAAGGTTGCGACGTTCTTCTCGAGATAGCTGAAAATGGAGGGGTCGGGCTCGAACGCGATGACGCGCGCCTTTGGATACATTTTCTTGAAGTACAGCACGCTTACGCCGACGTTGGCGCCCACATCGACGATGAGCGGTGAATCACTCGTTGGCTCGAAGCGATAGATGTCGTCCGCAAAGATCTCCTCGTACGCGGACAAGAAAGAAGCGGTATCGGGGAATGCGAACGAGCGCCCATCGATAGAGACGGAGCCTGCCCGCCGTCGCGGATAAGCGAAGTAACGAAGAGACAGCGCACTTACGCGGCGATACTCACGCTCGCTCAGGAGGCGCAGAAGGCTACGCGCGCACGTGCGAACCGCACCATGGAGTACGATCATACGACGGGGCAAGATGGGGCGGACCCGCATTCAAGTCAAAGCGACCGAAGGATGGATGCAATCAGGATTCACCGCGGGCTTCGGGAGCAACCGAACGGGCGATCCCGCCTATGTTCCTCGCTGCATGTGGCAAACGGGCGGGACCTTCTTAGGCGGTTCGTGCTTTCGAGAAACCTGGCGGCCAAGGGAAGTGTCGATGGGATTGACTGCTGCACCTCGTAGGGCGCACGCGAGCATCCCAAAGCAGCCGGCCTGCTAGACGTCCTTGCAGCGATGGAGACACGCTGTCCTCACCGGAGCGCATCTCCATCACACATCCAGTGTCGAGCATATGTATGCTTCTGGCACAACTTACTTAATACGAATCTCTCCCACGAACAGCAGACGGTTCTCCTCGAGCTGCTCCTCGTGCAGCAAGGTGCAGACTTTGTTGAATGCGTCTCGAAACCATTCTGCCGTATACCAAGCGGGCAGTCTGGGGGCGCCCTTGCCGTCGAATAAGCCTTTGGCCATGAATTCTACGAAGACGTATTTTCGGCTGTAGCTTGCGATCGCGCGAAGCACTTGATCAATGGCGAAAAAGGGCGGCTTCAGAAGGAGATGATGCGTCACTGCCAGCGCGAGTACGATGTCTGAACGGAAGCGCTCGTTGGGTGCGGGGACATAACGCGGCGCGATCGGGATCATGAAGTCGAGCAAGGTCGGAAGTAGCGGGATATCGCTCTTCTCGTTGCGCAAGAACATCCGGTCTACCGCTGACTCATCGATGTCGCTACAAATCACACGCTCGATTTGTGTTTCCTTTAGCAGAAGATGGGACAGCGCTCCCTGGTTGCCCGCAAGTTCGACGGCGGTCTTGGCATCGAGCGTCCGCACCAGTTCAACGATCCGGCGAAAACGCGGCGTGGTGTTTGCAAGGTCGTCGACGATCAACCCGTCGTGGTAGTCACCCCAGGTGGTCGTGTACCCGGTGCGCTCGACGCTCTTCACTCGCTTGGCGAGCCGGTCGAAGTTGACGGTCTGCAGAGGCAGCAGGTGCAAACCCTTGAGAAACAACGCTGCGTCGAGTGCGGGTTCGAGCTGCGTGGGTAGCCGCTCTCGTAACATTTCCTCAGGGTAAGAAGAGATGACCCGCCCCTTGTAGTAGACGTATTGCAGCTTTGCGAGGTTGCGCAGCATCGGCCCGAGCTTGCGCAGCACTGGATACCGATAGAGCAGATAGCTCTCGTGAGGCATCAGCGACTGGTCCGCGAGTAGACGCTGAGCAATGAAATGGTTGCCGGAACGCCAGAGCTCGAGCGGGTAGAGGTACGATTGCACGAACTCTTCGTACGCGCGCCAGCCGGCCGCGCCCGGTTGCATCTTCACGAAGCTGCCCAGGTCGAGGTACATGGCGCGGGATCGATGGAAGGCGACGTTGTATCCGTGGCAGTCCTTGAGTTCGTAACCAAACTTGCGCGCGACCTGGCTAACCTCGATCACGGTCAGCGCTGCTGCCTGGAGCATCGAAAAGCTCCATTCGAACGGATACGTGATCGCTGGCACGACCTCGTGTTCGAGCACGAGACCGTATCCCTCTAGTTCGTAGTCGGTCAGGGTCGTCGCGGGGAACAGCCCCGTTACGCGGAGCTCTTCCAGCAGGCCGGATGCGAGCAGTTCACGTATCTCTCCCACCATTTCGCTGCGAATGGCCCGAAACAGGCGACCATTCCACGTAAATACGCGCCCGCGATCGTCGACGAGGGAGAGGGAGGCAAAGCTGATCTCTGAGGGGTCTAGCCGAATCATTGAGCCCTTTGTGGTCCAACGCGAGCCGATCGGCCAGTGCCGATGCTGCGGGATCGCTTCGAGGCAAGACCGCCTGCGGGCCCGACGCCACGCGGGCAGCCGCGATCCACTGCGGCCTCAACGAATGTCGACTTTTCCCGTCTGCGTCATGCTCGTATCGAACTGAACTGGCGATCCCGTCCGAGCCAGTTCTGCGCGAATGAGAAAGTGCATGATCAGGTTGTTGGCGTCGCGAAGGCTCGGTTCCACTTCCACGTTCTGCAGGCGCGGCTCATTGCGCTCGATCGCTCGCGCGATTCCGTCGCAGAGCAATGCCAAGCCACGCGGGAAAGTGTGCATGACATCGGTGAAGTCTGGCAGACCGTAAGAGGCATCGAGTGCGGAATTGCCTTGGCGCGTGTTGAGAAGAGCGCCGAGGTGCTCGACGATAGCGGCCACCTCGGAAGGGTCACTCTGGCCGAGAGATCGTCGCTTCAAGCGAGTCAGAAGTCCACCTGGCATGTTCGTACTTTCGTTCTGGTCGCGAGCCAGCTTGCGGGGCGCTAGGACAACAAACGGTAGAGGAGGTAGCCTCCCGTCACCACCACGAAGCCGAATACCGCGGCGAGGGCCACCGCCACGGCGAGCGGCATCTTACGCTTTTCGCCGGCCGTCCGGGCTTTTGCGTAGCTTTTCATCTGAAAGAGCGTCCCGCTCGGGTCGCGAAACACATCGTCTGTACGTGGTAAAGGTGCGAGCGCCACGTCGAAAGCTGGCTGGGCGGCAGCGTGCGCTGCGGGGTTGCCGGCCGGCGGCGTCACTTGCCAAGCCGCAGAGCCCGGTGAAGGCGTCGTCGGAACGGGTACTAAGAGTGCAGGTGTAGCGAGAGCGGCCGGCGGGGAAGCGTAGAGCGGGGGCGAGGCGGCTGGTGCAGCAGGCGGCGGCGGGGGCAGTGGTGTGGAAACGAAGATTGCTTGCTTGTGCTTGGCATTGGCGCGTTTGAAAAAGGCAGTGTGGCCGTCACGCGATGCGAGGTCCTGAGGGAGAGGAAGGCTCCCGCTCTCGTGACTTCCTAAGCCTGGCTGCGACCGCAATCCAGGAGCTGCGAAAAGTGGAGGAGATGCTGGCGGAGTGGGTTCGCCCATCATTGGAGGAGCGGCCAACGCTTCGTAGTCAGCCAGTGACGGAGGCGCTGACCGGTTCGCCTCGAAGGGGTCCGTCATCGCGAGCATTGGAGGTGGTGCCAGTGACTCGCTTCGGCGATTTGCGTCGTCGACGATGAATTCAGGGCCTGCTGGACCAGCTGCGAACGCCTGAGGCTCCGCTGGGTACTCTTTTCGCGTGCTCGCGCGAGGTTGGCCGAGCAGATGGGCCATGTCGAGTACGTCCGTCGCGGGATGGCCGTGAGGAGGCTCGACTCTTCGTTCGTCCACACGTATTGGGGGAGCCGAAACAGCACGTCGTTCGGGTTCTCCGAGCGCGCCAAACGCGCGTGTACGAGTCGACGGGTGCGCGGCGTTCGGAGGCGAACCGGTTGACCGGCCGTGGCCCATGTCCGACGTACCCGATAGTGGGTGAGGCGTCTTCTGGGCGAGCGCTGAGCCACCCGCTTGCCTCACGCGTGCAACCCAGGCGGCGAGCTGTTCTCGTGCAGAGGGACCCGGGGCAAATCCAGAAGCCAGTGCGTTGAGGGCAGCGCGGGCTGATTGAAAGCGCTCCTCCGGAGCGTGCGCCATCATCGCCTCGACCACGTGTCGCAGGTGTTCGGGAACCTTCGTTCCAAGTTCGTGCAGCGTCTTGCGTTTGCCCTCTGCGATCGCGAGGGCGAGCACGAGCTGGGTATTGCCAGCAAATGGACGCGAGCCGGTCAGCAGCTCGAACAAAATGCAGCCAGTCGAGAACACGTCACTACGCAGGTCCCCCGCGAGCGACTTTGCGAGCTCGGGGCTTAGATACGGAACCCTTCCGCGATCGAAGCGCACGCGCGCGCCCTCGGCCGGTGAGAGCGCGTTCCAAAGGCCGTGCTCCGTAAGAACGACCGCCCCATCGTCGCGCACGATCACGCTGTGCGGGGCGACGTCCAAGTGGGCAACGTTCAGCCCGCGCTCCTGGGCCGAAGCGAGCTGCTCGAGAATCGCACTCGCAATACGCACGGCGACACCCGGCTCCACCGGCGCTCCACTTTGCTGGCGGAGGAGCACATCGAGCCCGAGCCCTGCTACGTGCTCGACTGCCAAGTACGCGGCGCCGTCGGACTCGCCGCTCTCGAGGACGATCGAACGGTCCGCCGCCGCAAGCGTTTGATTGGCGGCCGCGAGCACGAGCCAACGCTCGCGGATGTCTCGATTGGTCGCGAAGGTGGGCAACAACTGCTTGAGTACGACGCGCTGCGCGTAGGCGTGATGAACAGCCAAGAATGACTGAGTCAACACGCCGCTGCGCAGCGCTTCTCGATGGGTGTAGCTCGCGAGCGAAAACGTTCTCACGCGGACCTCTCCCATCCTTGCTCGCTACTTGTCGAGTTTGCCAACCAGTGAAAGCGTGAAATCCGCACCCATGTACTTGAAGTGAGGTCGCACGCGCAAGGCGCAGCGGTACCAGCCGGGCTGCCCGTCCACGTCTTCTACGGCTACCTGTGCCTGACGCAATGGACGCTGCGCGCGCACTGTGGGAGCGGGATTATCCATGTCGACCACGTACTGGCCAATCCAGTTGTTCAGATCGCGCTCGAGATCGACACGTTCTTTTGCCGAACCGATTTGCTCGCGCTGCAGGACCTTGAGGTAGTGCGCCAAGCGATTGACGATGAAGAGGTACGGAAGCTGCGTGCCCAAGCGATAGTTGGTCTCCGCCTGCTTTCCTTCTATCGTGTTGCCGAACAGCTTGGGACGCTGCGGGGAGTTGGCGGAGAAGAAGCACGCGTTGTCCGCGCCCTTGCGGAAGACGAGACCAAGAAAACCCTCCTCTGCGAGCTCGAACTCGCGTCGTTCCGTGAGTTGGATTTCGGTTGGAATCTTGGTCTGTACCTCGCCCATGGCTTCGTAGTTGTGGAGCGGCAGGTTCTCGACGGTGCCGCCCGATTGTGGGCCGATGACGTTCGGACACCAGCGGTATTTCGCGAAGCTCTCCGCGACGCGCGTCGCGAAGGCAACGGATGCGTGGCCCCACAAATAGCGGCCGTGATGGCCCGTGACGTCCTCCTGGAAGTTGAACGTCTTGCTGGGCACCGTGTCTTGGCTGTAAGGAAGGCGCAGCAGGAAGCGGGGCAGGCACAAGGCAACGTTGCGTGCATCTTCGCTGTCGCGAAAGGAGTTCCAGCGAGCGTATTGCGGCCCTTCGAAGATAGCCTTCAAGTCTTTGAGTTTTGGCAAGTCCAGGAATGACTCGCTGCCGAAGAACTTGGGATCGGCGTTCGCAATGAAAGGCGCGTGCGCCATGGCGGCAACCGACGCGCAGTTACGCAGAAGCTGAATGTCCTGAGGCCCCTGATCGAAGTCGTAGCTGGACAGCATCAGACCGTAAGGATGGCCGCCGAACGTACCGAATTCGGACGAGTAGACAGTGCGGTATAAACCGCTCTTGACGATCTCGGGCGAGTCCTCGAAATCCGCCATCAGATCGGCCTTGGGCGCGTTGACGATCTCGACTTTGATATTCTCGCGGAAATCTACGCGGTCGATCAGGAACTTGAGCTCGCGCCACGCACTCTCGAGCTTCTGTACGGGAGCGGCGTGGATGATCTCGTTGACCTGGACGCTCATGCGCTGATCGATTTCGGCGATCATCGCGTCGACTGATGCTTTGTCGATGCGATGCCCAATCTTGTTGGGCGCGAGCATCTCCGCGATGAAGGCTTCGACCCCCCTTCGCGCGATGGCGTACGTCTCGTCGTTCTTATCGAGCTTCGACTCGGATAGAATCTGTTCGAGTAGCGAGCCCTCGGCAACCTGTGTTTCGAGGCCTTTATCTTGGATTTCTTCTGGCATACGTCACTCCGAATGTAGCGTTTGAGTTGATGCCCTCGTTCAGCCGTTGCCGAGGCCGAGCTCTTTCATGATGCGTTCCCGCGCGCTCGGGTCTTCGAGCAGCGTTTGAATCTTCTTGCGAAACGCCGGCACGTTGCCGAGCGGCCCCTTGAGAGCGATCAGCGCCTGACGCAGCTCGAGCAGCTTTTGCAGTTCAGGGACTTGCGCCGCGATCCCGTCAGGCGTGAAGTCCGACAGACTGCGTACGTTGAGGCTTACGTGCAGTTCCGCGTTGGGCTCGCTGGAGAGGCGGTTGGGAACCGTGGCCTCTACAGCGAGCTTTTGCTCGGCCATGACCTGGTTGAAGTTGTCTTTGTCGACCGAAATAGGCGTGCGCTCTTCGACTGGACGCTCGTCAGGGCGACCGGTGAACTCGCCGAGCATGAGTACCTTGAAGGGGAGTTCGACCTGCTGTTGGACCTCCCCCGCGGCAGGCTTGTACGTGATATTTACGCGCTCTTTCGGGGCGACGGATCCTTCTTTGGACATGACAGCTCTCCTTCTCGTTCCGGAAATCTTCTTGGGGTCACAGTAAGGCGCCCGGAGTCAACTGTGCCAACCTAGCACAGACCCTTTGCAGCTCGGGCGACGGACCACCCCGCGCGTCTGCTTCTTTGCGCAGCGCGCGCCGTAGTCCAGCGAACGCTTCGATGGCGAGGGAAGGTTCCCATTGCACGAGCCTATGCGCGTCGATGTCGCGCTCCAGACTCATGTACAACGCAGTCACCGTTTCAGGATGTGCCGTGGCTTCGAGTAAGGTTGCGAGTGCTAGCCGCAAGGTGAAGCTGCGACGACCGCTTCCCGCACTCCCGAGCAGCGCGTTGACTTCTGCAATCGCGGCGGGTTCGCCGCACAAGAGCCTCTGACCCATGCCGTCGGGTAGGACAGCGTCGCTGTCTTCGACTCTACCTGAGGCGTTCACTTCGGAAGCGGACAACCAGCGCGCGGTGTCGGGCGACGCAAAGGGTGTGCCGTCTGCGAATTTGCAGTGCAAGAGCGTCGGGAGGCGTGCCACGAAGGCGCGCGCCTCCCGCTCCAATGACTGATGGGCTTGGCTGTGCGAGGTGCCGAGCCCCGCGAGTGCAAGCGAGCTGTAGCGCTGGAGATCGAGCCAGAACGGGCTGCGCGGCAGCGTCCCCTCCGATTGAGTCAGCAAGTCAGACCATTCCTGGCGACTTACCATTCCGTCGAGTGTCTCTCGCAAGCGGGCGAGTGGGGCGGGAACACGCGTAACCCCGTGCGTGTCGGCGGGAGGGGCTGCGTCGATCGACAGCCAAACGCCCGTGCGCGTAAGCTCATAGGCGCGCGGATTGTGCCCAGCCTCCTGGCGCAGACGTGAACCGGCATCGACGAGCGCGTCTCCCGTAGCCTCGAGGAACTTACTCAGTTCCGCCGAACTCTGCGGCGCGCTCACGACGGCAGGAGCCGTGACGGCCGACACGGCTGGAGCGAGCTCATTCGGCGAAACCAGAGGCGCTTGCGTCACCTCGTTTGCAAGCGCGGGCGGCGGAGCTATGGCAGCCGCCTTCTGCGCGAGCTTGTCGATGGCTTCGGAAAGTGTGGCTAGCAGGGGAAGGGAAGCGCCGAAACGCGCGCACACTTGGCGCTCCAAAGCGGAGTTGGCCGACTTTATTTGGTCGAGCAGCGTTGGGTCACTACCAGACCAGCTCGCCACGGTGATCGGTGCGCGCGCCACGAGCCACTCGATGGCGCCAGCGCGGCGCTTGATTCGTGCGAGCGGCGGCCACAAAGCGTCCCAGTAAATGCGCAGAATGCCTTCAACGACGCGCAATCCGAGCAGTAGGCCCGCCTCGCGTTGCGTCTCCGCCAGTGCGATCGCGTAGTAGCACGCGAGGTTGAGATCTTTGCTGCGCGTGCGGAGCAGTGTGTCCGCACCTGAAGCGATCAAGCTCCAGTCGGGTTGACCCGCCGAGGCGTTTTCAAGCTTGGCGATCTCGTCGCGCAGTACCACGTGCTCGTCGACGTACGAGGTGTCCTCGCCCGCCGGCCGATCCGCAGAGATGGGCTCGAGCCAGGGCAGGGGCGCCTGCGCGTCGAGCTCGAGGGTTGCACGCACGGCTTTTTGCACTGAGCCGTCATTCGAGGAGGAATCGGGGGACGCTACTGAATCAACAGAGGCAGCGGCCGCTTGCGGTGCAGACAAGAGCAAACGATCGGCTGCGGCGCGCACGGCCGACAGACTCGGCGCGTGTTCACCAAGCCGGTCAGCCACCGCGATCAAGAACGCACGCGCAAGGTCGCGTACCGCTTCCGCTTGGCTCAGCGAGTCTGGGACTCGATCCTGTAGACGATTCACCAAGTTGGTCGCGTACCATTCGATGGCATTCGCGCGTGCACGCGAGCGTAGAGGATGGAGTGCGTCGCCAAAATGCGTCAGCAGGTTGGTCAGCAGCGCCAATCCCTCCATGCATCCCGGCAGTGCATTTTGCTCGAACATGGCATGTGCGACGTAGGCGGCGATCAGTAGATCCTTGGACTTGCTGGCAAGTAAGGTCGTGCCCACGGTTTCCACGAGCTTCCAATCGACCTTGCCACCCGACAAACTCGCGAGCTTCTGGACCTCTGCGCGAACGCTCTCGTGCTCCGGCTCGTGACGTGCGTCCCGACCCGCCGGGGCGTCTCCGGCAATGGGCATCAACCAGGGGTTCAGAACAGCGCTGGGCTCCGCGTTCATGAGCTCGCCTCGCAATTCAAACCAGGAAAGACGTCACGTGCAAGAGCTTCGCGCAGTGCGCCAATCGAGGCGTCGTTCTCCATGATCAGCGCGATGTCGGGCGAGAGCTCGGCTGCGGCCCGTTCGATCGCGTCGTCACGGTTCGTCCAAAGCGGCCAACGCTGAGAGCTCGCGTGGCTCGCGTTCAATAGGTACGCGATGGCAGAAGTGGAGCTTTCGGGGGCCATCAACAGCGCATGTCCACCATGAGGTGCCCATAGTACGCTCGGTGTCTTTCGAGATCCCCAAACCGCACGCATCAGTTCGAGCCATACGAACACATCGAAGTCTTCGTTCGTGGGCGCATCGAAGATGAACTCGGACAGCTCTTGATCGCGCAGGCGTCGCAAGGTCTGCAAGGCGTAAGGGAGGGCTCGCGCGTGAGCAGGCTCGAATACGCGCTGCGCAAATGCGGTCACTTGCTCACCTTCCATGGCCGTGTAGCCCTCATGGAGAACACTTGGGATCGCGCTTGCGTGAGGCTCCCGCAATCCCACGAGTGCGTCGCTAGGTTCGCGGTCTCCGTCACGCACTGCGGCCAGCGTGAGTTCCAGCCCGTCGAGCAAGTCGTCGTACAACGGAAACAGAGCGGACCAGGGCGCAGCGCTCAACTCTACGGGCAATGCACGAAAGGCGACGAGCGGGAACGCGCGCCCGACCGTGTCCTGGCTTGGCACCCATGTGCCCATCACGTGGTTCGAGGCCGAAGGCGTCCGCATCACGAACCGCACTGCGCCGGCGGGAAGAACACCGTGCGCTTGCTCGACCGCGCTCGTAAGCCAGCTTTCCAGCGCGGTCACGTCTTCACCGCGCCGTCCCAGCAGGATGAAATCTCCCCGCGCCGGCACCTTGCCGAACAACGTCCAGGCGGACTCCGCGACGTCGAGCTTCATTCCGGACACGCCTTTGCCCCTTGTGCGATCGCGCGCGGCGCGAGCACTCCTTCGCTGCGAAATGCCTCGAGATAGGCACGGCTACCGACGAAGGGGTTCTCCGCCCTTCCGGGCCGGATATCGATCGTGATGTCGTTCTGCGTGCGCAAGCGGAAGCGGACGGTGAAGAAGCGTTCGTTCGGATTGGCGCTAATCGTTCCCTTGTCGAGGAGTCGGAAGAGCCCCCACTCTCCTTCTTGGGTGACGAGCTCGTCGATCGACGCCCCCTTCACGCGCATGCTTGCACCCGCTTTGCCGCCTTCACCCGGCCAGTTGATGCGTACCCATTTCTCAGGTCCGTTGTGAAAGTCGACGAGCTGCCCGTCAATCGTGAGCAGTACCTGCGCAATGCCCGGGGAAGGGCGCACGCGGACCTCGAAATCTACGCGTGGCTTCTCTGCGCGTGGAGGAAACATGACGCTGCTCAAATAGTAAGATCGGTTCAGAAAGCGCACGAGGTCTGCGTTGTACATTGCGCCGACGCTCGTGCCCGGAGCGAGCTCGAACTTGCCGCCTACCTGTGGGACGTCACGCTTCAGCGCTGAATCGTAAAAGTTCCACACGATGCCGCTCTGGGGCCGATAGAATTCGACCATATCGGCAAGGGCTGCGTCTTGGCCCTGCTTCGCGAACGGATAGCGATCCTGCAACGTGCGGGCAAAGGGCAGCACGACCGACGTGCACCACTGCGAGCCCTTTTCTCCCGCGAGGGCGGAAGTGCTACTGGCCGAAGCGCCGTTGATCGGTGGCCAGAGTAGTGCGTCGAAGCGTGGCCGATAGCCGACTTCCTGCGTTTCGATCAGACTGCGCACCCGCGTACGCGCAGTCTGCAGACGCGCGAGCAAAGGATCGGCGCTCGTCGGGTCATCTACGTAGGTCTGTAGAGCGTCGCGGACGAAAGCGAGCTGCTCCTGATACACCTGCACGGGTGTAAACTGGGCGGGTGCGCCGGGCTGCGGTTCGTCGAGTGTGGCGCCAAACGTAAAGAAGCCTTCCAGCGCTCTGCGTGCATCTACGTCCGTGAAGTAGCTTCCACCTGTGCACGGGTCTTTGTGCGCGAGCAGCGCGGCAGCGGGCGACTTCTGCACGGCGTCACGCAAGCGATCCAGCATGCCCGTGCTCTCGACCGCCTTTTCCGCGTCCGACTTGGCTTTCTTTTCGGCGCCAAGCTGCGAGTTGTAAGCGACGGATCGCATGATGCGCTCGAGGGGCGGCGGTTGACCGCGCGTGAGGTCTTGAAGCACGACGAGCGCACGCGTGTGGTCGGCAGGCTCCTCCACCCGCAGAGTGC
>WUUC01071239.1_pt1 | contig 13670 bp, 16 predicted proteins | sample 6278441 | NCBI WGS metagenome assembly WUUC01 (sample SAMN13675441, study PRJNA597444) | soil metagenome | isolation source: soil | place: USA: Washington | collected 2017-10
TCCACCACGTTCAGTGGACCGAAGATCAGCGCCGGTCCATGCGCGCTGCACTGGCAACGGTAGCCCGCCCAGCCGCAGACAGTGAAGCGATTCCGCCGAAGCCTTTCTATGCGCCCGGCAAATGGTTCCCGTTGAACGTGTTGGGCGGCCCTATGCGCGAGTTCGCGCCGGGCAAATGGGAATCTGCGACGTGGCCGTCTGACACCCACCCGCCCGCAGCGGCGACGGTGCCGGATGAGGTGGCAGCGGAGGCTATGGGGGCAAAAGGAGCGCCACCTAACGAGGCCGAACGCGCCGCCTTTGAGGCTTGGATACGGGGCCATTGCTGGCGCCTTTCTGCGACATGGGACGGGAAGCAGTATCGAAGCGATGCGGAGCAAGGCGGCAGGATCTGCCCCGATGCAATGCGCACGAGAATGCTTTGGGCCGCATGGCGCGACCGTGCTGCGCTGGCAGTCCCGCCCGCAGCGGCGACGGGGTTTGTGCTGGTGCCGAAGGTTCCGACACAGGCAATGCTGGAAGCTGGCGTAGACGCAGGCGTCAAGGCGTCGCCAGATCCGTGGTGCCCAAAAACGTGGAGCGCCATGCTCGCCGCAGCGCCCCCGCCGCCCGTCGTGGTGGATGAGGGGGTGGAAGTGTTGCAGGACATTTGGAGAGACGCGGCCAAGCTCACTGGATCGGCCTTGCTGTCCGGCGATAAGCATGGCCGGAGCGACAAGGAGCGTTGTCGCGAAATCGCAACTCAGATCCTGCTCGCCGCCGGAAACGCCTACCACGAACTCACGGGCCGCAACCCCGCCCTCACCAAGCAGGAGAACCCCGATGGCTGAGAAGGTGGCGGTGGTGGGGCCTGGTGACGACGATTTCATCGACTACGAGGATGACGACGATGCGCGCTCCGCTTGCTCGTGCTGCGGCGGCGATGGCGGCGACCCCGGAAACGACTACGTGCTGCCGTGCCCCGTGTGCGACGGCGAAGGATGGGTGCCACATGAATGACCTCGCCAAAGACTTCGCGGTTCCGGTGATGGCTTGGATCGTGAAGTGCGACAACGGCCACGACCGGCTGTGGACGCACGATGCCAAGGCTGCACGCGAGTTTGCGGATTCGGTGGGCGCGCGGGCTATCCCCTACGTCAGCCACGACGACTACGCCGAACTCCTGGCGCGCTGCGAGGCGATGGCTGCTTCGTGCGCTTGGACTTACGACGAGCACAGCTACTCGTGGGATTCCGCATGCGGTGAGAAATGGACGTTCATGGAGGACGGACTAGAGGAAAACAACGTGCGCTACTGCCACGGCTGCGGCCATCCTGTCGCCATCGACGCCATCCAGCAGTCGGGTTCGGGGGAGGGGTCGTGAACACTTGGCCCGGTGGACATAGGCGCGCGATGGATCCGTCTGCACATGAGGCATGGAACGCCAGCAACTACCCCGGCACGCGGCAGATGTGCGTCGAATGCGACGAGCCGACCGGACGATGCGAAGAAGATTCCATCTTTGTCGGCGACATGGGGCCGCTTTGCCTCGACTGTGAGCGCGTCGCCCTGCTCCGCGTTGGGGGTGGGTGATGCTCGCGCAGGACTTCCAGGCGCTCGCGCTGATCCCCGGCGCGCTCGATGGCTGGTGGATCATCGGCTGCGAGGAATCGGGCACGATCCGCGACGTATTCAACGCGGCCGGCGTGCGAACGATTTCCTGTGACCTCAAGCCGTCAAAGACCAACGGACCTCACTTCCAGGGCGACGTGCGTCGCATCGCCAAGCTGCACCGTTGGGCGGGCGGTATCTTCCACCCCGACTGCACGTTCCTAACCTTGGCCGGCGTGCGTTGGCTGTTCGACAAAGGGCCGAGCACGCCAACCTGCCTCAAGGGGCCGGACAGATGGAAGGCGATGTATGAGGCGGCAGCATTCTTCAACTGGCTCGCTGAACTCGATATCGAAAAGGTGTGCATGGAAAACCCAATCATGCACGGCTACGCCCGGGCACTGATCCGCCTGCCGGTGACGCAGTACGTGCAGCCCTATCAGCACGGCCATCTGGAAACCAAGAAAACCGGGCTGCATCTGAAAGGGCTCGATCCACTGGCGCCGACGGATGACGTTGAAGCCGCGATGCGGGCCCTGCCGAAGTCGCAAACGCACAAGGTGCATTACGCCTCCCCTGGCCCGCTCCGCGCGGAACAGAGGTCGACGTTCTTCCCCGGGATCGCGCGGGCGATGCTGCAATGGGCGCTACCTGCGCTACCTGCGCTGCCTGCCTTGGAGCAAGCCGCATGACCACCCAAGAGGCCCGCGATCGTGTCTGAGCTTCTAACCGAAACGGTCGCCGCGCAGCGCCTGGGCGTCAGCAAGGCCACGCTCTCCCGAGAACGACTGGCCGGCAAGATCCACCCGATCCGCATGGGCCAGCGGATCATCCGCTACACCGACGCCATCCTTACCGAGTACCGAAATCGATGCCCTGATAATCTGGATGAGTTGCTGGCGACGGCGAGCATGTGTCGGACACCACTGCGCCGGGAGTCGGGCATCTATCTGCTGTACCTGCGCGATGAGGTGGTCTATGTCGGACAGACCGGCAACTTCATATCTCGACTGGCGTCGCACATGTTCCGAAAGGACTTCGACGCCTATGCGTTCCTGTCAGCCGAACCGGACAGGGTTGCTACGTTAGAAGCCAGGCTGATTGATCGCCTACGGCCACGGCTCAATATCGCACTCAATACCGAAGCCTTCACGAAGCGGAGGACGCGATGAGCGAATCCCTGCTTTCGCTGCCCGAAGTGCGCGAGCGGACGAAGCTGTCCAAGTCTGGCATCTATGCGCAGATGATGGCCGGCACGTTCCCGCGCCCAAGGAAATCCGGAGCGCGATCGCTGTGGCTTGAATCGGAGGTGACGGGCTGGATTCAAGCCCTGCCGAAGATGGGGCAAAGTATGGGTATTCGCCAGCGACAAACGAAAAAGCCGCTTGAATCAGCGGCTTAGGTGTACGGTTGGCGGAGACTGAGGCCGGCCGCGAAGTCTACCGGAGTCCACTGCCGTCCGGATAGTCCAATATCTACGCCGTTTGGAATCCACACCCGTCCACCGGAGTCCGCTACCATCCATCGCCAGAGTATGGGGCCGGGGAAGCGGCAAGGGTTGGAATCCGATGGCGAGGCCGATCAACCGCCTATCCACGCGCACGGTGCAATCCGCGGGCGCAGGCTACCACGCAGACGGCGCGGGTCTATACCTGCTGGTGGCAAAGGAGGGATCGGCGTCGTGGGTGTTCCGGTTCCGCAAGGCTGGCCGACTGCGGGAGATGGGCTTGGGGTCCGCTGCGGTGTTCACTCTCGCAGAAGCCCGTGAGCGGGCCAGGGCGGCGCGCAAGCTGCTGGCCGATGGGTTGGACCCCATCGATAACCGGCGAGCCTTACGGACGGCCACGCCGCGCACGTGGGGCGAAGCCAAGACCGCCTTCATCGCCACCCGCAAGGCCGAGTGGAAGAACGAGGCGCAGGCGCACCAATGGACGCAATCGCTGGCCGACTATGGACCGGCGGATAGCCTGCCAGTGACAGCGATCGACACAGACGCCGTGCTGGCCTGCCTGAGCCCGCTGTGGAAGCCGTCGAAGCAAGGGGGAAAGGTAGAGACGGCCACCCGCGTCATGGGGCGCATAGCCCGCATCTGGGATGCCGAAAAAGTGGCCGGGGGCGTCACCGGGGAAAACCCCGCCCGGTGGAAGGGCCATCTTGAACACTTGCTGCCCAAGCCACGCAAGGTGCAGCCGCAGGGCCATCATTCCGCCATGCCCTACGATGCACTGCCTGCCTTCATGGCACAGCTGCGGGCGCGAGGTGGGCTAGCACGCAAGGCGCTGGAGTTCACCATTCTCACGGTCGCCAGGACCGAGGAGACAACGGGCGCCACGTGGGGCGAGTTCTCGGGCTCGCTGTGGTCAATCCCCGGCGAACGAATGAAGGCGGGGCTGCCTCACGAGGTGCCACTTACGAAGCCAGCCGTGGCGATCCTGGACGGGCAGCCCAAGGACGCGCCGCCCTTCCCGCTATCGGAAAACGGGATGCTGGCCCTGCTGCAAAAGGACTTGGGCCAGCCATACACCGTCCACGGGTTCCGGTCTGCGTTCAGCGATTGGGCGCACGAGACGACCGGGTTCCCCAAACACGTCATCGACATGGCGCTGGCCCACAAGATCGAGGACAAGGCCGATGCCGCCTATCGCCGGGGCGCCCTACTCAAGAAGCGCCGGCAACTGATGGAGGCTTGGGCCGCCTACCTCATGTAAAGCAACCGCCCCTTTCCTATACACGTCCGCCGCGACATGCAAAGAAAGAATCCGGCCGCTAACTTTCCCCGTTCAGACGATCCGCCAACGCCTGCGCCCACTCCTCCGTAAACCCGGCCTGCACCGCCCCGCGCTGCTCGTATGGCTGCCCGTCCTCGTCTACGACGATCCAGCCTTGCGGGGTGAGTTCAGGGGTCCACATGGGCGAGCCTGCTGCGGGTAGCATTGGGCAATGAAACTGATAGCCGGCGGCATCATCATATCCCTGTGCGGCGGCGCTTATTGTCTAGCGGACCCCGGCGGTACTGCCCCTTTCGCCGTGCTGCTACTCGGATGGATTCTGTTATTGGCGGGTCTCGTTCTGTGGAATCACCCGCCCGCTTCCCAATGATGCGGATGGTAGAGTGCCGCCAAGGGGGATAGCCATGCAACGCAACAGCTTCGATACGCCCACCGCTTGGTACTACCAAGCCGACGACTCGATGCGCGAGGTCTGCTGGACCGCAGAAGAAGCGGAAGCGCTTCGGGCCAAGGGCTACGAACTGCACGAACTCTACGGCAATCCGTGGCGGCCAATCTCCGAAGCGCCACGGGACGGGACGCCTGTGTACCTATGTAGTCGGGGGCGCGTGCTGCCGGACCGATCCTGGAAATCCCACGGCAATCTCAACGGGAAGCCCCGGCCCGAAAGCTGGGAGCCGTACAGTCGCGGCCGGATTGAACCGGACCCGACGCACTTCATGTGGCCGCCGCGCGGGCCGGACGCCTAACCTCACGGCACGTTGAACGTGCGCGCGTCGGATGCGCCGGTCCATCCGGTCTCGCCCGTCACCGTGAGCACGGTCGTCCAAGCCGAATTATTGTCCGACCATTGAAGCTGGAAGTCCTTCGGCGAAGCGTCGGGCGCGTTGTATGACCCCTTGATTAAGATTTGCGCGCAGGCCCGCCAGTCGCCAGAAGTCGCGCCCAGATCCTGCTTGATCCATGAGGTTCCGGCTGTGTCGCTAAGCCAGCCCGTGGAGTCGCTGTTGTCGAACGCCATGGACGCCGCATTGGAACTGTTGATTTCGCTGCTTGCCGAAGGACCTGATAGAGAGTTGGTCCAGTCCGCCCCGCCCACTGTTGCTCGCATTTCCAGTTCTGTCATGCCGCAGAAGCTGGTGCTTCCGTCCGGCGCCGTGATGAGTAGGCGCCAGTAGCGGTGCGGCGTGAGTGGGGGTGGCCCGAATCGAAACGGATCGATGATCATCATGTTGGATGCCCAATCAACGCCACCTTGAGCCCCTTCGCCAGGGCGGTTCCGACCTGATCTATATCAATCGTGATTTCAGCGTCGTCCGCGATGGATGTGTCCGAAATCACGGCAGGTGTCGCAGCCGTTGTGCTGGTCTTTTCGCCATTGTCGATGGTCAGCTTTGTAGAGAGGATTGAGGTTCCGGCCTCGTTGATGTCCACGGTAAAGACGCTGCCCGCCGACTGCGCGGTTTTCAGTGAGGCGCGGACACCCGTCAGTGTGAACGCGTAGGGGATGCGAAACGTCACCTTGGCGGCTCCAGTCGTCAGGTTAGTTGTTTCGTCCGAGCACGCGATGATGATTGCTTGCGTCGGAGAGGTGGTCGCTCCCGCGATCTCATCTATCGCCGCCTGCACATCCGTAGCGGCTAGCCCCGAGGTTGCGTTGTCATAGGGCACGTCGTCCGCTTCCGGCGCAGGCGGGCTCGCCACGATCTCGTCAATGGCGGCTTGCACGTCGTCCGCCGTGAGGCCGCTGGTCGCGTTGTCGTAGGCGACTGCATCGGCATCCGGCAAGGCCAGGTCGGCTACGTCTTGGGCTGTCGTGCGCTTGTCCGTGCCGCCCTGCGTCAGCGGCATGATCTCCGCCCCCGTCAATGCGCTAGCGGCCGGCAGATTGGGAAACTTCATGCGGTTGCCTCGTAGTAGTAGGTATTCCCGGCGTCGTCGGTGTAGAAATTTCCGGCGTCGTCGGCGTATGCCTCGACAATCACGGTCGTAAACAGCGGACTGAACACAGCCTCATAGACTTCCGTATCGTCAATCGACGTACCGAACGTCACGGCCTTGAACTTGAGCGTCTTGCCGGCGTGCGCTATGTCGATGGGCAGGAAGTACGCGGTCGCCGCCATGACGAACTGGTCGCCCGTTTCATGCGCGGCAGCCGTTGTTCCCAACCCGCCGCGCACGTTGTCGGTGAGGTCGTAGTTGCGGGGCGTGTCGAGCGTGGCCGTCTTGGCCTGCCCAAGCTCGGCGACGCCAGCGGTCGTGATCGCAAAAGCGTTCATCCGGTTGGCGATCTGGTCGTCCGTCACCGACGAAATGGCCCCGTTGTTGAGGAACACTTCGATAGGCTCGCTGCTGTCCGTACAGTCGGCCGTTAGGCTGCCCATGATGCTGGGCGTGATGATCTGAGTAACGCTCTGATAGGAGACGCCACCGTCCACGGACATGAAGATTTCCGCGCCGCCCCAAGGAGACAGGTAGCCGCACGCGGCGATGTACATGCCGGGCACGTTGTCCTTCGTGCGCAGGCTCGGCCAGTTGCCGGCGTAGAACAGCGTCGGGCCGATGATCCCCGGCGACGTGTCGGCCGGGCCAGACTTGGTGACCCCCTCCACGTTCGACACGTAGCTGCTTTGGCGGTCGAGCATCGCCTCGCTGATCTCGATGCGCCCAGAGTCCTCGGACGCTTCCATCAGACGGACGCGCTGCCTGCGGCCCTTCTTGTCCATGAGGCCAACGCAGTCGGTCACGGTGTATTTCGCCATCGTGTACGGCAGCACAAACGCGAACCGGCGAGGCTCCGACCAGCCTACTTTCAGTTTCTTATCCGCGATCTGCGCCTGCTGATCCTTGTCCGCACAGATGGCGATCTGTAGCGTCTGCTCGCCCTTGGCATCGACCGTGCTGGTCCGGCGCTCGGCGACCTGCGTCGTCTCCACGAACCCGGCATCCGGGTCCATGGTCTTGACCATGACCTTGCGAAGAAGCTCAGCTTCTTGAACCTGCGTTTCTTCGATGGCCGGGCCGTCGCGTTCGGCCAGATCATCGACGGTCAACTCCCCGACCACATCGCCACCACGCTTGATGAATCGCAGCTTGTCGTCCCACTCGCCGCAGTCGAAGAAGAAGCCCTGCATCAGCGAGGAAATCACCGCCTCACCGGTCGTCTCAATGGCGACCTTGAATCCTTGGAGCGTGTCCGTCAGTTCCGACACGTCGAAGTCGTCGTTTTCCAACCCCGAACGGCGGCAGCACTCGGCGACGATCTCGCCAAGCACGATGCTGTCTCGGGTCAATTCTTCCGAATCGACTGCTTCGGCGTTGTAGACCGTCTCGACCTGGGTGGGGTATTCGTTGTCGTAGGTCCAATCCTCAGCGCCGGGCGGCAGGCTTCCGCTCTCTAGTGCATCCCCAAACGCCGCTGTCCAGAACGCCTCGCTGTCGTAATTGGGGTCCCCGCTTTCGAGAACCGGCCCCTGTTCGTAGTACGTGAACTGGCTGCGGCCGTCGATGGTGGTCACGGATGAATCCGTTGAAAGCAGCTTGTAGAACCCCGTGACTTCTGTGTACGACTGCCCCGCGACAACGGTCCCATCTGCCGTGACGTAGTAGTCGGGCAGTCCGGGGATCGGCTGGGAACCTGCGGGCGCGTCATCCAGCGGCGCCACGCGTTTGCGCTGGACGTAGATGCAGAGCGATGGGTAATACACAACGTGTGTGTCATCGCCGCAGGAGTTGCTTGCAGGGATGTTGCCGACGTTGAGTTCCGAATCATTAACTCGGGTCAGCTTGTCTCCTCGCGGAGCGTAGACGCCTTTCTCATTCAGCCCGATAATCCCGCAATTCGCATCGCTGAACGGATCATCGTTGTAGGACGCTACAGGGTCATCGTTGTAGATCAGCCACAGCGATTCGTTATCAACAACCGACGGCTGATCTGCATAATCAGACTGGCCGAAGTCGAGGACCGCATTGGTAATGCTGCCTGTGCCCGCGCTATAACCGATGAACTCCGAGAACGTGCGAACACCGCCCAAGTGATCGGCGAAATGCGCCTTGATTTCCGCGATTGTGTCTGCGTCGAAAGAATCCGCTGACCCGTCCGCATTCCCGATCTCGCCGTGATAGGTGTAGGCCGACTCCACATCGGTCAGCGGGAACGCCTGGTCTGCGAACGCGGACAGCCGCGCCGGCACCAAGCCATCACCCTCGGCCGCCTCGACCGTGCCATCCATCGACAAGACGAACTCCCACGACCCGATGCTGCCGCCCGACTGGGTCTGATCCTCGTCCGTGGCGACCATGTAAACCTGGCCGCGATAGGCGGACACGTTGCCGGTGCCGAGATAGGATTCCAGCGTCGGGTCGGGGAGTTGATCCTCGCCGCCAAGGTAGAACTTGAACGTCTTGAGGAATTTGGCGTTCTGCGCCAACTGTGCCGGCGTGGCATCGGGCGCGACGTTGTAGACGACCTTGCCATTGTGCGTGGCACGCAACACGCCCGCGATGGGGTCGTAGGTGCCGTCCGTCTTGCGCTTGGCACGGCAGATGCCCAGCGCGTAGCTGCGGGTATATGAGAACGTCGTGTTCTCGACGCCCGACCCCTTGCCGTCGTCCGTGCTCTCGTGCTCCACCAGATCGAAGGCATTAATGATGTTGCAGCCGACGGCGAACGCGCCGAACCCCCAAGGGTTCGGGATGCCGTCCTGCGCGGTGACGGCCATCCCATCGGTGAGCTGCGGCCCCTTGAACTTGGTGGGGTCGATAGCCCCGCCGACCATTCCGCCGATCGCGCCCCAGACACTCGGGCCGCCAGGCAGGAAGAAGCCCGCCACCGTGCCAATGGCAGTACCCCACTGTTGACCGCTCATTGCGCAGCCTCCAGTCGGTGCACGAACTTGATCCGCTTGAGCCAAGCGGCGTCGATGGCGGTTTCAGTGACGCAGCGCGGGCCGCCTGCCCATGTGTGGATGACTGTCAGGACGCCCGGCCATAGCGGATGATTGGCAATGATTCCGACGTGCCGGACAACGGTCGGGAACGCCATCAGCACAACGTCACCCGCGCGCATCTGGTCCTTCGGAATTGGTGGCCCGAACAACTCGACACCCACGGCCTCAAGCTCGCCGCCGCTCGGGTTGCGGTCGTAGTTGACCCGGCCCCTGATGCCGTAGTCCGCGAACGCGTACTCGACCATGCCGGCGCAGTCGTAGGAATGCGGGCCTCGCGTCTGGTGCTCCCACGGCTTGCCCAGCAGGCTGCGCGCACGCTCGACGGGCGTCATTCCGCCTCCATCGAAACGGTGCCGCTGCCGGGAACGCTTGGCGTCTGCGCGCCAGGGGCCAGCAGGGAGCCTTGATCGGCAATGGGAATGTCAGGGAAGCCGCGATGATGCAGAGGCCATTCGGCGCCCCAGCGAAGCTCCGACTTGCAGCCGAAATCGGTGTCTCGGGCTTCCTTGTTGCAGTCGATGCGAAACTGAAGCTCGTCGTCCTCCGCAAGCGCATACGGCAGCGGCAGCAAAAGCTCGATTGAGTCGTCGTCGTGTAGCTCCACTTCGACTTCTGCGCCCGCGTTGTCGCCGGTGATGACCTTCGCGACGCCGAACTTGAACTGGTCGCCGCCCGGCCATTCCGAATCGCCCGTCACGGTGAAAATGCGGTCCGGCTCCTCCGTGTCCACAGTGGCGACAGCGGCGTCGAACCATTCGAGCGTCTTGCCGCAAGCCGCCGACCCGTAAGCAACCGGGCATGTCAGCGTGTAGGACTCGGAGATGGGTTGCTTGAGCTGCTGGGACTTGCTGCGAAGCTCGACCGAGAACCTGTTCTCAGTGAACTTCGTCTCGCCGGTCGTGCCGGACGCCCAGATGTAATGGCCCTGCGACAGATCGAGATAGTTGACGCGGTAGATCCAGAATCGGGCGTGGTCGAACACGCCGCTGCGGATACGCTGCTCTGTGATGCCATCCGGCGTTACAACGCCGACCGCTTCGGCTGTGTCTACCGAGAGTGATGCCGACCAAACCTGCTCGCTCGGCGTGACGCCATTGTCCGGCAGGTATTCAATCGGCCCGTCCGGGCCATCGGTGTAGGTAAGCGCGGCATCCAGTGTTGTGAACGCCAGCAGGGTTCCGTCCTTGCACCGAATCTTGACGAGAAAGCACAGGGAGGTCCGACCGCTTTCCAGATGGGCGGCCAGAGCAATTGGAATGTTTCTCATCGCTGGCGTTCTTCAACCAGCAGAATTGGCGCGGTCCAGTGGTTCTTATCGGTTGCCGTGAAGGGGTTGTAGTCCTCCTGAAAATGCACCCACACGTCGAACTCGCCGGACCACGTGTAGGTCGCAGCCGTCCACGCGGCATCTGGCGTGAACAGCCCCAGTTCGTCGTCATAGCTGCCCGGCCATGCCACGCCATTGCGATAGACGGTCGCCGACACAATGGCCTGCACGATGCGCTGAGACGTGTGCGCGCCCTTGGTGTATGTCTTGACGAACTGCACCGGGTCGCTTGTGCCGATTTCAGGCGTCAACGGCTCGCTGAACGCCTCGAAATCCATCCAGTCCTTGAACCGGAAATCAAGCCAACTACCGGACGCCACATGCTGCATGGCGATGATCTCGTCGCGGCTCTCCGGATCGAAGTTCAGGTACTCCGCCGAGTACTCGTGCTTCGGATACATCCACTGCCGGTTTCGGATCTCGTCGCCGTTGTCCAGCGGAACGCTATCGGTCCTGAAGCGCGGGCCACCCGTGAATTGCCGCGACACGCATTCGTTAATGCGGACATTGATCCTCGCCATCAGTTGCCATTCCTTGACAGGGCGCGTTGGGCCTCACGGCCCGATAGCTGCGCCTTGCGCTGCGTAGTGCGGCGAGTTTCGACGCCCATCGTGTAGAAGGCTTGGTTGACCTGTGAGCCGCCGCCGAGCATGTGGTTAGGCGTGATGCGGACCGCGTTCGCCCCCGTCATCATGTAATCGCGCCCACCAATCGACGCCATCTCGAAGCCGCGCTCGTTTACCGGCGCGAAGGAGTTGGCTGCCATCGTTCCTCCGTTCGCGTAACCCCACGAACCGGAAAACAGGTCCATTAGAGAGCCCTGACTGCTGCCAGTGCTGCCGCCACCGAACAACGCGGACAGCCAGCCACCGGCAGACCCGCCCGCAGGCTGTCCCTGCTTCCCGAAGAACTGCTCAATCAGGCCATTGGTCGCCCAGTCGTAAAGGGAATCCGCAAACTTGCCGAACGCATCCTTCAGTGAGTTAACGATTCCCTCGCCGTCCTTCATGGAGTCGAAGAACTCGCGCCCAGCATCACGCGCGCCGTCCATTAGCTCGATCTGATCCTCCATCGCGTCGCGCTGCTGCTGCAACGCCTTGGTCGTCTCGATGATCTGCTGGCCCCACTCCGAATCAGCGGACACGCCGGCCCACTTCAGGTTGTTCCAAACCTCCTGCTGGTCGGAGGACATGCCGGTAAGTGCGGCCTCGTCCTTGATGCTCTGCATTACGTCGTTGAAATCATCGAAGCGGCGCGCGTCCTCTGCCGCAAGCTTCTTCTGGAGGTCAAGCTCCTCATTCATCTGGTCGAGACGTTCGGCGCGAGACAGGAGATCGGCCTTCTGCGCGTCCGTCAGCTTGGACAGTTCGCCAAACTCGATGTCGTAGCGAATCTTCGCCGCCTCGCCTTCCTTGCCGAACATGGCGATGCGCTCGTCAAAGGTGCCCGTCAACTGCTGGTAGGTTTCCAGCAGGCGCTTAGCTTCCTTTTCCTCGTCCGAAAGCTGTTGCTTCCTTGCCTTGCCGGCCTTCTCTATCGTCGGGTTCGAGAGCGCAACACCGACGCGACGAGCGAGGTCCGGATCTGCCGCAGGAGCCTTGAACAAGCCGGTCGGTTCCCGGCCCTCCCCCGCGAACACAACTCCGGGCGCCTTCGGAACGTCGCTGTAGACGCCTGGATTCCTGCGACTCGCTTCTTCCTCCCCGTAGTAGGCAAGGTCCGAACCCTGCCGGGCAATTGCCATGCCGTTCTTGATCTTGTCCCAATCAAGATTGATGACGCCCTTAGCCGCTTCAGCGAATCCGACGAACCCCATCGTTGCGCCTTCGACTACATCGCCGAACGCCTTGAAGTAGTCGTAGACGAAATCCACGACAAAGGCGACGCCGCGCATGAAGTCAGCCAGCTCTTTTGCGGACTGCGACAGCTTGTTGGCGGCATCGGCACCGTCAGTGAATCCGCCGACCAGTCGATTTAGGTCCGGCAGTAGTTCCTTCGCCAGCGCCAACCCCAGTCCGGCGACTAGCGTCTTGGCGTCGCCCAGTTTGTCGTTGAACTCGTCCGCCGCATCCGCCGTGTCCTGCCCAACAACGACCCCTAGTTCTCGGGCGCGCTCAGTGAAATCGTCCAGACCCTGAGAGCCAGAATTGAGGAATTCGGTAAGGTCCAGGCCGGCCTTTCCGAGCAACGCCTGCGCCAGTGCAGCCTTGGTCGTGCCGTCCTCCAGCGACTTGAACTTATCGGCCACCTCCGGAACGAGGTCGGCCATATCCTTGAGCTTCCCGGTCGCATCTGTAACCTTGACGCCCAAGGCATCGAACACCTTGGCCTGCTCGCTAGTCGGATTCAGCGAGTCGGCCGCGTTCTTGGCGAGCACCTTCAGGCCACGGCCGAGCGTGTCGATGTCCGTGCCGGTCTGACTCGCCGCGTAGGCGAAGGCGGACAGCGTTTCCGTGGACGTGCCCAGCCGGATCGACATATCCCGCATGGCGTCGGCGTTGTCGATGGCCTGCTTGGTAATGAGCGACAAGGCGCCGGCAGCCGTGACCGCGCCAGCAATGCCAGCGGTAATCGCAGTGCCGATGCCCACGCCAATCTTCTTGGCGATGTCGTTCATCCGCTTGGCGCGCTTGTCTAGCTCGCGCTCGGCCTTGCTAAGCCCCTGCTCGAATCCGCCGACTTTTGCAACGAGATCGATCGACAAAGTGCCGAGTGAGCGATTACCGGCCATTCTTTTTCCTCCGGTTCGTCACCGCAGCGGTCTTGAAGATCAGCATCAGGTCATCCAAAGAGGCTTCGGGTTCGGGTTGCTTGGGCCACGGCATGTAGTCGCCCACGGCGCCGCCCCGCATCGCCACGATTGCGCGCGCTAGCGCCGCATCGGTGCGAACGGTTTGGTTAAAGGGGCCGTACTTGTCGCGGTACATCAGCAGGCGTTGCCGCCAGTGATGGTCTATCGCGTGCTGCCATTCTTCCGGGCTGCGTCCGCCGAAGGCGAGGGAGATTTCGATCCAGAACTCGTCCTCCGGCGCGAGTGTTTTGGGACGTTTCCACGCACCTCCGCAATCGCACCGA
>WUUC01188859.1_pt1 | contig 13665 bp, 30 predicted proteins | sample 6278441 | NCBI WGS metagenome assembly WUUC01 (sample SAMN13675441, study PRJNA597444) | soil metagenome | isolation source: soil | place: USA: Washington | collected 2017-10
GATATGCTTGGAAATTAGAACTTACAGTCTTTTGCCATCCTCGATAAGTGAGGACCTTTTGAGCTGTGGCGTCTCCCGAAGCTTCTAGATGTAATTCGTATTCTGCAAGGGCTTCTTTATCAAAACTTGGTTTACCTGCGGGTGTTCTCTTAAGTACAGGAAGACCCAAATCATCAATAAGATATTTGCCGATTTGTTGCGAACTACCAGGATTCCACCCAAGCTCTGATCGTATCTTATTGAGAATTCTTGTTCCTTCAATAGCTTTCTTTTGAGAGAATTCTGTATCAACTTTAATACCACGATTTTTAATCCTTGAAATTAGTCTGATAAAGTCTTGTTCTTCTTCCCAGAGTGTAGCGGTCATTGAGAATTCGCCACAGCTGGCAGAGTAAACCCACAAGTAAAGCATCTAAAGTACCAAGCTTCAACACGGTTAACCCTAGTGCTAGTTGTAGACCCCCCTCCAGCAGAGTAAGTAGTAGCTACAGGACCATAGATAGTAACACCCTCACGAAAAAGAAACATTTTTCCATTGTGTGGTGAACCGCTAACTGCTTCATACATATCTTTAAGTTCAGCAACATCAGCCACAAACTCGAGATTCTCGTCTTTAGCCTGTGAGTTATAAGCTGCATCCTGCAATTGGATTTGCAGTCGGTGTAATTCATTACTCATATTGGGGCATAAAGGAAGGTCTTCATTTTTTACATTGACAATCAATTGAGAACACCCTCTTCTTTCAAATAGCGACGCGCAGCTTCAGCTTTGTGAATTCTATTCTCCATACATAGCGATTGAAAGAATTTATAAGCTGTATTTTCACTGATGTGCATCTTTGCCATCAAATGAGTCTTAGCTTGGATAAAAAGAAGCTTATCTTCGATACAATCAAATTGCTGAGATTTACTATCAAGAATCTTCAAGGTATCATTGAGTTCTTTAAGCTTCTCAGCCAGCCACAGCTGGGTATCAAGATTAAGACCTTCCTCTTGTGCATGTTTAATTTCGTAAGTAATTGTGTCAATACAAGAAGCTACTCTAAGTTCTTCATCGGGTGTAAGCATCAGTAAAATCTCTCATGTAGTACAACGTTTTCTTCATTGGCTTTGTGAAGTTCTTGAGTTACTTGACTAAGTTCGTCATTCATTTCTTTAAGTGTATCAGCTAGCCATTTGACTGTATCAGGACTTAGAGCTGTAACACACGAATCACGATTCTGAATTGCTCTATTAACTACGTGCCGGATAGCGTTTAGTCTGTTTTCGTCACTCTGGTTTAACAACATATCTCCAATTCACTTCTTCTCTGCCATCACAACCGTGCACATTACAGTGTTTAGCAGTTTCTTTGCATCTAGTACATCTCCAACGCCTTGCAAGAATACCAGGCAGTTTTACATCTGCCATATAATCTTGTGCGATTTTAGTTGGGGGCATCCTCTCGCCAACCTACTTTCTTAGTTTCTTTACAGCCTGAAGAATTACAACTACTGACGGTATGCAAACAATCTCTACATCGAATAACGGGTGTGATTCTATTGAAACCGTTCACTCTAATAGTGTTACCATAGTATTTAATCTTATTCTTAGACCTGTTTCGCACGTCCACCATTCCTCTCATCAATAACCTTAGCAGCCTCAGATGCCGCTGTGGCTACTTCGTATAGAGACACAACATAATCACGATTGTCTTCAAGCCATTGTTTTGATCCTGCATTTGTCCAACCATAGTTTCTTCTCAAATGAAAAGCTACGTTAATTCTATATCTACCGAACTTAGAAGCAGCCACTTCAAACCTCTTTAATGATAAGTTAATTAAGCCCGCTGAAAGCCCCTGTGCTGTGGACCCTAGCTAGGTGACCTGGGACCCTGTGATCATGGCTCACCGTCAAGCACAGCAGGCTGCCTGGCGTGGATCATGAGGGTAGACAGTCGCCGTGTCCACAATATTTCACTAAACACACACTTACTTCTTCAGGATCTAAATGAATACTAGAGTTATACTTAGCTGTGATTTCATAAGTCTTTACTTTACCATCTCTAAATCTTACTTTAACCCATTTCCATTTTTCATTTACCTCAACTACTGATCCTTTTCGTGATTGATGCTTAGGAGCAACAACAGGATCACCTACTCTAAATCTCATGACATTTTCTTCTTACAATGCTTACACAATTCCCGACTCTCTAAACCAAACTTATCACTCTTCCATTGCTCATCTTCAGGCTGAAACCAAATCACAACTCGGCCACAGAGGGCACTATGTAGTTTCGATGAAAGGAAAGCATGTTTTACTTTACCAGTAGTTTGATATTGCTCAACATACTCAGAAGACATCAGACTCACCTGGACAAGGAAGTGAAGCTACTTTACTGGAGTAAACCCTCTCACAGTGAAAACAAGCAGGAGGACTCAACGAAACCATACTTTCATGATCCAGAATGTTTTGCTCGTTAATAGTTTTAGGATTCCATTTCCAAAGTCCTTGGATAACCCAGAAATGTTTTCCCCCCAAAGATTCATAGGTTGGAATACTATTAGTAGCTCTAGCTGGAACAAGAACACCCGTAGGCTGAACATGCATTTCCATTAGCTATAGTCCCATCTAAAATAATTTTTACCAGAGAAAATAATGTTACACTTGTAGCAACCAGCCCAACTACAATGAGGACTCTTACAATGAGAGACGCTACTCTTCATCCTACATTTAGGGCAGGGATGGCGCTCTCTAATAGCAGGCATAACCCTCCTTTCAAAAGGAGAGTTAGCTTTCACTAACTCTCCCGTTTAGTAGTATTAGTTACCAGAACCAAGAATACGCGGAGGATCGGGCTTGTCCTTCTTAACTGTTAAATTATCCTTATGCTGCTGTGCTAATGCCTGTGCTACAGCTTCATCGAGAACTTCCTGAACTGTAGCCGGAGACCAAACCTTTCCTCTTGTAAACACAGCTGTGATGAGAGGAAGGAGAAACGCAGCAACAACAAGAATTACGTTTAACTTAGCATCTGAAATAAGATTCGGCCACAGGGAGAGTGCAAGTGCTGATACACCTGTAACTGTAGTAATTGCACCACCAGTAGCAAGAGCAGGTTCCTTAGTTAAGTCATTAACAGGAGTTGAAGTGAGACCCATAATAAGCTGCTTAGCACGATAGTTCACAGTGCAACCTCTCCATCAAGCTTACCCTCAAGACGGACCTTACGGTCTTTCAGATTCTTATCGAGCCAAGCATTAACCGCCGCTGACAACTGTTCTTCTGAAACAAGCGGAGGCGGGGGAGGAGTTTCAACAGGCTGTGGAGCTGAAACAAAAGCAAGCTTCTGATGGTACTTTAGAGCAAGCCAACCAGTAACCTTACTTCCGTCAAACTCTCCATTACCACCATTCTTCTTCCAGAAATCTTTAAAAGCCTTAGCGGTGTCTTCTAGATAATCTCCATCAGCAACTAGAGCAGGAGAGGGAGGAGTAACAGTCTTACGAACAACGTTGTGAACGTACTGCCAATACTTTACATCTTCACTGTTAACGTCACCTTGTTTTGGTAAACTCACGCCACCCACCGCCCATTCTTTAAAAGTCTCACCCTTCCAAACAGAAAGGATCGGAGCGAGAACTAGCCAGTTATCAACGAACATTGTGAAGATACTAGTGTGACCGTGCCACAAGTGAGATTTGTCAGAAGTAACAACCCTCCACCTCCCTGTGGCTGAATCCTTTGCCATTCCAAAAACATTGATACCATCAAGAGTTCCATAAAACTCTTTGACACCGTACAGCCGAGTATCGTGCTCATTCTCAGCTGCGCGTTTCATGTTCTTAGTCCAGTTGATCATCTCACTATCAGACATAGTAAGATCGATCGCACGGGCTTTATCTCTGTTTTTATTAACCAGGTCAGAAGGAAGTTTGATAGAGTAGTTGTTAGGCCAATTTCTCATATTGGCAATTACAGAATTGTGATAGCCTTTTTTGTCAGCGTAGATACCACCAAGTCTCCAAGCTTTATTGGGACGTTGTTCCCAAAGCTGCCACATTGGATCAGTGATTCTAGCTGGATTAGGATTAATAGCCATCGGGAGTCCTAGGAACAGATTGAATTAAAAATTCATCAAGAAACTTCTCGAAGTCTTTTGTACCAGTTCTATATAAATTAAATCCATACCTAGTCAGAGTTACTTCATGAGTAGCATTTCTTAGTACAAAGTGATTTGGATGAATTTGTTTAACTTCGACACCTTGAATACAGTCAATCATTTTCCACGTTGTGGGCCAGTCTTCTTCAGAAGCTGTACTTGCTTCATGAATGGACTTAGCATCTCCCCAATTATCCTCAGGTGTAGTACTTGGAGTACTTGTCAAGGCTTTCTCTCTCTTCTAAGTAGTCTACTCCGTATTCTGGCTTAACTCTATTTCTATCCCCGTGGGGAATAAGACCTATTCCGTAAAGCATCTCTAGATTACGATGCTTACCTTCGTATGTAATCGTGCCGGGTTGTACAACTCCTTGATTCAGGTGACGAACAGGTTCCATTACTCAGCTACGCCTTTCTCACAGCATCGATAAAGTCATCTAATTCATCTCTATCTACTATTGCTGTGCCTGACGTTTCACCTGGATCTATTGCTAATGTATAACTAGAACTTTCATTCCTCTTCTTCCTGAGATTATCAGGATGACGTCGTTTACCGCTTGGCTTTCTTCTAAACCAAAACACTACACACTCCAAAGAGGACCGAACTGTTCTTCGTACAGAGCCAACAAAACCTGGAACAACTCCATTGTAATAACAGCATCAATCTCCGCATAGAGATTCATTAACTCAAAGGGCACCCACGTCCATCCCATAGTATCAATAATTCTCTGCATAAGTTCTGGCTTCTGCTTACCTTCCTTTCCTGTATACCATTTGTGGAGAAAATCAAGGCCCTTAGACATGATATTCTCGTCTACCATGTGAGCCATAATCATCGTATCTGCAAAAGGAAGATCAAAAAGCTCAGGGAGAATATTAAGATCATGGCCAGCATGATGGAAAACACGATAAGGAACCGTTTTAAGTACGTAAGAAACTTTCTCTCGGACTTCCTCATCAACGTTAACGTTCTCCCTGTGGCCGTAGGGAAAATATAAGCCCTGTAAACCAGGATGAGCGATAGAAATACCGAGTATATCTTCAGCCGTAAAACCTTCAGTATCAACTGCAATATACTTAAAGGCCAAACAGTTTTCCAAGTGAGTGAGCATCTGGCTCTTTGACGCTACTGGTTTCCCCTCCGACAGAGGCAGTGGGAGTTGAAATTTCTCCAACAAGTTTGAATCCTCTATCTGGTGTTCTTTCTACATCAATTTCTTTAGGACCTTGCATCATGCGTGTTTTTTCAAACTTTAAGTGGAGTCTCGTCGATCCCGGTTTTGCTGAGAGTACGAGAACAGTTTGAGCGTTAGCTGTAATATACATTGAACCAAAACTGTCATCACCATCGAGAACCTTTTTAGAACTTTCTGTCCCCTGTTTACGGGGATGATGGATAAATACGTATCCGCACTTTAGATCTTTTCTTAAGTCTTCGTTAAGGAAGCTATTAAGGCGCTTGACATCATCATCATCCTTAACTGACCCATACATCGCAAGACTGTGAGAGTCAATAACAACTAACTCAATCTTGTGCATCTTTACATACTTCAATAGTTCTAACTGTTGATCAGGAGTATCAAAAGGATAAGCGTGTCCAATAGGCCAAATGTAGAATTGATCTTGTAATCTCTCTTGTTCTTCCTCACTCAAATTCATGTCTTTAAAGAACTCTTTCAACTCTCCATGCTGCATTTCAAGAGAGACGAACAAAGTTTTCTGAGCATTGATAATTTTCCAAGATAAGAAATACTCTTCTCCAAGAGCTAGAGCCATTGCCATTCTCAAAGAGAAGGTACTTTTACCTACACCTGGTTTACCAAAGATAACCATAGAACCAGCCACAGGGAGCAGGCCATCAATTGCCCACTTTAGATGAATGTCAGTTCGCATGAAATCGTGGAAACGATAAACATCTGTGGCTCCCTGGAGAATTTCAGCTCTGATTCCCTTTTTACTGCGAACATTGGCAATGAGTTTCTCTAGTTGTTTATGTCTATCATCTCTACCAACAAACTTACCCCAATCTGAATCTTTCCATTCAAGCAACACATAAGTTTCATCATTACTAGCACCAGACTCAATCAGTTCATAAGCAAGTCGAGCTAGCGCATCAGAACGTTTACCCTTTTCAACTTCTTTAAACAGAAGATCGAGAGCATCGTATGACCATTTATATTTAGCTAAGATAGCATCGCGTGTAGGAAGTCCGTCAAGTGATACGCTGACCTTAGTCCCAGCAGCAGGAATAGGAACCCACAGAAAATCGTTAACGGAATAGATTTGATTCGTTTTGCTAACCAAAGTAACGGGACGGTTACGCTTATGATTCCAAGTGTCAACAGGACGGAGAACATTTTGATAATCCCATACTGATAGGTCGGCACCGTAATGATAGGCAATCCGACGTGTTAAATCTTCAACAAGAACTTTATCAGTTTGAAAAGAGTCTAATTTCCAGTACCAATGTTCATGTCCTTCTTGAGAGGACATGACTCGCATTGTAGGCTCGATAACATCAGTAGGAACTTGACCATCGAATTCAGTCCAGAGATAGTTTGTGCCTTTAAAAGTTTCCGGAGAAATTCGCTTGTCGTTAAACAGTACGGGGGAAATATACACGTCTCGTTTATTGAAGTCATTTAAATGCGCTTCTAACTGTATACGTTCACGAGGCCATTCAAAGAAATATTGCCTCCAACCACCATCTTTAACGGGGGCATATACTATGCCTTCCTGACCGTCGAACAAGTCAGAAAGAAAACTATTTTCCATATACCTCCTTTCAAGAGGGAACCTCCCCATTCGGGTTAGGGAGGTTCCCCGTTTAGCGGTGATAGTAATTAGTTTGCCGCCAGGAGGCCCAACTAGCCCAACCTCCTAATTACTATTCTTCCCTGGCTATCCGACCACTAATTATTACTCTTCGCGAAGATTAACCCACTGAACTGCAACGCCCTGCTGATCCTTACCGTAATTATTAACAGCAAGAATCACCTTAGTTCCGACAAGACCGTCAGGAGTCCAATCGTCACTATTCAAATCATCGGGGTCAACACCAAGACCCTTCTGCTTATCGTTTCCATCATTACCACAAAGAGTACGCTTGATGTTAGACATAGTGCGACGAATCTTCTTCTGCTCATCCGGCGGAAGAAGCATCATATCAGCCTGAGTCATGTTCGCATCAGGAAGATCGAAGAAGTGAGAAACTCGCTGCTTATCAAAAGAAGAAGTTTCGTCAGTAATGGTGTACTCAATACTGAGCTGACGAACGTCGTCCCGATTAGTCTTGTACTCAGCCTTAGTAACCTCAGCCGGGTACTCACCCTTCTCAACAAAGAAAGGATTGGTGGGGATGGTAGCGGCGTCCATCTTACCAAAGATGCTCATTTGAAAACGATCTCCTTGTACTTAGAAACAAAAGTGTCAAGAGGCATTTTGCCTTCAAGACCTTGAATACGGGACTTGCCAAGATAAGCGATAGAGTTCTCTGTCATGTCTGCAACAAACTTAGAAGACTCTGGCCTGACACAAACAATAAGATCTGCCTTGACTGCAATGATTTTAAACGTTGCATTCGGAACAGCAGGCTTTCTTGTCATGTCAGGACTCAAACCCTTCATGGGTTCATTCCATTGTGACGTAAAGATAATGTGGGCATTGTTGTTAAAGAACTTATTGAGTGCTGGTCTAAAGATATCCCTCGTTACTCGATAGTCCATAGCTGACAAGATTTCAACCTTCTTCAATTCAGGATGTGTCGATGAAATCTGCTCTCTGTAGTTCTTAGTCCAAGAGGACTGATCATAAAGAAGGTCAATATAATAATCAACTGACCCACTAAACGTGTCCCAGATGATCGTATCAAAACCCTCATAGTCAATATGTTCAAGTTGACTCAAGCCTTCAAGCTTAACAATGTGAAGCTTATCAAAATCCTCCTTATGACGATCGTTAAGGAGAACTTTCCAACTGTCATCTGAAGTAAGGAGAAGGCCTCTTTCTTTAACCATAGCGGCGGCAGTAGTGGTTTTACGTTTACCGTGATCCCCGTAAATAATGGAGACCCTATGTGGCGAGACAGTTGCATCTTTATTCGCCTCTTTTTTAAGTTCAGCGAGTGTAGTCATAGTTGCTATCCTTATACATAGTGTCTAGAGTCTTAGATGCATCTTTTCCTTCAGCTTCGAGAGTACAAACAAATTCGAAGTGACAGAATTGACAGGCTGTATAATTCATAGTACGTGGAGCAAGCTTAAGTAGCTCAGGCTCCTGACTCTTAAACTTAACTACATCCCTGACTCCTACCATAAAGTCACGAATAATAGTTTCTTCTTCTCTACCCTTCAACACATAGTTCTTAGTAGTAATCTTACCAGTCTGAACATTAAAGAATCGGAGGATACCCCGTGAGGAAGCATACCCCATACGACTCAAGAAGATTTGATAGAGTTTAATCTGTTGGAAACGATTCATCTTTGATTGAGACCAAGCACGTCCCACAAATTTGGCATCTTCTACATCAAGATGTCCCCCCGTTCGTTTTGAAACAAGATCAGGAGTAAAGCCAATTTGAACGTGAGACAGAGAAGGATCAGAATCAATAGCTGATACAGGAACCAAGAAACGATTCTCAATCAACTCAGACTCAGCAGTGAAGTCTGTCTCTCCAACATAGTTAGAAACCAAAGTCCAAGCTTTCAACAGAGCAAAGTCTGTCTGTTCAGCTTGACCCATAAACCGAGGTTTCTGAGCCAACTTCATTGCAGTCTGAGTTACAATAGCTAGAGCTTCTTCTTTAGTCTTACCCTGCCTCATGAGTTCATAGAAATCTTGAAGCAGCCTGTGGCCCTTAATGCCTGTTTGAATAGCATCAGACTCTTCAATAGGAGCTTTGTTCAAACTAAACCTGTAGTAATACTGACGCGGACAGGTCTGATACTTAAAAATTTCTGAGTAACTAACAATCATCGCTTAACTCTCCAATAGGCTTCAGCAGCCAAAAGTTCCATTTCTTCGGCAGGCTCGGGTCGATGTGGAGTAACATTATAGACTGCTTCATCGTAGATAGGATCGTTAACTGCGTGCCATCGGTTATGGCAAGGTTTACATATCCTATGTACGTTACCGGGTTCATTTCTAAGGGTGTCTTTAACAGGACCGTGGTGTCTGTCAATTTGAAGTCCTGCAATACAACCAACAATTGGAGTTCCACCACCACAATTCTTCTTTCCTTGCCACTCACATGGCGCTTTTTTAAAGATAGGATATAATTTAGCTGCTCTTTTTCTTCCTGTAGAGTGTCTATCCGTTACATCTTCAGGGTCTTTAATAGGCTGACCTACGCCTCTACCTATAGTAGATAAGGAACTTACTTTCTGTGTGTAATCTTCATGACAATTATTACATCCATTTTCACATTCATTATGAAAACCTCGACCACAGGAGATACAAGCCATTACATCTTCACGATAGCATCTAGACCCAAATTAACAGCTTCGAGAGCTTCAGGACCGCATGTGTCTACGACACCTCTCCGAATAACTTCCCACGGAAAATAACCATCTTCTCTAGACTGTGTAAGATCATCTAGCAACTGCTTAAGAAGAAAGAAACGGTGTCGATCGTCACTCTTCATAGCTTCAGCCATTCGTGAAGAAAGCCAAAACTTAATTCCTTCGAAAACTTCTTCATCCATCAAAGACTCCCATGAAATACTTTATCCCAGTCAATCGTGGCGGCGCATGTCTCTGTTTCTGCGCACCATTCTTTAGAAGTCATTAGCGTTTGGTCAGGCTTTCTTACTGCGGAATTACCCTTACAGTACTTACACTTCTCAGTATCAATTTCTTTATCGTCATCTGAGTAATCAGCAACTAGTACCATTACAGGTACCCCTTATAGTCAGAATTAAGTTCGTCTGTGTTTTCCCAGTAATCTGCGTAATCTAGATGGCAGAGAATAAAGTGTCTGCCCTCGTGATGAAAAATTGCGTTACTATGCCTCCACTTTCCACAGGCTATACAAACTGAATAGCCCCTTTTAGAGTCAAACTTAAAAACTTTAGGAGGCTTCACTAGATTCTTTTTCTCTTACTATCCTTAGGCTTGATATCATATTCAAATCTATCTGCAAGTTCCTCAAACAACTTAAAAAGTTCAGGACCCGACAAAAGAACTCGACCATGTTCTTTACTAGTTAAAACAGCAGGAAAAGAATCAAGATGAAAATTACAATCTAATGTTACATCATCACTAATTTTTCGCTTAGCTTCCCACTCATAGGTGAAACCGTCGTCCGGGACGCCTGTCATGATGATCACTCCTGATTTTGGGCATGGAAAAGCCTGGGAGGGCTACCCGAAAGTAGCCCTCGCCCTATGTCTCTAGTGTACTACTCGTCATCATCCGATGCAAGCGACTTTGCAAGGTCGTTTGCATCTGCATTCTCGTTCCAAAAGTCAGGTTTTTCTTCGACTGACTCATTAACAGATTCTTCTGCTTCTTCAAAAGTAAAATCATGCTCTGCGACAAGAAGCTTAATAACGTCAGTACGCAGATCTTCGAGCGTCGGCACAGAATACCCCTTAGTTTGTTCTTGCTTGGTCGTTACAGTTTTACTGAAAAAGTACGGATCATCAAAACCGAAATAAAATTCAATGTCCATGATTCCTACTAAGTCCTGCTAGTGCAAAAGCCAGTCCATAAACACCTACAAGGAATCCCAGAAGTAGTAAAGGAATATACCAAAACTTACCATAGTTGTACAAAGCAGCGACTATACACAAAATACCTGTAAAAAGAATTCCAAATCCTGTTAGAAGATCCTTAATTTCTTCTTTTTTACGAATATCCATTACTTAGTTTCCTTCAAGTGCTCAATGAGACTCATCTGCATTGCAGACGCATCCTTAAACTCAGTCACAATGTTTCGCTTGCCCTCAATAAGATCTCCCATATAAATATCAATTGAATTCTCTACAGCAGGCACATGAATAGTTGCCTGTGTTACTGAGTTAATCCGGTCAACTCGACCAATAGCCTGATCCTCATTTCCTGGATTCCAGAACCTGTCATATAGAACCATGTGTGTTGCTGCATTCAAGTTGGCACTCTCACCAACAGTTTGATAAGTTGCAAGAAGAACTTTAAATCGAGGATTCTCCGGAGCTGTCTTCAAATCAAAATCATCAAATACTTCTGAACGACTTAGTTTTGTATCACCTGTAATAAGAGCCACAGGGATGTCAGACAGCCTTCTTTGCAACTCTAGTAGAGCAGGCTTAAAGCGGGAGAACAAAACAACTCGTTCCCCTTCTTCGACCAACTCTCTAATAAGCTCCTCTGCCCAATCCATTTTAACGGACTCATGAATATCAAACTTAACAACTTCGACAACTTCGCCGAACTCATCTTTAACTTCAAACCTGATATCAGCAGGCCAACTGACAATCTGTGCTTGCCTAGTCATTACAGCAAGCTGACTGACAATCGGAACAACTTTACCACTATCAAGAATGGCCAAGCTTCGCTCAGTCATATCTTCATAAGCCTGCTTTTGCAACGGATGTCCATCAAAGTCAAGCTTGTATTCAATGATACGCGGGGGAGGAAGCTTACGACCAATATCTTCAGGACTACGTGCTACATAGAAATGACTAATCTTAGCAACAAGACTCTTCAGACCGGCGGGGGAGAAGGTCCACTTATTCTGACCCACCATAACGCAATAGTCGTAAAGGAACTTAGTCTCTTTAGGAAACTGATCCGGATACAAAGCATGGAGAAGAGAGTACATCTCCTGTGGCCGGTTCTTGATTGGAGTACCGGTCATCTCCAAAACCTTAGGAATTCTATCAACTAGCTTAAAGAATCCCTGTGCAGTTCCGGTCTTAGAGTTCTTAATGTGATGAGCTTCATCAAGAATTACTGCATCGTACGGAATCCTGAGAATATCTTCTGTAGTTTCATCCACATTCCGACGCCACGATTCAATATTCGTGACCACAACAAACTCTTCAGCATTACTGAGAAGCATTGCTGCAATCTTGCGTTGTTCAGAAGTAGCACCAAGAAGAGAATAGACAAACAGTCCAGGCTCACGGATGCCAATTTCTTTGATAAAGTCAGAAGCAACTTCACGACGGAGACAAACGAGAGTCTTCTTAGCTTTCTGAATGCGACGCCAGATTAGAGAACTAAGAGTCTTACCGAGACCTCTTTTATCTCCAAGAAGCGCACGCTCCGGAAGCATAAGAGCGCCTTCAATTTGCCAATCAAAAGCATCGTCTTTCCAAGGTGCATTTGCAAGAATGTCAGCAACAAGTGCACGCTTTTCTTCAATAGACTGTTGAACTCTTTGTGCTTCTTTTTCTAACTCAGCTTTACGAACCAAAGATTCGCGCTGCTTAGTAGCGCCAGCAATCTTCTGCTTAATCTGAAACTTGTCATCGTTGAGTTGTGCAATTTCAAGACGCAATGCAGAGATCTGCATTTGAATCATAGCTTCTTTTTCAACACGAGCATTCCGCTCAGCTGTAAGATTCTCAATAACCTTATCGATCTCGGTCAATTCCTCAAAACTACTAGTCATTTTTCTTCCTTATACCAGAGATATGAAATTTACCACATTGTGAGCAAGGATAAACAATAAATTTATTAGGATGAAAACCTTGATCTCTAATCTCTTGTTCAGTTTCATAAGCTGTCTTAGGTGTCCAGTTAACACCATCTTTAGTTACGTAGTGCTCTCTTAACTCCTTAAATTTCATCCTGCCTCTCCCTCGAAAGTTCGATACACTTATCGTGTACCAAACCTTTGTCCCTTACAAAGGTATAATTCTTCTGACTCTTAAAGATACCAAATCGGCATTCTTGACAGACAGAAATCTTATCGTCTACAGACTTCTTATTTGAATGATTAAACTTAGGCTTCAACCTACTAACAATTGCCATCTTAACTCCTTAATGTAGCGACGGTGGGATTCGAACCCACAATCCTTTCGGCAGTTGATTTTAAGTCAACCGTGTATGCCATTCCACCACGCCGCCATTTGAGAGGATTAATTAATTCCCCATACGTCTTTGCATCTTCCTTCGTCTCTTCTTTGCATTCCTCAATGCTTGATTTCTGATATGAAAGTGATTAGCCACAGGGCATTGATAAACTTTCGTATGATCATCCGGCATTTCGATAGCGGCATAGTACATAGCCGCACCTTCCGTACTGAAAGCTCTTTTATTTTGATGCGCTTTACAGAACGTATGAGCCTGATACATCAATCCTCCTTAATTGTGAAAGTCCCCTCCGACTCTCACGTTTATCAAGAGTTTGCACACTCCTGATAACTCCCATCAAATGTGATTGCGACACAATTGACGCACCATACAATAAGTTTAACTAGAGGCGAAGATTGGAGTTGCAGCAACAGTCAGCACGTAAACCTCAAAATAGCCGATGTTACTTTCTGAAGCTGCAAGAATCCACTCTGCCAAACTTCTTTCTTCGTTAACGTTAGTCATA
>WUUC01016971.1_pt1 | contig 13663 bp, 10 predicted proteins | sample 6278441 | NCBI WGS metagenome assembly WUUC01 (sample SAMN13675441, study PRJNA597444) | soil metagenome | isolation source: soil | place: USA: Washington | collected 2017-10
AGATCGTCGTGACCCTGGTGGCGATGTACCTCCTCTTCATCGGCGCTGGATGGGTGCTCAGTCTTGTCTCCGCGCCGCTACCGCCGGGCCGCCAGCCAACGCCATCGCCAAGGCGCGGCGGCCAGGCGGTCGCCCGGACATAGTGATTTCACACCCGCAGCGAGCTCACCTGCCGCGCGCACCGGGCCGGGACATACGGGAGTCGACCCCGGGCCGCGCGCTCGCGGTGTGTGATCTGTGGCTCGGGAGCAACGGATACGCAGGAATGAAGGCGCTGCGCCGAGCGGGCTGGTCGGTCCATGTGGTTGCCGAGTGGGAGTACGTACCGATGCGCTGGAAACGCGCGGCGATGAAGGCCATCGGGCGCGCCACTCGATCCGTGGCCGTTCGCGAGTTCAACGAAGCGCTCCTGAGCTGGGCGACGAAGTTTCAGCCTGAGCTGTTGCTGGTATTCAAAGGCATGTTCGTCCAGCGGGACACGCTTCGCGAGCTGCGGCAGCGGGGTGTGCGCGCCTACTGCTTCTATCCCGACGTCTCCTTTCATGCCCACGGTCCGTACCTGCCCTCGACGCTGCCCGAGTACGATTGGGTGTTCACGACCAAGACGTTCGGCCTGGCCGACATGCGAGAGCAGCTCGGGATCACGCGGGCCAGCGTGCTCCCGCACGCCTTTGACCCGGACCTGCACCGTCCAGTGCACGTGGGCTTCGCCGATCTCGAGCGATACGGCTGCGATGTGTCGTACATCGGCACCTGGTCACCAAAAAAAGAGGCGGTGCTGTCGGAGCTCGCCGCACAGCGCCCGGCCTTGCGCCTGCGCGTCTGGGGAGAACAGTGGCGCCGAGCGCGCTCGGCGCCGCTCAGGAACGCAATCGTCGGATACGAAGTGATCGGCGAGGAGTACGTGCGTGCGATTTGTTCGTCGGCGATCAATCTCGGTATCCTCAGCGAACGACGGCTCGGAGCGTCCGAAGGGGATCGCATCACCAGTCGAACGTTTCACATACCCGCATGCGAGGGCTTCCTCCTGCACGAGCGCACTGATGAAGTGAAGGCGGTCTTTGCGGAGGGGCGGGAGATCGCGTGCTACGATGGCTGCGAGGAGCTCCTCGAGCGCGTCGATTCCTTTCTTCGCGATGCCGAGCTCCGCCGCGCGATCGCGCGGCAGGGGCGCGAGGTTGTCGCGGCCGCCCATAGTTGGGACCATCGAATTCAGGACGTTCTGGCACGACACGCGATACTCCGCCATGCGTGATCCCTCTCGCACTCGGCTGCTCATCCTGGCGTCGCATCCGATCCAGTACTTCACCCCTATTTATCAGCGGCTCGCGGCGCTTCCCCGGCTGGACGTACGCGTGCTGTTCTTCCGGGATTACGGTGTGCGGCCGCGCTTCGACAAGCAGTTCGACCGCGTAGTTCAGTGGGACATTGATCTTCTGTCCGGCTATGAGCACGCATTTCTGACGAACGTGAGCCCGGTATCGGACCCGTTCAATCCATTGCACGCGATCAATCCCGGAGTCTTCCCACGGGTGCTTGGATGGGCGGACGCACTCTGGGTGAACGGTTACCTCTATCCCAGCAACTGGCTGGCGGCAGCCGCGGCGATGTTGCGGGGTGTCCCGATTCTCTTTCGTAGCGACCTGACGCTCAAGAGCTCCACGCGAACCGGCATATCGTCGCGGATCCGCGATGCGCTACTCCGGTGGTGGATCCGACATAGTGCCGCCCTCCTGTACATCGGCACCGACAATCGGCGGGCATACCTGCACTACGGGGCACGGGAAGATCAACTGTTCTTCGCTCCCTACAGTGTCGATGTGGCGCGCATCGAGCGCGGCGCCGCCGAGTCGCGCCATGACCGCGGCGAACTGCGTCGTGGGCTCGGCCTCCCCGAGGAGGCGACCGTCGTGCTCTTCGTCGGAAAGCTGACCCCGTGGAAGCGTCCCGAGGCCGTCATCGACCTGGTGCGCCCAGAAGGGCCCCCGTTGCACCTCGTGTTCGCGGGCAGTGGGCCCATGGAGTCGCAGCTCCGCGATCTCGTCACGGCCACCGGCGCGTCGGCAACGTTTCTTGGGTTTGTGAACCAGAGCGAGCTGCCAAAGGTGTACGCCGCCGCTGACATCTTCATTCTGCCCTCGGGGCATGAGCAGTGGGGACTCGTACTTAATGAAGCGATGGCGGCTGGGCTGCCAGCCGTGGTGTCCGACCAGGTGGGTGCGGCCGCGGACTTGATCGTCCAGGGAACGACGGGGTTCGTGGCATCGGTCGCGAATCCCGCTGAGATGCGAGAGTACGTGTGGCAGCTCGCAGTGAGCCAGCCTCTCCGCGAGCGCATCGGCGCCGCCGCGCAGCAACGCTCACGACTTTACAGCTATGACGCGGCAACGCGCGGCGTGGTGGCCGCCCTGGAGTCAATCCAGTTGTATCAGGCGTCTCCAGCCGGCGACCTCATCTGACTCGTGCGTCCGGGATGCTACGGCATTCTGATGATCTGGTGGTTCCTGACGTGCTCCTGGCCGGCACTCCTCCAGGGGGTGCGGCCGGTCTCGCCGTGAGCAGCGAGGTGCTGCTCCCCGCGTTGCAGGCAATCGCCAACGTCGGACTCCTGACACATGAGATGTCCATCTTTCCCCGCCTGCGTGAGGTTGCGGGGTGTCCGCCTGTTACACGCATTGGCACGCTGCCGATAACGGTGCATGGGGAGGCGCTGCTCGCCGGCCGCATTCATCGGGCACGTCTCGGGAGATGGACGTGTGGGTGGGCGGTCGGGTCGCGTTATGCGGGCGCGCTCCTGGCGGCGGGCGTTCCGTACGCAGTTTGGGAGGCGACAACGGCGCGAGATGAATTGCAGGCCGTTCGGCTGACAGAGCTGTGGCGTTCCGGACGAGGGACGGGCATCGGCACCGTTCTGCACCGAACACTGCTTCCACTCGGCGACCGTCTCGAGCGTATGATCTACCGTCGCGCGAAACTTCTCCTCGCCATGAGCGAATACTCCCGTGAGCTGATCGTTGAGGCGCATGGGATTCCGGCTGACAAAGTCGAGCTCTTGCCGCCACCGCCGTCGCGGGGGTTTCTCGAGCTTCTCTCGACGCTGCGACCTCATGCGCGGCGGGAGGAAATGCGCCCGGAGCTGCGGCTGCTGTTCGTCGGCCGCGTCGACGATCCACGCAAGAACTTCGGGTTACTGATCGCGGCGCTGCAGCGCCTGCGTGGCCGGGGAGTCGCCGCCCATCTGACGGTAGCCGGACCGCACACCCGAGCATGGCACGCGACGCTACAGAAGCACGAAATGGCCGGCGCGATCACCGTGCTTGGGCGCATACCGATGGACGCGTTGGTGGCGGCGTACTGCTCACACGATTTGTTGGTCGTCCCCTCACGCCAGGAGGGCTACGGCCTCGTGGTCGCGGAAGCATTGCACGCGGGGTTGCCCATTGTGGCGACCCGATGCGGGGGTCCGGAGGGAATGATCCGGTCGAGCCAGGCCGGGATTCTGACTGAGCACACCGCCGAGGCCCTGAGCGGCGCCATTGAGCGATTGGCGATACGCAGTGACGAGCGTGCAGAGATGTCGCGCCGGGCGCGGACGTTCGCGGAGCGCGAGCTGTCGACGGCCGTCTTTCAGGACCGCGTCGCGGACGCTACCGCGCGCCTCTTGCGCGTGCAGCGGCGACACGCCGCCTGACGAGTCCGTTGCGGGTCCTCTACGACGCGCGTTCCGTACGCACGACCACCGGTGCCTACGTCTTTCAAGGGCTGACATCGGCGTGGCGTCGCGATTCTCGTGTCGAGGAGATCTTCGCTGCGGTACCAGCGGCCTTCGATGTCTCGACGCTCCCGGCCCACGTGACGCCCCTTCACATGCCTGTCAAAGGTGGATGGCTGAGGCACCTGTTGGCCTCGCTCAGCAACGCTGCCGACAGGGTCGGAGCAGACGTAATTTTCTGTGCGAACGCGACCGGACCCCGTGACCGACGCGTCGTGCTGTACTTTCAGGACCTCTTCCACTTTCACTACCGCGGCACTGGCCTTCCGTTGCGGGGCCAGCTGCAGGAAGCCGCGCGGGCGGGGTGGCGCTCGATCGCGGCGTCGAACGCCGGCCTCGGGATTGGTGTTTCACGCGCGATTACCGCCGATGCGCGACGCGAGGTTCATCGCCTGCCCATTCTGGAAATACCGAACGGTGTCGAAGTCGGGTCAGCGTGGTGGAGCGGGGACGATGATGTCGTCTACGTTGCGGGCGGGACAGGAGATCGGAAGAGCGAGGAGACGGCGGTGCTCGCCTGGGCGCGCCTGCCCCGGCGCACGTGGGGCGCGCGGCTCGACATTGGCGGAGTGGAGCCAGCACCTCGCCGGGTGGACCTCCAGCGGTTGGTGCGCGAGCTCGGGCTCGACGATGTCGTGACGATACGCGGCGCACTTCCTCGTGAGGCATATCTCGAGCGAATTGCGCGCGCACGCCTGACGGTGTCGTGCTCGCGACTGGAGTCCTTTGGTCTGCCCGTCGCGGAAGCGCTGGCCATAGGTGCTCCGGTGCTGTGCAGCGACCTTCCCGCCCACCGCGAGCTCCTGGCCCGCGCCGGCGCCGGTGCGTCATTCCCGGTGGGCGACGAAGTCGCCCTCGCGGTACAGTTGCGACGCGCACTGGATGGCGGTGCCCCGGCCCGTCTTTCGGCGCCGCCATCGGGATGGGACTGGAATACGCGCGCACGCGAACACCTCGACGCGTATGGGAGCCACCTTCGTGTCTGACCCGAGCAGGAGGCGCGCGCCGCGGCTGCTCTGGGTCAATCACTTTGCGGTAGCGCCGGACATGGGGGGTGGCACGCGGCATTTCGAGATGGGACGCGAGCTTGCCAGGCGCGGATGGGCGGTCACGATTGCGGCGAGTGACTTTCATCTGCACGGGCGCACCTACATGCGCCGCATGAGCCCGGCCGATCGGTCGCCGCGCATCGAGACCCTCGATGGGGTGCGATTCGCATGGCTCTGGGCCGCGCCTTACGAGACGAACGACGCACGACGCGCGTGGAACTGGATGAGCTTCGGGCAGTCGCTGAGCCGGTGGGCGACCGGGGCCGAGCGTCCGGACATCGTCATGGGATCGACACCGCACCTGCTCGCCGCGCTGGCGGCGTGGCGGGCCGCCCGACGGTTCGGCGTTCCATTCGTGCTCGAGGTTCGCGACCTGTGGCCCGAGAGCCTGGCGGTCGGCATCGGCCGCCGCGGACCCAGTTACTGGGCGCTGCATGTGCTGGCACGATTCCTCTATCGCGTGGCAGATCGCATCGTGGTGCTCGCGAAAGGCGTAGGTGACTTCCTGGCCCGCGCGGGGGTTGCGTCAGATCGCATCGTTCTCGCCCCAAACGGTGTCGACGTCGCCGGGTACGGCAGCGCGCGCCGCACTGCTCGCGCCGGCATGCGGCTCGCCTATGCGGGAGCGCATGGTCCGGCGAACGGGCTCGACGCCGTGCTGGACGCGGCGGACCTTCTGCGGGATGACCCTCGCGTTGCGTTCGATCTCGTGGGCGATGGGCCGGCCAAGGCCGCACTCGTCGAGTCCGCGCGCCTGCGTGGCCTCGACAACGTCCGCTTTCGGGAACCGATCGCCAAGGGTGCGATGCCCGCGTTTCTCGCAGAGTGCGACGCGGGCCTCATGGTGTTGAAGGATGTTCCGCTGTTCGCGTTCGGAGTGAGCCCGAACAAGTTATTCGACTACTGGGGCGCCGCGCTTCCAGTCATCTGTAACGTGCCCGGAGAGGTCGCAGACATGGTTCGCCAATCCCAGGGGGGTATTCAGGCACGCGATGCCTCCGGCGCGGCGCTCGCCGCAGCGATTCGCGAGCTACTGGTGCTTTCGCCGACGGAACGCGCTGCAATGGGTGCGCGAGGGCGGTCGTGGGTCGAACGGGAGCGGGATCGGCCGATGCTCACGGCGCGCCTGGATGCCGCGCTTCGCGACCTGCTTGGGAAGACCGCATGACTCTTCGCGATCACCTCTCCTCGGCGAGCGTTCTCTGGCGCACGTTCGGATGGCGTGGCCTCGCGCAGCGGACTGCTTTCGAGGCTCGACGGCGCGTTCAGGCGTTTCACGCGGCGCCGCGCCCCATCAGCGTTGCGTCCCGCGCCGCGCTGCCTGACGAGTGGCCGTTCCGTCCGAATGGCACACGGATTCGCGAAACGACGGAGCGCGACGTCGCTCTTGAGCGGGCGGAGCGCGTTCGGACCGGCGAGCACCAGGCGTACCGTTACCCCTGGCGACGTCGGCCGACCACCAAGGCGGAGTGGCTCCGCCATCCCGAGACGGGGTTCGTCTACAGTGATCGGGACGCGTGGTGGCATGTGCCGCACTTCGATCCGCGGGCGGGTGACATCAAGGATGTGTGGGAGCCGGCCCGGTTCGGCTGGGCGTACGATCTCGCCCGCGGGTGGCTCCTGACCGGTAATGACGCATTCGTGCGCACCTTGCGCGAGGGTGTGTCGACCTTCCTTCGCTCGGCGCCTCCGTTTCGGGGACCACACTGGGCATGTGGTCAGGAGACCTCGATACGCGCAATCGCCTGGCTCTGGGCGGAGGGCGCCTGTCGCGATGCGCCCTCGTTCGACGAAACGATGCGCGGCGAGCTGCTCGAAGCGCTCGCGTGGTCCGGGGAGCGCGTTGCCGACGCGTTCGGATACGCGCAATCGCAGCGGAACAATCATGGTCTCTCGGAGGCGGCAGGCCTGATCGCGATCGGTGCGCGCCTCGGCGGCGCCGAACCGCGCGGCATGCAATGGATTGAGCGTGGCCATCGCGCGCTGGAGCTAATGATCCTGGACCAGATTGCCCCAGATGGGTGGTACATTCAGCATTCCTTCACCTATGCGCGTGTCGCCCTGGATCAGCTCACAATCGCTCGCCGTGCCTTGCGCGCGGTCGGCCGAGACATGTCGCCTCGCGCACAGGGGCGAGTCCGGGCGCTGATCGATCTCATGGCCGCATGCATCGACCCGAGATCGGGCGACCTGCCCAATCATGGTGCGAATGACGGTGCCTACGTGCTTCCGCTGTCGACGCGGTCTTATCGCGACTTTCGACCATCGCTGACTGCGGCCGCCGCTACGTTCGACGCCCCGCTTCCCGACAACATCGAGCCGGACCGGGAGACGCTCGCCTGGTTAGGTGCCGACACTCTCGCACACCGACCAGCGGCGCGGGTGCCGTGGGTCCGCAGCGGGCGCTCGGGCTGGGCCGTTGCCGCGACGTCGCATGCGCGAGTGTTCGCGCGCGCGGGCCGCTATCGGTCGCGACCCGGACACATCGACCCCGCTCACCTCGATGTGTGGATGGACGGAACCGCGGTGGCGCTCGATGCCGGAACCTTTCGCTACGCGGCGCCCGCCCCCTGGAATAATGGCCTGGCGGGGATCGAGGTCCACAACACGATCACGATCACCGGCGTGGAAGCGGCTCGACGGGGGCCGCGGTTCCTCTGGTTGCGCTGGCCGCGCGCTCGCATCGATGCGGCGGCCGTCGTCGGTGAGGAGATCGTGATCGAGATCGCCAATGAATCGTGGCAGCATCGCGGCATCACACACTCGCGGCGATGTACGCTGGGCCCCGAGGGGGTCTCGGTCGTCGACGAGATTCGTGCCGACCCAGCGTTCGCGGCTCCGATTCACGTGCATTGGCTCCTGGATGATGACGCTGACGTCGACATCGTCTCGTCGGTCGCGGGGACTATTGACGAGGTTCGAGGGAGTGAGGGATCGACACGGGGATGGACCGCCGAGTCATATGGAGTGAGGCGATCTGTCCGGTCCGTGCGGTTCACGGCAGTCCCACGGGCTGGGGAGCTGCGAGTCGTGACGTCGTTCAGCAATGCGCGACTCGCGGGCCGAAGGAGCATCGCCGGGGCGCCCCACGCCGAGGTTCCGTGCTCCACGTGATCGGCGGTGGAGGGCATGCATCCGTGGTGGTCGACGTCGCTAGACGGGCGGGCATCAGTGCCGTCACGGTATGGTCGGACGATCCCCCCCACGCCGCGAGATTCCATCCTGGAACGGCGTTTCGACCGTTGTCGCAGCTCGACCGATCGCTGCCGGTTACGCTTGGCCTCGGCGACCTCACCGTGCGAGCACGACTTCGTGAGCGATTCCCGACATTCGCCGAGGCAGTGATCGATCCATCGGCGGTGATCGGCCACGGCGTCGTCATCGGTAAGGGTGTGGTGGTGTTCGCAGCCTCCGTGTTGAACGCGAACGTCCGCGTGGAGGCGGACGCGATCATCAATACCGGATGCATCGTCGAGCACGATTGCATCGTGGGCAGCAATGCGCACCTTTCGCCCGGCGTCCGCCTGGCGGGAACCGTGGTGATCGAAGCGAATGCTCACATCGGAACGGGAGGTATCGTCCTGCCTAACGTGCGCGTTGGAGAGGGCGCCGTCGTCGGAGCGGGCGCGGTGGTGACGCGCGACGTCCCCGCCGGCGTCACGGTAGTGGGCGTGCCCGCCAGAGTGCTGGCCCGCCGATGAGTGCACGCATTCACCTCTCGCTCCCGCACATGGGTGGCGAGGAGCGTCTCTTCGTGGGGGAGGCGTTCGATTCGAACTGGCTGTCGACCGTCGGCCCAAACATCGACGGCTTCGAGGTTGAACTGGCGCGCTATCTGGGTGGCGGGGTTCGAGCGCTGGCGGTGTCGAGCGGGACGGCTGCACTGCACCTGGTGTTGCGCGCTCTCGGTGTGGGCCGCGGGGATCGCGTCGCCGTGTCCACGCTCACCTTTGCCGGCTCCGTCTGGCCCATCCTGTACCTCGGCGCTGAGCCCGTATTTCTCGACAGCGAGATGAAGTCGTGGAACGTGAGCGCGGCACTCGTCGACGAATACCTGCGAGAGGCGGCGCGATCGAATACGCTTCCGAAGGCACTGGTTGCCGTCCACTTGTATGGGCAGCATGCCGATATCGACCCGATCGCCGCCATCTGCGAAAAGTTCGGAGTGATCCTCGTCGAGGATGCCGCGGAATCACTCGGCGCAACCTATCGGGGACGGCACACGGGTACGACGGCCAACTTTTCGATTCTCAGCTTCAACGGCAACAAGATCATCACCACCACGGGCGGGGGCGCGGTCCTGACCAGGGACGAGATGGCACTCGCCCGCATGCGCAAGTGGGCAAACCAGTCGCGCGAACCGGCCGTGGAGTACCTGCACCGGGAATACGGCTTCAACTACCGCATGAGCAACGTGCTCGCCGGCATCGGCCGCGGTCAGCTGCGCGTGCTCGATGACCGTGTCCAACAACGACGCGCCGTCTTCGATCGGTACCGCGAGGCGTTCGCGGACATACCCGGCGTCGTTATGCAGCCGGAAGCCGATTGGGGGACCCACACGCGATGGCTCACGGTCCTCACCCTCGACCCGAATGAGGTCCAGGCAACGCCCCGCGACGTGGTCGAGGCGCTGGCGAAGGACGACATCGAGGCCCGGCCGGTGTGGCGCCCGATGCACCTGCAGCCGATGTTCACGGGCGCCCCGTCCATCGGCGGGTCGGTGGCGCAGCGCCTCTTCGAGACCGGTGTCTGCCTGCCGTCGTCGTCGAGCTTGACCGAGGGAGAGCAGGGGCGAGTGATCGAAGCCGTTCGCGGTGCACTCGCCCTCATGCCCGGTCGTACCCGCTGAACTCGGGCATTGTCGCGCGTCCGCCGGCACTGATGCCTTCGCGCCGCAGCACCGCCCGGATGCTCCGCCAGAGGATCCGCATGTCGAGCGCGAGCGAGCATCGCTCGATGTATTCGATGTCGAGGTCGAGCTTCTCCGGCCAGGTAATCGCGTTTCTGCCGCTGACCTGGGCCAGACCGGTCACTCCGGGCAGCACATCGTGCCTGCGGCGATGCCGCTCGTTGTACAGCGGGAGATACTTCACCAGCAGCGGACGCGGTCCGACGAGACTCATTTCGCCGCGCAGGACATTCAACAGCTCCGGCAGCTCGTCCAGGGACGTCGCTCGAAGGAACCGTCCAAGCGGCGTGAGGCGCTCCTCGTCAGGGAGCAGGGCACCAGACGCGTCGCGTGCATTGGACATGGTGCGCAATTTGATCAAGCGAAACGCCGTGCCGTGGAGACCAGGGCGCTCCTGCACGAAGAACGCCGGTGCACCCAGCCGCACGCGCACGAGAAACGCGAGAATCGCGACGATCGGCATCCAGACCGGCGCGGTGAGAGCCGTCAGCGCGAGATCGATGGCACGTTTGCCCCGGTAGCTTGGCATGGGTCGAAAAGAGAACGTCTCGCGACACGTTCGCAAGCGGAGGATGAGCGGCCCTTTTGTGACGGCGCGATTCTCTGGCGGAGCCTGTCCGTGGCGCCAGTGTTTCTTTCGAGGTGTGAAGTGACTCTCGCTGGCACTCGATGATCCATCTTCTGCAATCGCTGGCGAACGGTTCCACTCAGCTCGTGGACGTTCCTGTCCCCGGCGCCACCGGTGTCGCGCTCGTCGTCGAATCGCGCGCCAGCGTCGTCTCCGCCGGCACCGAGCGCATGCTCGTCGATTTCGGACGGGCAGGGTGGGTGGAGAAGGCGCGCCAACAGCCGGAGAAAGTGCGCCAGGTCGTCGACAAGATGCGCACCGACGGCATCGGCCCAACGCTCGGGGCCGTGCGCGCGAAGCTCGAGGCTCCGATTCCCATCGGCTATTGCCAGGCGGGCGTGGTCGTCGAAACGGGGCCGCTGGTCGAGCGCTTTGCACCGGGCGATCGCGTCGTCACGAACGGGCCCCACGCAGAATACGTTCGCGTGGCACACACCCTCGCGGCGCACATCCCCGACGCCGTCAGCTTCGAGGCGGCTGCGTTCACCCCCCTCGCCGCCATCGGGCTCCAGGGCCTCCGCCTCGCCGCGCCCACGTTAGGCGAGACGATCGTGGTCTATGGTCTGGGACCGATCGGACTGCTGACCGTACAGCTCGCCCGCGCGAACGGGTGCGACGTCATTGGCATCGACCGCGACGCCGCGCGGCTCGCCCTGGCCGAGCGGTTTGGCGCCCGGACGGTTGCCGCCGCGGAGGGCGTCGACGTCGCACGTGCGGTGCTGGATCTCACGGCGGGTGCGGGCGCCGACGCCGTGTTGCTCACGCTGGCGACGGACGACGACGAGCCGGCGCACGCCGCGGCGGCCATGAGTCGCAAGCGTGGCCGTATCGTGCTTGTGGGGGTGGCGGGGTTGCACCTGCGTCGCGATGACTTCTTCAGAAAGGAGCTGTCGTTCCAGGTGTCGTGCAGCTACGGCCCCGGCCGATATGACGCGGTGCACGAGGAGCAGGGCGTCGATTATCCGCGAGGATTCGTGCGGTGGACGGAGGCGCGGAACTTCGAGGCGGTGCTCGCGCTGATGGCCGGCGGGCAGCTCGATCCAACTCCGCTCGTCACGCACCGCTTCGACATTCGCGAGGCACAGCGCGCGTACGACGTCGTGTCGGGGGCGGAGCCGAGCCTCGGGATCGTCCTTCGGTATCCTGAACGAACGGAGGGAAAGAGCGCCCCGCAGCGCTCAGTGATCCTGCGGGCGGATGAGCCCCCGCCAGGGCAGGCCATCGTCGGATGGATCGGATCCGGGAACTTCGCATCGCGGGTATTGATTCCGGCGTTCGCCAAGGCGGGTGCGACACTCCACACTCTTGCTTCGAGTGGAGGCGTGTCAGCCGCGGTGGTGGGGAAGCGCGAGGGGTTCCGCCGGGCGACGAGCGACCCCGACACCCTGCTGGGAAGCGAGCTGATCGACACGATCATCGTCACCACTCGACACGATACACACGCGTCGTGGGCGCGTCGGGCGCTCGAGGCGGGCAAACATGTCTTCGTCGAAAAGCCGCTGGCGCTCGACGCGGACGATATCGACCGGATCGCATTGGCGCTCGAGCGATCGGCGACCCTGCTCTGCGTCGGATTCAATCGTCGGTATGCGCCGATGGCGCTCCGGGCCCGTGACGCCTTCCGTGCGCGAACCAGTCCACTGGTAGTCGACATCCTCGTCAACGCGGGGGCGATGCCCCGCGATCATTGGACCCAGCGCCGAGAAGAAGGGGGCGGACGGATTGTGGGAGAGGCCGTGCACTTCATCGATCTTGCCCGGTTCTTCGTGGGTGCGCCGATCTCGGACCTGCAGGTGAAGACGGCTGGGGCGGACGACATCGCGTCGCTTCATCTTGGATTCAGCGACGGCTCGATGGCGTCGATACGCTACTTGAGCAACGGTCATCGGGCATTTCCGAAGGAACGTGTCGAGCTGTTCGGTGAGGGCGCGGTCGTGCGCATCGACAATTGGCGCACGATGCGGGACTGGGGAGTCGGCGGCCTCACCACACACCTTCCTCATGCGCAGGACAAGGGACACGCCGCCCTGGCCGCCGCGTTCATTCGGGCGATCCGGGAAGGAGGGCCGCCACCTGTAGCGCCTGACGAGTTGCTCGAAGTGAGCCGTTGGGCGATCCGCGCCGCCGAGCTCGCGGCACATGGTGGAGGCGTGGCATGAAGATCCTGCACGTCGTCGGTGCGCGCCCCAACTTCATGAAGCTCGCCCCCTGTCACCGGGCGCTCGTCGCCATCGGCGGCATGGAGCAGATCGTCGTGCATACGGGCCAGCACTACGACGACGCGATGTCCGATGCGTTCTTTCGTGATCTCGAGATTCCGCCGCCCGACATCAATCTCGAAGTCGGATCCGCGTCGCACGCCGTACAGACCGCCCGGATCATGGAGCGATTCGAGTCGGTCGTCCTCGAGCGCCGCCCCGGCTGGGTGCTGGCGTATGGCGACGTGAACTCGACGGTGGCAGCCGCGCTGGTGTGCTCGAAGCTCGGCGTTCGGCTGGCACACGTGGAGGCGGGACTGCGCAGCGGCGACCGATCCATGCCCGAGGAGATCAACCGCCTCGTCACCGACAGGCTGGCCGATCTTCTGTTGACCCCCTCGCGCGATGCGGATGAGAACCTCCGTCGTGAGGGGATCGAGGAGGACAAGATCGTGTTCGTCGGAAACGTGATGATCGACACGCTTCTGCACGGGCTGCCGCGAGCGCGCCAGGAGCTCATGCGGGAGCAGCTGGGAATCGCGGACCGAGGGTACGCCCTCGTCACGATTCATCGGCCGTCGAATGTCGACGCGTCCGAGCGCCTAACGTCGTTGATGACGGCCCTGGGACGGGTGGCGGAGGTGATGCCGGTGGTCTTTCCGATTCACCCACGCACGAGCGGTCGACTGACCGCGCGGGACCGGGACGTGCTCGGTGGCGTTCGGCTGCTCGAGCCGCTGCCGTACCATGCGATGCTCGATTTGATCGCCGGCGCACGCGTCGTGATCACCGACTCCGGTGGGCTCCAGGAAGAGACGACGGCACTCGGGATTCCCTGCCTGACGATCCGCAACAACACCGAGCGCCCCGTGACGGTCACGGAGGGTACCAATCGGCTTGCGCCCGACCCCGATGTCGTCGTCCGGCTGGCGCTCGAGGCGCGGCCTAACGGCAGCGCGCGCCGGCCCGAGGGGTGGGACGGCAAGGCGGCTGAACGAATCGCCCTCACGCTCGTGTCTCGAGCGTGAGGGCGATGGCACATGGTCGCGCAGGGACTCGAACCCCGGACCTCTGGTATGTGAGACCAGCGCTCTAACCAGCTGAGCT
>WUUC01108387.1_pt1 | contig 13663 bp, 7 predicted proteins | sample 6278441 | NCBI WGS metagenome assembly WUUC01 (sample SAMN13675441, study PRJNA597444) | soil metagenome | isolation source: soil | place: USA: Washington | collected 2017-10
TAAACGTTTTTGTCGTTGTATTAAATCGAAAAATATTTGCAACATTAGTTCCGAAAAGCTCGGCCCCGGGGAGTTCGATCAGGTCACCAAGGGAATTTGTTCCCTGTGCATTTTTGTAAGCGTTAAATTCAAGACCAATCGGATCCAATGAATAAACTGACTGGTTGAAAAAACCAGTGCCATATAACAATCCATTCGAAGCTTGTAAAGGAACATTTCTTGACGCAAAACTTAAATAGCTATAGTCCAGGTCAACAAGCTTCTGCAAATCCAACCCATCATTTTTAACTTTGAAAATTGTTCCGAAAGAATTTTGTCCCCCCTGAGAAGTTACACCATAGATGTAACCGTCAGACCCAAAACGGATCCCGACTGGTTGCGTTCCGGTAGTAGTCGCCACGTTGTTAAAATCAAGAATAACTGAAAAAGATGTACCGTTAGGAAGTATTTTATAAAGTGTACCAGGGCTGACATAATCTCTAAACGTTACTCCGTACAAGTACCCATCGGCACCGAAAACAATGTTGCCAAGTGGATTGCCCTCAGAAAACGTGAACGATTTTATAGTTGAAAAATCTGTGCCGTCTAACTTTATCTTATAAATATTTCCCGAGTATTGATCCCCACCTCTCTTCGTGATGCCGTATAGATAGCCATTGGGAAGTTGTATCAAGCCTCCTTTTGGTTCCATTCCTTTGACGTGGTCGAATTCGAATAGTTTAGTATAACCCGTTCCATCTTTCTTAATTTTGAAAATTACTCCCTGCCCATAGTCGCCGCCTCGTGTTGTCACTCCATAAAGATCTCCGTCCGAAGCCTGGATGAGGGGGCATTCTGGATCGGCTCCTTCCTGGTAAAAATCTTTGAGTTTGGTATAAGACCCTGCGGAGGTCACTTTGAAAATTGCTCCATTATTACTCGATGCACCTTTTGCCGCCACACCAATAAAGACATTCGAAGTGGTTTCAACTAGTGCCCTATAACCGACGCCGTTTTTAAAATCATCATTGGCGAAGACAATATTAAAATCTGAGCCATCTGTGGCAATAGAGTAAATAACGCCTTGATTAGACGCATCTGCAGTTCCATATAGGTTTCCATCTGATCCCTCGATAATACCTCCGGCTACCAAAGCTGTAAACTCATAAAGACGCACGTAATCTGTACCATCTGGCTTAATACGAAACAGGACTCCAGCATCATGAATGCCGCCGTAGCTAGCAACCCCAATTAAGTCGCCATTTTGAAGCTGAATCAGAGAGCCCTGAGGTTGTCTTCCATCATTCCCTTCACCGAACTGGTGAAGCTTTTGATAGTCACTGCCATCCTTTGCAATCTTGAAAATTCCACCAAAGCCTGCCGACCCCGTCATCCCATAAACGTATCCATCTTGTCCTTCGATCAGGTTACCCCATGGCACCTGGTCGGTTATTCCATCAAAACTATGCAGAAGTTCAAAGTTGGTTCCATCAAGGTCAAGCTTGAAGATTGTCCCACCTACCCTTACACCCTGCACACCACCTCCACCTGAAGTCATTCCATAAAGATCGCCATCCGAGGCTTGTAAGAGTCCGCCCCAGGGCCAGGCTCCGTCTGTGTAGCCAAATTTGTGCACTTGTTCGAAATCTGTTCCATCCGGAAGTACTCTGTATATGCCGCCGTAATCATTTTGGGGCTCGCTTGTCGTACCGTACAAATAACCGTTGGAGGCCTCGATAAGATTACCCTTTGGAGAGATTCCCATTTCTGCTCCAAAGTCGAGGATTTTGACATAACCGCTTCCATCCGGATTGGTTTTAAAAATTACCCCCGTGTCATTAGTTCCACCTTCTGATGTAACGCCGAAAATTTCGCCTGTTGATATCTTGGTAGGAGACCCGAAGGGAATGGATCCATCATTATTGTATTCAAATTTTTTAACAAACTGGAGATCAGAACCGTCCGTATTTACACTATAAATTGAACCATACCCAGGCAACTGGCCACTGGTTGAAGTCGTTCCCCACAATCTGAATTGTGATACCTGGCCATAGGAAAAATTAATAGATAGAAATACTATACAAATAATACTGGTTAGGGGTCGCATAAAGTTTGTCGATAGTAAATAATGGTTAACCTGCTCTCCCGTCAGTTCTCGCTTGAGCTATAATATATTACAAAGCAACGGAGCAAAGTAACCAAGAGCAAGTATGTGTTCAGTTCTAATATACAGCTTTTTAAATCCCTTTTTCTAATCAAAGAATTAAAAGAACTTCGGAATATCTGATAATCTGATCAACTGTCATCGATCTCCTTTGATTGCTCTTGCACTTGCCTCAAGTGGTCGTTAAATGAACTCAACTGTATCAACATGGGCAATGACGAACACATGTTGTGAACGTGGAGTACCATCGTAAAAATTGTATTTAATATCATCAATTATATAGAAGGCCCTCAAGGATTATATCAAGATACACTTCACCACTTTTTTAAAACCGATTCTTACGCGAATGAGTCTCAAATCGATGAAGAAAAACTATCGGAAAGAAATTTTGTGCGAACGCATAAATCTTTCAACGTAGCGGTCTCCAAACTTCAGCCAAACTAGATTTTGTCAACGAAAAGGAAATTCCGATCTGTGAATTATTCAAAGATAGCCTGAAAAAGAATTAACACGCAGAAGTAATGTAGCCACATCTCTCCGAGTTGTCGACAAAGCTTACCTACTGATATACTGTCACCAACGAGAGTCATTCGTATCCGTTTCTTTCGGAAACGGTCAAAGACTCCACGTATGACAAAAACAATATTTAACACAATATCATTTCTCCTCCTCCTATATCATTGCACCTTTGCCCAGATAACCATTAGTGGAATTGTAAAGGAGACAAATGGCAACGCGCTCGAATATGTAAACGTATTTCTGCAAGGCACTGCGGACGGCGGCACAACGGATGGCCTGGGCAGGTTTAGTTTTATCACGTCAGAGGCAGGCCAAACTACAATAGTCGCGTCATACATTGGTTACAAAACTTTTGAGGAGAGTGTAACCCTCGCTGGAGCCGACATAGTCATGAACATTTTTCTGACTCCAGACACGAAGCATTTGGGTGAGGTCGTCATTTCAGCCGGCACATTCGAAGCCAGCGACAAGTCACGTGGCGCATCGCTCACGCCTATTGATGCGGTAACGGTGGCAGGGACCGGTGCCGACCTTGCAAATGCCTTACGCGCTTTGCCGGGCACACAACAAATTGGAGAACAGGCAGGACTATTTGTGCGTGGCGGAACAAACGAAGAGGCCAAGCAATTTATTGATGGTCTGGTAATGAAGAATCCGAATTTCTCGAACGTGCCGGGAATCCTTCAGCCCGCGCGCATCAGCCCGTTTTTGTTTAAGGGGATTATCTTTAGTTCCGGAGGGTACTCCGCTCTATTTGGGCAAGCGATGAGCAGCGCACTGATATTGGAAAGTGTCGACTTTCCTGAAAAGTCATCGGCATCTTTTAGTGTCTTTCCTCCGCACCAGGGAGCCGGGTTTCAACAACTATCGGCGGACAAAAAAATTAGTTATGGGATCAACGCGGGGTACAGCAACTATGACCTTTTTTACAATGCCATCGTTCCTCAGAAACCGGACTACTTTCACGGTCCGGAGTACCTGAGTACTGATGCTAACTTCAGGATCAAAACTGGAAAAAGTGGAATATTAAAGTTCTATACAAACGCAGGCTACAACAATATCGGAATGCGTAATCCGGATATTGACAGTTTAGAACTGAAGTCGTCCTTTCAAAATACAGGAAAGTCTATCTATACGACCCTTAGTTACGCTGCTTTTTTAAATGACAACTGGCAAATGAACCTAGGTACTGCCTACAGTTACGATAACGTTGGCTTGAAATATCAGCTCCTCAATGCCGACAACGAACTGGTTGCAATAAATGAGCATCCTTTCATCGACGGGAAACATCGTTTTCGCAATCAGTCCGACTTCAGTCAGGGAAGGATTGTGCTGACCAGGTTTTTCCAAGACAATCATGTTTTACGTATTGGAGCAGAAAATTTTTTGGCGAGGGATCATTACTCGTCCAATGATACACTGCACACACTCGAAGATGACCTTGCCGCCGTCTTTGTTGAGGGAGATATTTACCTTACCGATAATTTTGCTGCGAAAATTGGAGCACGGTTTGAGCACTCGTCTTTTCTAAATAGCTCGTCGCTTGCACCCCGCCTCAGTGTCGCTTACCGTTTTAACAAAGGCGGACAGGTGAGCGTTGCCTACGGAGTCTTTTTTCAAAAGCCAGAGAACCAGTATTTGCTTCAAAGCAAAATGCTGCAGTTTACAAAGGCAACACATTACATTGTCAATTATCAGAAAAGCTCTGGTAACAGAATGTTTCGAGCCGAGGTATACTATAAGTTATATGATAAACTTATTAAGACTGTTCCCTCCATTGCAAATAGCGGCGATGGTTATGCCCGAGGAGTAGAATTGTTTTTCCGGGATAAAAAAACAATCAAAGACCTTGACTACTGGATATCCTATACCTATCTCGACACAAAGCGGGAGTTCCAGAATTATCCATCTTCTCTGTCACCGTCATTTGCGACGCCACATACATTTTCAATTGCAACCAAAAAGTTTTTCCCCAACCTTAATCTCAGTGTGAATGCCGCATACTTTTTCTCAACAGGCAGGCCTTACTATGATATCAGGTTCGACGATGCGGGCGAAACAAAAATCTTCGATAGTGGCAAAACCAAAAACTATAGCGCATTAAACCTGCATGTAGCTTATTTGCTTTCGTTTTTCAAAAAATGGAAACAGCCAGACTTTTCAGGCATCGCGTTAGGTGTTAATAACTTACTCGGTGCGCATCAGGTATTTGGGTACAACTACTCTCAAGACGGTACTAACAAAGTGCCCGTCACCCTGCCTGCCACACGAACTTACTACATAGGCGTCTTTTTCAATTTCGGAATCGATCGAAGAGACGAAATGATGGATCAAAATCTTTAACAACCCAAACATTAAGAATATGAAAAAAATGATCGTATTAATTTTTGCAATTTTTGCCGTACATTCTATCAGTTGTGCGCAAAGTCAGACATTCAATTCACAAATGCAATCCGCAGTTTCACGGCTGGAAAATGCAAGGTCAATTGGCGAATACCAAAAGCTCGCCAATGATTTTACGCGCATTGCAACTGGAAACCAAACACAATGGTTACCACATTACTATTCGGCTTACTGCAATACTCGCATCGGGTGGATGTATGAAAAATCAGATCCAGAAAAAATTGAACCCTTTGTGACTGTGGCTGCTCAACAAATCGCCAAAGCTAAATCACTTTTAGATAGTACAACGCAGAAAAATGAAATGGCTGAAATTTATTGTGTTATGAGTATGATAAAACGCGCATGGGTTTTTATTAACCCGATGGCCTATGGCCGAGAATATGGCATAGCGTCAAAAATGTTTTTTGAAAAGGGTAAAGCCATCGCTCCCGAAAATCCAAGAATACTTTACCTGGAAGCGTGGGAGAAATATAACGCCCCAAAAATGTGGGGAGGCGATAAGGAGAAAGCCAAAGAGTTATTAACATTAGCAATCCAGAAACTGGAAAACAATCCGTCCACTAGTATCTATCCACGCTGGGGCAAGTCAGTTTGTGAAGAAATTCTGAAGTTATATTAAGCCTCTTAGATCCTGCGATACTCTATTAAAATTATGCTACAACTGTCGCTATGGTTAACATTTCCACGACCGTAGGTAATAAAACGATAGGCTTCAATAAATTCTAACAAATTAAATTCGAATGAAAGCATCAGTTGAAAGAAAAGTTATCAGATGGTTGCATATTCTAATTAGCATTCCGATTGTTGGTTATGTGTACGGGCCGGTAGCGAGTATTCCGGAAGCAGTAGTTACGATCCGATGGGTATTATTTCCAATAGTGATACTATCCGGGTTTTGGATGTGGATAGGTCACAAGGTGAAAAAATGGTTCTAACTACTTATATATCCATGGGTTCAAGGTGTTGGTTGAAACGCTTGTCAAATTTTACTTTGATCTCTCGTAGTGAAGCCTTATTCAATACGCCTGACTGTTATATCATATGGCGCATTGATAACTTCGTCAGCACCGGAGTTCGGCCGCCACCCTCCCGAAAAACTGTTGCCGTCTGCCGAAAACTTACCGCGGAAGGTGGCGTTCATTGCGCCGGATTTAATTGATATCGTTAAGCTGTCACCCTGGACATCCCACTCATAAGGCCATGGATCAGCCGCCCTATTTGAATATACGTATGAGGAGAACGCCTTGCTCTTCGGATTATAGCCGATTTTTACAGCAAGACATGGACATGGATTATGCCGGAACGCAGATAAAAAGCCGTGAGATTATAAAAGCTTGTGCCCTTATTGCCATGCAGCCACGTAAACGAGGTGGTTCCGGCGATGTTGTCGTCTCCGAGCCAAGCGAGCGGCCCCGCATGCTCCACCTGCCGACTAAACGGTCCAAGCGCCCAAGTGCTGAGTCGGGTTTGACAGTATTTTCATCTTGTGGTTGGTTGCTATCTTTCATATCAATCAAATTGACAAGTAATTCTTTATAGTGCCGACTGTTATTGTTAAGTCGAAGTTAAGTAATAGGCTGATCCAGGTAAAGCCGTTGGTCTACACAATTTACTTGCTTGTATCCACTCTGTTTTGGGGTGCAAACCTTACCGTTTAGCAGGAAGTAATTTTCATAAAATAGGAAACGGGTAAACGCCTTCCCCTTAGACTGCCTTATTGCGGATGCATTGTCCATAACTGCCCCAACCGTTGTTTAGTTGCTATGTGCCCAGCGTTAATGGGAAAACGTAAACAACTTACTCATTGAATGAATCGCTCGGTGTTAGTTTGCTTTCCTGACATAAGACGAGAGAAACGGTCGTATGACTTTCCTTATATATTGACTAAATTGATAGTCTTCACAAAAGATCTACCAACATGAAGAAAGCCCTGGTGTTAATTCTGGCGTTGGTAACATCGGCAGCTGCAAATGCGCAGGGAGATCGTATTGCGAAGTTGTTACGAGAGTTAAAAAACAACACGCGCCACGATACCATCAAAGTAAACTTATACTACTCAGTTTCGAGACAATACTGGGGTAGAAACATTGACAGCGTGATGTTGATGGCTGCAAAAGGGATTGAACTCGCAGATTCCATTGGGTTTAAGAAGGGCAAAGCGCTCAATTGCCTTTCGATGGGCGTTGGTCTGTCAAGTAAGGGGAACTATCCGGAAGCTATTAAATACTACCTGGAATCACTTAAACTAAGTGAAGAATTGAATCTTGAGGGCCTTTCCGGAAATGTATTCACGAACATGGCGATTGCATATTCAGAGCACGGCAACCTCATTAGAGCCATCGAATATTTTAATAGGGCGTTGCACATTGCTGAAAAATACGGAGAAGCAGCAACCGGTCCACCATTAATCAATTTATCTGACCTTTATACCCAAACCGGAGAATATGCACTGGCTAAGAAGTATGCTACCAGGGCCCTGGAGATAAGCCGCGATCAAGCCGATTCTTCGAATCTAGCCATTTCACTTTTTAATATGAGTGAGATTTATCGGAAAACAAACCACCATGATAGCGCCCGTTGGTACTTAAGAGAATCAACCTTGATTTCGACACGGATCAAGGATTATCATGGCGTCTCCTACGGTTTGAATTCTTTGGCTGAGATTATGGTCAGTGAACGTAAGTTCCGCGAAGCTATAATCCTTGCAAACCAAAGTTTGGTCAACCTTGAACGAATAGAGAATCAAGAGCTTCTAATGAGGACATACCACATATTATATCAATGTCATTCCCGTCTTGGAGATTTTGAAAAAGCACTGCACTATAGGGATCAAGAGATTTCATTACGCGATAACATTTTTAACATAGAAAAAGAACAGGAAGTTAACAATCTCGTAAATCAATATAATCTTGAGCGTAAAGAGCTTCGAATACAATTATTGGAAAAGGATAATAACCTACAACAACAGAAAATTGCTCGTGAGTCACTTGGCAAAACTATTTTCGGTGTTGGAGCAATTGTATTAGCGCTGCTCGCAGGATATTTAATTTTCACCAACATTCGCTGGAGAAATTATAACCGTATTATCAAAGAGAGAAACGCGTTGATACAGGAACAGAAGAAAACGATTATTCAACAGAAAATACACCTCGAGCGATTGAACTCAGTAAAGGACAAAATCATCTCTACTATCAGTCATGATTTCAAAAGCCCGCTGAACACACTACGTGGTTTTTTGCAGCTTCTCAAATATGATGCTCTTAGCCAGGAAGAGAAGGCACAAACAACCGAACGAATTGAACGGAGCCTTACGGTGACACTGGAGTTGATTAACAATCTGCTCGCTTGGGGAACCAGTCAGATGGAAGGATTAGTAGTAAACCAGGTAACCTTTGACTTGGGGAAACTGGTCGAAGAGAATATACATCTGATTCACCTTCACGCTGAAACTAAAAAAATCGCTGTTGTCAATAACATTCCGACTTCAACATTTCTGTTTGGCGACCGAGAAACGACCAACATTGTGCTGAGAAACCTCATTTCGAATGCCATTAAATTCTCAAGGCCAAATGATTCAATTTTCATCGGTGCTCAGGAAGAATCTCATCGGGTAGTTATTTCCGTTAAGGACACAGGAGTTGGAATGTCACGCGACCAACAGAAATCCTTATTTGACGGTTCGTTAAACGTCACCACGGCCGGTACCGAAAACGAAAAAGGAACTGGACTTGGATTGGTCTTGTGCCAGGAGTTGGTTCAACAACAGGGTGGCGAAATATGGGTTGAAAGCACGGTGGGTGCCGGAAGCATTTTTTTCTTTAGTATACCGCGTCCCGCGGATTTCAGTTGAAAATATTTTTGTGGGAAAGCTTAAAGCAGAAAGCTTAAAGTAGAAAGCTTAAAGCAGAAAGCTTAAAGCAGAAGGCTTAAAGCAGAAGGTTTAAAGTAGAAGGTTTAAAGTAGTAGAAAGCTTGAAGTTCTTAAAAAGTCGAAACCTGATTATAATTAGGCTATTTGAAAAGGCCCTCCTCGTTGGCTCGCAATCGTTTATGTAATTTGATATATTTGCAAACGAGGCTTGCAAAAGATATGGTGCTGCGCAGATTCCTTTGTATTCTATTTCTTCTATTGGCATGCTCATCTAGTTATGGACAACCTGCGGATTTAACCTCCAAGCGAATTCGGTTCGAGCAATTTCCAAATGATCTTAATTTGTCGCAAAACTCAATTAATTGCATTCTTCAGGATCACAATGGTTTTTTATGGATCGGGACATGGTCTGGACTGATCCGATACAACGGATACGCTACAACGATTTTTCATGCTGGGAGTCAATCTGGAAATTTGAAAAGCAATCAAATATCAGCACTGTATGAAGATAGCAATAAAAATCTTTGGGTTGGCACCATAAGAGGTGGGCTTTATCTATACGAGCAGAACCAAAAGAAATTTATTCAGTTTGCCTCGGCTGACAAGCCAAATTCATTGATTAATAACAGCGTACGGTCTATACAAGAGGACCTGGAGGGTAACCTCTGGGTCGGTACAGAAGGTGGCTTAAGCGTACTAGCAAAAGGAGATAGCAGTTTTCACAGCTTTGAATTTGCACAAGGATCCGCCGAGGGCTTACCCAACAACTTTATATTAGATCTTTTCCTTTCTTCTTCAGGGAAACTATGGATAGGTACCGGGAAAGGATTGTGTGAGCTTTTACCTGGAAGCACAGTTGCAAAGAGTACGTTTAAGACATATACATACGTCGATGACCGCCTAAACTCCGACGATCAAAACTGGGTGATACAAATCAGTGAATTCCGGCACCAGGGCACATCGACGATCTGGTTTGCTACCAGCACGGGATTGAAAGGACTGATGAACGGAAAGGTTGAGAATTTCCTACCGAACCCTGGCCTACCAGGCAAAAGTGTTATGTTGTCAATATTACCTGGTGAGTACGACACCCCCTATCTTCTAGTCGGATCCGATAATGGACTTTTATTTTTTGATCCAATCAACCGTACGTTCAAAGATTATTTAAGCAACGAAAATGCAGAACTCAACTTGAGCAACAATAGCATAACGGCTCTACACCTGGATCAGGGCGGCGTGCTTTGGGTTGGGACAAAAAAAGGGTTGAATAAATTTAACACCTATATGAATGAATTCAACGGTGTGTCTACTGTCAAATTCGATCCTTCCCGAAGCATCATCACCGGTATTCAGGCTTGCACCCGTGGCGGATATTGGATATCAACATTAGGTGGAGCTTTATTTCAATATCGAAATGGAAAATTCGAACGCTTTAAATTTGCCAAATCCCCGGCTGATAAATATAGCGCCGGTATTCAGACGATGTTTCGGGATTCACGCGGGCGAATCTGGATCGGCACAGCAGGATCGGGTGTTTTTTGTTTTAAGGACGATGCTGTTCCGGAGAACGGGGTAATACGTGACTTTCTCCATTTTGATGAAAAAACGCGACAGAAAATATCAGACAATTACGTAATGTCATTTACGGAAGACAAAAGTGGGAATATATGGATTGGCACCTGGGGAAATGGACTCAACAAAATTTCTGCTCAAAATGAATCAGAATGGATTGATGTTGATCTTACGGGAAAACCAATTGTAGCTATGCTCGTTGACCGCATGGGTATATTATGGATCGGCACGAGAGGGAACGGACTATTCAGTTTTAATCCCGTTAACAAATCCAAAAACTCGTTAACGCATTTTCAAAATGGAAGCGACGAGGAGACGTTCACAGATAATTTTATCAGTTGCCTATATGAGGATGAAAAGGGAAAGTTGTGGATCGGAACTGAGAACGGTCTGCGGGTTCTCGAAAGACATTTCGGCTCATTCCGCAACGTGCCTGTTGCAGGAATTGAAAACGACGTCGTGGTTAGTTTTTTGCAGGATGGGCAGGGGCGCTTCTGGATTGCCAACTGGGATGGACTGCACGTTGTAGATCCAGCAATGCCCGATGAAGTGAAACACTTTGATCGTCACGACGAAATAAAGGGAGGATTTTTCTATAATAATGTTTGTTTAAAAGATCCTTCTGGCAATCTGCTCTTTGGTGGAAGTGAAGGTTTTAATGTTATCAATCCATCAAAACTTATTCAAAGTCCGACAGCACCGACCGTATATATCGAAAAGTTCTCGATTGCCCATCAGGAAATAGAACCGGGACGTGAATACAATGACCGGTTGATAATGACCAAGCCGATAAACGAGGCCGGCAAAGTTGTGCTTGACCATTCACAAAACTCCTTTTCCTTTGAATTTGCCACCCTTGATTTTGCAGCACCGGACAAAATCCGTTATGCATACATACTTGAAGGATTTGATAAAGAATGGAACGTTACAACGTCGAGCCGCAGGTTTGCAAACTACGCTAACCTCAATCCTGGCTTTTATACTTTTAAAGTCAAGTCGTCTAATCTTGATGGTCGGTGGAACGAAACCAGCACTTCGGTGGACATAGAAATATCAAACCCATGGTGGAAAACTGTTTGGGCAAACATTTTTTACGTTTGCATGATCTTGGCAATTCTGTACCTGCTACGGAATTTCGTACTTTTTCGTGCGAATGTATTGCACAACCTGAAGCTGGAGCGAGTTCAACGGGAGAACATGGAAAAGCTCAACCGCGCAAAGCTTCAATTTTTTACTAACATATCTCACGAATTCCGAACGCCGTTGACTTTGATCATCGGACCTTTACAGACAATGTTGTCAGAACTGTCTGTCGGCTCGAAGTTATATCATCAAGCCCATCTGGCTAACGAAAATTCGCAGCGCCTTCTGCGGCTTATCAATCAACTGCTCGACTTCCGAAAGGTTGAAACGGAGAATATGAAACTCTCTGTCTCCGAGGGGAACATTGTGCAGTTGCTTCAGGGGATTGTAGAGTCATTTGAACCAATGGTTGAGGATTGCCAGATTTCCCTTTCACTAAATGCTCGGCATAATATATCCTTGTGGTTCGATCGAGATAAGTGTGAAAAGATTTTCTTTAATCTAATTTCTAATGCATTTAAGCATACGGATAAAGGAGGAAAAATCGTTGTCTCAATTGATGAACTTGAGCACGACGTTACTATTTCAGTTTGGGACAACGGACATGGCATCAAAAAGGCCCACTTGGAAAACATCTTCCAGTCATTTTTTTCATTCGACGAAGACAGAAGTCACCCGAGTACAGGAATTGGTCTTGCCTTGGTGAAAGGACTGGTTGAGCTGCACCGTGGATCAATTCATGTTGAGAGTGAAGAAAATCTGTTTAGCAGGTTTTCGGTGACATTCCAAAAAGGCAAGGCACACGTTCGTGATAATGAGTTTGCAGAGGTCTCGAAGTTGTCACCTGCTGGATACGAAGAGCCTACCGTTGTCCAACGAAATTTTGAACATACAGAGAATAGCCAGGGGACTAAACAGACGAAACTGCTTGTTGTTGACGACAACGATGAGATGCGTGCTTATATCCGTTCAGGATTCGATTCGACGTTTCAGATCATTGAAGCAGCCGACGGGAACGAAGGTCTTGATATCGCTAAAGATCTAATCCCTGATATTATTATTTCAGATATCATGATGCCAAAGCTAAACGGTATTGAAATGTGCAAGGATCTGAAACGTGATTTAAAGACCAGCCATATTCCGGTCATCTTACTCACGGCGCGCGGCTCCCTTGAGTTCAAACTTGAAGGCCTCGAAGGTGGTGCCGACGAATATGTTACTAAACCATTTAATCCAACGGTACTGCACCTTATTGTAAAGAACTTGATAAACCGTAGAAACGCGCTTCATACATATTTCAAGGGACAAGGAATTCTTAACCTTGAGCCAAAACGCGTTACGCTTTCGTCCATTGAGGACCGGTTCATAAAAACTGCTCTGGAACTTGTCGAGTTAAACATAAGCAACGCATCGTATACTGTCGAAGATATGAGCCGTGATATTGGTATGAGCCACACCCAGCTTTATCGCAAGATCAAGGCACTTACGGGACAAACGATAAATGATTTTATTCGTGCCATCCGATTGAAAAGAGCTGCGCAGTTGCTTGAGCAACATCAACTCACTGTGTCTGAAATTACATACAAAGTAGGTTTCACTGATTTGCAGCACTTCAGGGAGTGTTTCAAAAAGATGTACGGGCATACGCCTTCTCAGCACGCGCAAAGGTCAGCTATAGACCAATAGCATGTTATCTATATTCTGGTATCTAGTAATTGCTTCCTTTTCTCCAGGTTGCAAACCAGCAACACCGGTCTCGCTTTATGGTCCTAATTTTCTCAGGCAGCATGTCGACTAACGAAAAATCAAATGTTTCCGAGCTGCGGGATCGTCAAAAGACATCTTTCTTGTCTTTCCTGCGTGATCGGTTATGTCGATAAAAGAAACGTTTCCATTAACGGAAATAAATCGGCCTGACTGCGATAAGAAAGAAGACCCATTGTAAATTTCTTCTTTCTGAATTTTACCGTTTTTAAAATGAACGACTGCCACGCGGTCATCCTGGTTGATTTTAATGAGCTGCATCTTCGTGTTTAGCTCAAACAACTTGACATTATCCCGGTTCTGGCTTGC
>WUUC01167886.1_pt1 | contig 13662 bp, 8 predicted proteins | sample 6278441 | NCBI WGS metagenome assembly WUUC01 (sample SAMN13675441, study PRJNA597444) | soil metagenome | isolation source: soil | place: USA: Washington | collected 2017-10
CACCTCCATCCCCGTGACCACGCCCAGGCTCCCGGCGCCGGCTCCCCGCAGTCCCCAGAACAGCTCCGGCTCCTCGGTGGGCGAGGCGTACACGACCCCGCCGTCGGCCGTGACGACCTCGAAGCGGCGGACGCTGTCGGACGACAGCCCGTACTTGCGTGCCAACCACCCCATGCCGCCGCCCAGGGTGTAGCCGACAGCGCCGACGTGCGGCGTGGACCCGAGCAGTGGGGCGAGCCCGTGAGCCTGGGCCAGCGCGAGCACCGGGGCCCACGTGCTGCCGCCCCCGACCCACGCCCGGCGGGCCACCGGGTCGACGCGGACGTCATCTAGCCCCGACATCACCAGCAGCAAGGCGCCCGCCGCCGCCGGTCGTGCCACGCCGTGGCCGGTCGCGTGGACGACCACGTGCAAGCCCTGGGATCGGGCGAAGAGCACGGCTTGAACCACGTCGGAGACAGAGACCGGGATGGCGACGACCGCGGGACGGTGCTCGAAGCTGAGGTTCCACGACTGGCGAGCCGAGTCGTACGGCTCGTCCCCGGGCAGCAGGATGTCCCCGTCGAAGCGACGATGCAGGTCGGCGACGGCAGGGGCGCGCGCGTGCGTCGAGGTGATGGTCATGGTCGGCTCCTCAGCAGGTCGGTCGAAAAGACGGGGGGCTTGCCCGAGTAGGCTGCGCCGACGGCCTTGGGAGTACTTTGGATTCGCCTAGGAAGTCCCCAGGAGGCATCCCGATGGGTGCCGAGAGCCGAGCTGCCCCGGACCTGCGCTACCACTTGCTCGGGCCGCTCACGGTGACGGCCGGGAGCGGAGCCGCTCGCGACCTCGGCGGACACCGGCAGGCAGCGGTCCTGGCGGCGCTGCTGGTGCAGGCCAACCACGTCGTCTCCCGCGATCGGCTCGTCGATGACGTGTGGGGCCAGCACGCACCACCGACCGCAGCGGCCACACTCCAGGCGTACCTATCCAACCTCCGTCGGCAGCTCGAGCCCGACCGTGCCCGTGGGGATCCCGCGCGCGTGATCGTCCGTCGTGCCCCGGGCTACGTGGTGCTCGTCGAACCGGAACAGCTCGACGTGCTCCGCTTCGAGCAATTGGTGGCCCGGGCCGGCACGCGGACCCCGGCGGTGCCCGACGAGGCGCGAGCGGACCTCACCGAGGCCCTGCGGCTGTGGCGGGGGCCAGCGCTCGTCGACTTTCCCGACGAGCCGTTCGCGCAGGCCGCGACGGCTCGCTGGGAGTCCCAACGGATCTCGGCGGAAGAGGACATGATCGACCTCCGGCTGGCCACCGGGGAGCACGCGCACGTCGTGCCGGTGGTCGAGGCGCTGCTCCGGCAGCACCGGCTGCGAGAGCGCCTGTGGGGCCAGCTGATGCTCGCCCAGTACCGGTCCGGCCTGCAGACCGAGGCGTTGGAGACGTATCGCGGCCTGCACCGCCTGCTCGCCGAAGAACTGGGGCTCGAACCGGGTCCCGCGCTGAGGCGGCTGGAGCAAGCGATCCTCACGCACGCCCCGGAGCTGTCCCCGCGTGCTGAGATGACAGTGCTCGGGCAGGTGCCCCTGCCTGCCGTACGCGGCTCGCTCGTGGGTCGGCGCGCGGAGCTCGCGCGCTTCGCCACCGCCATGGACCGCGCCCGGGCCGGCCGGGGCAGCCTGCTCCTGGTCGAGGGGGAGCCGGGGATCGGCAAGACGCGTCTGCTCGAGGCGATGCTCGACGCTGCGCGGCGTGACGGCTCCTTCGTCGCCCTCGGCCGGTGCTTCGAAGGCGGCGGCGCGCCGCCGTACTGGCCGTGGGTCCGTGTCGTGCGCGAGCTCGCCGGCACCGCAGCGGGCACGGCCCTGCTCGACGACCCCGCCCCCCGGGACCGGCGGTTGCGATCCTGGCTTCCCGGGCTGGGCGACGACGCGGGGCGGGAGGGCGCGAACCCGCACCGGGTGGCCGAGGCTGTCGTGTCGTTGTGCCGCGGGTTGAGTCGGGCGCAGCCCCTGGTTATCGCGCTCGACGATCTGCACGGCGCTGACCCCGACTCCCTTACCGTCCTCTCGCTGCTCGCAGCCGAGACCAACCTGGCGGGCACCGTCGTCGTCGGTTCCTACCGGACCGCCGACGTCCCTGCCGACCACGCGCTTGTTGAGCTGCTCGCCACGGTCAGCCGCCAGGAGGCGGTCGAGCGGATGCCCCTCCGCAGGCTCGGCCCCGCAGCCGTGGCCGAGCTCGTCGAGGAGGTCACCGGAGAGCCCGCCGCACCCGGTGTCGCATCCGAGATCCACCGGCGTACCAGCGGCAATGCGCTCTTCGCCATCGAGCTCGTCCGGCTGCTGCGGTCCGAGACCAGTGCTGCTGGCCCGGGCACGATCCCGCCGGGCGTCCGCGACGTCATTCGTCGCCGTGTCTCCCGTCTGCCCGATCAGACTCGCTCGATGCTCGCCGTGGCCGCCGTCCTCGGCCGCGACTTCGACCTGGACGTTGTCATCGAGGTCGTCGGGGTGGGCGGCGGGACGGCCACGGAGCCGGTGGATGCCGTCGAGGTGGCCCTGCGCGCCCAACTGGTCGAGCAGGGTGAGCACCCGGGTCGTTTCCGATTCTCCCACGCCCTGGTCCAGGAGGCGCTGCGCGAGGACCAGACGGCGCTGCGCCGAGCGCACCTGCACCGCGCTCTCACCGAAGCGCTGGAGGCGCGGCACGGTGACGACCCGACCTGGTGGTCCGTCATCGCCCACCACGCCGTGGAGGCGGTGCCGGTCACCGGCCCGGCGGCCGCGCTGGCCCCCGTCGGGCGTGCCGCCGAATACGCGGCGACGGCAGCCGCTGCCCAGCTCGCGCTGCAGCTGCGCGAGCGCTTCCTCGCCCTCATCCTGACCATGCCGGCCGGGGCTGACCGCGATTTGCTCGAGCTGGACGCCCAGAGGTCACTGAGCCGGGCGGTCGCGGCCGCCCGGGGCTGGGTCAGCGAGCGCCTCGAGGTCACGGCGACCCGCGTCGTGGAACTGGCGCTGGCGACCGGACAGCGGTCGGCCACCCTCGCGGGGCTGATGACCCGGGCCACCAGCCGCCTGGCAGCCGGACGCTTCCACGAGGCGGCGGCGGTCGTCGAGGAGATCGACGCCTTCGCTGCCGCTACCGGCCTGCCCCTGGCAGCACTGTGCGGGCACCTCAACGGTGGGATCACCGCCTACTACCTGGGGCGGACCCGACAGGCCCAGCGGCGCTTCCTGGCCGGGGAGGAGCTGCTCGGAGTCGTCGATGAGGGAGCCACCGGCACCGTTCTCGAGCCCCCGGGGCAGCAGAGCCTGCTGGCGTCCTACTGGGCGCACCGCGCGGCGTTGACCTGCTTGCTCGGAGACGAGGGGCGAGCACGCGAGCAGGCCCGATTGGCTCTCGCGTATGGAGCCCGGGGCCAGACTGCGGCGTTCGGCGTCTCGGTGGCGCTCGTGCTGGAGGCAACGCTGCACTACCTGCGCGGCGATCCGCGGGCGGCCCTGCAATCGGGACGCCGCGCCGTGGCGGACGCCCGGGCCGCGGGTTATGCGGAGCTCGAGGCCCTGGGGGCGGTCACCGTGGCGTGGGGTGAGGCCCGCATCGCACTGGCGCCCGTGGAGGCGGTCCGCACCGCCGTGCTCGCGGTCCCGGCGACGGTCCAGGTGGAGGCGCTCCACCAGTGGGGCATGGTGGCGGATGCAAACCTGCGTGCCGGCCTTTTCGTCAATGCCCTTGATGCCGTCGACCGTGGACTCGCCGCCTCTGCGGCGACCGGCGCACGGATGTGGCTGCCCGAGCTGTACCGGTTGCGCGCCGAGGCGCTGCGATCGCTCGGGCGCCGGGACGAAGCCGCGGAGTGCCTGGACCGGGCGGCCGACCTCGCCCGCGACATGGGCGCGCTCTTGCTCCTTCGCCGGATCGAGCGAGGCGTGCACCTGCCCCGCGCCCACGACGATCCAGCAACAGTTGCCGATGTGACGAACGGGGAGCCGGCTGCTGGAAGCGTCACTGCGCTTGGGTGACGACGTATCCGAGCAGATCAACTTTGCGGTCAATTGGTTCCGAGCCAGGCCATCGGCTTGGCGTAGATCACCATGCAGTCGAGGATCACAGCTGGCTCCCCGTGTAACAGGCGCTATCAGTCGACCGACTCGAAGATGGCGGCGATGCCCTGCCCGCCGCCGATGCACATCGAGACCAGGCCGAAGCGGCCCCCCGTACGCCGCAGCTCGTGCAGCACCTTGACGGTCAGGATGCAGCCGGTCGCGCCGATCGGGTGACCCAGGGCGATGCCGCTGCCGAGGGGATTGGTCTTGTCCGCCGGCAGGTCGAGGTCGCGCATGACCGCCAGGGCCTGCGCAGCGAAGGCCTCGTTGAGCTCGATGATGTCGATGTCCTCGATCTTCATGTCGGCCTTCTCCAGCACCCGTCGGATGGCCGGCACGGGCCCGATGCCCATGTAGCGGGGCTCGACGCCGGCGTGGCTGTAGGCCACCAACCGTCCCAGTGGCCGGAGCCCCCGCGCCTGCATGGCACCGCGTTCCATGAGCACGACGGCGGCAGCGGCGTCGTTGACCCCGGAGGAGTTGCCCGCCGTGACGCTGCCGCTGCCGGCGAACGCCGGCTTGAGTTTGGCCATGGCCTCCAGGTCGACGCCGACCCGGATGTGCTCGTCAGTTGAGAACTCCACGGTGCCCTTGCGGGTCTTGATCTCCACCGGGACGATCTGGGTCTTGAAATGGCCCGCCTCGGTGGCTTCGGCCGCCCGCCGGTGGCTCTCGACGGCGAGCGCGTCCTGGTCCTCGCGCGAGATGCCCCACGTCTCGGCGACGTTCTCCGCGGTGATGCCCATGTGGCAGTCGTCGAACGGGTCGGTGAGGGCAGCCACGGTGGCATCGATCGTCTTGGCGTCGCCCATCCTCGCGCCCCAGCGCATGCCGGGCAGCCAGTACTGCCCGCGGCTCATCGACTCCGACCCGCCGGCGACCGCCGCGTCCGCATCGCCGAGCAGCACCGCCTGCGACGCGGAGATGATGGCCTGCAGTCCGCTGCCGCAGAGCCGGTTGAGCGTGAACGCGGGCGTCTCCACCGGCAGCCCGCCGTTGACGGCGGCCACCCGCGAGAGGTACATGTCCCGCGGCTCGGTGTGGATCACGTTGCCGAACACGACGTGGCCCACGTCCGCCGGCTCCACACCGGCGCGGGCGACGGCCTCGCGCGTGACCAAGGCCGCGAGATCACCGGGCGGCACATCCTTGAGACCGCCGCCGTACCTGCCGATCGCGGTGCGCACTCCGCTGAGGACCATGACGTCCCGGTCGGTTGCCATTCTGTGCTCCTTCCGTACGTGGTCGCGTCCCTGCCAGATGATCTTACTCGGGACCATGTTGAGGCGGGCGTGCCCATCCGGGCAGAGGCGAAAGACTCTGGGACGATCGGGACCCGATGGTCAAGGGCATGATTTCTGCCACGTTTCTTCCAGGTCGGGCCTTTCGACCCTGTTCGCTGGGACTTACAGCGGCGAGTCTGCTCCCATGACCTCAATGAAAGCCGCCAGGCTCATCAGTGGGGTGCCGGGCATCTACAGCGAGTCGTCGCCGCGGGTTTGGCGCCGAGCGCGACAAAGAGCCGGCGTGAGCTCTCCGCGCGCTAGTGCCTGAGCTGGACCTCGGCACATCCCATGCCGGTCGCGTGGCGACCGCGGACGGGAGAGCACCGGCCATGATGTCGGGTCCTGACGCTCAAACAGCCCCACAGATTCGGCTCGCGGCGGCGCTCGCGCGTCTCGCTTATCCCATGCCGATGGCGACAACAACGGATCGGGGGATGGGCCTGTCGACCCCATCCTCGCTCCGAGTGTCCTTCCCGGGCGTTTGTGCCCAAGGAATTCTGCGTCATAAGCAATGAAGGAACGTGACTGTGATGGCTGCAACCACCAAGGCGCCGGCGAACGGTCTGTCCGGTGCGCTCGGATCGAACGAGGCACCGCACCGCCGGGCCAATAACGACATGGACGACCGACGCATGACTGCCGGCTCGTTCAGTTCGCTGACCCCGCTGGCGTTTCTCGAGCGCGCGGCCGATGTGTTCGCCGACAAGACCGCGATCGCCTACGGTGACCGCCGGGTGAGTTACAGCGAGTTCGGCGCGGAGGCGACCCGGCTGGCACACGCGTTGCGCGCATCCGGCATCCAGCCCGGCGATCGGGTGGCGTACATGTGCCCGAACATCCCCGAGATGCTGGTGGCCCACTTCGGCGTGCCGCTGGCCGGCGCGGTCCTGGTGCCCGTCAACACCAGACTGTCCGCCGAAGAGGTCAGGTACATCTGTGATCACTCCGGGGCCAGAATGTTGGTGGCCGATACGGAGTACCTGCCGGCGCTTGCCCCCGTGCTGGCCGGTCTGCGCACCGTCGAGGAGGTCGTGGCGGTCAGCGATCCGCTCGGGCCGGCCGCCCCTGAGCACGCGCACCTGTCCTATGACGACCTGATGAAGCGTGGCTCGGGGGAGCCGCTGTCCTGGTCGGTGGCCGATGAGCAGAGCATGATTTCCATCAACTACACCTCGGGGACGACCGGCCAACCCAAGGGCGCGATGTACTCCCATCGCGGTGCGTACCTGAATGCCATGGGGGAGATCATCCACCAGCGGTTCGACCCGGAGAGCGTCTATCTGTGGACCTTGCCGATGTTCCACTGCAACGGCTGGTGCAGCCCGTGGGCGGTCACCGCGATCGGCGCGACGCATGTGTGCCTGCGGGCGGTGCGCGCGGACGCCATCTGGCGGCTGCTCGATGAGGAGCAAGTGACCCATCTCGCCGGCGCGCCCACCGTGTTGGTGACAATCGCCACTGCTCCTGAGGCGCACCAGCTCGAGCGAGAGCTGGTGGCGACCGTCGCGGGCGCCCCGCCCGGTCCGACGGTGATCGCCCGGATGCGCGAGCTGGGCGCGCGAATCGTGCACGTCTACGGGATGACCGAGGTCTACGGGCCCTACACGCTCAACGAGTGGCAGGCCGGCTGGTCCGCCCTGCCGCCCGGTGATCAGGCCCGCCGGCAGGCGCGCCAGGGCGTCGCGATGATCCAGGCTGATCCGGTGCGGGTGGTTGACGAGGCGATGAACGATGTCCCGCGGGACGGTCGCACGATGGGTGAGATCGTGATGCGCGGAAACAACGTGATGGTGGGGTATTTCGACGACGAGGAGGGCACAGCGAAGGCCTTTCTTGGGGGGTGGCTGCATTCCGGGGATCTGGGCGTGCAGCATTCCGATGGTTATATCGAGCTCCGCGACCGGGCCAAGGACATCATTATCTCCGGCGGGGAGAACATCTCCACGGTGGAGATCGAGCACGAGATCGAATCACATCCCGCGGTGCAGGAGGTCGCCGTGATCGGTGTGCCGGATGAGAAGTGGGGCGAGCGGCCCAAGGCCTTCGTCATCCGCACGCCGGGCGCCGCGGTGACTGAGGCGGAGCTGATCGCCTACCTCCAGACGCACCTTGCGCGTTACAAAACGCCCAAGGCGATCGAGTTCGTCGAGCAACTGCCGCGTACGGCGACAGGCAAGATCCAGAAATTCGAGCTACGCGAGAAGGAATGGGCTGGACACAGCAGCCGGATCCAGGGATGAGCGGCGACATGCTTGCTGACGAGACCTACACCGAGGACGCGCTGACCACCACGGCAATCGGCAGGTCGTTGGGAACCGACTACTTCGGCCTGCGCGACGAGCTGACCGATGCCGAACGCGACTACCTGCGGCGCACCCGAGAGTTCATCGACGACGACGTGCTGCCCGTCATCAACGGTTATTGGGAACGGGCCGAGTTCCCTTGGGAGCTCATTAAGAAGATGGGTGAGCTGGGCATCGTCGGGGACGGCCTTGACGGGTACGGCTGCCCGCCGATGAGCCCGGTCGCCGCCGGCTTGATCAACATGGAGTTGAACCGGGGTGACGGCAGCCTCGGCACCTTCCAGGCCGTCCAGGCGGGGCTGTCGATGCGGTCGATCTGGATGCTCGGCTCCGAGGAGCAGAAGCGGCGTTGGCTGCCCGACATGGCGCGGCTGCAAAAGCTCGGCGCGTTCGCGTTGACCGAGGCGGCGCACGGCTCGGACGCCGTCGCCATGGAGACCACCGCCACCCCGGACGGCGACGGGTACGTGCTCAACGGGGAGAAACGCTGGATCGGTAACGGCACGCTTGCCGACGTCATCGTGGTGTGGGCCCGCGACACCTCCGACGGTCAGGTCAAGGGCTTTCTCGTGGAGAAGGACGCCCCGGGTTACGACGCGAGGCTCATCGTCGGCAAGGGCTCGGTGCGGGCCGTCCTGCAGGCCGACATCACCCTGAACGGGGTCCGCGTGTCGGCCGGGAACGTGCTTCCCGGCGCGCGCAGTTTCAAGGATGCCGTTCGGGTGCTCGCCTCCACTCGGATCGCCGTCGCCTGGGGTGCGCTGGGACATGCCGTCGCGGCCTATGAGGCAGCGCTCAGCTACACCAAACAGCGCACCCAGTTCGGCAAGCCGCTGGTCAGCTTCCAGCTCGTTCAAGACCAACTCGTGAAGATGCTCGCCGAGGTCACCGCCATGCAGCTGTACTGTCTCCGCGTGAGTCGTCTTGAAGAGCAAGGAAGGCTCACCGACACCATCGCTGCATTGGCCAAGATGAACAACACGCTCAAGGCACGCCAGGTGATCGCCGAGGCCCGGGACCTGCTGGGCGGAAACGGCATCCTGCTCGACTACCACGTGATCCGACACATGACCGACATCGAGGCGATCTACACCTACGAAGGCACCGAGCACATCCAGACACTGATCGTGGGGCGCGACATCACGGGTGTAAGCGCCTTCTCCTGAGCCGGGCCCACATCCACCAATTCCGCATCTATTCATCGATGCCGTTGGCTTAAGGGGCTGGGCGCGGATCGGCGGCGTTGAGGGCGGACCCGTTCCACCGGTGTTTCCATGATCGGAGACGATTGTGGTCGTTGTAGCAGCCCTTTCTTCTCCGATCATGGAAAACCGGGCGCGGGGACATGTGATCCAACCGATGGGGTGACCGTGACCCCGCGCGGCCGGATCGATCGTCCGATCGCCAGCAACAACAAGCGCCGTGCCCCAAGTGGGCCCATAACTCACCGGCATCGAGCTATACACACCTATACACATGGAGCAACACAGCATGTCCGTGCAGGAGCAGGACAGAGCGCTACGCGTTGATCACGTATTGGAAGTCATACCCGACACCAACGATCCCACGGCGGGTCAGGTAGCGATTTCTCGGGAACTGGCATCAGAACAGGTCCGGATGATCGCAGACCCAGCGCCGCTGGGCCTGGGGGCCTTCGCCTTGACCACGTTCCTGTTGAGTCTGGTGAACGCCGGGGTCATGCCCGTGGAGACCGAGCCGGTCGTGCTCGGAGTGGCCCTGGCATACGGCGGGATCGCGCAGGTCCTCGCCGGAATGTGGGAGTTCCGCAAGGGAAACGTCTTTGGCGCCACGGTGTTCACCTCCTACGGCGCGTTCTGGCTGTCGTTCTGGGCGCATCTCACGTTCTTTGCCGAGAAGATTCCGGCCGAGCAACATGGAACGGCCGCGGGTTGGTTCTTGATCTCGTGGGCGATCTTCACGACACTCATGCTCGTCGCCGCCCTTCGAACAACCGCGATTCTGGCCCTGTTGTTCGCGATCGTTGCCGTGGCGCTGTTCTCCCTCGCCTTCGGCGCCTTCGGGGCCGGTCCCGGCTTGACCCAGTTGGGAGGCATTCTGGGCATTGTCGCCGCAGGCGTTGCCTGGTACCTGTGTCTAGCCGGTGTCGTCGCATCGACGTTCGGCCGGCCGATCCTGCCCAACCACAGCTGTTCCGACCCTAGCGCCGCAGGGGGCGCTGGCTCGTACGTGCTCCCCGGCAGTGAGCAGGTCAGCAACCAGGGGAGCGACCGAGCCGGTCGCACCGGTGACGAAGAATGCCGAGGCCATGGGACCGCCGTCCGGGGTCTTTAGCCTCTGTCCGCGGCGCCGGGGCGCCCGCACCCTGGTCGGACAACCACGAGGAGACAGTTATGACGATCAGCGACCGCACCTTGCTCCACGAGCCGAACCATGTCGTCCCGGACGCGACGCCGGAAACCCACGAGGGTGGTGCGGCTCGCAGTCTGGCGGCTGTGATCAGGGTCTGCCTCGGCTGGGTGTTCCTCTGGGCGTTTCTGGACAAGCTGTTCGGCTGGGGGCGCGCCACGCCGGCCGGCAAGGGCTGGCTCGAGGGCGGGTCCCCCACGGAGGGCTTCCTAAGCAACGCGACGACCGGTCCGTTCAAGGGCCTGTACGCCGGCATCGCCGGGGCCGGCTGGGCGGATGCCCTTTTCATGTTCGGCCTGCTTGGCATCGGCGTCGCCTTGATCCTCGGAATCGGCATGCGCATCGCCACCTGGTCCGGCGCCCTGCTGCTCGTGTTGATGTGGACGGCGGTGTTGCCGCCAAAGAACAACCCGTTCATGGACGACCACCTCGTCTACGCCCTCGTGCTGCTCAGCCTGTGGCTGACCGGAGCCGGCCGCACGTGGGGTCTGGGTCGGACATGGGACCGGCTGTCCTTGGTGCGCAGGCTCCCCGTCCTGCGCTGACGCGACCGCGGTGCTCTGAGCGATGTCGGTGAGGCCGGCGGCCCCGCTGCATCCGGATCACCGCGAATTTAGGGCAGATCGGCCCGCACGGGCACATCTGGCCCTAAATCTCGCGCAGGCACCCCCGGTCCTGGCGCCGCGCGGGGCAGATGTGGATCAGGTGGCGGTTGGGTCGTCGGGGCGGCGGCGATGTCACCTGATCGTCGGCGTGGGGATCCGCCAGTCGGAGAAGGGAGCGCCGGCGAACACGCCAGGTGGCAGGCCGAACGTCCTAGCGCGATGGGCGGGCCGGCTGCGGGAGCCCGGCGACCTCGCCGATCACGATCACGGCCGGGTTCTTCACCCCTGACGACCGAACCTCGGCGGCCGCCTCGGCCAGGGTCATACGCAGGACGCGCTGGGTCGGCGTCGTGCCGTCCTGCACGCAGGCGACCGGCGTCGCGGCCGCCAGACCCCCGCTCTGGAGCTCCCCGGCGATCGCGGCGAGATTCTTCACCGCCATGAGCAGCACCAGGGTCGCGCCGGTGCCCGCGAGGTGGTGCCAGTCGACCGTGGAGCGCGGATCGCCGGGTGCCACATGCCCGCTGACCACGGCGAAGGCCTGGCTGGTCCCCCGGTGGGTGACCGGGATGCCGGCGGCGGCGGGCACCGCGACCGCGCTGGTGATACCGGGAACGACGACCACGGGCACCCCGGCCGCGGCGCACGCGAGCACCTCCTCGTGGCCCCGGCCGAACACGAACGGATCACCGCCCTTGAACCGCACCACCTCGCGCCCGGCCAGGGCGTGCTCGACGAGCAGCCGGTTGATCTCCTCCTGCGCCATCGAGCGCCCGTCGGGCACCTTGGCCGCGTCGATGACCTGCACATGCGCGCCGAGCGCGTCGAGCAGCTCCAGCGGGACGAGCCGGTCGGTGACCACGACGTCCGCGCGCTGGAGCACGCGAAGCGCCCGCAGGGTGACCAGGTCGGCGGCGCCCGGCCCGGCGCCCACGACGGCCACCGAGCCCGTACGTCCCCCAGCCTCGGCACTGCGTTCGGCCGGGGGCGGGCTGAAGGTCCGCAGGGCCTCCAGCAGGTAATCGCGCACCGCGATGGTGCGCCGTGGGTCACCGCCGATCACGCCCAGCCCGAGATCGCCGTGGCGCCCGGTCGCCGGGGTCCAGGCGCTCGACGCCTCGGCGTCGTCGGCGCGGGAGCAAAAGATCCGCGCCGCCTCGGCGTGGGCCGCCACCGCGGCGTTGACGTCGGGGTCGTCCGTGGCCGCCACGACGTACCAGGCGCCGGCCAGGTCCCCCGCGACGTAGCGGCGGGGGTGCCAGATCAGGTCCCCCTTGGTCGCCATCTCCTCCAGGGCCGGGGTCACGGCCGGCGCGACCACCGCGACGTCGGCGGCCGCCGCGACCAGGCCGGCGACCCGCCGCACGGCCACGGCCCCCCCGCCGACGACCACGACCCGCCGCCCGCCCAGGCGCAACCCGGCCAGGTAGGGCGGCGGCCCGGCCGCCGCGCGCACCCGACCCGGCGTCACGACCCTCTGCCCAGTGGGTCGTGCTCGTGGCCGCCGTGCCCGTGTCCGTGGCTGCCGTGGCTACCGTGGCCATCGTGCGTCCGGTCGTCGGGGTGGTCGTGCGGGCGCTGCGGCGCCCCCACCTTCGCCTCCACGCCCGGCATCGCGATGCGGTAGGCACAGGTGTCGCAGTTCATCCGGATGTCGCCGTGCAGGGCCTCGTGATAGCGCTCGGCGACCAGCGCCGCGAGGGCGTCCGGCTCGGCACCGAGCAGGCCCGCGACCCGTACGTCCACCGCGGTGCGCGCCGCGGCCCAGGCTGCGGACTGCGCCACAACCCGGTCGGGCAGGACCCCCGCGAACAGCAGGTAGGGCGCCACGACCACCCGGCGGGCCCCGAGGAGCCGGGCGCGCTCGAGGCACTCGGGCACCGAGGGCCGGGCCAGGGAGACGAAGGCGGTTTCGACTCCGTCGTAGCCGCGGCCCTCCCACAGCAGCCGCGCGACCTTAGCGACCTCGGCGTTGGCGTCCGGGTCGCTGGACCCGCGCCCGACGAGGACCACGGTCGTCCCCGCCCGCGGCACGCCGGTCAACGCCCGGTCGATCAGGGTCTCCATGATGTCGAGCAGGATCGGGTGCGGGCCGAGCGGGCGGCCGTAGCGGTAGGTCAGCCCGGGGAAGCGGACCTGCTCACGAGCCATCGCCCCGGGGATGTCGCCCTTGCCGTGCCCGGCGGCGGCGAGCATGAGCGGCACGGCGGCCACGTGCCGGAAGCCGCGCTCCACCAGCTGCCCGACGGCGTCGGTCAGGGGGGGCCGGGACAGCTCGATGAAGCCACCGGCCACCTCCACCCCGGCCCGGCCCAGGTGCCACCCGACGTGGTCGACGAAGTCGCGGAAGGCCGCCGCGCCCACGGGGTCGCGGGTGCCGTGGCCGACGACGAGCAGCGGCGTGGCGCGGGCCGCCACCGGGGTCACCGGGGCGGTGCTCGACGGTGCCGTCATCCGGTCCTCCCTGCCCGATGACCGCCTGCAGCGTGCTGACGCAGCAGCAGGGCATTGACGGCCGCAGCCGCGACCGCGGAGCCACCCTTTTCCCCCAGGTTGCTCAGGTGGGGCAGCCCGCTGGCGCGCAGGGCCGCCTTGGCCTCGGCGGCCCCGACGAAGCCGACCGGCAACCCGATGACCAGCAGCGGGGCGGGCCGCAGCGCCACGATCTCGGCCAGCGCGGTGGGAGCGCAGCCCACCACCCACACCGCGCCGGGGCCGACCTGGGCGGCGGCCAGGTGGACGGCGGCGGCACTGCGGGTCAGGCCGCGGGCGGCGGCGAGCGCGGCCGCAGCCGGGTCGGCGATCCGGCAGACGATCTCACCGAGCAGGTCACGGCGGATCCCGGCCGCGACCATGGCGACGTCGGTGACGAGCGAGGTTCCGGTGCACAGCGCCCTCGCGGCGGCGGCCAGCGCGCCTTCGTCCGCGGTGGTCGTTGCGGCGAAGGACTCATCGGCGCTGGCGTGCACGATGCGCTCCACGGCCGCCC
>WUUC01187032.1_pt1 | contig 13662 bp, 9 predicted proteins | sample 6278441 | NCBI WGS metagenome assembly WUUC01 (sample SAMN13675441, study PRJNA597444) | soil metagenome | isolation source: soil | place: USA: Washington | collected 2017-10
CGCGTACAGTTCTGCCGCGTGGACTACGGCGATCCGCAGGTCGCGGCACCAGCCGGCGAACGACCGCATCTGCTGGACCGTGCTCGGGTGGCGGAGGCTGTGAACCGGAAATTCGGCGACGGACGCGGCCGCCTCGGCCACGCGTCCGAACCAGGCGCCGCGTGCGCGAAAGCAGGCGACGTGCACCTGCCAGCGGGCGGAATCCAGGCGGCGAACGAGCTCGATCATCTGCCGCTCTGTGCCGCCGGGATCAAAGCTCGTCAGAACGACTGCGAGCGGCAGCGGAACAGTAAGCGGCACGCCGCGATCTGAGCAAGGTAAGTGCCACAGGAATTCAGGAAAAGCGGCCGTTGGTTCCGTCAGCGCGACTGTATCGACACGGAAAGTGGAACTGCCGGTGACGAGTGTGGAAACGGTTTACCAGCCCGGCCGTCGACGTACGCCTGATGCCACCGCTCGAACACGACCAGCTGCCAGAGCCGCAGCGTGTGGTCGCGCCGGCCGGTGAGGTGTTCGTCGAGGATACGCCGGACGAAGGGCGCCTGGAAGTAGCCGCGTGCCAGGCTGCGCGACGAGAGCAGCGTATCGGCGAACAGATCCCGAAGGTTGCCTCGGAACCAGATCCCCAGAGGCACGCCAAAGCCCTGCTTGCGCCGATCGAGGATCTCCCGCGGCAGCAGCGTCGCGCCGACCTCCTTCAGAATGTGTTTGCGGCGGCCGTTCCTGATTTTCATGTCCGGCCGCAGCGTCGACGCAAACTGAATCACCTCGTTGTCGAGGAGCGGCACGCGCGACTCGATGGAGTGCGCCATGCTCATGCGATCCACTTTGGTGAGCACGTCTTCGGGCAGGTACGTTTCCGCATCGAAGCGCATCATCTGACTGGCCCATGGCAGCCGTTCGTAGCGCTCGAAGTGCCGCGCGAGGCGGGTTTCGGGATCGGGCGATGACAGCTGCCGCAGGAAGGCCGGCGCGAGCAGCGCCGGCTTCTCGTCGGCGCCGAAGAAGCGCACGGTATCGAGATAGCGGCCCTGGTCGTCGCGTCCGACATGCCGGAGGAAGTTTTTGCCACGCGCGCCGTGCGGCAGCCGGCCGGCAGCGATCGCGGCGACGCGCCGCAGCGCCCGGGGGCTGTAGCGATCGAACGCGCTGACACGCGGGTGCGGCAGGTACCGATCGTAGCCGCCGAACAGCTCGTCGCCGCCGTCGCCCGACAAGACCACCGTGACGTGGCGGCGCGCCATCTGCGAGACGTACCACGTCGGAATGGCCGATGAATCGGCGAACGGCTCGTCGAAATGATCGATCAGATCGTCGAGGATGGCGACGGCGTCCGGCTTCACGACGAACTCGTGATGGTCGGTGCCGAAGTGCCGCGCCACGCGGCGCGCGTGCTCGAGCTCGTCGAACGCCGGCTCGTCGAACCCGATCGAGAACGTCTTCACGCGTCCGTGTGACGCCTCGGACATCAGGCCGACCACGAGGCTCGAGTCCACGCCGCCCGAGAGAAACGCTCCGAGGGGAACGTCGCTCACCAGGTGCGAGCGGACGGCGTCGGCCAGCACACCGCGAAGCGCATGGACGGCGTCCTCCTCGGATCCGGTGAACGTCTCCTCGGCTGGCAGCTGCCAGTACTGTTCGATCGTGGCACGCCCGTCGGACCACGTCAGGAGATGGCCCGGCGGCAGCTTGCGGATGCTCCGGAAGATCGAGCCGTCGCGCGGCGTGTAGAGGAACGAGAGATAGTGGTCGATCGCGTCGGGATCGAGATCGCGCGGGACGTCCGGCGCGCACAGGATCGACTTGATTTCGGATCCGAAGTACAGGCGCCCGTCTGCCTCGGCGTAATGAACCGGCTTGATTCCAATCCGATCCCGCGCAACGAGCAGCGTTCGCGCCCGCGCATCCCAGATCGCCAGCGCGAACATGCCCCGCAGCCGTCCGATCGCCGCGCTGCCCCACTGTTCGTACGCGTGCACGATCGCTTCGGTATCGGTGTTGGTGTAGAAGCGATGGCCGGCGGCTTCGAGCTCGCGTCGGAGCGGCTGGAAGTTGTAGATCTCGCCGTTGAACACGATCCACACACTGCGATCCTCGTTGTGGATCGGCTGGTGTCCCGTCGACAGATCGATGATGCTCAGCCGCCGCATCCCGATGCCGACGCCGGGGGCCGCCCACAACCCCTCGTCGTCGGGGCCTCGATGCCGAATCACCTCGCACATCTCGTGCAGGAGCGCGCGGCCGGTGTCGGGGCCGAATGGATCGCGGGTGGCTGACGACTCGACGAATCCGGCAATTCCGCACATAACTCGTGTCCCTGTCTCTTGCGCACGGCCGAGGGAGACCGAGCGGCCATTCCCCGCGGAGCCGAGCTTTGACAAAAGCGGCCGTCGCGGAGCCCCGCTGGCGTCCGGGCCTCGCCGCAGCCTCGCTAGGACTGCAGCCGCACCGCCGCGCGCCGCTCGACGTCGAGCGCGCAGTCGCGGCCGCCTACCTGCACGCGCGCGCCGAGCGTCGGCCCGCTCAACCGCGCCGTCTCGTCGGCCTTCGACAAATCCACGTGCGCGTCGGACGCCGTGCGCGGCAGCGACACCAGCAGCTTGCGGTGGCCGGACGCGCGGACCAGCGACCCGTCCACGAGCGCGACCCGCGTCACCTGGCCGTCGTGGCGCGTGCGGCAGAACAGCATGCGCGCGTCGGTCTCGATCTCGCCCACGCGCCAGACGCGATGGTCCGGGTCGTGCGCCGGCTCGGCGATCAGCCAGTAATCGATCGATGCCGCGCGCGTGATCCGCAGCGCGACGGAATGCTCCAGGAGGCCCGCTTCCGCCCAGACGGGCGCGGTGTCCACTTCCTTGATCTCGTTCGACGGATTGACGCCGAACACGGTAAAGGTCCAGAGCGGCGCACTCCCCGAATGGCTGATTCGGATGGTCGGCGCCGCTTCGATGCGGCCGTACACCGGCGCCTGCCAGCCAAGCCCGTTTTCGCTATCGCCGGTGAAAAGCTCGAGCACGCCCTGAGGCACGAACATCTGGATGCTTTCACCGCGTGCCGACAACGTCGCCCGGCCGTTCTCGAGCGACACCTGCCACGCCCGATGGATGTGCCAGTGAACGTCCGCGCGGTGCACCGTCCGATCGCCCGCGACGAGATCTCCCACGAGGATCGCATCTCCGTGCAGCGCCAGGACGTGCCGGCGGTGTTCGAGCGGACGGTAGCCGTCGTGGGCGCCGTCGAAATAGTCGAAGCCGGCATTCGTACGCCAGCGGCGCACCGACGCGTCGGCCGTATGCGTCCAGTGGAACGGACCTTCGGGAATCGACTGCGATCGCTCGTCGAGCGTCAGCGTGTTGTGGAGCCGCGTCGAACGCAGCCGATCCCGCAGTGCCGCGTCCGCCGTGTACGAGCCGGTTCCCGGGTCCTCGATCACCGGCATGCCGCGAATGGTCAGCGTCATCGAGAGCGCGTCGGCATGCGCATGTCCGGCGTTCTGGTAGCCGTGCGGTCCGCCATCGACGACCAGATGATCCCCCGCCGCGGACCGCGAAACGTAATAGCCGGTCGCCGGGAGAGCGTCGGACGCGACACTGTCCAGCGGCGCGCGGCCGGCCGCGGCGTCCACCTCGTTACTGAGGGAAGGATGCGCCAGCAGCCAGAATGCTTCTTCCGGCGTGGCACCGACGCGCAGCTCTGGACGTGCGACGAGGGCCGCGGCAGCCGCGAGGCTGTCGCGGACGTCTTCGGCGGGCCGGCCGGCCAGCGGGAAGGCCATGCCGCCGTCGTCGTCTCCGATGTGGGGGAGCCGCCCGCGGTCGTCGGCGAGCAGGCGCGCCGCAAACGCGAGGCGCGCGACGGCTCGCTGGAACTCGGCGGCAGCCTCGTCGCCCGTGAGACGCGCGACAGCGAGGGCCAGCAGGTAGAAGTCGAGCGTGTACCGATGGTAGTGCGTCGAGCGCTCGACGTGGCCCCCATCGGGACCGATCTGCCGGTCGATCTCCGCGATGAGCACGCGGCGCCCGATCCGCTCGCGCCGTCCGCTGCCCGACAGCAGCGGCAGCGTGCGGCCGCCTACGTACAGCGCGAGCGCTTCGCCGAGCAGATGGGTGTTCGGGCTGAAATAGAACGACAGATTCCGCTCGATGTGTTCGAGCTGGCGATCCAGGGCCAGCATCAAATCCACGAGCCAGGTTTCGCCGTCCTCAACGGACGTCGAGAAGAAGTTGACGGCCCAGATCCACGACAGCGATCGAAACGCCAGTTCCAGCATGCTCGCCCAGTTGATCCCCAGGAGCGGAGGGTTCTGCTCGAGCCAGCTGGCGAGCTGCCGGACCACGGCCTGACGGTACGTCGCGTTCCCCGTGAGCCAATATGCTCGCCCGAGCACGAGCCAGTGCTGGTGCCGATTGAGTTCCCAGATGATTTTGTGATCGCCGAAGCTCGGATCGAGGTAGGGGACGGCGGTCCAGAAACGACGCGGCGCCCGGCGAGCGTGCACGGGGTCGTAATGCCAGTCGGGCGCGCCAACCGCCGTATCGAACCGCAGCCCCCGGTAGCCGAGCAGGTCGTAGTCTCCAGCGGTGACCCGATCGGCGAGTGCCGCTGCGTCGCGCGCGGCGTCCGGAAACTCGCGAAGGATGGTGGACGACGCGGCGCTGCGGAGTTGCGGCGCGATGATGAAGCGCTGCGGCTCGGTCGCGACATATGACGCGAGCATCGTATGCGCAACGTCCCACCGCCGCTGTGCCAGCGCGGCTCGCAGCGGGACGAGGTGGTGATCCCCGCGAATCCTCGCTCTCAGATCTTCCCGATTCCAGCTCGGCGCCCGTACGGCTGCCCGCGCGCGGTCGAACGCGATTCGTCCGGCCGCGCGGCCGCGCCACGCGAGTTCCGCGGCGTCCATCGCGCGGAGCCGCCGCACGCTACGCGGCGTCATGGCGCAGCGCCGTTTGCGAGATCGCCGTGTTCAGCACGCTTCGATAGACGTTCAGCCAGCGCTCGCGAACCGCGGCCCACGTGTACGCCTGGCAGGTCGCGTACGCGGCGCGCGCCATCCTCCGTGCCGCATCGGGATCGTCGAGGAGCGCGAGCACGTGTGTGGCGAGCATCCGGTGATCGTTCAGCGGCGCCAGCATGCCGTGCTCACCGTGCGTGAGAATCGCCGGCACTCCTCCCGCCTCCGTCGAGACGACCGGCAAGCCGCTCGCGAACGCCTCGATCACCGACGTTGGCATGTTGTCGATGTCGGGCGATTGGACGTAAACATCGTGGGCCGCGTAGTACGCCGCAATCTCATCGGGCCCGACGCGTCCGACGAATGTGACGTTCGCCAGACCGAGGTCGTTGGCGAGCGCCCGCAGCGCCGGTTCTTCCGCCCCGCCACCGACCAGCGTGAGCGAGGCTTCGGGCCATTGGTTCTGCACGAGGCGAAAGGCGTTCAGCGTGCAGCCCACGTTGTACAGCGCGTCGAAGTTCCTGGTCGAAAGAAGGCGGGGAGCGAGCGGCACCCGCTCGCGGAACCGGAACCGATCCAGATCGACGATATTGGGGATGATGGTCGCGTCGATGCCGAAACGCCGGAACACGTCGACGAGGAATCGCGAAGGGACCACATTGCAATCGACGGCGGCAATCGCTTTGCGAGCCACAGCCGATCGCTGGAGATGATCCGGCGCTTCGCCGCTGCGATAGTTCAAGACGACTGGCTTGCCGAGCGCGCGCGCCGCCCCGATCGCCGGAAGCGGCGCAAGCAGGAAGGACGTATACGACGCGGAGAACACGTGAACGACGTCGGCGCGGGAAAGCTCCCGGAGCAGCCGGGGGATATAGGTCAGTTCCGTGACCAGCGTGCGGAGGTATTTCACACGGGTGGCGGGTCGGAGCCATCGCATCGGGAGGGGATTGACCGGCACGAGCCACGCCTCGACGTCCAGATCGTCGGCCCACGCGCGCAACAGTCGATCCGCCTGGACTGCCTGGCCTCCGAGAATCTCCAGCGACGGCGCGACGAGCGCCACCCTCAGCTTGCGCATGCGAACGGCGGAGGTGCAAACGCCAAGCCACCGGCGATAGTCGGCCGGCTGCGACGCGTGGCCTCACATGTGTCGCGACAACGGGGACGACATGTCGCCGAATCGACACGGTGGCGTCTCACGCCGCGCTTCCTTCCGCCGGGCGCTTGGTCGTGCAGCCGGGATACGGGGATTCAGACGGAACCGGCTCCATGGCGCGGCACAACTGCGTGGAAGACCTGCGGCGGCGGACGTACTCCCGCACTCGATAGGCGGTGATGGCGGCCCGCGGCAGACGCGCGGCAAGTCCGAGCAGCCAGCCCCCGCGGCGCTCGTGCAGCTCGGCGAGCCGTCGTGCCGCGGTTTCGTCGTCGCCTCGCGCGAGACTTTCACGCGCGTGCGCTGCCGCCAGTTCCGCTTCGAAGCGCACCACCTGGCGATCGAGAATCGCGAGCTCCGGCGAGGCGGCCGCAAGCCTGGGTCTCGTCTTCTCGAAGACGCGCAGAATCCCCCGAAGCATGCGCACCTCCGACGACGAGAGGCTGCCGGGCCGGCACGTGTAGCGGCCGAGCGGTCTGGGGTTGCGGGCGAACGTGAATCCGGCCAGCGCGGCGCGAATCCACATTTCGTATTCCTCGTTGGTGAGGAGCGCCGCATCGAAGCCTCCGATGGCTTCGACCACCTCGCGGCGAAACACCGCCATGATGAACAGCGACGACTCGTCCGCCAGGATCTCCGTGAGCGGAATGAGCTGCCCGCCGCCGCGTACCGGACGGGCGGGGAGCCCGTCGGATGGTCCGCCACGGTTCAGTGCATTGCCGATGAGGACGTCGATGTCGGGCCTCGCCTCGAGGACGCCGACCTGTTCGGCGAGAAACGTGGGCTCCCATTCATCGTCGCTGTCGAGGAACGCGAAGTAGCGACCCAGTGCGGCCGCAAAGCCGGTATTTCGCGCGGGCCCGGGTCCGGCGTTTGGCTGAGCCAGAACTCGCACGCGTGAATCGCCGGCGGCGAGCGCGCGGGCGACCGCGACGGTGTCGTCCGATGAGCCGTCGTCGATCACAAGCAGCTCCAGATCGGTGAGCGTCTGGCGCAGCACCGATCTGACCGCATCCCGGAGATATGCGCCCGCGTTGTACGCGGGCATGATCACGCTGACGGTTGGCATGGATCCGTAGAGACATGCATGGTCGGCGAAAGCTTGGCGTCGGGACGGATTGCGACCGCCGGCATCGCGTTCGGCGCCTCGAGACCGATAGCTTCGTAAAGCGCGGCCGCGCAGCGCGCCGTGGCGCCGCCGGGTTCGTGAAACAGGTCGGCGGCAACCGCCCGGCGGGATGCCGAACGCTCTTCCGGATTGGCCAGCGCCCGCGAGACCGCGGCAATGGCACCGGCGGCATCGGTCACCGATTCCGACACCTCGCCGAGCAGGCGCACGTAATCGGCGTGGATGTTCGCCACCTTGATGAGTTCCGGGATGTGGATGCGGACGATCGGCCGGTCCAGCAGCAGATACTCGAAACCCGCCGAGCTGTGGTCGGTGATGACCGCGTCGGCCGCGACAAGGTACGGACAGATGTCCGCGCCCGGCGCCAGGACCGCGCCGCCGGCAGACAGATGCGGACGGAGTGCGGCCGCCCAATCGACACCACCCGAGTACTGCGGCCGCGGGTCGCGCGACCGATCGTGAAGCTTGACGATCACGTTGATGCCTGCGCGCCGCAGGCCTCGAATCAGCTGCACGCCGAACCGGTTGAGCGACGAGGCCGGCGACCATGTCGGGGCGTACAGCACCGTGGGGCGGTCCGGCGCGAGCCCGAGCGCGGCCACCTCGGCATCGCGCGAAAGCGATCCATCGACGAGGCAATCGACCTTCGGCATCCCAATCAGGCGTATGGCGGGACTGTCGGCGTCGATCGCGCCGGCCGCGATGCAGTTCTGCAGCCGCCGCCGGTTGACGAAGAACAGCCGGTGCCACGCGCGGAGCGACTCCGACGGGGCGTCGAAGCCGTATTTGCCGGCCACGCCGTGGAACATCTGGATCCTGCAGGTACCGAGGGGCAGCCGCGCCCACATGAAGTCGGCGGCCACGTAGGCGGCGAACTTCGTGAGGGCCGCTCGCGAGCTGCCGACGATCTCGGCGCCGACCCCCGCCTCGTCGAAGATCGCCGCGGCCTGACCGTGTGCGTCGCTTGCCGTGAACGAGAAGCGCACGCGGGGATCGGCCGACATCGCGCGGTGCACCGGCGCGAACATGGTGTAGTGGACGGGCGTGCGCGCGTCGACCAGAACCCTTTTCATGACACCGCCAGGAGCCGCGCGGCCGGCGTTTCGTCTTTCGTCGCGGCGGCCGCCATGCGCCGGTTCATCGTGATCTCCCGTCCCGCCACTGCGAGCGCGCAGACGTAGTAGAACGTCCAGTTGAACGCCACCGATGCGAAAAACGCGCAGACGAACCACCCGATGAGGCCGGCGAGCATGCCGCGGGCGTTCATCTCGAGAATGAGGCGCTCCTCGTCGGTCGCGAGCAGCGTCGGCGGAGCCCCGCCCGCGGACGGCCGCGCCGGACCGGGTGTGATCTTCCGGCGGGGCGGCCGCAACGCGCCCAGCGTGTAGGCGCAGGAGCTGAACGCGCGGTACACCAGGTAGGCGAACAGCATGAAGCCGAAAATGCCGATCTCCGCCGCGACCTGCAGCCACACGTTGTGCGTCACCCGCCACTTCTCGATCATTTCAGGACCGTCGTAGTTCCTGAACTGTCCCGCGCCGATTCCGGTAATCGGGTTGGCGAGGAAGACGTCCAGGCCCTGCTCCATCAGCTGAATGCGCGCGGCGCGCGACCCGGTCTCGTCGGTTTCCGCGTTGCCGATGCTGCCCATGCGGCTCCAGAATGTCTCCGGCATCATCGGCAGCGAGACCGCGGCGGCGACGATCATCGCGAGAATCACACCGGGCTTCAGCTTCAGCGTGTAATACACGATGACGAGCGACATAGCCAGGAGCCCGAGAAATCCGCTGCGCGATTTGGTGAAGATAATCGCCGCGACCATGACCACGGCGATGGCGCTCGCGAAGAGGCGCGGCAGCATCCGCCGCTCGCGCAGGACGATGACAAGCGTCGGGGCGAGGAACGTCACGAGATTCAGCGCGAGATCGTTCGGGTTACCGAACATCCCGCTGACCGCGCCGCCGAGGCGATGGCCTTCGACGAGATTCACGCCCCGGGAGTAGTCGAGCACGCCGCGAAAGGCGATGTAGCCTGACGCGATGATCATCACCCATGTCATTTGAAAGAGCCGCTTCGGCGAGCTCAGGGTGCTGATCATGAGCGCGAAGATCAGGATGACCTTCACGTAGATGTCGCTGAACATCGCGAGCGATCCGCCGGGCCAGAACGAGAATGGAATCGTGATGACGATGACTCCGCCGAGCGCGATGACCGCGATCACCTCCGAGTTGATCTTGGCGATCGTCTCGCCGGCCGACAACCGCCGCACGGCCATGGCCCCGAGGCCGGCGATCGCGCTCAACTCCGCGAGGTGCAGCGCCCCGATGGGCCGGAAGTGATCCTGCGGCCGGAAGAACAACAGCGCCGTGAACGAGATCATCCAGAAGTAGTCCCACTCGAAGCGGTCCCGCACGACCGCTGCGGCGCGCTGCCGCACGCGCGTCACGCGAGGGGGGGAGGTGATGATCGTCGCGCCGGTCGCGCCGCGTCGGACGACGAGCTGCCCGCCGTCGCGGGCGCTTCCAACGTTGAAGGTCAGCCGTTCCATGCTGGGTCCCTGTCCATCATCGCCACACACGCCGTCCGCGGGCGGCGGCAAACAACCCGGCCACCGCGGCGTAGTTCATCATCACGAAGGTGAAGGCCACTTTCGCGAGTCTCGAGACATGACGCATCACGCCACCTCACGCGCGGCCGAGACGGCCGCCGCCGGCACGGGCGCCAGCGGCTCGTCGGACCGGACTGCACCGGAGCCGTCCCCGCCGAGGAGGATGTTGGCACGGTGGTTCAACTCGAGTACCGCCCCGTAGCCGGCCAGCAGCATGAAGCCGACCTGCGCGAGGAGCGAAAGCTGATAGAACACGTGCTGGCCGAAGAGCGCGATATTCGTCGCGAAAATCGCCAGCAGCGCGTACGGCACGGCGAGACGGCCCAGCTTGTGCGACCAGTACTGCAGCCACACCGGGTTCCGCCACGGCAGCAGGAGCCGCGGCTCGAGCCAGAGGATTTGATAATTGCCGGCCAGCGTGCGCACCTTACGGCGCGCTTCGGTGTCGGCGTCGGCGGCCGCGCGGTCGAAGGCGCGCGCTCGGTCGGTGAACACCACGCGCGCGCCCGACAGCACCACCCGCATCGGCGCGAGCACGTCGTCGAGCACCGTCTCGGCCGGGAGCGGCTGCCAGAGCGCCCGGCGCATCGCGTAGATCGCGCCGGTGGCGCCGAGCGTGGATCCGATCGCGCTTTCGAGCCGCCGCAGCTCTTTTTCGTACCGCCAGTACAGCCCCAGACCGTCGCCGATCGTCGAGAGGATCGTGCGGCGGCGGTCCGAGCGCGAGCGCCGGTCGCCGACGCCGGCCGGCGCGGCCGGTTCGCGGCGGCGATCGAGCGGGGCGCGCCGATTCGCGAAGAGCGCCGATTCGCAATCGAGCAGAAGCTCGCCGCTGACGCCGCCCACCTGCGGATCGCTGAAAGGCGCCGTGAGCTCCACGAGCGCGTCTGCCGCAAACACCTGGCGCGCGTCTGCGAAGACGATGATGTCGTGCCTGGCGCGCGCGACGCCGGCGTTGAGCGCCAGCGCCTTGCCGCCCTCGGCGAGCTGCACGAGATCGACGTCGGACCCGAAGCGGGCCACCACGTCGGCCGTGTCGTCGGTTGAACCGTCCGACACCACGATGATCTGGCGTCGATCGGCGGGGTAATCGAGCGCGAGAAGGTTCCCGATGCGGGCGGCGAGCCGTGCGCCCTCGTTCCGCGCCGCGATCACGATCGACACTCCCGCCCGGGCGTCGGCGCGTCCTGCCGCGGGCTGCACGACACGCGGCCGCCATCGCGCCCACAACCGCAGTATCAAGGGATACCCGGCGTAGACGTAAAGGACGACGGCGACCGACAGCCAGAAGAGGACGGCCATAAGAACCTTACGCGACCGCCTTCTCGGCGGCGACCGGCGCGCCTTCCCGGTCGACGAGCTTCGGTGCGGGCGCACCGAGCTTCAGCACGTGGGGATGCTCGCCGGCAATCGCATTCCGCGTGTCCACGATGAGACGCGCCGAGTCGCGGACCATGTCGTAATCGACGATCCGATGGTCGGTGAGGATCGCCACGCAATCGGCCGCGCCGATCGCCTCGGGCGTGAGCGGCTCGGTGTCCAGGCGGAAGCCGCCGTGCCACTGCCGCGCCGTGAGCGCCGGCACGTACGGATCCGCATACTGGACCCGTGCGCCTTTCTGGTGAAGCAGCGTCATGACGTCGAGCGAGGGCGACTCGCGCATGTCGTCGATGTCGCGCTTGTACGCGATGCCGAGCACGAGCACGGTGGAGCCGTTGATCGGTTTGCGATGGCGGTTGAGCGCATCCGCGATCTTGTCCACCACGAAGTGCGGCATCGCTCCATTCACCTGGCCGGCGAGCTCGATGAACCGCGAATCGAAGCCGCTCTGCTTCGCCTTCCACGACAGATAGAACGGATCGATCGGAATGCAGTGGCCGCCGAGGCCCGGCCCCGGATAGAACGCCATGAACCCGAACGGCTTGGTAGCGGCCGCCTTCACGACTTCCCAGACGTCGATCCCGAGGCGGTCGCACATCTGCGCGATCTCGTTCACGAGCCCGATGTTCACCATGCGGAACGTGTTCTCGAGCAGCTTGACCATTTCGGCCGCCTGCGGCGAGCTGACCGGCACGATCGTGTCGATGGCGCTGCCATAGAGGGCCGCAGCCAGCACCGTGGACGCGGGACCGACGCCGCCCACCACCTTCGGCACGTTGTGGGTGTTGAACGTCGGATTCCCCGGATCGACGCGCTCGGGAGAGAAGGCGAGGAAGAAGTCGACGCCGGCCTTGAGGCCGGTCGCCTCGAGCATCGGCTGAACGAGCTCCTCGGTCGTGCCCGGGTAGGTGGTGGATTCGAGGATGACGAGCATCCCCGGATGCAGCCCCGCGGCAATCCGCTCCACCGCCGACACGATGTACGACATGTCCGGGTCCTTGGTCTTCCGGAGCGGCGTCGGCACGCAGATATTGACTGTGTCGAGCGACGAGACGACGGCGAAGTCGGTGGTGGCGGTGAGGCGACCTTCGGCGACCAGCCTCGCCACTTCTTCGGTCGGGACGTCCGGTATGTACGACGTGCCCGCGTTGATGGCGTCTACCTTCTGGCGATCCAGGTCGATGCCGGTCGTGACGAAACCTGCGCGCGCGAATTCCGCGGCCAGCGGCAATCCCACATAGCCGAGGCCGACGACGCCGACGCGGGCCGTGCGGTCGGCGATGCGCGCGCGTAGTTGAGCTGACTCCTTCACAGCGAATCCTCCAGGACCGGTTCGGCGCTGCCGAGCAGCGTGTTCATGACGCGGCGCCACCAGCTGCGCCGCTTTGGTTGATAGACGCGATATGCCTGCGCCGAGGGCCTCGCGGGCGCCTTCGGCACCGCCGCCGGCCAAGATGGAGCCGCCGGCCTGGAAGTCGCGTGCGGCGCAGCGCCCGCTGCCGGCGCCGCCGAGGCTGCCACAGGCGCCGCCGCGGTCTGCGTAGTCCGCAGAATCCGGTACTGCTCGGCGAGGACGCGACGCTGTTCCACGAGCTCGCGCTCGCGCGTCGTCATCTCCTGCTCGCGCTGCCGCAGCTCCCGCTCGCGATCCGCGATCTCCTTGACGCGCGCCTCCATGGCCGGCGCCATGTCCTGGGCGAGCGCGGCTGCGGCGGCGGCGCGAATCGTCGCGGCCTCCGCGCCCGCGGGCGCCGCACCTGCGGGCACCGGAGGGACGACCGAGGCGTGGCGCTCGGGGTTCGAACGGGGACCGAGCACGCCCGTCTCGTCCAGATCGGCCACCACGTCACGCATCAGCGCCTCGTCGATCTCGAAGCGCTCTTCGCCGTAACCGAACACCAGCGCGGCGTCGGAAATAACGTTGATCAGGCGCGGGATGCCTCCGCTCCGTTCGTGGATCCGATCGGTCACCGGACGGGAGAATTCGAGCGGAGTCCCGATCGACGCGCGCGCCAGGCGATGGTTGACGTAGCGCGCGGTCTCGTCGGCGTCGAGCGGCGGCAGGTGGTAGCTCACCGTGATTCGCTGGCGCAGCTGCTCGAGCTCGGGCCGATCCAGCTTGTCGCGCAGATCCGGCTGGCCGATCAGGATGATCTGCAGGAGCTTCGACTTCTCGGTCTCGAGGTTCGAGAGCATCCGGATTTCCTCGAGCGCCGGCAGCGCGAGGTTCTGCGCCTCGTCGATGACGAGCAGCACGAGCCGCCCGGCCGCCCGCTCGCGGACGAGGAACTCGCCGAATTCCTTCAGCAGCGCCGGCTTGCTCTTGCCAGACGGATCCAGGCCGAGATCGATCATCGCCGCCTCGATCAGCTCGCGCGCGTCGAGCAGCGTATTCATGATTCGCGCGACGGTCGTCTGGCTGTCGAGGCCCCGCA
>WUUC01078864.1_pt1 | contig 13659 bp, 7 predicted proteins | sample 6278441 | NCBI WGS metagenome assembly WUUC01 (sample SAMN13675441, study PRJNA597444) | soil metagenome | isolation source: soil | place: USA: Washington | collected 2017-10
CGCGTACACCGGCACCGAGATCAGCCAGGTCGCCAGCACGGTGTTGCGAAGCCGCCGATACGTCGGCCGTGAGCAGCGGTACAGCCAGGCCAGCACGACGGGCACGACGACGAGCTGCGCCGCCAGGTAGAGGTGATTGAGGACCCACAGCGCCGCCGAGCCGTCAAGGGCGCGCTGGACGCCCGCCTCGAGGTCGAGCGAGAGCCCGTCCTCCAGACGCGCGATCGCATGGGCGTTGGCTGTCGCCACGCGCACGTCTCCGATGCACACCCAGCGGGCGATGCCGTAGAGGACATAGGCGCCCAGGAACAGGGCGATCTCGCCGCGCCATCCCCGCAGCCGCGTCCCGGCGAGGGCGACACGGGGGCTTGCTATGAGGCCGGCGAACGGCGTGGGGCGGGGCATGGGGCTCCTCGGTCAGACCAGCGTTGTTGCTGGGCGACGAAGGCTCGGCGGCGGTCCGTCCCGCGATCAATGGGCAGACGCCCAGCGGTGCCCGACCTGCCGGCCGGGATGGGCGCAGGTGGGCGCTTGGCCATAGACCGCGGGACGCGCGGTGCCGGACTGTCTCGATCGAACCACGCCCCTGCCCCCGACCGGGAGACCCGCGGTGGCTCGCCGCCACCGGACGTACATCCAACCCTTCAAGACCGAACGGAACGAATATGGCTAACCCGCGCTACCGAGCGTCGATCAACGGCTTCTGGTGTCACAACGAGACCTGGGACGACGCCTTCAACTGGGACGGCAAGCACGACGAGGTCTTCCTCGACGTGAACACGAAGGTCGCTGACGTCAACGGGACGATCACGCAGAACTTCGACAGCGAGAGCGAGCTGATGGGCGACACCTGGCGGCTGCCGGGCCGCGTCCAGGCCGGCTCCGCCTCCGACCGCGGCGGCATCATCAGCGGGGACAAGTTCCCGTGGAACCAGCCGTGGAACCGCCAGAACGGACTCAACACGACCTCGCGCGTGCCCCCGTACACGATCTGGGAGGGCGAGCTCGAGCCGGGGCGCGACCTCGTGTTCCTCACCCCGACGGTGTGGGAGTGGGACCCGGGCGCGGGCGCGTGGGACGGCTGGCTCGAGTGGCAGGCACAGGTCGACACGAAGTACGGGCAGCGGGCCAAGGACATCTTCTCCAAGATCTGGCCCGTCTCCGCGCCCGTGTTCGACGCGGTGTCGCTGGGTATCCAGACGGTCGCGTCGCTCGCCGGCCTGTGGTCACCGCTGGGTCAGTCGATGCGCCGGCCGATCGGCACGCGCCGTAACCCCGACGACCCCAACGGAGCGCTGTTCAACCCGATCACGATCGCGCTCAACAGCGAGACCGGCGACTACCTGGCGAACAGCAACCTCCAGGGCTACGGGAACGGGATCGTCGAGCTGCGCTACGTGGACGACCCGTACCTGCGCGGCGTGTACTCGATCTTCGTGCAGATCGAGAAGCTCAGCGACGGAACCGGCTCGGGATCGGGTGCCGACCCCGTCCCGGCGGCTGAGTGGACGGACGTCGGGCACGCCAACGGCGTCGTCGCGATGACGTCGCTGGACGGCCGGCTGTACTGCGCGACGGCGGACAACGGCCTGTGGATGCGCGACCCGGTGCACCACGAGGTCGACTGGCAGCGGATCGGACACGCCAACGGCGTCGTGGGCCTGGCCGCGAGCGGCGACCGGTTCTTCTGCGCCACCGACGACAACGGCCTGCACACGCGTGAGGCCGTCCCGTTCGAGGTCGACTGGCAGCGGATCGGCCACGCCAACGGCGTCGTCGGTATGACCGCGCTCGACGGGCAGCTGTTCTGCGCTACCGACGACAACGGGCTGCACGTGCGGCCCGTCCTGCTCGCCGATCTCAACTGGTCGCGAATCGGGCACGCGAACGGCGTCCTCGCGATGGCGGCCGCGGCCGGCAGCCTCTACTGCGCGACCGCGGCGGGGCTCAACCGGCGCGACCCCGTCCAGTCGGACGTCAACTGGGAGCAGATCGGCAGCGCGCCCGGGATCCGCGGGCTGGCGGCGGTCAACGGCGAGCTGTTCGCCGCGACGGCCGACAACCGCCTGCTGGTGCGCACCCGGCCGTAGCGGCCTCGTCTGCGGGCTCGTCGAACCCCCCGCCGGCATCGGCGGGGGGAGAGTCCGCCTAGGATCGACGCGACGTCCCGATCAGCCCCGAGGTGTGCGTCAGAAGATGGCGGAGCGTGATGGTGCGGCGTACGCGTCGAGGCGCGCCACGTCGAGCTCGGCGCCCGGCACGGGCGGTCAGTCCGCGGAGGACGTGGCGAAGGCCCGGACGTCTGCGAGGAGCGACGCGGCCTTGGGCAGATGCTCCTCCTCCTCCTGCGCGATGGCGGCGAACACCTCCCGGCACCATTCCGTCCGTTCGGCCTGTGTCGCGCCCTTTCCGAGCAGCATCCCGATCAGGTGCGCCGCACCGTCGAGCCGGCCCCAGAGGTAGTCACGCTCACGGCCCGCTGGCTCGAAGAACGCACCGAAGTGGAACCTCTCGACGCCACTGAGCTTCGGCTCCAGCACGTCGAGCGGCGCCGCGTTTTCGGGACTGAACCGGACGACGTCGATCTTGTCCCGCTCGCCGACGTCGGCGACCGCCTGGATCGGATAGAGGATCGCGTCCCAGAGCGGGAACCCGAGATAGCGGATGAGCAGATCGCGACGCACCCTGGGGCTCCAATCCTGCATGACGCGCTGCACCTGGTCGAACATCCGCTCGCCGACGCCTTTGAGATGGGAATCGAGGGCATCGCCGAACGACCGTTCGAGCCTCGCGAGCTCCGTGGCGTGCGCGGAGACATAGTCGCCGGGCCGCCCGACCCATTCGTTGACGACCCTCTCGGAGAAGCACGCCGTCACCAGGTCGGTCAGGTCGACGCCAAGGCCTCTCCCCGCCGCGGCGTCGACGAGCTCGGACTGCGTTTCATAGAAGGCAGCCTTCCCGCAATCGAGCTCGGCTCGTGTCGGGACGTCTGGCTCGCCGACGTCGCGGTACCACCAGCTCAGCGCGTCAATCACGAAGCGCATCCGGCGGATGCCGTAGTCGAGGTCGAACCTGCGGAGGAAGACGACGTAGTTCTCCTGCGGAGCCGGACGGCCATCACGCTCCTCGAACAGCCGCGCGCGAGCCCACGCGCGCAGGGTGGCGCGTACGAACACCGCTTGGTTGCAATCCTCCGGGTAGTCCGAGAGGTCGCAGATCGTCCGGGCATACCGGTCGACGACGCCGCTCACCTTGCTGCGGAGGTAGGTGGCATAGCCGACCCCCACCGCCGCCTGCGCATCCTCGTTGAGCGCGTCTCGCCAGCTTCCCAGCGTGTCGGCCGCCGTCACGCCGACCAACTCGGTCAGCTGCGGGTCGACGACGGACTCGACGCGCTCGGCAACCTTCGGGAACGCCAGCTCGATGATGTCGCGGATCCTCTCGACCCGCTCGTTGTGCCGGCTCACCTCCAGGATGTCGTCGAGGATCGGCTCCTGGCGAGGGAGGCCGACGGCCGCCGACAGGATCGACGCCAGCGGGCGCGGCACAGGGGGCGCGTCGTCACGCGCTCTCCGGTGCGCAGGATCGGGGTCCACGTACACGAGGCACCGGTCCACCTCGGACTCAGCGGCACGGCTGCGGATCGCACGGATCGCATGGCCGAAGGGTCGGTTGTCGAGAACCCCACCGTCCACGAAGGTCGTGTCGGCCCATTTGGCGTCTGACAGCTCATAGATGCGGAAGAACCGCTGCGGATCTCGGAGCCCGCCGAACGAGGCTTCGAACTCAGACAGGCTCACAGGCGGGAACGCACCCGGGATCGAGGACGTGACGCGGCCGGCCAGCGCGAGCCAGGCGTTGTCGTCCGACGTGAAGTCGTCGCGGCCGTCACCCGACCGGAAGGAAAGGACGTGACGGTGGGCGTGGTCGTTCACCAGCGTCGGGCTGCTGATGACCACGTCACGGTCGTAGCCGTAAAAGTCGGTCGCCGTGATGAAGAGGTCGAGCCGGTGCCCCTCCGGCATCAGCGTCGGGCCACCAGCGGGTCGCGGATCGTTGTCCATCGCTTCCAGTGCGTCGTACAGCCAGCCCGACATCGCCCTGCCCTTGAGCGGCGCCATGAAGGGCAGCAACATCAGCAGCCCCGGCGCCCGGACCTGCCAGGGCACCCAGCTCCAGCCGCGCAGAAGCTTGCCGATGGCGCCGCGCTGGATCCAGACGTCTCGCAGACCATCCTGAGACCGGTTGTGGACGAGGGCCTTGGCCAGGTAGACGCCGTTGATCCCGCCGGCCGAGGTACCGGCGATCACGTCGACGACGACCCGTGTGCGGCATTTCCGCGGGTGACGGTCGGCGAGATACTGCAAGAGCCGACGGTAGACGAGCTCGGTGGGAGTCCCTTCGTCCACGTCCAGTCCGAGGTCATCTGCGGCGGACGCCCTGACGAGACGATGGATCTCCTTCGTGGTCCCGTGCATATAGATCGCGAGGGACACACCGCCGTACAACACGATGGCGAGACGCAGCTCGCGGGTGCCGTTGCCGCCGCGCTCGTCGGGACCGGGCGCTGAACTCACCTCATGCGTCACGGTGAAACGACACTCGCACATCGGATCGTCCCCGACAAGGCCGCCCAGCTGCGTGTTTCTACGAAGGTAGAGGGGAGAGTCACGGCCCATCGGCGTCGCTTGAAAGGTGCGGATGTCCGCCGCGCCGTGGTGCCGTGACTCGCCGACAGATTCGCTCGTCTCCAGCCCGCCCGGCAGACCCCAAGAGGTGGAAGCTCCTCAGCCCTGTGCGCGGGCTCATGACGGGCGTAGTGTTGACCCATGCGCCTGTCCGACGAGCTGCACGAGGTTTCGCCACGCGAGGTCATGGCGCGTCTCGCGGCGGAGCGCGCGGGCTCGCCGTTCGTTCTCTACCGGGGTGAGGACGGCAGCCAGCGACTCGTCGATCTCGAGTCGGTGCCGCTGCGACTCACGATCGGCCGCCACCCGGCCAGCGACGTGCCCCTGCCGTGGGATGGACAGGCCTCACGCCTGCATGCAGAGCTCGAGCGGATCGCCGATGCATGGACCATCGCCGACGACGGGCGCTCGCGCAACGGCACGTTTCTCAACGGTGAACGTCTCCGTGGGCGTCAGCGACTTGCGGACGGCGATGTGATTCGGGTCGGGGCGACATTGCTCACCTTCCGCCAACCCGAGTCGGGCGAGGCCTGGCCCTCGACGATGCCGGGCGGCTTCACCGCCCCGGAGCTCTCGCCTGCACAGCGCCGCGTGCTCGTTGCACTGTGCCGTCCCATCGCTCACGCGACTTCATTCGCGTCGCCGGCCTCCAATCGCCAGATCGCGGAAGAGCTCTTCATCAGCGGCGTGACCGTCAAGACTCACCTCCGAGCGCTCTTCGACGCCATGGCCATCGGGCCCGCCCCTCAGAATGAGAAGCGCGCCGCACTCGCCCGCGCCGCCATCGAGCGCGGCATCGTGACGCCGCACGACTTCGAGAGCCGGCCGTCGGCGACCGCTGATGAACCGGCGCCCTGACGCGCAGGCGCCGCGCCGCTTGACCCCGTCATGACCGGGCCTTAGCGTGGCTATTGGTCAATAGGGAGCGTGGGCAAGTGTCGGAGCCGGCTCAGGAGGGCGCGAAGGCGAAGACCGCCGGACGGGCGATCGCCATCACAACGCTCTCGCCGGTTATCCCCCGCCGGCTTGGTCGACTGCGACGGGGACTGCGGGTCGTGCGTTACGTCCCAGGACTCGGCCGCCCGCTCCTCGAGCTCGCCTTCATCTATTTCGGAAGGTGGACGGTGATCAAGAAGCTGCCCGCCGCCGATGGCGGCGGGTCGGCCACAAAGCTGAAGTCGCCCTACCTGCTGTTCGAGAGCAACTACGACGGCAGTTGGAGTGGCTACCTAAACGCGTTCGCGGACCGGCTGCCCGGCCGCCTCGCGCGACTGTGGGGCAGCTGTTACACGTGGGACGACACGGTCGGAAAAACGGGTGACGCGGACGGCCGTCTGTTTCAACCGTTCGCGTTCAAGGACTACGTCCACCGGAATGAGATCGACGTCCTGCACTTCTACTCCGCCTATCCCGAGGCGACCACCCGTGATGTCAGCCAGGCGATAGCCATCGGCGACCGGGCGAGGGCAGGAGCCGATCCGCGACTCGCGTCGCTGGCGCTGGGACCGGCCCCCCCGAGCCAGGGGCGCCTGGCGAAGTTGCGCGACACCGCCGCCGGGTGGTTGCGCAATATCACCGGCCGGTACGGAGTGCGTCCGCTCACCATCGCCCTTCCGATCCATCCGCAGGAGGCAGACGCACTGACGCGGGACCTGTGTGATCTGTCTCCGGACAGCAGTCCCCTCGCCAACGTCGGAGACACCCACTTCGCCCGCTTCGCGCTGCTCCGCCCCGAGCTGAAAGCACTCGGTCAGAGAGAACCGGACCTTCTTAAGTGCCCGTATCTCCTGTTCACCAGCAACCACGACGGGCCGAATCGCGCGTACCTCCGAGCTCTGGCGACGCACATGCAGGCTGACGGCGAGCGCATCTGGAGGGCGTGTCGCGGCTACCCGGGGCCGGGCGACCCAAAGTTGATCGCGGATTGGCTGGGGCGTCACGCGATCCGGACGAACTACTTCGTCATGGGATATCCACCACGGACCGTCAACGAGATCAAGACCCTGCTCGCCCATCGAGCGCGACTTGCCGACGGGTTCGCCGTCCTCGCTCCACCTGGCCGTCAAGGTGCCGCTACCGCGTTGCGCGAGGACCAGATCCAGGGCAACGTGCTCCGTGCCTACGGCGTACGCTTTGCGCGCGCCTCATACCTCCTGCTTCGAGTCAAGCCCGATCGCGGAGCGGACGCGCGCCGCCTCCTCGCGGTGTGGGGCGACCGTGTGACGTTTGGGCGTCGCGAGCCGTCCGCCAGGGTGGATGTTCAGGAGCCGCCGCACCTGAATATCGCGTTCAGCTTTTCGGGTCTGCGGGCGCTTGGCGTGCCACCCGGGGTCTTGGCGCAGTTCCCCGAAGAGTTCCAAGAGGGCGCGGCGCTTCGCTCAGAGCGGCTCGGCGACCACGGCGACAGCGCGTGTGCGCGCTGGGAGTTCGGGCAGTTGCCGAGCGATGTGCTCCTGATCGTCCATGCGTCAGACAAAGGCAGCCTCACCCGATGCGTCGAGCGGGTCCTCACCGAGCTGCACGGTGCCGGAGATCCGATGGTGATCAGCCATCGGCAGCCGGCCGGCCTGCTGCGCCGGCGTCCGTCGCGCTCAGACGCCGACGGCTCATCTCGCACGCTCACCTGCGGCGATCTCTTTAACCGCGAGCACTTCGGCTTCGCTGACGGCTGCTCTCAGCCGGCGATCGCCGCGATTCACCGCGACGGTGACTGTGTCGGCTCGGGCGTGCTGGAACAGCTGATCCCAAGGGGACAACTCGCGCAGCTGCTGGAGACCTGGGGGTGGCGTGCGCCCGTGACGCGTTGGAGAGGCCTCAAGGCGGGAGAATTCGTGCTCGGCTACGAGGACGAGGATGGCGCGGTTCCAGCGGGACCCGAGGCTCCGCTCGGACCCGACGGGACCTTCATGGTGTACCGCAAGATCGAGCAGCACGTGGGGCGCTTCCATGAGCACACCGAGCGCTGCGCTGTGGAGCTTGGCATCGACGCTGAGCGGCTTCGGGCACGGATCGTCGGCCGCTGGGGCGATGGGACGCCGCTCGAGCTCTCGCCCGACCGAGCCGATCCGAGCATCGCGCTCGATCGACGTGAAGCAAACGCGTTCGGATACGGGGATGACGCGAATGGCGACCGTTGCCCGCTCGGCGCCCACGTCCGTCGCACGAACCCGCGCGACGGCCTGCCCGCGGGCGGCTCCGCAACCATGCGCCACCGCATCATCCGGCGCGGCATGCCCTACGGGGAGGCGTACGACGAGACGAAGGAGGATGCCGGACGCGGGCTGATCTTCATCTGCCTGAGCTCGAGCATCGCCCGTGGATTCGAGACGATCCAGGAGCGATGGTGTACGGACGGGTCGTCGCTCGGGTTGGGCGCAGAGCCCGACTATTTGCTTCAACAGAAGTCCGCCGAGGGAGCGATGACCGGCCGCCTCGCGATCGAGCTTGATCCGCCGCGGCTGTTGCCGCCGCCGGAGGCCCCCTTCGTGACCGTTCGCGGAACCGAGTACCTGTTCGTTCCCGGGCGCGCCGGACTCGCCTGGATCGGCGGCCTGTCGAGCGATGTCTGAGCCGATCCGCGAGTCCGAGCGCTCCGCGCCGGCCGGGTTCGAGGTCTCGACCTTGCCGGCTGCGCCCGGCGAGAGCGAGCGGCTGCTGGCCGACGGGCGCTACCGCATTCAGCGACCGGTCGGGGAGGGGGCCTACAAGAAGGTGTTCCTCGCCACGGACACCGAGCTCGCTCGCGACGTCGCGATCGCCATCGTGCGACGCGCCACTGCGACCCCGGACACCTTGGAGCGCTTTCGGCGCGAGGTGCAGAAGATGGCGGGCCTCGGCGACCATCCGAACATCGTCACGGTGCACGACGTGGGCGAAGAGGACGGTCTCACCTACATCGTGTCCCAGTACGTGGCCGGCGGCTCGGTCGCGGATCGGCTGCGACGCCAGACCGACCGTCGTATGCCGGTGACAGAGGCGCTCGCGGTCGTGCGACAGGTGAACGAGGCGCTCGATCATGCGCACAAACAGACGATCGTGCACCGCGATCTCAAGCCGGGCAACGTGCTCCTCACCAAGGAGGGGACCGCTCTTCTCGGCGACTTCGGCATTGCCATCGCGCAGGGCGAGGTGTCGATCACGTCGGAATACGTGCTCGTCGGCACCGTTCCGTATATGTCTCCCGAGCAGGCCACGCCGTCGCGAAACGGTCCACTTGACGGCCGCAGTGACCTGTACTCGCTCGGGGTGATGCTCTTCGAGCTGCTCTGCGGGCGGCTTCCCTTCTCCGGCGCGGAGCCCAGCGTGATCATCGCCCAGCACTTCACGGCGCCGCGGCCGAGCCCACGGGCATCGAACCCGGCGGTGCCGCTTGAGCTCGACGCGCTGGTCATGCAGCTCATGGCCGTGGCACCCGCCGACCGGCCCTCGAGCGCCGCAGAGCTCCGCGAACGCCTCGCGGCGCTTACTCCGGCGACTCCGCACCGGCCGCGCGCCACCGCCCTCGATTCCGTCCGGCTTCCTCCCGCGTTGGCGACGCCTCCTCGGCGATCGTTCGTGGGACGCGAGGAGGAGCTCGCGGCGCTGCGCGGGCTCTGGGCCGATGTACGCAACGAGCAGCCGCGGGCGGCCCTCGTCCGCGGCAACGCGGGCATCGGCAAGACACGGTTGTGCGCGCGCTTTGCCCACGAAGTCCACGCCGGAGGCGGAACCGTCCTGTACGGCCGCTGCGAGCAGGAGGCGCTTGTGCCCTACGCGCCGTTCGTCACCGCGCTTCGCCACTTCGCACCGCACCGTCCGTGGCTCCCGGAGCTCTTGGAGCTGCCGGCGGGATTCGAGCTGGCCCGCCTTGGCTGGCCGGTGCCGGGAGCCGATCTCCACGCGTCGGCGCGCCAGCGGACCCGGGCCGCTGAGCGTTATGAGCTGTTCGAGGCGTCCGTCGTCCTGGTCAAGGCCATGGCGAGCTCAGCACCGTTGCTCGTCATCTTCGATGACCTGCACTGGGCCGACATGCCGACGCTGCGGTTGTTGCGTCACCTGATCCGCTTCGTCGATTCAGGCAAGGTCCTGCTGATCTGCGCAAAGCGCGACGATGAGCCCAAACGCGACGAGTCGCGGGAGGCCGCGCTGGCGGAGTTGAGCCGTGAACCGGTCGTCGAAACCGTCTGGCTCGAGGGCCTCAGCGAGCCCGAGACCGAGGCGCTGGTGTCGGCACGCGCGCAGGAGCCCGTCGAACCAGACCTCATCGTCGCGCTTCGCGAGCGAACTGGCGGCAATCCCTTCTACATCGAGGAAACGCTTCGGAGTGCGGGCAGCGTCGCGGATCTCCGCCAGGATCTCGCCGACACGACGCTCGAGCACAAGAGCGTGCCGAAAGCCATCGAGGCGCTCGTCGAGAGCCGTTTGGTGGGACTGACTGGGGAAACGACGCACATGCTGGAACTCGCGTCGATCATCGGCCGCGAGTTCAACCTCGGGCTCCTGGCTCCACTTGCACGCCGCCCCGTGGCGAATATCACAGACGCCCTCGAAGAGGCGATCCGGGACGGCATCGTCGTCGACGTACCCGGGTTTGTCGATCGCTTCGCGTTCTGCCACGCCCTGGTGCGCTGGAGCTTCTACCGGAGGCAGAAGTGGAGCGACAGGATGCGTCGTCACGCCAGGTGTGGGGAAACGCTGGAGGTGCGTTACTCGAACAGTGGTCCGCACGCGGCAGAGCTCGCCCACCACTTCTACCTCGGGCGGCACTCCGAAGGGCGGGAGAAGGCCGTGCGCTACAGCGAAAAGGCGCTGCGTTACTCGCACGCGGCAGCGGACTGGGCATCCGGCGCGCTCGCCTACGAGGACGTGGCGTTCCACCGGCAGCAGGCCCTTGACAGCCTCGACCACCGGGGTGCGGACTTCGACGCACAGCGCTGCGACCTGCTCCTCTCGCGCGGCCGGGCGCTGTGGAGGGCGGGTGATACGAAGGAGGCGCGCAGCACGTTTCAGAAGGCAGCGGACGTCGCCCGCAGGTTGGACGACGCGGAGCGCTTCGCGAGCGCCGCGCTCGGCTTCGGTCATCGCTACTACGACCCTGGTCAGATCGACACCGAGCGGATCGCGTTGCTCGAGGAGGCCCGCGACCGCCTCGGCGAGCGCGACAGCGGCTCGCTCGCACGGGTGCTCGCGGGCCTGGCGGACGCACTTCATTTCCAGGAGCACCCGGACCATCTTCGGAAGGTCAGCCGGGAGGCGGTCCAAATGGCCGAGCGGATCGGTGACAACCGCGCGCTGGTGGTCGCGCTCGCCGGCCTGCACGCGGCGTCATTGTGGACCAAGTATCTCGACGAACGTCTCAAGCTGAGTGAGCGGATGCTCGACCTAGTGGCTGCGGATGGCCCCGCGGAGCACACCGCGCATGCGCTGCACTGGCGGCTCTACGACCTCTTCGAGGTGGGCGACATGGAGACGGCGCGCCGCGAGCACAAACGGCTGGCCGACCTCGCCGAGCGCCTTCGGCAGCCGCTGTATCGGCACTTTGCCGCCGCCTGGGAGGCCAAATGGGAGGAGACCGCCGGGAACTTCGCCAGAGCCAAGACACTGGCGAAGCTCTCGCAGGACTTCGCCCTCCGCGCCCACATGCCTTACGCGGACAGCAACTACGCCGGTCAACTCTTCGGACTGCTCCGCGATCAGGGACTGCTCGATCCCGAAAAGGTGCGCGCCAGGATCGGGGAACAACCACGCCTGCCGGTATGGCGGGCAGGGATGGTGCTCGCGCATCTCGACGACAAGCAGAAGGACCGGGCGAGGGCGGATTTCGAGGCGCTCGCCCAACGTGACTTCCGCGGCATACCCCTCGACCTCTTCTGGCTCGGAGCGATCTGCCTGCTCGCCGAGGCGTGCGGGCGGCTCGGCGACCGCCGGCGGGCCGAGAAGCTGTACCCGATGCTCCAACCGTACGAAGGCTGCAACGCGCAGATCGGGCTCGCCGTCTCGGTCGGTTTCGTCGATCGGTTCCTCGGTCGCCTGGCCGCGCTGAAGGGCGATCCGGAGGAGGCGGAGCGGCATTTCGAGGCGGCCCTTGCGCATAGCGAGCGTGTCGAGGCAATCACCTCCGTCGTTCACATCAAGTACGAGTACGCCGAGATGCTGTTGGACCAAGATACGACGGAGCATCGCGAACGAGCCGGAGTGCTCCTCGAGCAGTCAAGACTCAAGGCGGAGGAGCTGGACATGGCCCCCGTCGCTGACCGAGCAAGGATGCTGGCGGACAAGTACGAGTTGGCAACGACCGGATAGCGCGCTCCCAACGGGCGCAATCTCATCCACCCTTTGGCGCTCGAACAGTCGTCCCTAGGGGATCTGTTCGGGGGCCGCTCTCCTCGGGACGCTGGCTCGCATGATTTCACCTACTGCGACGAGTCCAACACCAGCGCGCTCGTTCTGCTTGCCGACGGTCTTCGAGATCCCTCCCGTCCCGGGGGCGTCGCCTCGTCCGGAAAACGCTGCCCGCGCCCGCGAGGAGGAGCGCACCCACCTGTCACGTGAGCTGCACGATGGCGTCGGAGCGGTCCTGGCCGGCCTGATCATGTTCGTCGGGGCGGCTCAGACAGGCACCGCAGGCAGGCCTCGCGAGCTGCTCGCAGCCGTGGAGCGCGATCTCACCTGCGCCGCCGGCGAGCTGCGTGGCGTGATCGAGCAGCTCCGCCCACCGGCGCTCTCCGAGTTGGGACTGACCCGTGCGCTCGAGCGCCACGCGGAGCGGCTCAGCGCGGCGTCGGCGTTGCGGATCACCGTGCACGCGGACGAGGGGAGCGAGTCGCTGCGGCCCGACCTGATGCTCGCGGTCTATCGGATCGCGACCGAGGCGATGGTCAACGCCGCCCGCCACGCCGGCGCCTCGAACTGCGCGGTCGTGGTCCGGACCGACTGTGAGTCCGTCCGCCTCGGGGTGAGCGACGACGGGCGCGGGTTGCAGGCGGCGGCTCAGCCCGGCGTCGGGATGTCCGCGATGCGTGGCCGCGCCGCTGACCTCGGTGGGAGCTGCACGTGGCGCTCGCAGCCGCTCGGCGGCACCACGGTCCGCTGTCGGCTTCCGCTCGCGCACGCATGACGACCGCCATGACAGCCGACACCGTGCGCGTCGTCATCGTCGACGACCATCCCATGGTCCTGCGTGGGGTCAGCGCGCTCGTCGAGGCGACGCCCGACATGCACGTGGTGGCCACGGCGGCCACCGCGGCGCTCGCACTCGACGCATGTCTGGAACATCGCCCGGACGTCGTCGTCATGGACCTCTCGCTGCCCGACGGAGATGGTGTCGCGATCACGCGACGACTGCGCGAGTCGCTTCCGGATGCGCGCGTCCTGGTGCTGTCGATGTGCGACGACGAGGACGCCCTGTTCGGCGCCCTGCGCGCCGGCGCGCACGGCTACGTGCTGAAGGGCGCGCCCCACGACTGCGTCGTCCGTGCGCTGCGCTCGGTGGCGGCGGGCGACACGGTGTTCGGGGCGGGTGTGTCCGGGCGCGTGCTCCAGCACTTCGGAGCGAACGCGCCGGCGCCCCCGGACCCGCTCCGGGGCCTCAGTGCACGCGAGCGAGAGGTCCTCGACCTGCTGGCATCGGGCCTCGGAACGAAGGAGATCGGGCGTCGCTTGTTCCTGTCTCCCAAGACCGTGCGAAACCACATCTCGAATATCGTCGCGAAGCGCCAACTCGCCGACCGTGCACACGCCATCGCGTACGCACGTCAGGCCGGCCTCGGCCGGCCCCCGCGCCCGTGAGAGAGATCCCGGAGCCACGAGGATGACTCACACGCCCGCAGGCCGAGACGCGACTTCGCGGACGTGCTCGTCGACGCGATAACGGTGCTCAGCGCCGCCGCATGTGCGGAGGGTCCGGGCGAGTGCGATGTCGGACGGCGCGACTGCTCCATCCACGCCTCGGGCGGCACCGCCCATTCAAGGTAGCCGACAGCGGTCTGACAAG
>WUUC01118949.1_pt1 | contig 13655 bp, 11 predicted proteins | sample 6278441 | NCBI WGS metagenome assembly WUUC01 (sample SAMN13675441, study PRJNA597444) | soil metagenome | isolation source: soil | place: USA: Washington | collected 2017-10
CCCGCCCCGAATGACGTGACCGTGCGAGATCGCCGCAGTTCGCGCGGTGGGCATGCGTTTCCAGATCGGGACCGAGGTGCGACCGCAGAATGAATTGGCGGCAGAGCCGGAAGGAGGATGTCGCGCGCGGGGCCATAATCCTCCTCATTGCAATGGGGATTGCCGCGCTCATCGTCGGCGTGCGGCTGGGAAGCCAGCGGTTTGCCGCTCCGCCGCCCACGGCAACGCCCGCACCCACGGCAACTCCGCTGCCCACGCCGACTGCAACCCCATTGCCGCCGACGCCCACACCAAGGCCCGAGCCACCGACACCGACCCCCGCTCCCGTGGCCGTAGAAGGCGTCGACGAGCTGTATGCGCAGGATGGCCGGAACATCGTCTGTATCGACCCCGGCCACGGTGGCGAGGATCTCGGGAATGTGCGAGTCGAAAACGGGCGCATCGTGCTTCAAGAAAAAGACATCACCCTCGAGCACTCGCTATCGCTTGCGGAGCGGCTCCGCGAACAAGGGTTCGAGGTCGTACTTACGCGCGAGACCAATACTGAGGTAAATCCGTCCAACGAGGACGTGAATGGAGATGGTGAGGTGGCGCCAGAGGGCGGACCGGCGCGAACTGACCAACTGGATGACCTGCAAGCGCGGGTAAACATTTGCAACCTTGCGGCCTCGGATCTGCTGGTCTCAGTTCATTACAACGGCGCGGAAAACGAGTTCCTTTCTGGATACGAAGTCTGGTTCAATGATGACCGGGAGTTCAGCGGTCGCTCCCAAGAGTTTGCGACGCTCATGCACGAGGCCCTAGGGGAGGCATACGCCAGTGCCGGGTACGATGCGGTCGATCGCGGTATCGGGATCGAGGACCACGTCGTGACTGGGCCGGAACGGCCCGGCGAGCTGGTGCCGAGTGAGATGCCTGGGGCGGTGATCGAGGGCCTTTTCCTCTCCAACGATGAGGATGCTGAGTTCATCCAGTCGGAAAACGCGGACGAGACTCTTGTCGGGGCATATGAGCAAGCCATTACTCGCTATTTCAGCGTATATCCTGGATGAAGAACTTGCCGGTGACGGCAAGGTAGGTGGTGTGCGCGGCGCGTGACCGGTAATGACTGACTGGCGAAAAGACAATTTGCCACGACCGCAGGCGCGCCTCCCGCTTGATGCCGAGGACTGGGCGTGGCGCGAAGATCGTTCCTCCAGCAGGAATCCCTCGGATGGCGTTGGCAAGTCCGCGCGGAGCCGCCCGGGATCCCGTTCCAAAACTGACTCGGGAGGATCCCCGCGAGCGGGCCGGGCAGGGGGCAGGAATGCGCGTCCCGTTCCGCGCATGCCGAAGTCCCGACCAGAATCACAGGTTAGGTCGAAAGGAATCACGCTCGCCGGGACGATGCTGATCCTGGGGCTGACAGTTCTCGCGTTCGCGGGTGGCAGGCTCTTCGGTCGGGTTGAAGAGCCAAGTACCGAGACCGTGGCGGAACCGCCGGCGCAGACAGTGCCAGCGCCGGAGCTCGCCGCGGCCCCACCGATGGTGGAGCCGGAGGAGGAGACGCCGGTCGCTCTCCCAGCCGCGTTTGAGAGGGCTCCCGTCGTCTGTCTCGATCCCGGGCACGGTGGTGAGGATCGCGGTTTCGCTCGATTCTTCGACAGCAGCATCCCGGCAATGGAAGAGGCGATGCTCGTTCTGGAGCATGCGTGGGATCTCGAGGCGCGGCTGCAACAGCGCGGATACGTGGTGGTAATGACCAGGGAGACCGACACCGCGGTGAACATCGAAGGCCGGGACGTGAACGGCGATGGCCGGACCGCGGCCCACGACGCGCCGCGCTCGAACCGCAATAAGAATCTCGACGAGCTTCAGGCACGGATAAACTTGTGCAACGCTGCCAACGCCGATCTCCTCGTCTCCATGCACGTCAACGGGTACTCCACAAGTGGGCCGCGTGGTTTCGAAACGTGGTTCACTCGCGAGCGACAATTCGGTGACCGAAATGCGGTCTTTGCCACCCTGGCCTATGCGCACCTCAAGGAGCAGCTGGCAAAGGTCGGCTACGTTCTCCCGGCGGAAGATGAACGCGGAGTTCTGCCTGACACTACGGCGGACGTGCAAATGGAGCACTCGCTCTTCCGGCACTTCATCATGACCGGACCCGAGGTGCCAGGGGTTGTGACGGCGAGCAAAATGCCCGGCGCGATTGTCGAGGCACTCTTCGTCTCAAACGATGGAGATGCTTCAATTTTGTCGGCGCCCGAAGGGCGCAATGCGATCGTTACCGCGTACGAGAACGCGATCGTCGAATACTTCGAACGCTACCCGCCGGAAGTCAGTTGACCGAGAAGCGCAGAAACGCTCGGCTATTTGAGCCTCGTACATCGATCTCGCCCGCAGCCGCGACCGGAAGGACGCGACGTACACGACCACCGCTTAGCCGCCGCGCGGTCATTGCGGGAGCGGTGCCCGTCGCTGTGGCCGCGGTTGGCGCCGTCGGCGCTCTGGCGGTCCAACTTTCCCGAAGGGTCGAGGCGCCGGGACGCGAAACGGCTCGGGTCTCAGCCTCAACGCCGGCGCCGGTCACTGCCGACCCATTTCCCGCGACGCCGTCTATCGCGCCCGCGACTCCCGCGCAGTCCATTGCAACTCCGACCGCGTCGCAGCCGGGAGTTTCGGTGCGGACATTGCGAAACGTTGGTGTCCCGGATGGGATGGTTCTGGTGGCGTCGCCCAGACTTCCGCTCGCGGGTGTAGGCCCCGAGGATCCGTGGCGGCTGCTGACGGGACGGGTCGCCAGTTGGTCTGAGGTCGGCTCAGCGCTCCCGATGCCCGTGCATCCCCTGGCCCTCGCCGAAGCAACGACCGGAGGTGTGAGAGCCGAACGCAGCCTGGCGAGCTACGAAGAGTTAGCGACGGCCCTTTGGGTCGAACCCGGAGCAGTGGCACTTATTCCCGCGGAGATGGTCGACTTCCGCGTGCAGGCGCTCGCCATCGGAGAAGACGACCCACTCTACCCGACCCTGGGAGGACGGACGCCGGTTCGGATCGGCGTCGTCGGCGACATCGTTCCGGGTCGGAATGTTCACCTGCACATGCTGCAATACGGCGACTTCACGCGGCCGTTTCACCGGGTCGCCCCGCTGCTGCGATCGTTTGACGTGACAGTGGCGAACCTTGAGGGAAATCTCTCAGAAACGCTACCGCAACCTGCCGACGCCCACTCCGTATCCTTTGTCTCAAGCCCGGCGATGCTGGAAGGTTTCGCGCTGGCAGGGATCGATGCCGTCACGCTCGCCAACAACCACTCGGTGTGGAATGACGAAGGGTGGGGAGTGCAGGGATTGCTCGATACGATCACGGCGCTGGAGACCCACGACATTCCGTACTTTGGCGCCGGCCCCGATCTCGCGAGCGCCCGTGCGCCGTGGGTCGTCGACGCCGGCGGGACCCGCGTCGCCTTTCTGGGTATAGACGGGGTGACCGCGAACTATGAGGTCGAACCTGGCGCCGCGAACGGCGTGCTCGACGTCGACGTCGGAGCGACATCTGACGGCGCGGGAACCAACCCCTACCTCGCCGCCCAGGTAGCTGAAGACGTCGCGGCCGCAACCGCCATCGCGGATGTGGTCATCCCGTACTTCCATCTCGGTGCGGAGTACGTTGCGGTAGTGCCGCCATGGGCGGTGCAGGCGGCCCATGCGGCTATCGACGCCGGCGCTGCGATGGTGATAACCAACCATCCTCACCTGATCCAGGGAATGGAGATCTACGCCGGCAAACCGATCGTCTACTCACCAGGGAACTTCATCCTCGATCAGATGTGGGCGGCAGAGGTGCGATCGGGTTACGCGCTGGAGATCATCCTTCGCGGCAGCGCGATCGTCGGCTTGCGATTCCACGGAATCGAGATTGAGGATTTCCATCAACCGCGGCCCATGTCATCAGGCGAGCAGGCGACGCTCATGGACCGTTTCTGGGCCGCTACGGATCGGCTAGCCGCTCGCGAAGGGACCGCGGCTCAAACCTGATTCGGCACCGGACCGGCGGCGCGCCGTTTCTGAGCCTCACGCAGAGATGACTCAGCCGCGGCAACGGCGGCGCGGCTGCGCTCGAGCCGTTGCTGTGCGCGAAGCAAGCGTGCTTCATCATTGGCGAGCGACTCGATCGCTTCAGCGAGACGCTTCTCAGCCTTGCGCTCTTCTCTGAGGAGCCGTTGTTCCGCCTCGATTCCGGTGGTCAACAGTTCTGCCATCAGACGCTGCCTGTCCGGGTCGTGGTCGCTCGCGGCCATGCCTTCCTTCCAACGTGTGGACACTCTTCAATCACTTGTCAGGCCGGCGTTCGCTACGGACATCGAGCCGCTAGACTGTCCAGCATGATACCCTCGCGCCTCGGTTCTGGAGATTCAGGCTGGCGGACGGCATGACATCGGACTCCCCGCAGGAGATCGCGGCGGCGATCGACATTGGCTCCAACTCGATCAAGATGACGATTGGTCACGCCAATGGTGAGGGAGGCGTCCACCAAGTCGACTGGGCCTCGGAGGTCGTACGTCTCGGGTACGGTCTGGACCGAACCGGACTGATCGACGAAGAACGCATCGAGACTGCCATCGCGACGTTGTCCCGGTTTGCCGCCCAGGCTCGGGAACGGGGCGCGACGCGCATTGTCGCGGTCGCGACCGAGGCCACTCGATCCGCGATAAACGGCGCGATGTTTCTCGACCGCGTGCGAGAGGAGACGGGCATCGACGTTCGCGTCGTCGACGGCCAGGACGAAGCCGCCCTGACATTCCGGGGGTTGGCGACAGATACGGACCTCACTGGCTCCGTGGTCGTCGCCGACGTCGGCGGTGGAAGTACCGAACTGATTGCGGCGATGGACGGCGTTGTGCAGGCGGCACGGTCGATACCGTTGGGTTCGGGACGGCTGACAGACCGCTTCGTGGTTGCCGATCCACCGCTTCCGGATGAGCTCGCCGCCTGCGAGGCAGAGGCTGACGCGGTGGTTCGAACCGCTCAGCCGCTGGGCCGGCCGTCTGAAGGGGCAACCCGGCTGATCGTGGTCGGCGGGACCGGCGAGTTCATGGCCCGACTCATCGCCGACGACAAGCGCATCGATCTGCAGGCGGTGCGGCACGTGCTAGGGAAGCTGGCCACATTGTCGGCAGCCGAACTTGCCGACGAGATTGCTATCCCCGAGGCGCGAGCGCGGGTGCTACCGGCGGGAGTCGCCATCGTCGCGACCATCGCATCACGCCTCCGACCAGATCAGATCGAGATTTCCCGAAGCGGGATCCGAACTGGCTTGCTTCTCGAGGCGCTTTACGGCGACAGTTTGGCCGCGACAGATGAGTCTGAAACAACTACCGACGACATTGAAGAGCAGCCGCGTGAGAACGGCCGCGCCAGGAAGGTTCAGCGGGAAGCGCCGGCCGAGAGTTTTCGGGAGACAATGAGAGCGCTCATCGCCGAGCGCTGGGACGCCGTTCTGGCCGCGATTCCGATCGCACTTGCCGGAACGGATATCGAAGGTGTGCATGACGTTCGAGTTGCGTCACGGCGGCTCCGAGCGGCGATGGATGTGGCGGCGCCTGCCTTTCCGCGGAAGTGGTACAAGTCACTGCACCGGACCGCGAAAGAGATCACCGACGCACTTGGAGCGGTGCGCGATCGGGACGTCTTGCTGGAAGCGCTGAAGGCTGATCGACGAGCGGCGTCGCAAGCAGAGCATCCGGGAATCGACCGGCTCATCGACCACGTCGAACGCGAGCGCGCCACCGCTCGAGTGGAGATGGAGCGCTATCTCGGCCGTCTAATGGACGGTCCGTTGCAAAGCGAACTGGAGCATCGCTTCTGTGCGGCTAAGACGGACATCAACCAGACTGACGCGCCAACCGGAAGCGCGTCATGAGTCGAGCCTGGCCGGTGGACGACGTCGATCCAGAGGCGCCGGTCATAGACAATGCGCGGCGCGTCCTGGCAGTGCGAATCGCCGAGTTCTACTCGTTTGAACCGGTCATTCCGCATCCGGAGCTGTCCGAGGCACTTCACGATCTGCGTATCTCCGCCAAGCGTCTACGCTATACCCTCGAGCTGTTTCGACCGCAGCTCGGAAAGGCTGGCGCACGGCAAATCGAGCGGGTGAAGACGATTCAGGAGATCCTCGGCACGTTGCACGACCACGACGTGCGCATCGACCTGATTGGCGAGGAACTCTCTCAACTCATGGTCGAGCAAAGCCGGAATACGCAATCGGAAATCGCTGCCGCGTCACCCGAGGAACTTGCCGGCATCGCCACCGCGGCGCTGCGACCACCGCCGGACGATCCCCGTCGCGGACTGATTGCGCTCCTGGGACGCGAGCACGAGGGGCGAAGAACGGCCTATGCCCGGTTCCGGGAGTTATGGGATGTGTATGCGGGCGATGGCATGCGCCGTGATCTCGTCGAATTGTCGGTTACGCCGCTGCCCGAGCGCCGCGCCAATGCACTCGCAGCACCCGCGGCGTGAGTCGCATGGAGAGCGCTGCTGACATGCATCACGTGATTTCGGAGGCGGTCAACTCGCTGCGACCGGAAATTGTGGCAGCGCTGCAGGAGCTCGTGCGCATCCCAAGCCAGACTGGCTGCGAAGGATTGGCGCAAGACGCGGTAGCGCGATTGATGCGAGCCCACGACCTCGATCTGGATATTTGGGAACCAGACATCTCGGCGCTGGAGCCGCATGCGGAGTCCGTCACCCTCGGCGGCGGTTTCGCTGGCCGCCCGAATGTCGTGGGAGTGTGTCGAGGTAAGGGAGCGGGACGCTCGTTGATCCTGAACGGGCACATCGACACGGTCGAGATCGGCGATCCGTCGGTCTGGAGTCATGCCCCACTTGGCGGGGATCTCGTAGACGGCCGCCTTTACGGCCGCGGCACTTGCGACATGAAGGGCGGAGTCGTCGCCAACCTGTTTGCGCTACGCGCAATGCGGCAGGCGGGATTCGCTCCGGCCGGCGACGTGATCGTCGAAAGCACGATCTCGGAAGAGGATGGCGGCGCGGGCGCCTTGGCGGCTGTCCTGCGAGGCTACATTGCCAATGGCGCACTCATCTCCGAGCCAACAAACCTCGCCATCGTGACCGCGCAGGGCGGGGCGCTGATGTTCCGACTTCAGGTGCAGGGTCTCTCGGCCCATGCCTGCGTCCGCGATGAAGGAGTGAGCGCGGTCGAGAAGTTCGCCTATCTCCATCAGGGACTGCTCGGCTTCGAGGCCCGCCGGAACGCTGAGATTACCCACCCGCTCTATGCAGGAATGCGGATCAAGGCGCCGATCAACATAGGCATTGTCCGAGGTGGCTCGTGGGCCTCGTCGGTTCCGGAATCACTTGTCGCGGAGGGTCGAGCCGGACTCGTCCCCGGCGAAAATCTGGCGACGTTCAAGACCGAGCTGGCCGCCCAGATCGCCAGACTGGCGGACGCCGATCCCTGGCTGCGCGACCACCCGCCACAGTTGACCTGGCTCGACGGACAGTTCGCCCCCGCCGGCGTTTCGGTTGACTCGCCGCTCGTCGAGGCGCTGTGCCAGGCCTGGCAGGAGACGAGCCCCTCCGCTGTCCGGATCGAAGGGGTCACATACGGCGCCGACATGCGCCACTTCGTGGTCACGGGTGGTGTGCCATGTGTCATGTTCGGGGCGGGGGACGTCCGCCTGGCCCACGCTCCGGACGAGTCCATCCCGCTGGACGACCTGCTCACCGCAATCACGACGACCGCGGTGTTCATCGCCAACTGGTGCGGTGTCGCCTGAGCTCATCGTGTGCTGATATGGGACCGGGGGCGGATTGCGGCTGGGCTATACTGAAGCGGCGACTGTCCTGGCCGCATGACGCCAAGTTGTGAGAGCCCTACCCCGACTCGATGACACGGAGCCTCGACCTCGAATCCGAGCAGGATGAGCTTTTTCCCGGTGAGCGCAGAGCGCGGCCCGGGATCGAGGCGCCGCAGCGGGTTCCCGGTAAAAGAGAAGTCGACCTCTACGTCCGCACCTACACCACGCTGTTGCAAAGCTCGGGCGCAATTCCTGTCTCCAGTCTGATCCCGGCCCACCTTACCGCGGCCTCGTCGCTGCACGCGGGCGCCGGCGAACCCGAACCCGACCTGAATGCCTTCATGTATTCGGCGCAACGATTGCCGGATTGCATCGTCGACGTCACCGACATCGTTCTCGGCCAATCAGCGCGTGGGTTCCGACGCGCCGGATACTCCGGTATGCAGACCTGGCGGATCGTCTCGGCGCCTGGGCGCCGTCGGCGCTGGCGGTACGACGGCAAGCGCACGCTGGCAGCGACTATCGCCTCGGCGTCCGATCTCGATGACCTCATCCCATCGATCGTCGCCTATCAGATCGAGTGGAACAAGTTGCACGGCATCCTCGATGGCGACCCGGACCTGCGCTCGCTCGTGGCGCGCGGCGCGGCGGGTGAGGTCGTTGGTGAGGACGAGGTAGCGACGGCCGGCGAGCGACTGCGATTGCAACCGGCGGATTGGCAGCGGTTGCGGAGCGTCTGGGGAGCCTCACTGTGGCGGAACCTCGATTTAGTGGCGCATAGCCGCAAGCGGTACACGGTGCAGATGATCGGCGGCAGCCATCTGGGCAACGCAAGAGCGACCCACCAGTGGTGGCTGCCAGCCGAGCGCGTGCTGCACGGGCTGGGCGCGGCGGAACGACCGGTCTACTTCGTCTCTTCGAACACTCATTCCATTGTGAATGTCCTTTCCGGGACTGCTCGTCGGCGAAAAGATGATCTGACCTCGTTCATCCGGGCTCACGGCACGGCAGAGTTGAAGGAAGAATTAGCGCAACTGGAAGCGGGAACGAGCCGCTCGAACTGGGAGAACCTGCTCTACTTTGCGGCCCGGCAATACTTCACTGGCGCCGACCGAGCGACCGAGCGCGGGCAGCGAAGCCAGGAAGAGCGGTCCATCGGTATCCATCACATCGACCCCAGCGGTCCGGTCGACGTCGGCATCCAGATCATTGAGCTTGCCGAGCTCGACCCTTCCCAGTTTGACCCCCGACTGTGCGGAACTGACGGGGTCTGTCTCGATCCTCGAGGTTCAGATGCAATCATCGTCAACGTCAACTATCCGCTGGGGCTGGCGGCCTACAACATCATGACGCAGATCGGGATGACCACTGACGAGCTGCAGGGGATCTACATTCTCGGCAAAGCGGCGACACTCAACGGACGCATTGGCGACGTCATGATCTCGGACGTCGTCTACGACGAGCACTCGGGGAATACCTACTGGTTCGAGAACGCATTCAGCTACGCCGATTTGGCGCCATACCTCGATTACGGCGCCGCGCTCGACAACCAGAAGGCAGTCACGGTCAAAGGAACCTTTCTCCAGAATGAGGGGTACCTCGACTTCTTCTACCGGGAGAACTTCACTGTCGTCGAGATGGAGGCCGGGCCGTATCTCAACGCGCTCTACGAAGACCTTTTCCTGCGTCGCTACCCATCGGGTGAGGCAATCAATCTCCAGACACACCGGCCCGGCACGCTGGACCTGGGAATCATCCACTACGCCTCGGACACGCCGTACACCCGAGCGCAGACTCTTGGCGCGCGAGGTCTGTCCTACCACGGCATGGACTCGACCTACGCCTCGACCGTGGCCATCTTGCGCCGGATCTTTCAGCAGATAACCGAGCCGACAGAATCGCGCCTCTACGTTCCGGACCGAATGCCGCGCGAGGGCAGCGCGGCATGAGCCTCGATGGCCCATAGGGCACCCCGATTGCTCCCGGATCCGGAGGTCCCAGCGTTCGAGACCCATTTTCGGGTTCGGTTCCATGAGGCCGATGCGCTCGGCCATGTGAACAATGCGGCGTATCTGAACTATCTGGAACAAGCCGCAATCGACCACGCGTCCTACCTCGGCCTCGATCTGCAGCGGCTGAAAGCATTGGGTGGCGTGTTCGTGGCGCGGCGCCATGAGATCGTGTTCTTGAAACCGTCGTTCGCGGGAGACCTCCTACGTGTTATTACGTGGTTAGATGAGCCCCGTGGAGCGCGCGTGGATCGACGGTATCTCGTTGCTAGAGAGCCCTCCTTGGCGACAGAGCTCGTCATCGCCGGACGCCTGGTCGCGCAATCAGACATGCCAGCAGAGTCCGCCTTCGTGGCCCGAGCGACAACCGAGTGGGTCTTCGTCAACACCAGGAGTCAGCCTCGCCGCATCCCGGACGAGGTGATCCAACTCTTCAGAGCCGGGTCAGCTCAACGGAGCGACGCAAATCAGCGGGATAGCTAGTTCGTCCTTGACGGGAGCGTAGTGGCCGGGACCCGAACTAGCGCCGGCCCGAGCGTGGGTCCAGAGCATCCTGCAGCCCATCACCGAGAACGTTGAAGGCGAAGACGGTCAGCGTCAAGGCGAGACCGGGGAACGTGGTGTACCACCACGCCTCGCGGAAGTAATTGCGCGCGGTCGACATCATGGTGCCCCATTCCGGGGACGGCGGTTGCGCGCCGAGCCCGATGAACGAGAGCGAGCTGGTCGCCAGAATCGCGTAGCCGACGTCGAGCGTGAGCTGGATGATGATGACCGAGACGGCGTTGGGCAAGATGTGCCTGGCGAGTAGGCGCGGTCCAGAAAGCCCGATGCTCTCCGCAGCCGTGACAAAGTCACGCTCCCGGATGGTCAGGATTTGCCCGCGAACCAGACGGGCGTACCACGGCCAGAAAACGGTCGCGAGGGCGACCATCGTCCAGTGAAGCTCCCGGCCGAGTGACGCCGCAATCGCGATGGCCAGGATCAGGGCGGGGAATGCCAGGAACATGTCGGTGAAGCGCATCAGCACCTCGTCGACAATTCCTCCGAAGTATCCAGCGATCGAACCGACGAGTGTCCCGAACACCACGGCGAAGGTGAGGACAACGGCCGCAACCTGAAGACTGATTCGCGTGCCAGTCATGACCCGGCTGAGGAGATCGCGGCCAAGCTCGTCAGTCCCCATGGGGTGTGACAGCGATGGTGCAAGCAATTTCGAGCCGGTGATGTCCTGTGCATAGGGACTGTATGGAGCGAACAGCTGCCCGAAGATGGCGAGGACGAAGAAGAGGATCACGATGATGAGACCGACGAGATTCAGTTTGTTGCCGATGAGGAACTGTCTCAGATTCCGGCGAAGGTGGCTCTGCCCAGTGGAAACGCCGGTCAGGGAAGCAACCGCGGCGGCCGGAATTTCGCCCGAATAAGCGGCGGCCGTAGGCTCGACCGTGACCGCGGTTTCCGAGCCCATTAGTACGCGATCCTGGGATCGAGGAAGAGATAAAGGATGTCGACCACCAGATTCATGAGCACAAAGATGAGGGCGATGACCAGAGTCGTCGCCATCGTCGCGTTGTAATCGAGCCGTTGGATCGCTTCGACGGCGTACCTACCAATACCAGGCCAGGAGAAGACGATCTCGACCAGAAACGCGCCCGAGAGGAGCAGTCCGATCTGGAGCCCAAGTGAGGTGACCGCCGGCAACATGGCATTCTTGACCGCGTGGCCGAAGATGACCGCTCGTGGCGTGATGCCCTTTGCCCGGGCCGTGCGAATGTAGTCTTGATTGAGAACCTCGAGCATGCCGCCGCGGACCATGCGCGTGATGACCGCCAGCGAGCCATAGGCCAGCACGGTAGCCGGCATGAGGAGATGGACCAGCGACAATCGGAGCAGCTCCCAGTCGCCAGCGATCAGCGAGTCGATTGTGTACATCCCGGTGACGGTTGGCGGCGGATCCATACCGATCGGAATGCGCGCTCCGTCGGGAAGCCAGCCCAGGCGCCCAAAGAAAATGAACTGGGCCATGATCGCCAGCCAGAAGACGGGGAGGGCAAGTCCGGAGATCGAGATGAACCGGGCGAAGTGGTCCGGCAGCTTGTCGCGCCGGACCGACGAGAGAACACCCAGGGGAATCCCGATCAGCGTCGACATGACGAAGGCAATGGCGCCGAGCTCGAGGGTGGCCGGCAGATACCGCTTCAGATCGTCGCTCACCGGCCGCCTGGTGGTGAACGACGTCCCCAGGTCGCCCTGGGCGAGATTTCGCACATACGTCACGTATTGCGCGGGCAGCGGGTCGTTGAGGCCGTACTGCTCCCGAATCTTGTCGACGGCGCTCTTGCCAGCGCGAGGACCAGCCATCAGCCGCGCTGGATCGCCCGGAATGATGTGCGATAGCCCGAACGTAACCAGCGAAAGACCGAAGAGCACAAAGACAAGGAAGAACAATCGGCGGACAATCAGCCTGACGAGCATGCCAGCATTCCTAGGCGTGAGGGCGTGAAAGGCGCCATACCCTCACAGTCTCGCTGCCGGGTCAGGAGGTTCGTGACATTTCGTAGACGTTGTAGGCTTGGAGGTACAGCGGGTTTGGGACGAAGCCTTGGACGTCGGCGCCGAGAATTGTAAAATCGACTCGTTGCCCATAGTAGATCGCGGGCGGATCCTGCTCGGTCAGGATGTTCTGGGCTTCTTTCATCAGTTCCGCGAGTTGCTCCTCGCTCTCGAAGTGCTCCGCCTCCGCCATGATCTCCTCGAAACGCGAGTTTACCCACGCGCCTCCGTTTGATCCGCCGCCGCCGACGTTGGCCTCGGTGAAATTCGGCCAGAGTTGGTTCCAGGGGTCGTTGTAGTCGGGCCACCAGCCCCAGCCGCCGATGAAGTGCGGGCGCTCCTCGGGTGGGGCGTCGCCATAGACAGTCGACTCGATCGTGGCGTAGTCAACCGAGATTAGCTCGAGATCAAATCCCATTGCCTGGACGTTGGCTTGGAAGAGCTGGGCGACGGTCTGGTCTCTCTCCTCGTTTGCGTCGACCATGTACTCGAAGACATCCCCCTCCTTAAAGCCTCCCGAGAGGATCAGCTCCTTCGCCTTGTCCAGGTCGGTCTGATAGAGGAAGACGTCCGGGTCGTAGCCTCGCACGCTGTCGGCGATGGGACCAGAGCGCTTCAGAAGCCCTTTGTAGACGACGTCTCGAACCTCGTCGTACGGGAACGCGTACGAGAATCCCTGCCGAACTTCCTTGCTGAGGAGCCGAGGGGCGTTCATGACGTCCCAGGTAACAGCTGTGGTCGGGTATTCGATGACCTGAACCGCAGGATTGCTGCGTAGTGATTCCAGCGCATCAACCGTCAAATTGCTCGCGGCCGCGTCTGCCTCGCCCCGCTCGAGCAGCTGCCGACGCGTCGCGTCTTCCGGGACGACCCGGAAAATAACTCGCTCGAAGTGGTTGCCTTCCCAACCTCGATGGTAGCCGTCGAATCTCGCCAGGGTAATTCCTTCGGTGACCGAGTTCGACTCAAGGATGTATGGGCCACTACCCACGGCGAACGCCTTCGCCCATTCGTGGGCGTAGGGATCCTCCTCGGTTGCGTTCTCGCCGAGCGCGGTGGGACTTATCACCATCGGACCGTAGGATGACGCCATCGCCGCCAGGAAGAGTGGTTGCGGGCTGCCGAGGTTGAAGCGTAATGTCGTCTCGTCGACGGCTTCCATCTTGTCAGGCGAATCGCAGAACCGGGTAATAACGTTGACAGGCGACCCTTCAAGCTTGATCCATCGGGTGTAGGAATCTTTCACCGCCTGGGCGTTTGCGGGCGTCCCGTCGTGGAACATCACATCG
>WUUC01111606.1_pt1 | contig 13654 bp, 12 predicted proteins | sample 6278441 | NCBI WGS metagenome assembly WUUC01 (sample SAMN13675441, study PRJNA597444) | soil metagenome | isolation source: soil | place: USA: Washington | collected 2017-10
ACGGCGACCTGTGGGCCACGACCGATCGGGTTCCCGAGCGGGTGATCGGTTCGTTCATGGGCTGGCCGTCAGCGAACGACCTCGTCCAGCGTGACGGCTGGTCGATCATGCACTGCTGCACCGGCAACGGGGCCCGGAGCATCTACTACGCCTGGGAGGGCATCGTCACCCGCCAGGACGACGTGGTGCAGGTCAATCTCCTGCTCAACCGTCGCTCGGAGGTCCTCGACATCGCCAGCCACGTGCCGTACGAAGGCCTGGTCGAGATGTGGCCGAAGGCAACGGCCACCCTGCGGGTACGGGTGCCCGAGTGGGTCGATCCGGTCGACGTCGCGTGCACCGTCTCGTCGCAGAGCCGCGAGCTCACCGTCGACGGGCGGTATGTCAAGGTCGGATCCGTGTCGGCCGGCGATCACGTCGTTGTCCGGTTCCCGATGGTCGAGCGGACCGACCACATCGTGGTCGAGAAGAACCGGCACACGATCATCCGGCGCGGCAACGAGGTCGTGTCCATCGATCCGCCCGGCCAGAATCATCCGCTGTACCAGCGCAGCCATTACCGGACGGGGGAAACGCTGTGGCGCAAGACGCGCTCGTTCCAGCCTGAATCCGAGATCCGCTGGGCGTGACCGACACGCCACCCGCGCGCCGCGCGGCCGGACAGGATGACCGGCCGCGCGGCGCGCGGGTGCACCGGACGCTGCTGATCGAGAACGACCTGGTCTCCGCGCTCGTCGCCGTCGACCGCGGCGCAGACCTGGTCTCGCTTGTCTACCGCCCGCGCAACGTCGACGTGTTGTGGAAGGCGCCGGGACCGCAGCTCGATCTCGTGGGGATGGAGCCGACCGTCGCGCGGTGGCACTCCGGCTATCCGGGAGGTTGGCAGACGATCCTGCCCAACTTCGGCCCGCCCAACCACCACGACGGCCGTTGGTTGGGCATGCACGGCGAGGCGGCGTGCATTCCGTGGACCGTGGACGAGATCGCGCAGACCGGTCCGGTGGCGTCCATCGCGATGTCGGCGGTTCTGCGGTCCGTGCCGTTGCGGGTCGCGCGCACCCTCAGCGTGCGGGCCGGCGAACCGTTCATCCGGATCGTCGAGACGGTCACCAACCGCGCCGACCGACCCACCGATCTGATGTGGGGCCATCACCCGGCGTTCGGGGCGCCGTTCCTGTCGCCGCACTGCGCGATCGACACCGGCGCCCGTACCGTCGAACCCGACCCCGGCCATCGGAGCGACACCTGCGACCTCGTGGCCGGCACCCGAACGACGTGGCCCTGGGCCATCGCCAAGGACGGCCGGGCCGTCAACCTGTCCCGCCCTCCGCCGCCGGGCCTCGGCGTGTCACGGGTGGTCACCCTTTCCGGGTTCACCGAGCCGTGGTTCGCGATCACCAACGAGGAGCTCGGCTTCGGGGTCGGTCTCGCCTGGACGGCGGATCCGTTCCGGTACGCGTGCCTGTGGCAGGACAGCGACGGGAGCGCCCACGAACCGCTCGGCGGCGGCGCGTATGTCCTCGCCATCGAGCCGCACAGCAGCCATCCCGGTCACGGCCTCGCCGAGGTGGTCCGTACGACCGGCACCCACCTCACCCTCCGGCCGTTCGAGCAACGTCGGGCCGATCTGTGCGTAGTCTTCTACGACGGCCCGAGTCGGGTCGACCACGTCGGTCGGGACGGCATGGTGACCCGGTCATGATCGTACGTTCGTACCTTTACGTCCCGGGCGATGCCGGGTCCAAACTTGCCAAGGCATCCCGGCGTGGGGCGGATGCGTTGATCGTCGACCTCGAAGACGCGGTCCCGGTGTTCCGGAAGGTCGCCGCGAGGGAGGCGGTGGTCGCGTGGATGCGCGGTGGACCTCCGACACTGCCCGTCTGGGTGCGGGTCAACCAGCAACCTCTCCGCGACGACGACCTGCGCCGCCTCGCCGGCACGCCCGGCCTTACCGGTGTGGTGCTGGCCAAGGTGGTCGACGCCGCTGACGTCGCGTCGGCCGCTCGCGTCCTGGCCGCAGCCGGGGACACCGAGCTCCTGCTCATGCCGTTGATGGAGACGGCGACGGCGGTTCTCGACGCCCGCCACATCGCCCGCCAGCCACGGGTGCACCAACTCCAGCTCGGCGAGATCGACCTCGGCGGCCAGCTGGGCATCACGCCGGGCCCGGATGAGGCTGAGTTGATCGGCATCCGCAACCAGGTGGTTCTGGCCAGCGCGGCCGCTGGACTCCGCGCCCCGGTCGGGCCGGTGTCCGCGAACACCGCGGACCTTGGCGTGCTCGCCGAGTCGACGCGGCGACTACGCAGATTGGGCTTCCTGGGTCGGGCGTGCATCCACCCGGCACAGATCCCGGTCGTGCATGACGTCTTCTCCCCGACGGCCGAGGAGGTGGAGGAGGCGCGGCGGCTCGTCGCGCTCCTGGAACGCGCCGAACGGGATGGCGCCGGGGTGGTGCTCGACTCTGACGGCCGCATGGTCGACGTGGCCGTCCTCCGCGCCGCCCACGGTACGCTCGCGCTCGCCGAGCGGACGACGTAGGCGGCAGGACAGCCCATGATCTTTCGGGTGGAGACATCAGCGATCGCGGTCCAGATCGTCGAAGAGGGTGAGGTCGCCGACCGCGGCGACGATAGAAATTCGGGCTTGTCCACCAGACTGAGATACAGATGCGCGACGCCCTCAAGCCCTACGGACGCAACGAGGCGGACCTCAACCGGCGGAGCGGCCAGCGCCTCTGTGAACACCTCGACCGGAAGCTCAACGGCGGCACCACCAGCACACGACAGGTTACGAAGGTCGTCGGTTCGAATCAACCCAATCGCACCGGTCGTATCGATCAGCCGGAGCATGAACTGGACGCAGGCCGGCGGTTCGTCGGGGTGGGATGGAGGAGGACGAGGACCCGCGCGAATCGATCAACGCCCCCCGGGGCTCAGCCGCGGTAGCGGGGCTGCCGTTTGAGTTCCTCCAGGGCGATGGTGCGCCGGTGCACGGCGTCGGGGCCGTCGACGATCCGCAGCACCCGGGCCCAGGCGTAGAAGTAGGCCAGTGGTGTGTCGTCGCCGACGCCAGCGGCGCCGAAGACCTCGATCGCGCGGTCGATCACCGCCGTCGCCATGGCGGGCGCGGCCACCTTGATCGCGGCGATCTCGGCGCGGGCCCCCTTGGCGCCGTGCCGGTCGATCAGCCAAGCCGCCTTCTGCACCAGGAGCCGCACCTGGTCGATCTCGATCCGGGACCGGGCGATGAGGTCGCGGACGACGCCCTGTTCGGCGAGCGGTCGCCCGAACGCCACCCGCTTCCGGGCCCGCCCGACCATGAGCCCCAGCGCCCGCTCGGCCATGCCGACCGCGCGCATCGCGTGGTGGATGCGGCCCGGACCCAGCCGCGCCTGTGCGATCGCGAACCCGTCGCCCTCGCCGCCCAGCAGGTTGGCCGCCGGCACCACGACGTCGTCGAACCGGACCTCGGAATGCCCGTGCTGGTCCTGGTACCCGAAGATCGGCAGGTGCCGGACGACCGTCACGCCGGGCGTGTCGCGCGGCACGAGCACCATCGACTGCTGCCGGTGGCGCGGGGCGTCCGGGTCGGTCTTGCCCATGACGATGAGGATCCGGCACCGCTCGTCGGCCACGCCGGTGATCCACCACTTGTGTCCGCGGACGACGTACGTGTCGCCGTCGCGCCAGATGGTGGTGGCGATGTTCGTCGCGTCGGAGGACGCCACAGCCGGCTCGGTCATCGCGAACGCCGACCGGATCTCGCCCGCGAGCAGTGGCTCCAGCCACCGCTCGCGCTGCTGCGGCGTCGCGAACAGCTCCAGCGTCTCCATGTTGCCGGTGTCCGGCGCCTGGCAGTTGATCGCTTCCGGCGCGATCACCGGCGACCAGCCGGTGATCTCGGCCACCGACGCGTACTCCACGTTGGACAGTCCAGACGGCGACGGCAGGAACAGGTTCCACAGTCCCCGCGCCCGCGCCTCGCGCTTCAGGTCCTCCAGCACCGGCGGAGTGGCGTGCTCCCCGTGCTCGGCGAGGTAGCCGGCCCACACCGGCTCGGCCGGGAACACCCGCTCGGTCATGAAGTCCCACATGCGTTCGCACGTGTCGACGGCCCGGTCCGACATCGCGAAGTCCATCTCAACCCGCTTTCTCGAGTAGCGCCAACCCGCCCTCAGCGATCCGCACGACTTCGCCGGAGAGGTCGCCGAAGTCCTGGCGGGCCATCGTGCCGGCCATCGAGCGGGCCCAGATGCCCTGGGCGATGACGGCGAACTTGTAATGCGCGTACGCCCGGTAGGTCAGCAGGTCGGTCAGGTCGCAGTTGGTGCCGGCCACGTACCGGTCGACGAGGTGCGGTCGACCCGGGAAGCCCGGGGTGGCGGTCAGGGCCGGCGTCAGCGCCGGACGCGGTTCGCCGGCCTCGGACCAGTAGAACAGCAGCATGCCGACGTCGGCCAGCGGGTCGCCGAGCGTGGACAGCTCCCAGTCGAGAACGGCGGCGACCCGGCCCGGGTCGCGCGGGTCCATCAGGCAGTTGTCGAGCCGGTAGTCGCCGTGCACGATGGCCGCCGGCCGGCCGCCGGGCTCCCGCCGGCGCAGCGCGGCGAGCAGGGCGTCGACCGCGGGCACCTCGTCGACCTTCGACTGCTCCCATTGGCGCGACCACACGGCCAGCTGCCGGGGAAAGAACCCCTCGGGCCGGCCGTGCCCGGACAGGCCGACCGCGGCCGGGTCGAGGCGGTGCAGCTCGACCAGCACGTCGACGAGCGCGTCGGCCAGCGCCACCTTGTCGTCCGCGGTCGCCGCGTAGCCGTCGGGCAGCGTGTCGATCAGCACGTGTCCGGCTACCCGGCGCATCACGTAGCAGGGCACGCCGAGCAGGTCGCCGTCGAGGTCCTCGAGCACGATGTCCGGTACGGGCACCGGCGTGCCGGCCAGTGACCGCTGCACCCGCGCCTCGCGGGCCATGTCGTGCGCCTTGGGCAGCAGCGGGCCCGACGGCGGGCGGCGCAGGATCAGCTCGCCTGCGCCGGAGGTCAGGACGAACGTGAGGTTGGACTTGCCGCCCGAGATCAGCGACGCGCGCGGCGCCCGCCACCGCGGGTCACCGGTGACCGCCGCCAGCGCCGGACCGACCCGATCGGGGCGGACCAGGTCGTCGTAGGTCGTCAATGGACGGACATCCCACCGTCGACGGCGAGGGTGACGCCGGTGATGTACGACGAGGCCGGGCTGGCCAGGAACACGACCGCCGCGTCGAGTTCGCGCTGCTCGCCGAGCCGGCGTAGCGGCGCCGTCGCGGCCAGGAAGTCCCGCAGTTGGTCGGCCGGCACCTGGTCGGTCATCTCGGAGACGAAGTAGCCGGGTGCCAGCGCGTTGACCCGGATCCCGCGCCGCCCGGACCACTGCTGGGCCAGGTCGCGCGTCAGGCCCATCAGCCCGGCCTTGCTGGCCGAGTACGCGGCCTGCGGCGCGAACGACTTGACCAGACCGAGGACGCTGGCGATGTTGACGATGCTGGAACCGGGCGTCATCACCCGCGCCGCGGCCTGTGCCATCCAGTACGCGCCCATCAGGTTGACGTCGATCACCAGCCGGAACTCCTCCGGCGTCTCGCGCAGGGCCGGGACGGCCGTGCCGACGCCGGCGTTGTTGACCAGCACGTCGATGCTGCCGAACCGGTCGACACCGGCGTTGACCAGCGCGGTGCACGCTTCCGGGTCGGTCACGTCGGTCCGTACGGCCAGCGCCTTGCGACCGACCGCCTCGACCCGGTCGACGGTCTCCTGGAGCCGGGCCAGCCGCCGCCCACCGAGCACGAGGTCGGCGCCGGCCTCGGCCAGCGCCGTGGCGAAGCCGGCGCCCAGCCCGGAGCCGGCCCCGGTGACCACCGCCACCCGTCCCTCCAGCGAGAACGCCCGAAGGCCCGGCGGGAGCATCGCGCCGCTCACCGCGCCTCGGCCGCTCGGGCGCGGAGCACGTTCTTCTGGATCTTACCGGTGGAGGTCTTCGGCAGCTCGGCGAACACGAACGCCTTGGGCACCTTGAACCCGGCCAGCCGCGACCGCACGTGCGCGGCGAGCTCCGCCGGCTCGACCGCGATACCGGCGCGCAGGTGGACGTACGCCACCGGCACCTCCCCCCAGCGCGGGTCGGGTCGCCCGACGACCGCGCTCTCGACGACGTCCGGATGGCTGTCGAGCGCCTGCTCGACCTCGACGGACGCGATGTTCTCGCCACCGGAGATGATGATGTCCTTGCGGCGGTCGCGGATCTCCACGTAGCCGTCCGGGTGCATCACCGCGAGGTCGCCGGTGAGCAGCCACCCGCCGTCGACGGTGACGGCGTCGGTGGCCGCCTCGTCGCGGTAGTAGCCGAGCATGACGTCGTTGCCCCGGACGGCGATCTCGCCGATCGTGGTGCCGTCGGCCGGGACGTCCGCGCCGAACGGGTCGACGACCCGCATCGGCGCCGCGATGATGTTGCCGATGCCCTGCCGGGCCCGTAGCTGCGAGCGCACCTCGTCCGGTTCGGCGTCCCAGGCGTCCTGCCACTCGTTGATGGCGATCGGCCCGAAGGTCTCGGTGAGCCCGTAGAGGTGGGTCACCTTCAGGCCGAGCCGGTCCAGCCGGGCCAGCAGCGTCGGCGACGGGGGAGCGCCGCCGGTGTCGACGTGCACGGTACGCCCGTCGGGCAGCGGGGCGGCGGCCGGCGCCTCCGCGATCATCGTCAGTACGGTGGGCGCGGCGCTCAGGTGGGTGACACCGTCGGCACTGAGGCGGCGCCAGATCTCCTCGACGTCGATCGAACGCAGGCAGACGTGGGTGCCGCCGGCCGCTGTCACCGCCCACGTGAAGCTCCACCCGTCGCAGTGGAACATCGGCAGCGTCCACAGGTACCGTGCGTCCGGGCCGAGCCGGGCGTGGTAGCACATCGCGACGGCCTGCAGGAACGCGCCGCGGTGGTGGTACATGACGCCCTTGGGTCGCCCCGTGGTGCCGCTCGTGTAGTTGACGGCCAGCAGGCTCCGCTCGTCGATCTCCGGAGGATGGACCGGCGTCGCCGCGGCGAGCAGACCTTCGTAGTCGTCGGGCTCGACCAGCCGTACGCCGGTCCGCCCGGCCAGAGCGCGCGCCGACCCGGCCAGCTCCGGGGTGGTCATGAGCACCCGCGCCCCCGAGTGCTCGACGACGTACGCCATCTCGTCGAGCGCCAGCCGGATGTTGATCGAGACGAGCACCGCCCCGTGCGCCGGCACGGCGTGGTGCATCTCCAGCATGACGTGGCTGTTGGCGCACAGCGCGGCTACCCGGTCGCCGGGTCCGACGCCGAGCGCCGACAGGGCGCCGCGCAGCGCGTCGCACCGGCCGGCGAACTCGCGGTAGGTCCACTGCCGGGAGCCGTCGACCACGGCGACCCGGGCCGGAAACGAAGCGGCCGACCGGCGCAGGAACGCGGCCGGGGTCAACGGGTCGAACGTGAATGCCGCCATCGCCTCATCCCTCCCGCCCGCCGCCGTCGCCCGCGAGCAGCGCCCCGAGCCGGCGCGCGTCGTCGAGGCCGGCCAGGCCGCGTACGGCCGCGACGATCGGCGCCGGCTCGGCGATCCCGCCGCGGGTCGCGCACGCGGTGAACTTGCCGGCGACCTCATCGAAGCTCATGCGACTGGTCGACGGCCAGATGTCGGCGTACCCGGTGTGCCGCGAACCGTCGCGCAGGGTCACCGTGACCCGGCTCTCGTAGCGCATCTCGGCGTCCGCCTCGAAGTGGTGGTCGAACTCCGCGTCGAGGCGTACGCCGCAGCGGGCGGACAGCGCCAGCACGTCGGGATCGCCCAGCAGCTCCGCCGTGAAGAAGTCGAGCAGGTACGGGTCGGTGCGCGCCGCCTCCGGCTGGTGCAGCAGGGCGGCGACGGTGAACGGGATGCTGGCCTTGGCCCCGGTGACCGTCGCCGGCGCCACGTCGGTCGCGATCATCGCGCGGCGGGTGCTGTCGACGCGGATGTCCGTGACGTCGGCCGGGACGACGGGGTGCCGGTCGAGCAGGTCGAGCACGGCCGCGATGGTCGGCTGCACCAGGCCCATCACCGGCCGGAGCTTGATCCGCAGCCCGCCCGCGGCCATCTCCCAGCGGACGCCGATCCCGTCGGTGAGCCGGTCGAGATCGGGGGTGCGGATGACCGCCGGGAACCACTCCTCTGCCCAGCGCCGCATGCCGGTGACGCCGAGCGACGCGTACCGGCCCGCGACGACGCCCAACGCCGCCGCGTGCCCCTCGAACACGTCCTTCACGGTCGCCCCCTCCCGGGCGGCGTCGAGCAGCGCGGTCGGGGCGAGGGTGGCGGCGATGCCCAACGCGTCGTGGATGCGGTCGGCGTCGTCGCCGAAGCGCAGCTTGGCCACCGCGGCCGCCGCGCCGAACGGCCCGAGCAAACTGAACGTGTGCAGCCGCTGCTCCAGGAGGGCGTCGGGGCCGGCGGCCAGGCCGCAGCGGGCGAGCACCTCGTAGCCCAGCACCACGGCGGTCAGCAGCTCGGCGCCCGTGCGGCCGAGCTCCTCGGCGGTGGCGACGGCGGCCGGCACGACCACGTTGCCCGGGTGGACGACGGCCCGGATGAAGGTCTCCGACATCTCGGTCGCGTGCACCGCCGTGCCGTTGACCAGGGCGGCGCGCTCCGGGTCGACGCCGGCCCGGTGACCCCAGACCGTCGCGCCGCCGGCCGCCGGCGCGGGGAGCCCGTCGCGGATCCAGTCGACGTGCGGCAGCACGGCTCCGTAGAGGCCGCAGCCGAGCGCGTCCAGGATGCCGCGGCGGCCCAGTTCCGCGCACTGCTCCGGCAGGTCGGGCAGCGCCGTGTGGGCCACGAGCCGCGCGAGCGCGGTGGAGGCTTCACCCATCGGCAGGCCCGAAGCCCTCCGCGCGCAGCTGCTCGACCACCCGCCAGCCGACCGTGCCCCACGAGGTCGCGAACCCTTTGACCACCCAGGTCTGTACGTAGCCGTGCATGAGCTCGGTCCAGGTGAGGCCGTGGTTCAACGCGGCCCGGCTGTGGTTGAGGGCACCGTCGTAGTTGCGCTCGGCCACGTCGAGGAGGGCGAAGACGAGACTGGCGTACGGCCGGGGGAGCCCGTCGCCGTCGGCCAACCCGTCGAGGTAGCGCCGCAGCGAGACGTAATGCGCGATCGCCTCCGGGATCACCGACAGGCCGCACTCGACCGACGGCGGCACCTCGCCGAGGTCTTCGCGGTACAGCGCGCGGATCTCCTCCGGGGTGGCCGTCATCCGAGCAGCCCGTGTTGGCGCATGATGTCGGTTCCCGCGGTCACCGCGTCCGGGTCGGGCGGGCTCATGGGCGGCCGGACCGGACCGGCGGGCAGCCCCCGGGCCGCGGCCATCGCCTTGATGAGGGCGAGGTTGTGCCCGCCCGCTTCGAGGAACCGGGTGTGCAGCCGGCCGGCCACCGCGAGCACGGTGGACAGTTCGGCCTCGATCGGCCCGTCGCCGTTGACCGCCGACCGCAGCCGGCTGAGGTGGGGCGCCTTGTCCGTCTCCATGTAGAGCGGGCGGGACGTGCCGAGCAGGACGTCGGGTGCCTTGCCGGGCAGCATCCGGCGGCCGGTGGCCCAGTACTCGTCGAGCGGGCAGCTGACGAGCAGGTCGTCGCCGATCGAGCCGAGCGTCTCCAGGTATCCGCTGAGGCTCATCGACGCCTCCTTGACCGCGCAGATCGCCGGGAAAGGGAGCAACGACCGCAGCATGCCGGTGGTGATCCGGAACCCGAACTCCGACAGGCCGGACGCGTACAGGCACAGGCCGATCCGCGCGCTGTCGGCGATCTCGGAAAGGAACCGCAGGACTCCTTCGGGCGTGCGGTAGCCGAAGGTGGGCGGCCAGAGCATGACCAGGTCGGCGCCGGCCAGCCGGGCCCGTTCGACGGCGGCCACGACGTCCGGTACGGCGTTGCCGGGCGTGACGGCGACGACCGGCACCCGCCCACCGACCTGGTCGACGACGACCGCCAACGCCCGGTCGCGCTCGGCCACGGTCAGCGACTGGACCTCCCCGATGACCGAGTTGACGTACAGGCCGCCGGTGCACTCGAGGCGCAGCAGCTCGTCGACCTGGGTCCGCAGCGCGGTCTCGTCGAGGGTCAGGTCGTCGGCGAACGGGGTCAGCGTCGTGACGATGTGCCCGCGCAGCGTCGCGCGCGCCCACTCGCGGGCGTCGGCGGCGTCATACTTCATGCTCGGTCTCCTCGAAGAGGGTGCGGACCGCGTCGGCGACGCGGTCGAACGGCTGGCCGTCCACGGCCCAGACGGTGTCGGCGACGGTCGCGCACCGCGGGTCGTCGGGGTCGCCGGCGACGATCCGGGCGAACTTGGCGTCGAGGTCGGCGCGGGTGGGGCGGTGGTAGCGCGGGATCGCGTCGCGGTCGACCTCCTCGCGCAGCTCCTCGCCGCCGGCGAGCCGCACGACGACCCGGTTGCGGGCCGAGCGCATCGGGTACTCCCGGTCGAACTCCGGGTCGACATGGGCGACCACCTTGTCGGCGAGCGCGCCGATCACCGGGTCGCCGCGCAGCTGCGGTCCGTACGCCCGGCTGACGAACGCCCCTTCGTCGGCGGTGGCGAGCGCGACCGCGATCACGTGCTTGAGGCTCGTCTTCGCGGCCTCCTCGTTCGGTGGCCGCGCGACCCCGAGGAACTGGACGGTGCGCGGGTACGCGTACACGTCGACCGACTCGACCTCCGCCGGGTCGATCGGCCGGCGCCGGGCGATGGCGAGCGCGCCTTCGATTCCGGCGTGCAGCGGACCCACCGTCGCGATGTACTTGTAGAGCGGGAAGTCGAGCTCCCAGGTCGTGCCGAGGGCGTCGCTCAGCCGGTCGAGGTTGGGCGCCGGCGACACGAGGGCGGCCCACGAGGCGACGTCGCCGTCGCCGGTCACACCTCCCGCGGCGAGGTCGGCCGCCATCAGCCCGCCCGCGCAGCCGGCGCCCATCGACACGCCCTTGCCGCCGGCGCCGCTGAGCACGAACGGAACGGTGGTGGCCGGCGCGCAGTTGAGTGCGATCGTCCACGCGTCGACGAGGCGCGGAGCGGGCAGGCCGCGCAGTACGCCGACCGCGGTGGCGGCGCCGATGCCGCTCAGCGTCGACGGCGTCCACCACCCGGCCTTGTAAGCGACGGCCGCGTCGCCCTCGGCGGTCGCGCCGGCGGGCCGGTTGAGGAGGAGACCGAAGCGGATCACCGTCTCCATGCCGAGGGCGAGCGCGCGCAGGACGGTCGCGCCGTCACAGCCGTCGCGCTGTGCGACCGCGACGGTCGCCGGCACGACGGCGTTGGAGGCGTGCACGACCGCGCGGGACACGCCCTCGCCCATCTCGGAGACGTGCATGGCGGTCGCGTTCAGCGCCGCCGCGGCGTACGCCCCGGCGCTGGCTGGCTGGGCCCGGAAGACCGTGGCCGGGCCGGGGGCCAGCAGCCCGAGCGGGCCGAACGCCGCCGCGGTGGCGGCGTACGACGGCTGCCGCGAGCCCAGGAGCATCACCCCGAACGCGTCGAGGAGCAGCCCGTTGGCGTGGGCGCGGGGGCCCTCCGGTATGCGGTCGCGGGTGGTGGCCACGAACTCGGCGAGCGCGGCGACGGGATCCATCCAGCCTCCTAACGGCGGTCGGCGACGCCGAGCGCCCTTGCGAGTCCGACGGTGAACTCGAGCACGACGATCAGCACGACGGCGACGAGCAGCAGCAGCGACCCCGCGGCGGCGACCAGCGGGCCGCTCTCCTGGTCGAGGGTGAGCAGCATGCGCACCGGCAGGGTGACGGTGGACGCGGAGTTGACGAACAGGGCCACCGACGAGTCGTCGAACGCGACGACGAACCCGAGCACGCCGGCGGCCACGAGCGATGGGCGGATCATCGGGATGGTGACCGTCCAGAAGACCCGCAACGGTCCGGCGCCGAGGTTGGCCGCCGCCCGCTCGATGTTGGGCGCGACCCCGGCCACGGCCACCATCAGGGTCCGCACGGTGATCGGCAGGACGACGACCAGCTGCGCGAGGGAGAGCAGCAGGATGTTGACCCGGATGCCCCACGCGTTGTATAGCGTGTACACGCCGAGGCCGAGGACGATGTGGGGCACGAGCAGCGGCAGCAGGACGAAGACGCCGAGCACCTTGCCGAGCCGGCTCGCGGTGCGACCGATTCCGAGCGCGGCGACCAGGGCGACGGCGGTGCCCATCGTGCCGGCCAGCAGCCCGGTCACCAGGCTGACGACCGCGCTGCGCACGAGCGTGCCGTCGGCGAAGAACTGCTCGTACCAGCGCAGCGTGAAGCCGCGCGGCGGGAACTCCCAGTACGGTGCCGGGGTCACCGAGGCGCCGAGGATGGCGACCAGCGGGGCCAGGACGAACGCGACGAGCAGCGCCACGGCGACGACGGTGGCGGCGCGCGCCAGCCAGACCCGGGGTGGCCGCCTGACCCGGATCGGGGCGTCGGTCGGGGCGGGACGGGGCCGTACGGTCGTCGCGGTCATCGGCGCCGACCGCCGACCAGGCGCTGTGACGCGAGCATGCCGACCAGCGTGACCAAGCACAGCAGGACGCCCAGGGTGGCGGCGCGCGGCCAGTCGAAGGTGGAGATCTGCTCCTGCACGATCTGCTGGGTCACGGTGCGGACCCGTCCGCCGCCGAGCACCGCGGGGATGGCGAACGAGCCCGTGGCAAGCGCGAAGACGAGGAGGAACCCGGCGACCATCGCCGGCCAGGCGTGCGGAAGCACCACCCGCAGCGTCGCCCGTACCGGCCCGGCGCCGAGGTTCTGCGCGGCCCGTAGCTGGTTGGGCTTGATCGAGTCGAGCCGGGCCAGCACGACCATGACCACGAACGGCAGGAACACATGGACGAAGCCCACCAGCACCGCCGTCCGGTTGAACAGGAACGAGACCGGCCCGAGGCCGAGGCCCTCGGTGATCTTCGGCAGCAGGCCGGTGGGTCCGGCCGCCGCCACCCAGCCGTACGCCCGCGCGACGCCGCTGACCATCAGCGGCGCGATGACGACCACCGTCAGGTAGGCCCGCAATCGGCCGCCGAGCCGCCACACGCCCAGCGCCGTGAGCGCGCCGACCACGGTGGTGATGACCGCGCTGAGCGCGGCTATCTCCACTGTGGACAGCCAGGCGGAGAGGTAGAAGCGGTCGGTGAGGATCTCGCGGTAGCTGTCGAAGGTGAGGTCGGCGGTGATGCCGGTGCGCCGGGAGAACGTGTTGAAGCTCATCCGCACCGACGACGCCAGAGGAAGCACGAGGTAGACGACGTAGACGGCGACCGGCACGGCGAGGAGCGCGGCGAACATGCGCCGCGAGATGGTCATGCCGCGCCTCCGGCCTCGACCGGCATCCGGCCGCGTTCCGCGTCCGCGCGCGCGTCGGCGTCCGGGACGAAGAACGCGTCGCCGAGCGCCAGCCAGGTCCGGCTGCCGGGCGCGGCCGACTCGTCCCACGAGGTGTGGGTGACGAGCATCGTCCGGTCGCCGACGGTGACCGCCGCATGCCGGATCGGGCCGAGGAACTCGGCCCGATCGACGACGCCGGGCAGGGAGGTGTCGCTCGGGCCGTCGAGCAGCCGGACCGACTCGGGGCGCACGAGCA
>WUUC01052492.1_pt1 | contig 13653 bp, 6 predicted proteins | sample 6278441 | NCBI WGS metagenome assembly WUUC01 (sample SAMN13675441, study PRJNA597444) | soil metagenome | isolation source: soil | place: USA: Washington | collected 2017-10
CCACGTTGATGCCGGTCATGAAGCCGGACAGTCCGGCGGGCGTCCCGAAGGGCGCGGGCTTGATGTGCGTAAACGAGGTGAACGTCTCGCCGTGATGGCACGCGCTACAGGTATTGAGCGAGAAGAAATGCCTCACATGACGGTTGCCGATGGTGACGGTTGGCCCGTCGCTCCAGAAGACCGGAGTCGGCGTCGGCGTGGCTGTCGGCGTTGCCAGCGGCAATCCCGGCACGTCGGACGCGTTGGTGAGAAACGGTATCATGCCGGGCAGGAAATCCGGCACGACGTAGGTATCGTTATTGATAGAGGCCGCGTTGTTGTTGATGTAGTTCGCCGTCAAGTCTGTATTCCTGAGCGACTCGTGCGGCGTCTGTTTGGCGTTGGCTTCGAAGAGCAGCCCGTTGCCCTTTGGCAGACGGAATTCGCGCAACTGCCAGAAGTTGTCCGGCGCGACATTCCTGATCGCGATCTCGTTGGTGCGAAGTTGATTGAGCGCGCTGCCGTTGGGCTTGCCCGGCGCGGCGTTGGCCTTGGTGAACTGGTCCGTGATCGCTTGCAGCTTGATGTTATAGAGCCATGAGCCAAGCCCGTAATCCTTCAAGTCGTACCACTGTTGACCCCAATCTTTGACGGCGAGGCAGCCCTGGCGCGGAATGCCGTATTCGATGATGACCGTGAACTGCGTCTCGGCGCAGGCCGGTTTCGGTTTGCCTGTGTAAGGGTCTATGCTGCCGGTCTTGCGCATGTCTATGACGCCGAAGACGAAGCGGCCTTCGCCGGCGGTGCCGCCGCCGTAACTGATATTGCCTTTGCGCAGGTCAACGCGGTTGACGATGGCGAGCAGGCGGAAAGGCGCGATTGACAGGTTGAGCGGCTGCGTAGAACCGCCCGACGCGGCTTCCCAAGGGGCAATCACGAGGTTGTGAATCTGTTGACGCTTGGCTGCGGTCCAGCCGTTCGCAGTTGTTTGATCAGCCATCCACTTGTTGAGCCACTGGCGCACGAAGTTTGAAGGCTGGATGCCCGTGAGCGGTTGGTTCGCCATGTCGGTCATCAAACGTCCGAACGTCCAAGCGCCCATCGGCGTGCCCGCGTTCGTGCAGGGGTTGAAGGTGCGTTGCGGGTTTTCAACCACTTTGATGTGTGTGATCACGAGCGACTTCTTCGCATTAACACTATGATAGGTGGCGAGCTTAAAGAGCGGCACGAACTGGCCGGGTTTAAGGTTACGAAAATCAATCTTCGGCAATGCTTTTGTGCCCTGACGGTCGCGGCCATTTTCGAAGTCGGCCATGAGCACCGCATCGTCTGAGGCGAGCGATTCGTCGGCTGTGCCGTCCGTGATAGTGCTGGAGGAAGATTCCGTTTGCGTGGTTTCGCTCGTCGCGCCTTCTCCGGTCGCTGTCGGGTCTGAAGGGTCTGCGGTGTCGTCGCCCTCGGGCGGAGGCGCGGCGTTGATTTGCGCGACGCGGTCCTGATTCTCGGCCAGCGCGTTGAAGTCTATGAAGGCGATGGCAGAGTAAGTGCCGTCGCCCGCGCGCTCATCGCTCTCCATGCCGTCATCACGCAGGAGAACATCGCGTTCTTCAAGCACGAAGTTGATCGTCGCACCGACTCGCGCCTCGGGCACAAAGCGGACATGTAGAAGCGCGTTGCCTTCTTTCGTCTCCAATTCCAAAGGAGCCGCCTCCATAGATTCGGCCTGCGGCGTATCTTCGCTCCGGTCGGTCTCCTCTTGTGCAAATTCGATGTTGGTCGCCGTGGTCTTGCTTGGCGATGCTCCGAACATCAGACTACCGATGGCGAGAACTACCGCCAAACCGATGGTGACGAATTTCAGGAGTTGCTGTCTGCTGTGTTTCATGAATCTCCTTCCGAACTGTGAGAACAGGTGGTGAGAAAACTCTGCTTCAGGAGTAGTACCCGGCCTTGCTCATGCGTGAGCCGAAGCGTTGCCGGGTTCTTTGATAACGCAGAAATGTGCGACGACCGGCATTGAAGCAAATGCTTGATGCAGACCCTGCGTAGATACGAAGTCTTTAAGGAACGACGAAGCGAAAAGAATGTTCAAAGAGCATCCGGCGCGAACATTAATGCACGCGAATCTCGACCATGCCGTTAGACGCCTGTTTTTGTGCGGCGAATCGGCAAGCGTTCGTAAGGTGCAAACGTCCGTTGGCGATTGCCGCAGAGCAATCCCGGATCAGATATGATGGCTGTAGTTTATGCGTGAGGGTTAGACGCGTATTCTATCGGCAAGACAAATAACATTCAGCCTTTTGCCTTGAAGGCATCCAAAGCAGCGCGCAGAAACGGATCGCGTCAAACTTTATCGTTGTGACAGAAAGTTTGACCGGGGAAGTCGTAACGTTACTGTTTGGATGCGAAAGGATAATACACCCTTTCCCAGAGGTGTCAAATTTTTTCTGATCGTTTCTCTCTTTTGAGAGAAATAAAGTAAAGGGTCCAACGCCGGTGTCGAACCCTTTCGCGGCCGTACAAGTGGCCGAGCACCCGATGCGGAACGTCGTCCGGCAAGGGGCAGACCAATTAACAAGATAGACTTCACTCTACGGCTCTGCAAAACTTGAACGAGGATGTATCTTGTTTCAAGAGTATGATTCGCGGAGCGTGAGAGTTGAACCTGAGTTAGGATAAAAACTCAGAGGCAATTGTTGTAACGGAGCCGTGCGCGTTGTAACGGAGCCGCGCGATAGCGTGGCGCAGGCGTGCAATGCGCGCGGAGGCTTTAGTTGTGGTTCGGAGTTTTGAAATAAGTTCTGAACTCACATGAAAATTGACCGGTGGCGGGGCGTGTGCGAAAAGTGTTGAAGTCTTTATGGCAGGCGGATGATCAGGCGGCGCGCTTGGCCGAGTTGACGAGCGGCGACCCTTTGGTGAAGGAACTTCCGCTGCGGCGCGACGTGCGCTCGCTCGGGCAATTGCTTGGCCGTACGCTCAGGGAACAGGTCGGGGAAGAACTCTACAACTCGGTCGAGTTGCTGCGCAGTTTGACGGGCGAACACCGTGAGGCGAAAGCCGAACTTGCGCCCGCCGCAGGCGAACTTGCCACAGCCTCGCAGCATACGCCGTCCGAAGATGTCGCTCCGATGGCGCGCGCCGAAGCGGTCGTCAAACGTTTGAACGTCGTAGAGGCGTGCCAACTGACGAAAGCCTTCGCGATCTACTTCGAACTCACCAATCTAGCGGAAACCAATCATCGCAAGCAGCGCCGGCGCGCACGCACGCTCGCGGCGAACCTGCCCGCGCTCCCCGGCACCTTTCGCGGCACGCTCGAACGCCTGCGCGATGCGGGCATCAATTGGCAAGACGCGCTCGGCGTCTTGAAGGAGATCAAGGTCACGCCCGTCTTCACGGCGCACCCCACGGAAGTGGCCCGCCGCACGATTCTCTTCAAGCGTCGCCGCATCGCGGAGCAACTCGAACGCTTGAGCCGCCTGCCGCTCTCCGACGCGGAGGCCGCCGCCGCCGAAGATGCAATCGAACGCGAGATCACCGCGCTCTGGCAGACCGACGACATACGACGCCGCCAGCCGACCGTCGCAGACGAAATCATGATGGGGCTGGACTATTACCCTTCCGTCTTGATACACACGCTGCCGGATGTCTACGCGGAGATGTCGAGCGGCTTTGAACGTGTTTACGACGCGCGCGTGGAAACTCATGAATTACCTGTAGTGATAAGTTTCGCCTCATGGATCGGCGGCGACCGCGACGGCAATCCGTATGTCACCGCCAACACAACCCGCGAAGCTCTCCTGCTCGCGCGCCACACGATTCTCGACTACTACCTGAAAACCATTGATCAATTGCAGGAGCAACTCAGTCTCTCGACGCATCAGGTGAAGGCTTCCACACGTTTACAAGCGAAGTTTGAAAATTACTGTAAGACTTTCGCGGGAGCGCAGGCGGAAGCGTGCAGCCACCCGCCCGCCGAAATCTACAGGCGTTTTCTCGCTTACGTGCTCTATCGCCTGCGCTCGACGCGCGAAGCCCCGGCGGCGTTTGACGGTTACGCAGATGCCGAGTCTTTCATCGTTGATCTGGAGATCATCCGCGAGAGCCTCGTCGAGAACGTCGGCGGCGAGTTGGCCGAAGGGCTGCTCGATCCGCTCCTGCGCCAGGCAGAGACGTTCGGCTTTCACCTGCACACGCTCGACATACGCCAGCACGCGCGCGTCCACGCACGCGCCATACGCGAACTCGCGGGCGGCTTGCGTTTCGACACGCAGGCGAACGGACAGGCGTTGTCCGGCGAGAACGCATCCGGCGAGAACGCATCCGGCGAGAATGCGACGACCGTAGAGATTCCCGCCGTTTCAGCGGAGACCGCCGCGCTCCTCGACAGCCTGCGCGCGGTCGCGGAATTGAAGCGCACGTTTTCGCCGCAGGCCATACGCGCCTACGTCATCAGCGGCGCGAGCGTGGGCGAAGATGTGCTGTCGCTCCTCTGGCTCATGGAACTCTGCGGCGTGAATGCTGCGGCGTCGAGTGAAGGCAACGACCCGGGCGTGATGCCCGTGCCGCTCTTCGAGTCAATCGAAGACTTGCGGCGCGCACCGGAAGTCTGTCGTCGTCTCTGGACCTCGCCGCTCTATGCGCGCGTCCTCGATTCGTGGGGACGCCAACAGGAGATCATGCTCGGCTATTCCGATTCGAACAAAGACGGCGGGATGATCACGAGCATCTGGGAAATTTACAAGGCGCACGAAGAGTTGCACGCACAGGCGCGCGAGTGCGGTGTGCGGCTCAGCCTCTTTCACGGGCGCGGCGGCACTGTGGGACGCGGCGGCGGCCCGACCCATCGCGCCATCGCCGCGCAACCGCCCGGAGCGTTCAACGGTAAACTCAGAATCACGGAGCAGGGCGAAGTCCTGAACTTCAAATACTCCGATGCGGTCCTGGCCGAACGCAGTTTTGAATTGATGATCGCAGCCTCGCTCGACGCCCTCGCGCGCCCCTATGCTTTTCCCGTCGAAGCGGATTGGACCGCGGCGATGGAAGAGATGTCCGCGGCGGCATTCAGATTTTACCGTGAGTCGGTGGTGGAAAACGCGGAGACGCTTCGATACTTTTATCAGGCGACGCCTGTGCGTGAATTCGAACTTGCGAAGAGCGGCTCGCGCCCGAGCCGTCGCGGCGAAGAAGGGAAGGCGGCGGGCGAGACGCGCTACGAGATCACGAACCTGCGCGCGATCCCCTGGGTCTTCGGCTGGATGCAGAGTCGCCACGTGCTGCCCGCCTGGTTCGGCGTCGGCCACGCGCTCTCACTTTATTGCCGTACACACGACGGCGGCGAAGATTTGCTCCGCACGATGATGGGGAAATTCCCACTCTTTCACGATCTCATCAGCAACGTCGAGAACGGTCTCGCCAAAGCCGATCTTTCGATTGCGCGCCGCTACAGTCTGCTGGTCGAGGACGAAGAGTTGAGAGAGCGCGTGTGGCGTATGATCTCGGAAGAGTTCGAGCGCACGCGTGCGATGATCCTACGCGTCACCGGGCAGAGAGAGTTGTTGGAGAACAACCCTGTCCTCACACGCTCGATCCGCCTGCGCAATCCTTACGTTGATCCGATGAGTTTGATCCAGATCGAACTGCTGCGACGCAAGCGCGGCGGCGAGGAGAGCGAAGAGTTGAACTACGCGCTCGCCGCGACCATCAACGGCATCTCGGCGGGCCTGCGCAACACAGGTTAGACCCGTCAAGACTCGGATAACGCGCGCACGCTATCGCATGGCGACGAACGTTCCATGGAAGCGCACGCACGTCCGGCCTTCTTCTTCGATGGTTGCCGGGAGAGTGATGCGCGCTTTCCCCTTGTCTCGAAAAGCGCTCTTGAACGTGTCGAGCGTCTCCTCGTCTGGACGAACGCAGGCGGCTCGTATCTCACCCCGCACAGGTCGCTCGTAGGAGATTGAACTTTCACGTATGACGATGTGCGAATCTGTATCCTGTAGCTCCAGCCAGAGCAACCCGTAGCAGCTCAAGACCGCGAGCGCATTGAGGCTGCCGCCGAAGGCCGTGCCGAGATGGTTGACGTTCAAGTCGAGCGGCGCGGTCAGGATTAGACGCCGCCCGTCATAGTCTTCGACCTTCACGCCTAAAGAGCGCGTGATAGGGATTTTGGTGTAGAGCAATTCCTGAATCTGCTGAACAAGGCTCATCGTAAGTTCAACCTGTCATGACCGATCACGTTTGGATTGCAAACATTGTGTTGAGACACGCGAAGGGGCAGAGTTGCAAAAAAAAGTATTTTAGCCGCAATTAACCGGGCGGATGAATTGATCATACCCCGGCGATATTGTACAGTCTTGCGAGCACGTATCGCGGCCATCAAAATTTGTGGCCGCACAACTTCATAACGCCGCAGTAGTTCCAGCGCACAAACTCATTTGCCGCAATGTAGTACTCAGGAGAAAATTCATGTATCGCATTCCCTCGCGTAAGCATCTCTACAACCGTGCCCGCCGCACGCTTTTTATTACCTTCGCCTTAGGGCTGCTCGGTCTGTTCATTCTGCCCGAGCGCCTTTTGCAAACATTCGAGCCGACGGTTCGAGCGGCGACGACTTTCATAGTCAACTCTACGGGCGATGGCGCGGATAGCGACACCGCCGACGGCGTCTGCAACGACGGCACAGGCAACTGCACGCTGCGAGCGGCGATCATGCAGGCCAACGCCACGCCCGGCACCGATACGATCAACTTCGCCATCGGCTCGGGGCTACAGACCATCCGGCCTACGGCGCAACTGCCTGTCATATCCGACCCGCTGGTTATTGATGCCACGACGCAGCCGGGCTTCGCGGGGCAGCCGATCATAGAGTTGGACCTTGTCGGCTTCTCCGCCAACCCGAACAGTGCCGCGCTTCAAATCACAGCCGGAAATAGCGTCGTGCGCGGCCTCGTCATTAACGGCTTCTCCGATGGCGGCATCGGTTTGCAGACCGGCGGCGGCAACTTGATCGAGGGCAACTACATCGGCACTAACGCAGCAGGCACGGGCGCCGCCAACAGCCGTGGCAACGGCATCAACGTTCAAGGCTCGTCCGGCAACCTCATCGGCGGGACGACCGCCGCAGCGCGCAACGTCATCTCCGCGACCAACTCTCACGGCATCTCGATCTTCAACGGCGCGACGAACAACACGGTGCAGGGCAACTACATCGGCACGAACGCAGCGGGCACCGCCGCGCTCGGCAACGGCAGCAGCGGCGTCTTCATCTCCGCGCCCGGCAACTTCGTCGGCGGCACAACTGCCGGGGCGCGCAACGTCATCTCCGGCAACAATCGCGGCATCAGCTTACAGGACGCAAGCCTCGTCTCCTCATCCGGCAACGTGATCCAAGGCAACTACATCGGCACGAACGCTGCGGGCAACGCCGCGCTCGGCAATACTGATACAGGCGTCGCCATTTTCAACTCGTCAAACACCCTCATCGGCGGCACGACCGCGGAAGCGCGCAACGTCATCTCGGGTAACAATTTCGGCCTCTCCATCTCCGGCAACGCGACACTGAGCGACCCCTCGACCGCGACCGGGAACGTCGTGCAGGGCAACTACATCGGTACGACCGCCGCAGGCAGCGCGCCCCTAGGCAATATCGTCACAGGGTTGAGCATCTCCCTCACCGTGAACACGATCATCGGGGGCACGACCGCGGGCGCGGGCAACGTCATCGCAAGCACTACAAGTATGGACACCTTCGCCGGATACGGTCTCCAAATTCTTAGCTCCATCAATGCCCGGGTGCAGGGCAACTACATCGGCACGAACGCTGCCGGGGCCGGACTCGGCAACGCCAATCACGGCATAGCGATCCTGGGGGGTAGCACCAACGTCAACAGTCTCATCGGCGGCTCGGAGGCAGGCGCGGGCAACGTCATCGCCTTCAACTCGGGCAGCGGCGTCGCCGTAGAATCAACGGGCACAGGCCACACCATTCGCGGCAATTCGATCTACCCCAATGGCCGACTCGGTATTGACCTCGGCCCTACAGGCGTCACGCCAAACGACGCGGGCGACCCCGACACGGGCGCTAATAATCTACAGAACTTTCCCGTCGTGCGCTCCGTCACCACGGGCGGCGGCAGCAGCACGACCGCACAGGGCACGCTCAACAGCGCGCCGAACGCGAGCTACCTCATCGAGCTATTCGCCAACAACGATTGCGATTTTTCCGGTCAGGGCGAGGGGCAGTTCTCTCTCGGCGTGACGACGGCGAATACGGACGCGAACGGCAATGCCACTTTCAATGTCACCTTCCCCGTCCAACTCTTGCAGGGGCAGATCGTCACGGCGACGGCCACCGATGCCAACGGCAACACGTCCGAGTTCTCCGTCTGCAACGAAGTTGATCGACCGGGGAGCGTGCGCTTTTCTGAGAGCAATTACACGACCACGGAGACGAGCGGGAGCGTCGTCATCACCGTCGTGCGCACGTTCGGCACGGCCGACACGATGACCGTCAACTACTCTACGAGCGACGGCACCGCGACCGCTAACGCGGACTACACGCCCGCCTCCGGGACGCTCTTTTTCGCCTCCGGCGAGACGACGAAATCTTTCACCATCCAGATTCTCGACGACGCGCTCGGCGAGACGCCGGAGACCGTCAACGTGATCTTGAGCGACCCCTCGGGCGGCGATATCGGCAGCACCGTCCTCAACATCACGGACAACGACCCGATCCCGAACGTGACCATTAACAGCGTCACCGTCAACGAAGAGTCGCTCAACGGCGGGGCCACAGCTTTCTTCACCGTGCGGCTTTCAACAGCAAGCAACAACACGGTCACGGTTCAGTACATGACCGCCGAAGATACTGCGCAGGCCAACGCGGACTACACGCCTGTCAGCGGGCAGGTGACGTTCGCGCCCGGCGAAACGACGAAATCGCTTCCCGTCCCGATCATCGCGGACATGATTGACGAGCCGAACGAAAGATTCGTCGTCATACTCACCACTGCGGTCAACGCCAACATCACGATTCCGACCGGCACCGGCACGATCATTGACAACGATCCGGACCCCGGCACAACCGGCGAACTGCTCATCTCCGAATTCAGAGCGTCCGGCCCCGGCGGCGTGGGCGATGAGTTCGTAGAGATTTACAACAACACCAACACGAACATTGACCTGCGCAATTACAGCCTCGTCTTCTTCGCGGCGAACGCCGGAAACAACGTCACCGTCTCGTTCGCCACGCTGCAAGGCGCACCCCTGATCACGCCGCGCAGTTACAGGCTGTTGACGAATTCCACAGGCTATACTTTGGGCACGTATGCGACAGGCAGTTTACTCGTAACGGGCGCAAGCTTCTTCCCGGACAATCAGGGCATCGCTCTGCGCCGCAACGGAGTGAACGTTCAGGTTGACGCCGTAGGCTTCACTGATGACCCTGTGGAGTTCCGCGAGGGCGCGGGGCTGCCTGTCATCTCCGAGTTTCCCGCGACACGGCCTCAATACAGCTACGTGCGCAAGCTGGCGAGCGGCACGCCGCAGGACACAGGCGACAACGCGCAGGACTTCGTGCTCGTCACGACGACAGGCGAAATGATCGCGGGCGTTCAGTCCGTGCTCGGCGCGCCGGGACCGCAGAATCAGGCCAGCCCCGTCCAGCGCAACGCGACGGTCAAGCCGTCGCTCATCGAGCCGTCGGCCCCGCCAACCGCTCCGCCCAATCGTCTGCGCACAGGCTCCGCGATAGGTGCGAACGCGGCCTACGGCACGCTCACGATCCGCCGCAAGTTCACCAACACGACGGGCGCAACCCTCACACGCCTGCGCTTCCGCGTGGTTGACATCACGACCGCGGGCAGCCCGAATCCGTCCGGCAACCCGCAGGCCGACCTGCGCGTGCTCGATTCGACGGATGTTTTAGTGGATACGAGCGGGGGCGCGATCACCGTCAAAGGCACAATAATCGAACAACCGCCCACGCAAACTATGGGCGGCGGACTGAACTCCAGCCTGACGGTTCAGTTGCCCTCCGGCGGCTTGCCGAACGGCGCGAGCATCAACGTGCAGTTCGTCCTCGGCGTGCAGCAGGAGGGTAACTTCCGCTTCTTCGTCAACGTTGAAGCCTTGCCCGCGCCGACGGAAGCTAACCCCGGCCTGGCGGGCAGAGGCGCGCAGAAGACTGACGGGGGGAAGGCGAGCGACCAGCAGTAAGTAGAAACGGCCTGAGCCTTCAGGCACTGTGCCAACACTAAAAGCGACGGGGGCGTGTTTCTTCACGCTCCCGTCGCTTTATCTATAAGTGCTCGTCTTCCTGGTTGCCGGTTGCCTTCTTCTGGAGTGCAACACCGGAAAAAATCGCGCTTTTACGCAAAGGCATGTAATACAACTCGCTTTAGCGCGTTTAGTATATTGGCGGGAAGTAATCTCCTCCTTTGATTTGAACTCTGTGCCCCTTTGTGTTCTCTGTGTCTCTGTGGAGAATGCTTCTGAAAGAAACTCACCACAGAGTCACAGAGCACACAAAGGGGCACAGAGATAAGCTGAAACGAGGACACTAAACACCGTTCACATAAATTTATTCTCGACCCTGAACCGTTCTAACCCTGATTACTCTACAACCCTCTTTTGTTCATAATCAGTAAATTTACAAAGTAATAAACCGGAGTTTTCTCATGAAACTAATAAAACAGGCGCTCGGATTCTGCCTCTTGCTCGTCGTTCTGCAAAGTTCGTTCGCCATTTCAATTTCCGCGCAGGCGCAAACCGCCTCGTCCGCGTCGTCCGCGCCAACCGCGCCGACCGCGCAACAGGTTGCAGCTAAAGTTGACGAGTACATGAACGCCGCCGTGAAGGCGGAAGGTTTCAGCGGTTCGATTCTCGTGGCGCGCGACGGCTCGCCCGTCGCCAGCAAAGGTTACGGGTTGGCGAACATCGAACTGGACGTGCCGAACACGCCGCAAACCGTTTTCCGTCTGGCTTCGCTGACCAAGCAATTCACTGCTGTGGCGACAATGATGCTGCAAGAGCGCGGCAAATTGAACACGGGCGATTCGATCTGCAAGTATCTGGATAACTGCCCGGCGGCTTGGCAACCGATTACGATTCGCCATCTCTTGACGCATACCTCCGGCATTCCGAATTACACGAGTTTCCCCGACTTTGCAAAAACCTCTGTGTTGCCCGCGACACACGAAAGTTTCATCGGGCGTTTTAGAGATAAGCCGTTAGAGTTCGTGCCCGGCGAGAAGTTCAATTACAACAACTCCGGTTATTACCTGCTCGGCGTCATCGTCGAACGCGCTGCGGGCAAGTCTTACGAAGACTTCTTGCAGGAAAACATTTTCACTCCGTTGGGAATGAAAAATACAGGCTTCGACCACCCCGCGCGCATTATCAAAAATCGCGCCGCCGGATACGAAGGCCAGGGCGAGAGAATCCACAACGCTTCATACATTGATATGTCGCATGGATTCGCGGCGGGGGCCATCGTTTCCACGACCGAAGATTTATTGCTCTGGGACAAGGCTCTCTACACGGATAAACTCATCTCGCGCAAATCGCTCGACGAAATGTTCACGCCGTTCAAAGACCTCTCGCCCACCAAAAATTACGCGTATGCATGGTGGCTTGAAAAACAGTCCGACCATCAGGCGATAAGTCATAGCGGACACATCAACGGCTTTTCGACTTACATCATGCGCTATCCGGCAGAGCGCGTAACGGTAATCGTTTTGAGCAATAACCGGGGCGCGCCTTCGGAAAGAGTAGCCAAAGACTTATCCGCCATCGTCTTCGGCGCGGCCTATAAAATTCCGCAGGAGCGCAAAGTTATCAACGTCGCAAACTCTGTGCTCGAAAAGTATGCCGGTCAATATCAACTCCGTCCGAACTTCGTTATTACAATGAGTTTGGAAAGCGGAAAGTTGATGATGCAGCCGAACTCAACACAGAAGGTTGAAATGTTCGCCACATCGGAAACCGATTTTTTTCTCAAAGCCGGTAACGCAAAATTCAAGTTCGTCAAAGACGCGCAAGAACAGATCACCGGACTCGTCTTTCATCTGAACGGGCAAGAGACCACGGCCCCCAAGATTAAATGATCCCAAGATTAAATGATCCCAAGAGTCGCACGACAAATTAACGCGGCATCGAACAAGCCGCACCAGTCTCGTATACAGGGAAGCGAGGGCAGCGAAAAATTATGAATGCCGCTTCGATGAAGCAGCATTTGCTCGATGGTGATTTTGTCTGCGTTGGCGAGCTGCGGAAAGAATTTCGATAGTTTTGTCTCAAGCGTCAATCTCTTTTCGTCAATCAACTGAAAAATCATCACGGCGGTAAACGTCTTGGTCAGAGAAGCGATGCGAAATTTTGTCGCGTCGTTGTTCTTCACCTTTTCCGCATCCGAAACTCTCGAATAACCGAGAGCACGACTGTAGACAGTCTTATTGTCTCTCGTGATCGTCACGACGCCCATCATTTTGTTGTTCGACTCCAGCGCGTCGAACAGGCTGTTCATCTTTTGGAGATCAAAAGTTTGTTGAGCGGAGGCGGGGCCGCAAAGTAAAAGCGGCAAAACAAAAACAACGGCGAAAAGTAGATTTCTCATAGAATTGATGAGCACGAAAGAGACGCTATCGAGCATCGTCCGTTTGAAATGAGTTGTGCGGCGGCGTTTTGACGCGCCGGATGTTCGTCACTTCGATCTCTTCAACTTTCTGTTTTTAGTTTTGGGAGACAAAGGCTTTCGGTTCCAATCGCATTAATCTCCGCCGGAGAGCAGGGCGCATAATTAAACATGCCGCGTGCATTAACTTTGTTGCATAATTTTATACGGTCTGGGTTAATAGAGCGCAGCCGGACGCCTTGCCGAAGTTGCCGCGAGCGAGAAGTTTTCAAGTGGCTGGTGGCATCTGCGAGAACGTTGGCGAGTAGAGGTTATAAAACATGGAGGTGTAGACATGCGCGCGATCTGGAATAATGTGGTGCTGGCCGAGAGCGACGACACGATTGTGGTTGAAGGGAACCACTACTTCCCGCCGGATTCGATTCGCGGCGAGGTCCTGCGCCCGAGCGATACGCACACGACCTGCCCCTGGAAAGGGGAGGCGAGTTATTATGACGTGTTGGCGGGCGGGGCTGTGAACAAGGACGCAGCGTGGTATTACCCCGAGGTGAAAGAGGCTGCGGCTGAGATCAAGGGGCGCGTCGCTTTTTGGAAAGGCGTGAAAGTCGAGTAGCAGGCCGCGCCGTTTCGGAGCGGGCGTGCGGACGGCAAATGCGCTCCCGTTGGCCTGACAAACCGCGAGCGATTTAAACGAGTCTTCTATACACAATCATGCGCCCGCCAATTGAATATTCATTTCGTCGAAGATGAGCGTTGCTCCGCCATTCGTCCGATTCGATAACGTCAGCTACGAGCCGCAGGGCGCGGCCCGGCCCATCATCTCCGAACTCAATCTGGAAATTTTTCGCGGCGAGACGCTCGTGCTCCTGGGCGAGTCGGGCTGCGGGAAGACGACCACGCTGAGACTCGTCAACCGTATGCTGTTGCCGACCGCAGGGCGCGTGCTCGTCAAGGACAAGCCGACGAGCGAGTGGGATGCTATCGCCTTGCGGCGTTCGATGGGCTACGTGATTCAAGAGGCCGGACTGTTCCCACACTTC
>WUUC01059580.1_pt1 | contig 13653 bp, 24 predicted proteins | sample 6278441 | NCBI WGS metagenome assembly WUUC01 (sample SAMN13675441, study PRJNA597444) | soil metagenome | isolation source: soil | place: USA: Washington | collected 2017-10
TAGCGGTGGGTGTCGTCAGCGGCCAGTTCTTCGCCCTGCCAGTGCTCGTCGATGATGGGTGCGGGGTGGTGCGTGACGGTCACGCGCTGGTCCTCTCAAGGTCGATCTGCCGCTGTACGGCGGCCAGGACGTCGTCGTCGACGGTCCACAGCCCGAGCTGGCCGCGCACGGGCCGCGGCGGGTGCGGAAGGGCGCGGACGTCATCGAGGACCCAGTGCCAGGTGTCGGGGAATCCCCACGGCTTGCAGCACGGCCGGGACTGGTGGCAGGACGCCAGGCGTGCCACGGCGACGATGGCACGGAAGTGCCGGGGCCACTCGCGGGTCATGTCGGCGGGGAGGGCGTTCTCGTCTTCGGCGGCGCCGGCGTGGATGAGGACCGTCGTCCCGAGATGGGCGGGCGGGATGGGCTTGCTGCGGTTCTCGATGCGCTTCGGGCCGTGGGCGATGGCTGCGCTCCACGGGTACTTCACGGTCAGGGTTCGCACGGTGTCCTCTCGGGGCAGATGGGGTGCTGGCGTTGGGCGTCGCCGATCGCGAACGGGTAGTCGTATCCGCCCGGCAGGAGCGGCCGGTGGCTCTCGCCGCGCGCCGGGCAGGAACGGCACTGCCAGTACTCGCCGTTCCGGTCGTGTTGCAGGTCGAACTTCTCGTAGAACGGAAGCAGCTCGGCAGCACGCCGCTCGTAGATGGTGGTGCGCTGCTTGTACTCCTTGTAGGTGGCGCCCCGTTGCTTGGGGTCGTCGATTTCCTCGTTCCAGGCGGGCTGGTAGTCGGTGTGGGTGCGGTAGAGGCGGGCGAGTCCGCGCATGGTCTGGCAGGGGACGCCGCTCCCGGAGATGGTGCAGGTGATGCAGCGTCCTGCGGACTGTCCGCGGGAGTCGACCCAGATGTTGTGGTCGGCGGCGATGAGGTAGAGGGAGTCGATGCGGTTGAGTTCGGCGTCCTGGGCGGGTCCGGGCGGGAGTTGCTCGGCATCGGTCTGGTCGTCGGCGAGGCGGGCGTAGACGAAGTCCTCGCAGCGGAACTCCCACCGCCAGTGCGGATCGTCCGGGCCGGTCACGACTCCTCCTCCGGGTCGTGTTCGGCGACGACGGTGTACACGGTGTCGGCGCGGATCATGCGGAACTTGCGGTGCTGCTTGTCGTTCTCGGCGCGCTGCTTGAAGTCGGTAAGCGCCTGGTCGTATTCGTCGTTCAGGTAGGTGCTGCCGATGCCGTGCCATTTGTCGGCCTCGTAGTTGCCCTCGAAGGTCCAGGTGCTGGTGGCCGGATGCGGGGCGAGGTCGGCGTTGAAGACCGGGTACAGGTCGGGGAAGACGAAGCAGGCGTCCACGACCTCGGCGAGGATCTCCTTGTTCAGGGGAATCTCTGCGCCTTTGGGGGCCATGCTGCCGCGGACGTAGCCCATGACGGCGGCCTGCGCCACCAGGGCGTGTTCGCGTGGCGTGAGAGCGGCGAGGAATGCGTTGACTCGGTCGGCGCGGGCGTTCTGCCGCTGTTCCAGGTAGGTGACCAGGAAGTCGGGGAGTTCGGTCACGGCCGGGTCTCCTTCGGCTGCTGCGCGGCGGCCCAATCGAGGGCCCGATGTGCGTCCTCGGCGGCGAACGCGGCGCGGAAGTACGGGTCGGCCATGTCCTGTCCGGCTTCGGCGAGGGCGGCGTCGGTCTCGTATTCGGCGGCGATGGTCTCGATGGAGAACCCGCACGCGTTCAGTTCGCGATCCACCTCAGACCTCCCCGCATACGTGCTCGTCGGACTGGAAGGGCTGCCCGTTCTCGTCGTGCAGGACGAGTCCGTCGTCTTCGTCGTACCAGCCGTCGCCGGTGGCGCCGCAGCTGCCGCACTCCCAGGTTCCCGCCAGGCTGATCCCGGTGAAGCCACCGGCGTTCGGGTTGGTGGCCACGGTCAGGCCTCCTTTGGCTGCGGGATGAGGACGTCCACACCGCACGCGGTGCAGATCCCGCCGTCGGGCAGGTCGTCGGAGGTGAGCGGCAGGACTCCGTCGCCGAGCTCGTCCGTGTGGCGGGTGCAGTAGATCGACAGGGCGCCGGGGAGGGCGGAGCGGTAGGCGACGACGCGGTCCCCGGCGGTCTCCTTCGGCTGCTGCGCCCCACCAGCGGGCCCGGGGCAGGTGACGGCCGCCGGGTTCGAGCTCATCCGGTCGTCGCGCAGCAGCTCGAACGGTGTCCTGCCGCAGCACGGGGTGAGGCCGGAACCGGGAGGCGGGCACGCGTGCACAACTTCCCGGGCAGCCTCCGGTCCGGCGAGGTTCTGCCGCAGCACGGCGGCGCGCTCCTCGTCCATCTCCAGCCAGTACGGCTCGCCGTCCGGGCCGGACAGCATCACGGTCACGCTGTCGTCGTCGCCCCACATGACATCATCCAGACCCCAGCGGAGTTGGACGGGCTGCTGCTCGACGTCGGGGCCGACCATGTTGGCGATCTCGTCGGAGCTGAAGCCGTCGCGCTTCAGGCGGGCGGCCATCTCGTTGACGGGCGGGTTGGTGGCCATTGGGTCAGTCCTCCGGGTGGATCCAGTCGGTGAGGGCGAGGAAGCAGATGGCGATGATGAACGCGGCGATCGCGGGGCCGGCGTAGGGGGCGGGAATGTCGAACGGGGGGCGGCATCAGGCGGCTTCCGCAAGCGGGAGAGCCATCTGGCGGGGGCCGTGGAGCATGGTGACGACGCGTTCGCGCCAGCGGAGTGCCCAGTGCACGCAGTTCGCACAGGAGGCATGCTCATGGCCGGGCAGGGGCTGGCTGTGGCGGGCGTCGATGGACCAGGCGAGGGAGTCGGCCGAGGCGAGGACATCGGCGGCCGCGGCGAGCCCGCCCAGCTTGAGGCCGAAGCCGTGCAGCTTCAGGCCGGCCTGGGCAAGGGTGGTGAGAATGGCGGAGGCTTCGGCTGTGGACTGCCGTCGGCACACGGAGCCGACCCCCACCAGCGGTTCGGCGGCCAGGTCGATGCCGTGCCGGTTGTACAGGGTGAGGCAGCGTTCGTAGTCGGCCATGGTCCAGCCCTGCAACACGGGGATGAACGGGAGCTGGTCGTCGATGCTCTTCAACTCGAGGTAGTTGGCGATCGTGCGGGCCTGGTGTTCGCGTACGGTGAGGCCGGTTTTGGCGAGCATCTGCGGCTCGCACATCCAGTCTTGCGGCGCCGCGTAGCGCATGTTGCCGATCTCGTGATGGAAGCGGCGGACGTCGCGGGCGTAGACGTGGGCGGGTGTCTCCCAGGCGCCGCGCAGCGACAGCTCGGTGAAGCCGCCGGAGTCGCAGAACCACGCCTCTGCTGCGCGCGGGAGGCTGCGCCGGCCGGTGAGGGTGCGGCGGGACACGCACAGCGGCAGGCCGACCGTGGCGAGCCAGCGGGCGTGGTGCGCGCCCAGGTAAAACTCCGGGCCGCCCGTGGGGGCTTCGCTGGGGGTGAAGCCGAGCGTGCAGTGGCAGACGCAGCCTCCGTAGGCGCAGAACCCGCAGTCGAGGCACTGTTCGTGCCAGCAGTGCCCGCACGAGTACCGGACCATGGGCGGGCAGGCGCAGGTCTCGGGCAGCGGCTGCCACGCTGGGAGGACGGGCCGGATGCGGGTGGTGGTCATGGGGCGGCTCCAGGGGCGGGAGGCGTGTCCGGGGTCAAGCGTGGCGTGGATCGGGCAAGACGTTGCCCCGGCCGGGTGGCCGGGGCGTGGGGTGGGCTACAGCCACTGGAGGGCTTCGACCGCCATCGGATCGCGTCCGCACAGGCGTCCGAATTCGAGGAAGGTCAGGCCTTTCTTCTGGGCGCCTTCCCAGACGAGTTGGGCGGAGACGGCGCCGATGAGGGTGTGGATGTCGGCCTGGCAGAACTGGGCCATGACGGCGGGGTCGCTGCACTTGCCGACGCCCTTGTCCTTGGCCTCTTCGAGGGCCTGGTCCCAGGTCATGGGGAGCGGCTTCAACTCCGGGGCGGCCTCAGTCGCGGTGGTCGGCTCTTCCGGCTGGTCGGCGAGGAACGTGGCGGCCTGGTCGGGGTGGGCGAGGTAGAAGGCGACCTGGACCTGTTCGGCGTCCTCGCGGGTGCGGTGGCGCATGGAGTAGCCGGCGATGCCCCAGGATGCCCAGCGCTGCCCGTCGGGGACGTTGTGGGCGCCGCAGTAGTAGGTGCCGCCGATGCGGTTGCCGTCCAGGTGGAGGTAGTAGTCCTCGCCGGGGGTGTCCTCGGTGCCGAGGTCGGTGTAGTCGGGGTGTTCGGGGGTGCGGGTGACCGTGTGGAGGGCGGGGAGGGGGAACTCGTAGACGCCGCCCTGGTCCGGACCGCTGTAGAGGCGTACGGCGTCGACCTGGTACACGACGCGGAGCGGGTTGCCGGCCCGGTCGATGGTCTCGTATTCCTGGACGGTGTCGCCGATCTCGTAGCAGGCGTTCACGTCGGCCTGTCCGGCGGCGACGCTCATGGTGTTCCAGATGGTGCGGGTTTCGATGTCGTAGAGGGTGACGGCGTCTTTGGTGAGGATGGTCGCGGCCATTGGGTGCCCCCTGGTGTGTTGTCGAGGGTTCCAGACTACCGTGTCCGGCATGGCATTGCAATGCCTCGGGCGGTGTTGGAGGTGTCCTGGTGTGGCCCAACCACCCCCCACGCAGGACGATGGCCCGCGTGAACGAACCATGGGCGGCCATCGTCGCCGCCATCGCAGCAGGCTTCTTCGGCATCGGCGGCACCTTCGCCGGCCTCTACGTCGGCCGCCGACAAACCACCGACCAAGCCGACGTCGAACACGGCCAATGGCTACGCGGACAACGCCAGGAGGCCTACCTGAACCTCCTGGAAGCCTGGGACGACGCCATGCAGGAGATCGACAGCATCGTCTACGCCTGGGAAGGCCAACTGTACGGAGATCACGACTGGAGGCGCCAAGACGACGGCTTCAGCGGTCTCATCAACGCATCCGTCGCCCGCGTCAGGAAGTCCCTGGACAGGCCGTTGGGGCGCGCGCATCTCCTGGGCCCGGAGCGGGTGGAGGCGGCCGTGGACGGGCTGCGTGGGGCGGTCGACGCGGTGGCTGTGTTCCTGAACGGGGTGGCGGTGAAGGAGGACCAGGCGGGCCCGGAGGACTGGGAGCCGTGGGAGGGCGTCCTGTCGGGGGCGCAGGAGGCGCGACAGGGTCTGGTGGCGGCGGCGAAGGCTGTGCTGGATACGGCGCCGCGGCCCGGAAGGTAGCGGCGGGCCGTACCCGGCTGACGGTCGGCTCGTTGGCAGGGTGCGTCCATGCACGACGGGGCCCGGCCGGGAGGTCATCCAACGGCCGGGCCCACGCCCACCCAAACGGCCCACCGCCCAGCCCCCTACCCCGGCCAGCCTCGTTCACCAGGCATGCACACCACCACGCCGCCCGACGACGAATTCGACAACGCGCTCGCCGTCTTCCACCACGACGTCCGCGCCGTCCTCCCAGAGTTCGTCTGCCAGTTCCTGGTGGATGAGATCCGCGAGGTCCACGAAAGTGATCCCAGCTTCTCGTTCGCTGACTGCGTGGAGATCGCTCGCACGGCCCTCCAGACGTGAAGAAACCCCGGGCGTAACGGACCCGGGGTCTTCGCGCTCTTCCCCTACCGGAAACGGATCACGCCGTGTCGCCCAGGATCTGCGCGACCATCGGCCCGGCATGCTGGTTGACCCGGCGGGCGATCTCCCGGACGACGTTCTGCGCCTCATCCGTCAGCCCCCGTCCGCTGGTGTGCCGGGGCGCGGGCAGGTCCCAGTCGGCGGCAGAGATCAGAATGTTGGCCACGGCGAGCACGGCGGGCCGGCCCGGCTTCAGGTCCGGCTCGCAAGCGCGCCGGTATTTGTCGTCGCGGGTCGCAAGGTCGTACTGGGTCGTCCAGTCCTGCCACGGATGGCGGGGCCGCCGGTCGGAGCGAAGGTCGCCGTGCCACAGGGGGACTGACACCTTGAAGGCGAGGGAGCCGTTTCCGTCCTCGTCCTCGGCCCAGACCGCTTCGATGGACTGGACGTCGGGGCGGAGCACCACGTAGCCGGTCATCACCGGCGGCGTGGCCACCCGCCAGGCCGCCGCCGCGAAGTCCTCGTCCATCAGCGGGGTGTCGGGGCTCTCGTCGTGGAACTCGCCGGGGCACTGGCTGAGGTAGACACCGTAGCGGCTGTAGCCGTCACTGGCGCCGCTGCGGTCGCCTTCCTCATCCACGTACACGAGCGTGGTGGGCGTCCATTCGGTCACGGGCGGGATGTCCTTCCGGGGTCGTTGTCGGCGGCGCCCAGTCTGCCAGCGGGCACCGACACTGCGGGGCGGATCAGGAGGGCGGCTCGGTCTCCCACCGCGCGGGCGTGATCTGCTCAGGCAACGGGCCGACGATCCGCTCCCACCACTCCACCGTCTTCCCTCGCATCGTCACCTGCTTCTCCGGCGGCAGGTTGTGAATGCAGTCCCGGTGATGCAGGTGCCGGCCGCCGTTCTCGGCGCGCTTGGCCAGCGCCGCCGCCACGATGTTCCGCGCCTGCTGCTCGTCCATGGCTTCCATCCTGGCCCCGTTCCAGGCCCGCCATCCCCCTGCCATCCTGAACACGGCGGCACAAACCGGTAGAGGGGGAACGGCGTGAACACGGTGTTCATCTGCGGCTGGTGCGGCACCGAGAACCTGGTCTGGCTCGAGCCTGCGTTCTCCTGGTGGACCCCCAAGTTCCGCGCCCCCGACTTTTTCACCTGCCATTGGTGCCTGGAGGACTCCACCAGCCCACCCGGACCCTGGGAAGAAGCCGACTAACGCCCCCAGGCCCGAAGAACTGAGGGAAGTGCAGCAGTTCGGGGCAGCCGATGTGGTACCACCGCACGCATCAAGAAGGATCCGCCCGATCAGCGGCATCTCTTACACATCGCAGTGGCGGGGGATGGCACCCGGGCACCTGCTGCGCGCACCCACGGGGAACAGTAGCGGTGCAGGGCAGGAACGAGACGGAGGCGCGCTGGCCGGCGCCCCAGCCCGAACACCAGGGACGCCGCGCGGTCGGTCAGGTCTGTGCCATGTCGACGAACCGGCCGTAGTGCCCCTGGTGCGCAACGGTGATCATCGCAGTTGGGCCATGCCGGTGCTTGGCCAGGAACAGGTCAGCCTCGCCGGCGCGCGGTGACTCCTTCTCGTACGCGTCGTCGCGGTGCAGCAGGATCAGCGTGTCGGATGCGAACGTGATGGCACCGGACTCACGTAGATCGTCCAGACGTGGCCGCTTGTCGACACGCTGTTCAGGCCCGCGGTTCAGGTGCGAGGTGACCACGACCGGAATGTTCAGCTCACGCGCCATCGTCTTCAAGTCGCGCACCACATCACCCACTTCGCGTTCTCGCAGGTCGCTTCGTTTCTCGGGGCGGATGTCCTGGACGCCATCGATCGCCACCAGGCGGACGTCGTTGTTGCTCACCATCTCTGCTGTCTCCAGATGGATGCGCAGCATGTTGACGCGTGCGGTGTCCCGAATGAACAGCGGTGCTGCAACGACTTCGGGAAGGCGGCGTGCGATCCGGGTCCATTCCTCGTCCGTCATGATTCCGCTGCGCATGTGATGGATTGCGACCCGGCACTCAGCCGCCATGACTCGGCGGGTGAAGGCGTACCGGCTTTCTTCCAGAGTGAAGACCAGCGTCGGGACCCCGCTCTTGATCGCATTGTGGCGGCAGATGTCCGTCAGCAGTGTGGTGCGACCCATGGCGGGGCGGGACGCGAGCACGGTCAGGGAACCTGGTTCCAGGCCGCGCGTCAGGTAGTCGAGTTCTGTGAACCCTGTGCCTAGTCCGGTGAGGGTCTCGCCGTGGCCCTGAGCCACAGCTTCCAGCGTGTCCAGCACGCCTTCGCAGATGTCGCCGATGTGGTCGCCGTCGGGATCTGCTGGTGCCTGTCCGCTGGTGTCTGCTGCTTCCTGCACGTGGCTTCCCCTCCGCTGTCGTGTCTGTCGTTCGGTCAGTACCTGGGCGGGACCCAGCCGGCATCCCGCTTGCGCTGTTCCTCCGCCCTACGGCGCCGTGTCTGGCACAGCAGGCACAGGTCCGGGGCGTCCTTGTCGATCGCGCCGAACGGGTGCGTCTTGCACCGCGTGAGCGGCTTCGGACCCGTCACCTCCTCGAGCAGGCGGGACGCCTTGGCCAGGTCCTCGCGAAGTTCGTTCAGTTTGTCTTCCGGAGTGTCCCTGCCGAGCGTGTCGCCGTGCTCGCCGATGACCCGCAGGACGCGGCCCAGCTCGGGGATCTGGTTGGGGTTCACTTGGGCGTCTCCCTTGGGCTCTAGAACGGTGCCTCGATGCAGTACGCCTCTACCTGCTCGGGCGTGCCGAACTGGCGGGCGTACATGGCGCGCAGCCGGGCGGTCTCCTCATCTACCACAGGCGCCTCCTGTGCCTGCGTTGCCGCTCCGGTGGTGCGCTTGGGCTCCGGATCCTCCGGTTGGCCGTCCGGCGGTTCCAGGGAGGCGCTGAGAGCAACGAAGGCCGCCGCGGCTTCCTCCTCGCACCCGCGGCATTGCCCGCTGTCCGAAACAGGACCGGGTAACGGGGCCTGGCAGATGACGCACTCAGGCGCCCGCCCGCTCACCGTCCCCCTGCTGCTGTTCACCAGCTGGCCGGCCGCGCGCGCTGCACGGCGGGCCGCACGGCGCTCGAGGCAGGCTCGGCAGTCCGCACCGGTATCCACCATCGTGCCGTCCTCGCAGGACGGGTCCGGGCAGTACCGCGGCGGCACGATCAACTCGAGGGCCGCGCCCACGGGGTTGGTCATCGTCCCGTCGTGGAGGGCGGGCTCGTACCCGTACGCCAGGCACCGGCGGGCCACCCGCTCCCGCAGCTGCTCCACGGTCCGCGACTCCAGGGCCTCAAGGACGGCCGGCCGGTTGCGGTTGGGGAACTGCCCGTACGGCAGCTTCGTCAGCAGCAGGGGCGGCAGGAGCGCCTCCACCGACCGTACGGCCGCCAACTGCTCCCTGGACAACTCTGGGCCGTTCGCCTTCCTCTGCCCCGGCACGCCCGCCTTGCCGTCTTCCTCATCCGAGCCCGCCGCGGCGAAGCCGCTGCCCCCCTCAGCTTCACTACTACCTGAGGTAGGAGTGCTGCGCACGCCAACGGCACTACGTGCCGAAGGCACACCACTCGTCTCATCAACCGTCTTCTTCCCCACCGTCTTCTTAAAGACTGTGGGGTCCCCCGACTGTCGGGAATCCCGGCACTCGGGGCCCACCTGCGCATTCATGTCGTTTCCGCAGGTCGCGCCCGAGTGCGGGTTTTCCGGCACTCGGGGAACGGCGACGCTCGGACCCTGCCGCTTCGTGTCCTTGGGCGTCAGCTTCGCCTGGCGCGCGGAAGCGTGCTCAAGCGCCGTCTTCGTCGGCTGGATCACCTCGGCACGAGCCACCTGGGCGTCCTTCTCGACCGCAGCCAGCAGCTCGTACACCTCGTCATCGGTGGCCGGCGTGTCGTACACGTACACCTCGGTGGACCACTGGTTGCCGTGGACGGACATCATGCGGACCTTCACGACGTACCTGGCCACCATGAGCAGGCCCATGGCCTTCGCGAGGGCGTCCCGTCCGTACCCGTACTTCTGGCCGATCCTCTCGAGGGTGATGTCCCAGCCGTCACGGTGCCGGAGCAGGATGGTCAGCAGGGCGAGCGCCATGAAGTCCAAGTTCACTGCGTCGTCGACGGTCTCGTTGGGGACGGCCGCATATCGCGGCTGACGGCCTGAACGCTTCCTCACAGCACACCGCCGTGGGAGTGATCAAGCTGGGGGGACTTGCCACATGGTGCGTGACACCCGGTACTCTCCATGGTTAGGAGAACCTTTCTGGTGGATCTTCTGTCGCCAGCGGGCGGGAACCTGCTGTGCATTGCTTGGACGCCCTGGCGTGGAGGAAGCTGCGAACTGCCTCTGCCGGGGCGTCTTGCGTTTCCGCGCCGTGGCTGCGAACACGGCGGTCGGAGACGCGACCGTTACGACGTGCCGTCGTCCTTGCTGTTGCGCGGCACCTTGTCCGGCCCGCGCCCCATCGGCGGGTACTTTCGGAGGTACTCCAGGAGCCTCTCCGTGCGCATCATCCGAGTCCGTCCGGCCGTCAGGTACGGCTCCTGCCTGGGTCCGTCGCCGAATGGCCAGCGCTCCTCTTCCGGGACGCCCTTGGCCATCCGCGCCTGAGCCATGTACCGGAGACCGCGAGGGGTCATGCTGGCGACGATGCCGCGGCGTACTACCAGGTCGGCGGCGTCGGTGAACGAGATGTAGGCGGGGTCTTTGCGCTCGGTCACGGGCGCACCCCACGGCGATTACTTCCCCTCAAGGGCAGTAGCGATAGGCTCGGCACGTACGGGTCCTCTCCTAAGCGGGTGGGCTGTACAGGCCGCTTGTCTTCGCAGGTCAGCGGCCGAAGGGAGGTCGGGGGGTTGTGGTGACCCGCCGGCCTCCCGCCTCTCACGGCGGGCTGTTCATAACTTCCTCCTCGGTTCTCCTGGGTTGCCTAACCAGCGTCCTTGACGCCGAGTTCCGGCTGGGCGCGTCCCGGGATCAGAGACGCGGCGGCGGCGCGCGCGTTCAGGTACGGGCCGTGGCTGTCGCCCAACGTTCCGTCCGGCAGATACGCCTGCGCGTGCCAGTCGTGCAGTGCCGACGGGCTAGTCGTGTGGACTTCCCCGAGCGGCTTGTGCTGGTAAGTGACCAGCATCGGGCCGAGCTGGTCGTTGGTGAGTGAGGCGTACGCCAAGCCCTCCTTCCGGCACAGCGCTTCCATCAGCTCCTGGCGGTCCAGTTCGGCCGATGCCGCAGCGACCCGCGCGTGGGCCTCGGACAGGGCTTTCTGGCTGTACTCCGTCATGCGGCTTCCCTTCCAGGTAGCGGAAGTGCGTCGTACGACAGCTCCAGACGGTCTGCTGCGGCCACTACGCGGAGGAACTCCAGGGGCCGGCCAGCACCGTCCTTACTGATCCTCTCGATGGTGATGACGGGGATTCCTGTTCCGGTCCCCAGCTCTGCTGCCTCCTCGTTCGTGGGTGCGCGTGCGATGACGCGCTCGTCGGCTTCCACGGCCGGGATGCCGGCCGCGATGAGCGCACGATAGATGCCGCCTTCGATCCTTCCTTCGCGTTCCAGGTTGGCTGTTTCGGCGACATCGATCGGGTACCAGGCGGACTGAAACTGCACCGTCTGCTTGTCGATCAGGGCCTGTCGGCGACGGCACACCAGGGCGTCCTCGGAGGGCAGACCGAGCCGTGCGGCAACGTCTGGGTCGCGGACTCGCTCGACCGTGACCTTCCCCATCTCGCCGTTCAGACCCTGTTCCTTGCAGGCTGCTTCGAAGGGTCCTAGCTGACCCTGGGAGTCCAGTGATCGCTGGTACCTGTTCAGAGGGATGCGGACCTTCCGCCGATCTCGGACGACCGTTCCGTACCGCCTCCGGGCGATGACCAGTCCCTCGTCTACCAGCAGTTGGACCGCAGCGCGGACCGTGTGCTTGGAGTAGCCGTACTGGGTCACCAACTCATCGGTGTACGGCAGCTTCTCCCCAGGAGGGAGTTCGCCGCGCTCGATCTGATCGCGCAGCACTGCCGCGAGGTCGCGGTACTTCGGCATCCATCCTCCCTTCGTCTCTCTAGTCCCGAGATTATTGGCTCCCCTGCTTGACAGGCAAGTCTAGTCCCAGGATTATTTGAGTTGTCAGTTCGCTCCTAGGACTGGGACTAGATCTTGATCCTAGAAGCACAACGGTCCCTGGTGGTTGCACACCAGGGACCGGGATTGCAGAACCATCCACCTGCCCACCAGGAGGACGATCCAATGCAGACCCAGGATCGCACACCGACCACCAGCACCATCCCGGCCCGCACCGCGAATCACCACTACGCGCAGATGCGGTGCGCTGAGGACACGGCCCGCCGCCTGTCCAGCGACATCGTCGCCCACAACACACTCGCGACCATGACCGGTATCGCCTGGGACGACCAGGCTGACAGGGTCGCCGTCCGCGACTCCTACTACCTGCTGGCTGCCGCACACCGGGCCGGCGCACACCGGATCGAGCGGCGCTCCCGCCGTGCTCTCGCGTGGTCGGACTTCAAGGCCAACCCGGTCATGGAGACCTACTGGAAGGCCGGTGACGTAGCGCGCCTCGTGCGCCGCAAGGCCTCCCGTCTGGCCCGCAGCATCCGCAGGATGGTGACCGCGTGATGGCCGCCATCGTGACGTCATACCCGGACCGCACGGTCCTGGAGACGTTCCCGGCCGGCGGACCGCGAGGATCCTGGCCCGCCGAGCAGTTCGCCCACGAACGCCGCGTCGCCGGCCAGCCCGCCGAGGTCGTCATGGACCTCCGCACCGACTCCTTCCTCGTCATCGTCCGGCCAGGTGCGTGATGGCCGGCTACGACAACGAGCAGCCGACGCCGCAGCAGATGGCCGCTCTGGAGCTGTTCCACCAGCTGGTCAACCTGAGCCCCGATGACGGCGACAAGGCCCTGATGGTCACCCTGCGCATGCCGAACGGCCAGTTCGTCGGCGACGTGTGGCTGTCGCAGGCAGACGTGGAAGCCGCAACCGACAAGCTGATCGTGGTCAACGTTCAGCGCGCGGACGCCGAGGCGGGCCTGGAGCCCGCGGAGCCGCTCGCCGAGGACGACCTGACGGAGGAGAGCGTCGCCGAGGGCATCAAGGCCTTCGAGCGGTTCCTGTCGGACGGGGGCCCGGTATGAGCGCCCGCCACGTCCACGTCGCCTCCAACGCCGTCCCCCCGCTGGACGACGAACTCGCCGGACTCCTCGACGACGTTGCCGACGCCCATCACCCCGGCATCGACCTGATCTGCGACGGGATCCGGCTCCTCGCCCTGGACCGGCTGACGGTCGAGCAGACGCAGCTGCTGGTCGTCACGTTGGCGGGCGGGGCGGACGGCACTGACGTGCTGACCGCGATCGGCCTGCTGGTGGCCCGGCTCACGAACGCCGACTCCAACCCGTGCCTGCGCGGGCTGGGCAAGGAAGCACGGAAGACCACCCAACTCCACGGCGAGCGCGTACACGAGGCGCTCGCCGACCCCGACCTGCACCAGCACGCCAGTAACGCATCCGGCTCGATCCACACCGACTGAAAGGACCACACCTGATGCCCGAGCGCTCGGAAACGATCCGCTACACCGCCGATGTCGTACTGCTCACGCCGAACCAGCGTGCCGGCGTCCTGCCGTTCGATGTGCTGCTGATCCAGCGCGGCTGGGCGCCGTACGAAGGCGCCTGGGCTTTTCCCGGCGGGCACGTCGACGTCGGCGAGACCAGCCGTGCGGCTGCGGCCCGCGAACTGGCCGAGGAGACAGGCATCCCGGTCGACCCGGACGCCCTGCGGCAACTGGGCGTGTACGACGCACCCAACCGTGACCCACGCGGCCGGTACGTGACGGTCGCCTACACCCTCATCGTCGACCGGACCGTCCCGACGGCTGGTACCGACGCCCGCGCGGCCCGCTGGTGGCCGCTGAACGAGCTCCCCGGCCTGGCGTTCGATCACGCCGACATCCTCAGCGACCTGACCGTAGCCACCTCCTGATTGACCCGCCCCCGGGGGTCCGGCCGCCCACGACGGTCGGACCTCACGGTTAACCACCAGCCCGACCCCACACCCCCTCCCAACTGAAAGGCCTGACA
>WUUC01177363.1_pt1 | contig 13653 bp, 26 predicted proteins | sample 6278441 | NCBI WGS metagenome assembly WUUC01 (sample SAMN13675441, study PRJNA597444) | soil metagenome | isolation source: soil | place: USA: Washington | collected 2017-10
CGACGATCTCCCACCCTCGAGCGGCCGCCACGCGCCGGAGCTCCTCGATCTGCGCCTCCGGATCCTGCTGGAGCACCGTCGAGACGCGCGCGTAAAGAACGGCCCTCACCGTCGGAGTTTTCCCGTCAGGATCATTTCCCCATGACGGGCGCCGGCGGCGACGATGCAGCGATCGCTGCAGAAAAAGCGGCCCGCGTAGGGTCCCGGAACCGTCACCCGTCGTGAAGCGTCCGGGCAGGGCTTGTTACAGATTGGGCAACGCGTGAGCTCGTCGACGGCCTGCTGCGCCGCCTGCCCTCGAGTTACAAAATCCTCAAGTTTTGTCATTCGATCACCTCGAGGTCCTCGCGCGCGCGGAACTTCACGAGCCGAACCTTTTTCCCCGTCATGCCGATCACCGTCTCGACCATCGGGCGCATCGAGCGAACCCGCGCCTCGTCGGAGCCGATCGCCGGAAACCAGGTCCCTCGAGAGTTCCACGCAACGATCCCCTCGTCGCCGTCGTCGTCGACTGCCAGGAACGCCCACAACGCGTCGATCTTGAAACTCATCCTTCCGGCCACCCTTCGACGTCGGCCGGCGGGGGTTGCTCGTTTAGCTCGGCTTCGAATTGCGTGTGGTCCGCGTTTTCCTCGACGGCGATCCGGTGGATGAACGCAATCACCCCGACCCCCTTGTCGGATGTCCCTTTCCAGACCCTGCAGGGCACGCCGTCGAGCTCGCACATCTCGCCGGTGTTTTCGATCGTGAGCTTCACGATCGCCGGGCCTCGATCACCCGCCGGAGCTCGCGGATCGCCCTGATCGCGTTGCCGGGGAGCTCCTCGAGCTGCGCCGCGGTCAGCGGCTCGAGCTCGCCGCCGTCGAGGAAGACAAAAACGGTCGCGCACCGGACGCAAACGGTGAGCTCGCCGGCGCGCGGCCGCACCACCCTGCCTTGAGGGTTGCCACCGTCGAGCAGCTTCCCGCAGTGGCAAAGGGTGGGCTTGCAACCCATCCGAGGATCCCCGGTCATCCGGGGTGCGACTATACACGTGTTCAGCGGCAGAGTGCTTGACGGCCCGGAGGCGCGGGGCGCACTGTGAGCGCCGATACGGACTCTGCCCGATGCGCATCAGGGGGGCGCGAAGGTGGAAAACGAAAGACCCGAGCGGTGTTGCAAGCACCCCCGGGCCTTGGCCGCCGGAAACCGAGACCGACGAGCAATGACCAGCCTACCCGCAACCATCAAAGAAAACCATCCCCCACCGACGCTGAGCGATGCATTTTCCCTGCTCATCGCTCACACGAAAACCCGCGTCACTGCTGGCGTTCGCTCCCCTGCAACGCTCGCGATGCAGCTGCAACACGTTCGGTACTTCTCCGAGCGGCTGGGCCCCGCTTTTCCCCTCGAGGAGCTGACGGCGCCCGTCCTCGAGGAGCTCGCCAGCACAGAGGGGATGGGACGGAGGGTGAGGGCAGACGGGCAGACGCGGCCGCTTTCCGGGGGGACGGTGCGCAAGCGCCTCTCGACCCTTCACCGGGCGTTGCGGCTGTCGTGCCGCAACGGCTGGATCGAGGTGTTGCCGGAATTTCCCGAGGTGCTTTACGTCTACAAGCCGAGCAAGGGTCACCTCCCGACGTTGGCAGAGTACCGCCGGCTCTTCCTCGCCCTCCCCGCCCACCGTCGGGAGTGGCTCGCGCTCGCCGTCTGGACGGGCCAGCGGCACAGCGACGTCGAGCGGATGGTGCGGGAGGATTTCGATCCGCGCGCTCCGACCTGGGTGAGGGTGCGCAGCTGGAAAACCCGCCGGTTCGACGGGATCAAGATCGCGGCGGCCGCCGAGCTCGTGAGGGTGCTGAGGACCAGGTGGTTGCTACTTAGTCCCGGCGCGCGCCTGGTCGAGCCCTGGCCACACGCGAGCTCGCAGCTCGGCGACACGTGCGCGCGGATCGGCCTCCCCCGGCTGACAGCTCAGTCGATGCGGCACACCTTTTTCACGTGGTACGTCGCCGCGAACGGTTTCACGCCGGAGCTGCTCGAGCTCGGAGGGTGGAGCTCGCTGAAGATTCCGTCGCTGGTGTACGCCCACGCGCGGCCAGCAAGGTTCAGGGCGCAGATCGCGAGGACCGCGCTTGCAGCGCAGGGCCCGCGGCGCCGCCCTAGAAAAGCCTCTCGAAAGAGAGCCGGGAACCCACTGCCGTCGAAGTCCGACGGATGTGGGGCGGCCGCTGCTGAAACAGCGGCCGCCCCGGTAAACCTGCCCAGGAGGGACCCAAAGGCAGGATCGCAACGTACGTCGAGGGAACCGACGCCGCAACGGGTTGCAACCGGTGCGGCGAAGGACGTGGGCGCAGGAGGAATCGAACCTCCAACAAACGGATTAAGAGTCGCCTTGCCTGATTCCTCGACGGTCCAACGCGATCGTGTCCCGCGTGTCTCCCCTGAGCTGCTCAAGCACAGGAGGGACCCTTGCAACATCCACGAAAGCAGGCGCCCGACGTAGCCGCGCCCAAAAAAGCCTGCGTCTGTCGGCAATGCGCGGCGAGCTCGACGGCCGTGATCGTTGCCTGCAAAAAGTGCGGCCGCGCAACGTGCCCGCATCTCAGCCGGCGCGTGCTCGATCAGGTTCTCTTCGGCCTGTCGACGAAGATCGCCGCCACGTGCGGCCCCTGCAACCTCGCCGTCGCTCGAGCGAAACGAAAAGCTGAGAAGGGGGCGTCGTCGTGACGGCGGCCGCCGCAGTAAAGCGCCGGCCGGATACCTGCCACCTCTGCCGACGGTCAGTGATCTGGGCCCGGCTGAAGGTCCGCGGCCGCTCCGGTGGGCGAGCGTTCAAACCGTTCGCCGTCGAGCGCTGCCAGCCGGGCAAAGGAACGATCGCTCTCTCCGACGGCCTGTTCCTCGACGGAGCGGCGCCGATCGCCGAGCTCGTCACCATCGGTACCAGCTACCGCTCCCACCGCGAGCACTGCGCCGGAACTGGCCTCAGCAAAGCGAAGTCTTTTTCTCAACCCTCGAACGATCGGAAAACCAAATGAGCCAAAACCGAGGAGCGGTCCTCCGACCCGCGACGATTCACACACTGAAAATCTGGCCGGTTCCCTTCGATGCCGTCGTCGCCGGGAAAAAATTAGCCGACGTCCGCCGATCCGACGATCGGGAATTCCTTTCGGGCGATCTTCTGCTCTTCCGGTGCTGGCAGCGCGGCGAGTACCTCGGCCCGTGTGTCCTGGCGCGCATCACCAACGTTACTCGGCACGCCGGCGATCTCGATCTCTATCTCGTCGACCAGGGCGATGACGCCGCTTCGCGCGCCGGACGCCGGACGCTCTCAAATTTCATCGGTTACCCGGCCGCGGCTTTGAGCTTCGAAGTGATCGCCGCTGGCGAGCATCAAGCGCTTTTCGACCGTGCGGCCATCCTCGCGACGGAGCGTCGGCTGTGAGCTCGCCCGACGTGGTGACCGTCCGATCGTGCCGCGAGTGCGGCTGTACGGACGCTGAGGGTTGCGTGCTCAATCCGGCCGAGGAGCTCGCCTCGCTCGAGGCCGGAGCCGTCACGCCGATCGTGTGCCGGTGGATCGAGGAGGATCTTTGCTCGGCATGCTTCGAGCCCACTTTGGTTGGCCCGCCGGCGATCCTCGAGGATGAACCCTGGCGCCGGAAGCTCCTGCGGGGTGATCTCTAATGGCTCTCAATTTCGTTGCCGCAGAAGACGGCCTCGAGGATGGGCCGAAGCTGCTCGCCCTGGCCCGCGAGCTCAAGGTGTCTCGAGCGGAAGCGGTTTTTTACGTGCTGAGACTTCGGCGGCTCGTTCTTCACGAGGGAAACCACCTGACCGGCGCCCTCGCGAAAAACTACACCGCGGCGGACCTGGCCGCGTTCCTCGAGTGTCGTTGCAAGCCGTCGCGCCTGGTCGAAGTTCTGAAAAGGGCTTGTTTTCTAGGCTGGCGGAAGGGTCGCGGGTTTTTCTATCCCGATTGGAAACACACGATCACCGGCCAATACGCCCACGAACGCGAGTCAGACCGCCTCTGGCACGCTCAGAAGCGGAAGGAAAATCGCGACGGTCGCCAGACGTCGCCCGACGTCGCCAGACCATCGGACGACGCGTCGGCCGACAGTCGACCGACGTCGAATCGAATTCTGGAGGAAGGAAGAAAGGAAGGGGAAAATCGGCCCCCCGGGCCCCCCCGTCCGGGGGGGGCATCGGAACGCGCTTCCGCGCGCTGGGAGTGGCTCGCCGAGCACGCTCCAAGTCCCCAGAATCGCTCGGTTTGTGAGGCGATCCTGCGGGTGATGCCGGACGAGGAGTGGGCCCTGGTACAGCGGGCCTATGACGCAACGTTACGAACCGGGCCCCCTATAGCTCTCTCGCGGAAAACGCTCGCCACCCTGGATTGGGGTACGGATCGCTTTTTGAGGCAACAGGCCTATTTCCGGTTCCGAGCTCGGTCAAAACCGGCGAAAAACGGGCAGCCGAAACCGATCGACGCGGCCGCGGATCTCCTGGCGCGCCAGCAAGCGTCGGATCGGTATGTCACTGAGCTCCTGGCTGACCCTGCAGCGAGCGCCGCGCAACGCGAGACAGCTCGGCGGGCGTGGCTGGCCAGTCCGGTCAACGGAGGGCGGCAACCCCCTTGGGAAACGTCGCCGGACCCCCCTCCCGTGCTCGAGGAGCTCTCCGCGAACTAGGCTTGGAGGATTCTGACGGGGGCCCCCGCCGCGCCGTTCCTGGCGCAAATGGTGCGGTCGAGGGGCCCTGTTGACTCTGAACCCTCGGAAGAGTAGCGGGGGTTACAGTGTCCAGGAGGGTTAGTTTCCGCAGGGCCGTGGTGATCGGCTCGAAGGGCCGGCGTGGATGGGTCGGCCCAGTCACCGCGTCGATCGCAGCCTTGCCCTCGCAGTGCCTCCGCGAGGGCGAGGCCCGCGGCGCCGGATGATCCTCGAGGAGCTCGCCACGTGGCTTGGGAGCGCCGACGGTGGCGGGGTGATCGTGTTCCTCGCGTGTTTGGCCCTGGCCCTGCTTTTCTGGCGGTGGTCCCGGAAGTGAGCTCAGCCGGCGACGAGCGGCGCCACTGGCAGCGCGGCCGGCAGACCAGGAAAATGGGTGCTGAACAGTCCGGCCGGCGATTCCCAACCTCGGATCCGACCGTACCGATCGACCACTGGAGTCATGCCGCGCGCAGCTGCCGGCGACGTCGGCGCCCCGGTGTAGCTGTAAATCCGTTCGGCCCCCAAGTGAAAGCGGAACGCCTCCCGGAAGGTCTTCCCCGCCCCGAAGATCTCTTGAGGGCGCCAATTTGGAGCCGGCTCTGTTCCGGGCCGGTGCGGCCTGTCGGTGAATTTCCCGACGTAAAGCGTCCCATCTTGCTCAAAAAGGTTGCCCTGGTCGCCGAAGATCTTCCGACAGAGATCCTTCGCCTCTCGCAGGGTCATGTCGTCGCCCATCCCCCGAAGCTACTCACCTCGCCCCGAAACTCAACAGGATAGGAGATCCCCGCCATGCCCGAAAAAATTCGATTCTCGACGGTGCTCAAGGACTTGGACAAAGCGATCTCCGAGCTCGAGGGCGACGAGCTTGCGCGGGCCCGCCGCGGTTTCGCAAAGCTCCTCGAGCAGAATCCTCCGACGGACTTGACCGCGCTCCTCGATGCCCTACCCAAGGATCTCCGGGGCGAGGGCCGGACGGTCCAGCGGGCCCTCACCGCCGAGACCGTCAAGCGCGGTGACACCTGGACGACGCAGAACCTAGCGAAGGAGCTCAAGATGTATCTGCCAGCGCTGAGCGGCGGATCGGACACACGCGAGATCCCGACGTCGGAAGCTGAGGACGACGGCGACGACGGCGAGGATCTCGACCGATAGGGACCGCGCCGCTTTGAGCATGTTCAGTCGGGCGATCCGCGATCTCGAAAAGGTCGTGATCGCCAAGCACGCCGCGCGGCTGCCCGCCCTCGCCCGACTGGTGAGGGCGGCATCCGCGGCATTCTGGCCGGAGCGGGATGAGCTCGAGCCGCTCGCCAGCGATGAGGCGATCCACGAGGAACTATGGGGTCTGGCCATTTCGCTTGGCCCCAAGGTGATCAAGCGATCGCTTTTCAGCGACGCCATGCTCGAGGAGGCCCGCACGTCGGCGCCGGTGCTGACCGCGCTTTTTGTCGACGCCGTCGGCGCGGCCCCACCACCCCCTAAAAACACTGTAGAAACCCCGTGAATAAACGCTGTAAGAACCGTCAACACGATTGGGGCCCGGACGGGCGGTGCAAGCGACCAGGCTGCTCGGCGTCGCGCAAGCGACCAGGGCGAGCGCCGGCGAGCTCGCGGCCGGCGCCGGCGCCAGCGACGCCGAAGAATCACACCCCGCCGACGGCGAAGATCCTGCGGATCGGTGAGTCAGTCGCCTCGAGGCTTTCAGTGAGCGTCGGCGCCGCGGGATTCACCCCGCCGGCGGTTGAGGCCGCACCACTGGCCGCCCCGGCGCCACTGGCAGAGGTGATCCCAATCCGGCCGGCGCCGGAGGAGCCGCCGGCGCCGCGCAAGAGCGGCAACACCTGGTGTGGATCGGCCGGGCGCCGGCTGGCCCGAGTTTTCGTCGCGGCGACCGATTGGGGGATCGAGCGGCTGGGAAGACGAGCGAACGAGCCGGAAGACGAGGACGTGGACGATTTCGGGCGAGCCCTCGGCGAGCAGCTCGGACGATGGTTCCCCGATACGGAGCTCACCCCGATCAAGCAAATGATCCTGTCCGGCGCCCTCATCACCGGCGCGATGTGGACCGGCGCCGAGAAAATCGAAAAAAAGAAGCCAGCCAACACGAACGCGCCGGAGGTTGCCCCATCATCACCACCAGGTGTCCCCGGTGCCGCTACGATTTCGAGCACGACGCCGCCCCTCGGCTGAGCGAGCTCGAGGAGCCGGCCGACGGACACTCGATCCGTTGCCGACGGTGCCGGGTTAGGTGGCGACCCAAACGAAAACCCCGTCACGGGCTCTGCCCAGAATGCGATCGCCGATGGCAGGTACAACGAAACGCGCGAAAGTGGCTGCAGTGGTTCATCCGACGGAAAATCCGCCACCTGCAGGCACTACACGCCGAACTAGAGCGCAAGCCCTCGAAGTCATTTTCTCGACGGCAATCGAGCTCGGAGAGGGCTGCAGGCACGGGGCACTCGGGACGCCCAGGTACGGAAAAAGCTACCACCTCGAACACCTCATCAGAGCCGCCCTCGAGGAGGGCATCTGCGATCTCGCGCTCGTACACGACACGAAAAGGGAGGATCCGCAGTACCAAGGGGTAATCCGGGCCAACGTCGCCGAGCTCGGAGCGCGGCCGCTCGGCGAGGACGATCCGCCGATCGTCGTGTTCCACCCCGACCCCCGGACCGGGATCAAATGCACCGTCGAGGAGGTTGCCGACCTCGGCTTGCGCGAGGGCCGGAACGGCGGCTCGGTCCTGGTGGTCGTTGACGAGCTGTTCAAAGCGCTCAAGGCCCGCCAGCACTGGTCGGATCCCTCCATGGGGGAGATCCTCCGAGAGGGGAGCTCGATCCGGGTCTCGTCGGCCTGGTCGACTCAGGTTCCCCAGTCCCTTCCGACGGAGGCCCTCGATCTGACGGAGACCACCAGCATTTTCATGCTGCAGGGCCGGAGCCTTTCCTACGCGATCGACGCGTTCCGCTTGCCCGATGAGGCGGCCCCGGTGATCAAGCGCCTCGAGCGAGGGGAGTTCATCCTGGTCACCAACGTGGGCGATTGGGATGGGGTGATCTACGGGCCCACCTAACCGGGTATCCGCCGCTCACCGACGGGAGAAGTTGCTAACCGGAAAAGCGGCCGCGGCCGCCGATCCTGGATCGCATGGCCGATCCAACCGTTGTCGTCACCGCGCCGATCGGGTGGGCGAAAGCCCGCCCCGTTGTCTTTTTCCTCTTTCTGCTCGCCGTCGTCCTCCTGACGATCCGATTCCGCGACAAGATCGCCGTCGGGCTCGCGAGGATCCCCGTCGTCGGGAAGTGGTTGACCGGCATCGCGCAGATCGCCGCCCTCGCGGTGGCCGCGGCGCTCGGCGCTTTCGGATGTGGTGACGCTGGCGAGCGCGATGCGGGCCTCGAGCTGAGACCCGCGGCCGCCCTCGAGCAGCTCGCCGAGCTCGACACCCCCATCCCCTCAACGACGGAGCGACCAACAAGCCTCGAGGCCCTCGAGGAGCTCGCCGAGCTCGAGCCCGCTCCTGTACAAGAAACGCCTTTTTGGTACAGGAGCTCGGCGCCCTCCGAACGCCGGCCGTTCCTGATTCCCCTGGTGATGGTGGCCGACGTCGAGGCGGATCCTCCCCCTCGATTTTGGCGCCGCTCCTCGAGGAGACCCGCAAAGCTCGCCGTGTTCTTCGCCGCTGACGCTGCTCGAGCCTCGAGGAGCGTGCTCCGGTGAGGAACTTCGGCATCCCCCAGATTCAAGATCTCACCTCGGACGGGTCGACCACGGTCGCCGTCACGCCGGGCGCCAGCGTCCAGCCCGCAGAATTCACGGTGCAGGCACCGAGGAGCGCCGTCGGATCGCAAGGCTGGCCGCTCGCGGCCGCGATCATCGGATGCGTGCGCACGTCGGTCGATCAGCCGGGAACCGGCTCGCTCATCACCTGGGACGACTTGCCGCGGATCCTCGACTCCGTGAACGTGCAAAGCCCGCTGTTTGGGACCACGCACCCACGCGAGAGTTTCACCGGGCCCGTGCTCAAGCACTGCATCGAATTCCTGAGCCGCGGCTACAACTACACCGACGGTGCGAGGAATCAGATCCCGATCGCCGACGGCGACACGGTCGTTGACCAATATTTCGTGATCCCCTTCGCTCAAGAGACCCTGAACAAGCCGCACCACTGCTCGCCCTGGCTGGGATGGCTGCAGGGGACGAAGATCACGTTCAACATCGGGGCGACCACCTGCCTCGACGCCGTGTCGACTGGCGTGGTGATCGAGGCGACCACCAACGTGCGTTGCTGGATCGAGTACTTCGTCTCGAACGAGCTCGTGATCCCGACGATCGCGCAGTTCCATGTCTACGATTCGCCGGCCGCCGGCGGCTCGAGGGCTCTCCTGCAGGGGATCGGCTCACCGAACGGCCTATCCGACGTCAAAGACGCGTCGAGGCTGGCGGCTCTGTTCGAGCTCACCGACATCAAGGGGATGGGGGCCGCCGACGGCGCCGATAACATCACGAGCGTCTCGATCCCTCAGCTCGGCCAGGACGTGACCACGAATATCGACGCCTATTTTGCGGCGTACCGCGCGCTCATCGGCGGCCACAAGGGGCCGGTGTCGGGGAACCTGACGACCATCATCCACGATCGCGCCGGCAACCCCGAGACGATGGTCGCGACGCCCAACGCGACGATGAACACCGCGACGGCGATGTACACCCCGTACCGTGCGCCGGGGAGAAACAGCGAACTGACGAAGATCCCGAAGTTCTTCGGCGATCTGCAGGTGATCCGCACCTTCACCGCGGCGCCGGCGTCCGGCCGCCATCGGTTCCTGACCCTCGAGTATCGCGAGCTCGGCGAGGCGAAGAAGAAAGAGCTGATCGGCCGTACCGGCAAGGGCGGCGGGACCATGGAGCGCATCTTCCTCGGCAAGATGCCGGAGCGAGCCGGCGAGCTCGCGGCCCTACCGCAACGGGTCCGGTTCGGGGGGTAACCCCTGTCTGACCGGGACAAATGGCTGGTGCTCGCGGCCATCGTCGCGACGCTGCTTTTCTGTTGGTGGGTCCGCGGCCGCGGCGGAATGCGCGCCGTATTCGAGCCGCGGAACCGACTCTTGCCGTCGGGGCGAGCGCCGGAGGGATCGGTTGATCCCCTCGGCACAGCCGCCGGCGTGTCCTGCGGAAGGTGTTGAATGAAAACCCTGGTCGTTGTGCTCGCCGTCGCCGTCGTCGGGGTGATCGTGTACCTCGCTCTCAAAGCCCGAATGCCGGTGAGCCAGGGCCCGGCCAAGCAATACATCCCCCCGCCCAAACCGCCGGCTCAGAATTCGTGGTTGGGCGATCTGGCCGATCTGATCGACAGCTCGAGCTCGCTTATCACAACCGTCCGGGAGTCGTGAGCGCGGATGTCGAAGTGCGACGTCGATTTCAAGGTCACGAAATACGCTGACCTAGCAAGTTGCGGATCGGCGAGCGCCGCGGCCGGAGCTCAAACGGTCCGCTTTCGTCTGGTGGTGCCGTCGGTTCAATTGCACGTTACCCTGATCGCCGGCGTGGTCCCCGGCGCCGCCGGGGCCGGCGCGTCGGCCGCGCCGCACTCTTACACGTCCGAAACGTGGCAGCTGTTCCCGCAGTTTAAGGGGGGCGATCTCCAGGCCGCTTTCTCCGACGCGCGCCAGCTCCCCGACTCGTACGAATTCGAGACCGGGATATCTGAGATCCGCGGCGAGCTCTATCTCCAAAACCTGCAGGGCGAGGGGAGCCGCGAGCCGGGCATCTACCGGGTGGAAGCCACCTTCGAGCCGGTGATCGCGATGTGCGCAGAAGATCGCGCGAGACTGTTTGCGCTCTGCGGCCTCGCTGCTGAGCGGCCTACGCTGCTCGACATGGGCGGGGGGCCGGCGTGACAGGTGGGGGGTGACCCTTTGGCGCCGGCCGTGGTTCTGGGTCGCCGTCGTCGCCCTGGTGGTGCTGCTTTGGTGGGGCGGGCCTATCGTGGTTGATCTCGCCACGGCCGGCCGGCGCCTGACGAAAACCACCCTCGATGAAGACGGGACGGTCAGGAACGATCCCGAGAACCTCGCCGCGGCCGCGGCCGCCGTCATGGGTCGCCCGGTTTCCCTCGACGCCTACGCCCTCGCCCGGATGGTGAGGAGCGAGGACGCCAGGGCGGCCGCCTCGGTAAAGCAGCTCGTCGGACACGTCGCGATCAATGAGGCCCGCCGGCGCGGCACCACCGTCGCCGAGCTCCTCTTGCGGTCGACCGTCGCCAGCCGCAACGGTTTCTTCGGTCGCCAGCGATCGCGGTACGCCGCGACGTCGGCCGATCCGTACGAGGTTGATCTCCTGGTGGCGGAAGCGGCACTCGAGGAGGATCGGCAGGGATACGATCCGACGGGTGGGGCGCTGAAGTTCGTGCACCCTGCAGCGTTCGGCGTCCAGGCGGGGACCGGAACCTACGCCGACACGGTCGCCAAGTGGGCGGCGGAGGGCTATCACCCGGCGATCGTTCCCGGCGCGCCGAGCTCGATCGTGTTCTTCCGCAAGGGGGTAGCGTGAGCCTTCCCGCGTCTGGCCTGTCCTGGCCGCAGGCGCATCCGGGCCTCAATTACGACAACGGCGCCTTTACCCTCGACGTCGACGTTGGGACGGACAGCATGATCCTCCTGGCCGAGGACGACACGACGAACGTACTTACCCCCCTGAAGCTCCGGCGCCAGCGCACCACCGCCGGAGCTCAGTCAGGGGGCGCGGCGATCCAGTTCGAAGGCGAGGATTCGGCCGGCGCGGCTGACGTGCTCGGGCTCATGCAGTTCATCTACCAGGACCCGACGGCGACGAGCGAGGACACGTATTTTGAAGTCCACACGCGCGTCGCCGGCGCCGCGCCGGCGGCCGCGCTGCGCGTCTCCTCGGATTTTGTGCAGGTTCCTCGAGGGACGACCGCCAATCCGGGCATGAGCTTTACCACCAGCTCAGGAACGGGTTTCAGCAAGGCCGACGGGCCGCCGGCTGAGCGGCTCCTCGTGTCGTTGAACGGCTCCATGGTCCTCGACGTGCGCGCCGCAAAGGTGCTGTTTCCCGACGGGTCGGCCGCGGCGCCCTCGGTCGCCTTTCAGGGATCGAACCTGACCGGCTTTTATTTCAACCCGCTCGGAACGATCGGGCTCTGTCTCGGCGGTGCCGAGATCCTGCAGATGGCAGGCGATCGCTTCACGTTCCTGGCGGCCGGCGGAAACACTCGCTTTGAGTGCGGCGATATCTACTACGGACGCGACCCCACCAACGGCTCGAGCCGAATTCAGGGCACGAAGGGGGTTGTGTGCGGATCGCTCGCTGCCGTCGCAACCAACGCCACCGACGGGTTTTTGTACATCCCCACCTGCGCAGGCACTCCGACGGGCGTTCCGACGGCCTACGCGGGCAAGGTGGCGATGATCTTCGATACCACCGCCAACAAGCTTTGGATCTATGACGGCGGCTGGCTTGGCGGTACCACCCCGGGGGCATTCACATGAGCGTAGCGACGACGGCGCCAGTCCGGCAGAAGGTGAATAAGTTCTTCACTCGCAGCATGACGGTGAACACCGGAAGCCTGACCCTCACCGTCGAGGCCCTCGACGAATCCGACCGGCCGATCGGCAACCTCGCCGTGTTTTTGAACGCCACCACGGCGACCAGGATCACCTACAACGCCGCCGGCGAGCCGATCGCGACGGTGATCCTCCCCCTGGCCAACGTCGCCCAAAACGCTTTCCTCGCTTTCGCGAACGCAGCGGGCAACGCGGCCGCGCGGTTCACGGCGCTCGACACGTTCCTCCAGACCAACGGGGTTTTCCCGACGTGAAGGTGTTTTTCTCAGAGCGCGATCGCGCGGCGATCTGGTCGCGGCTCAACCACGCCGCCGACTGGGGCGGTGGTGAGGAGGAGCTCGCCGCGCGTCTCGAGGCCTGGGAGCTCCTCGAGCTCGAGGCTTTCAACACGCGGAAGAAGGATCGGAAGCTCGGAGACAAAGCGTTGCCCGTCGAGGTGCCGGAGCAGGTGGCGGCTCATCTGCTCGCGACGCTGCCTCTCGCACGCAACATGCCGCCGGACCTTGGACGCGGGATCGCCCTGGTGATGCGAGCGCTCCGGAAGGCTTCGCCGAAAGGAACAGCGACGTGAACGCGAAAAAGTTTTTCTGGATCGCCCTCGGCCTCGGCGTCTTTGCGTGGCTGTTTCTCCGGCGCCAGATCAACGTGACGGCGACGGTCACCGTCCCGGAAGACGAGATCCTGATCACGTATAAGTGAAAATGGCGATCTTCGGCGACAAACACTCTCGGCTCGAGCTCATCGCTTCGCAGATCGACACGAGCGGCGAGGCCCGCGCCGTGATCGGCGCGGCGACCAAACAGCTCCAAAAGGGGTACGAGCTCCTCGCCGATCTCCCCGGCGGCAACGACGACGACGGCGACAACGTGCGAGGCGCCGCTCGCTCGCTCCTCGACCAGGCGAACGAATACGCCGGCCGGATCTATGGCCAGTTTCCGGCCCTCACCCTGTCGGCGCCCATCTCCGAAACGCAGCGGCTACACGTCGCCAATATCCTCCGGAGCTCGCTGCGCGCCGTGGATCTGGTGGCCGACGCCGCGAAGGTTGATTACTGGGATTTCACCGGCGCGATCGAGGCGGTTCTCGGCAGCACTGTCAGCCCGCTCCTCGACGCTGGGAAACAAGGTCTATTCGCCGTGGTGCTCGCGGCCCTCAAGAGCCTGTGGCCCGTGCTGCTCGTCCTCGCGATCCTCCTCGTGATCGCGGCAAGGGTCCGCCGGTGAGCAGCTCGGCGCAAAAGGCAGCGCTCGCCGTCGGCCTGGTCGCCCTCGCCGTGGTGGCCTACCTGCTTTTCTGGCGCGGGCGCCTGCCAAGCTCCACCCTCGGTGCGGCCATCGACGGGACTGGATCAAACAGCATCCTGAACGGGCCCTCGC
>WUUC01220560.1_pt1 | contig 13652 bp, 8 predicted proteins | sample 6278441 | NCBI WGS metagenome assembly WUUC01 (sample SAMN13675441, study PRJNA597444) | soil metagenome | isolation source: soil | place: USA: Washington | collected 2017-10
AGAACCCTTCATTCGAAGTAAACTCCGCCTTGCTTTCGCGTTGCCAGGTGTATACCCTCCGCGCATTGGAAGAGCAGGACCTGATGAAATTGGTAGAAGACGTACTGACCAATGATAGTGAACTCAAAAAGCGAACAATAGTTGTGGAGGAGAACGAAGCGTTGCTGAATATTTCCGGCGGCGACGCGCGCAAATTGCTAAACCTTATTGACCTGATCAGCGAATCGGTGGAAGGAGAAGTCAGGATCACCAACGACCTCGTGATCAATGTGGCTCAGAAGCACATTGCCATCTATGATAAAAGTGGTGAACAGCATTATGATATTATTTCAGCTTTCATCAAGTCGGTGAGAGGAAGCGATCCAAATGCTGCCTTGTATTACCTGGCACGAATGATTGAGGGTGGAGAAGATGTGAAGTTTATCGCGAGGCGAATGTTGATCCTGGCTTCAGAAGACATCGGCAATGCGAATCCAACAGCGTTGGTACTTGCTACGAGCACCTTCCAGGCAGTAACCATGATCGGCTACCCGGAAGCGAACCTTGTGCTTTCTCAATGCGCTATTTACCTGGCTACTTCACCCAAAAGCAACGCCAGCACGTCAGCCATCGGTAATGCGATGCGTGCCGTTCGCGAAACCGGCGACCTTCCTGTTCCGTTGGCCATACGTAATGCACCCACTCAACTCATGAAAAAGATGGATTATGGAAAAGGCTACCAGTATGCTCACGATTTTGAGAATAATTTCGTTAACATGGAGTTTCTTCCGGACAAAATAAAGGGTTCAACATTCTTCGAACCAGGTGCAAATCCACGCGAAGAGGAATTGAGAAGTTTTCTTAAAAAATTGTGGAAAGACAAGTATAATTACTAACGGTTGACATGCAGCGGCTGATCTTCGAATATTCTCCGGCGTTTATCATTTTATGCCTCGCACTCGGCTTGGGATATGCCTGGGTACTCTATCAAAAAAGAACGTCGTGGGGTTTTACTACCAACAGAATTCTCTTTGGCGTGCGCGCGTTGGCCGTCGCGCTGCTCGCATTCCTTCTTATCGGTCCAATACTTAAATTGACTACGAACCAGTTTGAAAAACCTGCGTTGGTTTTCCTTGTCGATAACTCCCTTTCTGTGGGGGAGGTTGTGGATTCAACAAAATACAATGCGCTCATTGAAGAAATGAATGCTCACGCTCAGGCGCTTCGTGAAAAGGATTACGAGGTAGAAATACGTGGAATAGGTGAAGGAAATGACGTTACGCCAGGTGAAAAAAGATCCGACCTGCATGGATCGATGCGGAACGTAATTGCAGATTATGAAGGAAAAAACCTGGCTGGAATTGTTCTCCTCTCTGACGGTATTTATAACTCCGGCCCGTCGCCGCTATACACACCACTGCGCATCCCCGTTTATACCGTAGGTATTGGTGATACCACGCAACGTCTCGACATATCAATCAGGAATGTGGCATTTAACAAGATTGCTTACCAGGGAAACAGGTTCCCATTGCGTGCCGAAGTTTTAGTAAAGGGTTTGCCTGACCAGGAAGTCACGGTTGCGATCACGCAAGGAGGTAAACAAATCGGAACTCAGTCCAGGAACTCAGGGAATAAAACTTTGCTGGATTTCGATTTCCAGATTGATGCCAATGAAACCGGGATGCAACGAATTGATGTGGTCGTTAACCAGGTTGCTAATGAAAGCAACACCAGGAATAACCGGACAGCTGTATTTGTAGAGGTTGTTGAGGGAAAAAAACAAATCCTCGTTGTGTCGCCATCACCTCACCCCGACATCAAAGTGCTGAGATCGGCAATTGAAAAAAACTCCAATTATGAATTCCATCTTCACATACCGGGGGTGATCGACGCCGACCCGGCATTATTGCAGCCTGGTAAAGCCGACCTTGTGATTGTTTCACAGGTCTTCGACCCGGAAGGGAAAACGTTTCCTGTTCTTCAGAAATTTTTAGGCAGCAACACAGGCCTTCTCCTCATGACATCGCTGCGTTCCAACCTTCGCCAATTCAACACTTCGGGTATCCCGATTGTGTTCGAAGGTTTCGGTCAGAAAGATGAATCGGTGCCGGCATTCAACAACGCGTTTCGTGACTTCTCATTCTCCGAAGGATTACCTGGTGTATTCGCAAGGTATCCGCCGATCGCGGTGCCATTCGGAAAATTTACGTACCCGCCAGACGCGGCAATCCTCTTGTATCAACGTATTGGCAGTGTAACGACCAATAGACCCATGTTGTTCAGCTGGAACCTGTCTGCCGGTAGTGGCAGTAATAAGATCGCAGTCTTGCTGGGCGAAGGCATTTGGAAATGGCGGTTGAATGAGTACGCCGATAATGAAAACAGCGACTCATTCGATGAAGTTTTCTCGAAGCTCGTTCAGTATCTGAGTACCGCAGAAGATCGCCGCAAGTTCAGGAGCTTCCCCGTACAGAACGAATTCTCCGACGCCGAGCCCGTGGTGTTTGAAAGCCAGTTGTACAACGACCTGTTTCAACAGGTATATGGTAACACTGTCGATATCGAACTTACTCCCGAAGATGGCAATGTGCAGCGTTATAGTTATGTAACGAGTCCTTCAGGATCGCGTTACCGAATCGGCGGCCTGCGCGAAGGCATATACAAGTACCGGTCGTCAACGGAGGTCGAAGGAAAACGTGAACAGGTTTCAGGAGAGTTCCTTGTAACAGCGCAAAATATTGAATTACAAAACCTCACCGCCGATTTCGGATTGCTGAAAAAACTAGCGGACAACAGCGGCGGAAAATTCTATCGGCAAGACCAAACCTCAGCGCTCGTCGACGATGTTGCCAAACCCCAGGTAAAAAGTTTGATCCATACCGAAGAAAGTTTTCATCCAATGATCAACCTGAAAGCAGTTTTCTTCCTGCTCGTGTTCCTTTTATCACTGGAGTGGTTTACCCGGAAGTACCTTGGGGGATACTAAAGTTCGATTTCATAGTTGCGTGAATCAATTTTTTGGCCTTCGCAACGATCTCAAAGAAGCCAGTAAACAGTAGCATTAGCCAGAAGTCAGAATCCAATAGTCAATACCGGATCGGAGAATGTGGCTACTTACGACCATCTACCGGCTACAGTTTTCAGCCGCAGTGACCCTCAAAATCCTTTGAAAACAACGGTTTCATTGAAACATCAACTATTTTGCAACTATATTTACTGCAATTACGAATAATACTTCAGAATCATGAAGAAGACTAAGCTAGGAGAGTTCGAGGAACTGGTATTGCTCACCGTTGCAGCGCGACAAGAGGAGGCGTACGGTGTAGAGATCAAACGTGAACTCGAACTGCGTTTGAAAACGCGACTCAGCGTAGGCTCGATTCAATCGGCCTTGAAGCGGATGGAAGAGAAAGGATTTCTCTCGTCTGAGTTCGGTGAAGCCACACAAAAGCGTGGAGGAAAACGCAAAAGAATTTATCGTGCTACACCATACGCGCACCGGACTCTGGCTGAGTTAAAAGAGATCAGAGCCGGGTTGTGGAATGCCATTCCGTCGTTTGCGAATGAATTGAGAGCGATATGAGTTTGATCAACGATATCGACCCGCCGAAGTGGCCGCTGAAGATATTAGGCGTCTTAATCCGGCGGGAATACCTGGAGGAGATAGAGGGTGATATGGAAGAAGAGTTTCGCGACAACATAGACCGCATTGGTGTACGCAAAGCGCGGCGAGTTTATACATGGGAGGCGGTCAAACTGTTGCGTCCTGTATTGCTAAAGAATTTCAAATATTTCAAACGCATGAATCGCATCGCTATGCTTTCAAATTATTTCAAGGTCTCGTTTCGCGGCCTGCTGAAAACACCGGTTAATTCATTCACGAATGTGTTTGGCCTGGCGATGGCCATTGGCGTATGTGTTCTTGCATATGGATATTCAAGGATGGTCTTTACGACAGATCAGTTTCATGAGCACAAGAATGAAGTATTCATGGTCACCTTCAAAGCAAATCGCGACGGTACGCTGCAGGAGTACGGGATAACACCTCGTCCATTGGGTGAAATGATAAAACAGGATTTTGCAGCTGCACGTAAGGTTTGTCGTGTTGAAGACAGGGGCGTTGTCGTAAAAGTCGACGACAATGTATTTCACGAGCGCATTCGCTACACAGACCCATCCTTCCTCGACATGTTCACCTTCCCGTTAAAATGGGGTACGCCGTCTACGCTAAGTGATGTCAACAGCATCATCTTAAGTGAGGAGATGTCGGTTAAGTACTTTGGTGAGGAGAATCCCATCGGTAAAACAATACTCGTCAAGTTCAATGAGCAAACGGGAAAGGAATTTAAGGTGACTGGCGTGGCTGCAAAATTTCCCGATGCCATCACCATCACGTTCAGCTTCCTTATCAACTTCGAAAATCTCCGGACCGACCGCTACTACGACTTTCATGCGTGGGACAAAACTGTAAATGCAACGCTCGTTCAGGTAGATCATCCGTCCGACATCGTGTCAATACAGGCTGGTATGGACAAATACAAAAAACTTGTCAATGAAGTAGTGTCCGACGATTGGGCCATTGCATCGTTTGGATTTCAACCGCTTGCCACGTTGTACGAACGGGGTGACAGCATTAAGGAAGATATTTCGCGAAACTCCGATTCCAACTTCAAGGCTATCATCTTTCTCGTTACAGTTGCCGTGTTCCTTCTTGTTCTGGCTTGTTTCAATTATATCAACATCGCGATCGTGTCGGCAACAAAACGCTTAAAAGAAATAGGAATAAGGAAATCTATCGGAGCTACCCGGAAGGTGGTGATTGCTCAATTTCTTGTCGAGAATCTACTGGTCACATTTTTCGCACTGGTCGTTGGCTTTTTGTTTGGCGCGTTTGTAGTTATTCCGTGGTTCGAACGAATGAACAGTTTCACGATGGGTTTCGAACTGGTCGATCTTGATTTGTGGCTGTATCTCGCCGGCATTCTTCTCGTTACCAGCATTGCCTCGGGAATGTATCCCTCACTTTACATTTCAAAATTCCAGGTGGTGAGCATTCTGAAAGGCGCTGTACAGTTTGGCCGAAAAAACCCTGTAACGAGAATACTACTGGGATTTCAATTGGTGTTGGCTTGTGCATTTGTAACCTGTGCCGTTACTTTTTCTATGAACAGCATTTACCTCACCGAACGCAGTTGGGGATATAATCAACATGAAACGATTTATGTTCCGGTAGCCAACCAGGCCCACTTTGAACAACTAAGTGCAGCGGTCGAAAGTGATCCGCATGTGGTGTCAATGTCGGGTTCGCAACATCACCTTGGCAAAGGCCACAGTTCGGTAGTGATGCATTTTCCGGATCGCGAATTCGAAGCTGACGTGGTTGCTGTCGATGCCAACTATCTCAGCACTATGGAGATTCCTTTACGTGAAGGTCGTGGATTTATTGACCACGAAAATAGCGACCGGCAGTCTGTCATCGTGAATAGAATGCTTGTCACCAACATGGGATGGACTCAGGCAATAGGCCAAACATTTCGCATCGACAGCACCAGGTTTGAGGTGATTGGAGTAACGGAAGATTTTCATAGCTATAGTTTCACCAGATTAGTTCGTCCGATGATGTTCAAGGTCGCCGACAAACCTGATTATCGTTTTCTTTCAGTGAGGGTAACACCCGGAAAGGAAATGGACGTGTTAAAAAGTGTGGAGACCAAATGGTCCGCATTGTTTCCCGACACACCTTTCAGCGGGGGTTTCCAGGAAGATGTGTGGGGATACTACCAGCAATTCATCGGCAACCATGGCCGCGTATGGAGATCGCTTGCAGTCGTTGCGCTGATCCTTGCAGGTATGGGTTTGTACGGACTGTTGTCGCTTAACGTTAGTGCGCGGGTGAAAGAGTTCAGCATCAGGAAGATATTAGGGGCCGGTGTGGCCAACATTACGTCTCATATTGGAAAGCAGTATCTCTTGTTATTGACAATCTCACTGGCTATCGGCGCGCCGGCCAGTTTTTTCCTGAATAAGTTTGTTATGGACGTTGCGTACAGGTATCATATTCCCGTCACCTGGACAATTGTGGTTTACGGCGTTGCTATCCTTTTAACGCTCGTGCTCGCGACTTTTGCCACGCAAATCGTTAAAGCATGGAAAGTAAATGCGGTAGAGGGACTGAAGACGGAATAACAGAAAAAATTCCGATTTGAGATTTTTGATTTTTGATTTGAGGCTGTCGTTAACGTGGAGCGTTCGGGCCTCACAAATCGCAGATGAGAACCAGGTGTGTTGGGTGGCAGCAATCAAAAATCTTAAATCAGGAATCACAAATTACCAGACTCCTTGCTTTTTGCAACGATCTCGTTGTGTCGTGGCCTGCCGATCAGGAGCGAGAGCAAGGCCAGCGCACTGCAGAGGAGGAGCATTCCCGCGATCGGTAAAGTAGAATCCATGTTCGCTATCCCAACAATCGCCGACACGGCACCTCCGATACAAATGTGCATAAAGCCCATCAACGCCGACGCGCTACCCAGATCTTTTGAGAAAGGTGCCATTCCCAGCGCAGATCCATTCGGAAAAGTTAAACCCAGGCAGGCAAGCTGGATAAAAAAGAAGACGATTGTTGACGTTACAGTGTGCCATCCTATATAGGCCATTGCAAAAAAAGTAAGGGCGCTCATGAGTTGCAGGATCAATGCAACGCGGAATGTTTTTTCAGGCTTGAATCGTTTGAATAGAAAAAGATTCAATTGGTTTCCTGCCACAAGTCCGATCGACTGCAATGCAAACAGAATAGCATACTGGGATCCGCTTAGGTTGAATTCACCGAGAAGGATCACCGTAGAGCCGGCAAGATATACACTCAAGGCACCGAAGGTAAATGCTGTTGCTATTGTATAGGTGGCAAAATTCCGGTTGCGAAGTATCGACAAAAACGTTTGGATCATGGGTCGGGGCGCGAGCGATACACTGGGATCAGCGTGATACTTTTCGGGCAACATCACATGCATGGCGATGAGGATCAACGCGGCGATAACTGCCAGCACCGCAAAAATCCACGGCCAGGCGAAGTGCATGGTGATCAAACTTCCCAACGCCGGTGCCAGCAAGGGCGACACCGCTAGGATCAACATCATTATTGAAAAGATCTTTGGACTTTCTGCGACGTTGAAATAGTCGCGCACCATGGCACGTACGCCGACGGCAGCGGCAGAACCACCAAATGCCTGGAGGAACCGGAAAGCGATGAGCGTCTCCACGGTAGTGGAGAACATGCAACCGATCGAAGCCAATATGTAAAGCATCAAGCCCCAGGTAATCGGGCGATGACGGCCAAACCGGTCGAGCAACGGACCGTAGAAGATCTGTGCTACACCAAAACCTAGGAAGTAACTCGTCAGCGAAAGCGACACACGCGCTGTGGTGGAACCGAACTGTTCAGCGATCCCGGAAAACGCCGGCAGGTACATATCAATCGTAAGGGGAGTGATGGTGTCGAGCGCGCCGAGAATGAAGATGATCACCCAACGTTTGGGCATTTCTTTTTTCAATGGATCGAATTGAATAAGTGCGCGCGAAAATAGTTGATAAAGTGCACACGAACGCACGAAAACACGAAGAAAGTATTACTTCATGCCGCGAAGTTTGAAAGTTGGGGTTTCAGGATTTTGAGGACTTATTTGACTTCAAACCTTTAATTCTTTTTTGCCAGGCATAATTTCCATGTAGATGAAACTATGGGATAGGTTTACTCACTTCTCAAGGAGTTGACCGGGTTTGCTGTTGCGACGCGTGCGATGGTTATTGTTGTTGTGAATGTTCCAACAAGAAAGATCACAAGGCAACAAATAGTAATTGTGAATGGCATAACTGGTGAGTGAATGGCAAACATACTATCGAGCAACGACGTGGTCGCATAATAACCACCGCATGCCCCAATGATAGATGCGCATAACAGTATAACAACGAATTCGGTGTTCATGATACCAACCACATTTTGTACCGATGCACCCAATACTTTTCTTATTCCAATTTCTTTGGTGCGATAAGAAACATTGAGCGAAGCAAGAGCAAAGATCCCGCATACCGCAAGCAGCCCCCCAAGTACAGTCAGAAACGTGAAGATCTCTTTCAGGTTGGCATTCACGCTTCTGCTGCCGGCGAGCAAGACATCGTCCTGGAGTTGACATGAAAACGGTTTGCCGGGAAACAATTGTTTCCAGATCTCTTCCATTTGTAGCCTGAGTTGAGCCACGTTGGCAGGGTCAGCTCTTACTGCCAGTGTGATAAAGTTTGTGTGTACTGTTGGATGAAAAGCGAACGGGGCTGCTTCTCGTGAGCGGTAAACGTCGTCGATATGATTTTCTACAATCCCAACGATCTGGTATCGCGAATTGTGCATCGTTACGGTTTGCCCTATCGGATCGATCAAACCAGTTTTCTTTACGAAAGCCTCGTTCACAATCAATACGCCACGCGCGTAGTCTCCGCCAAATTGAAAAGCGTTTCCTTCAATCATGCGGAGGCCAAGCGTCTCCAGGTAGTTGTCGCCAACACCCAACACCCGTACGTCGTATTCTTCTGCGCCAATACGCGCCGGCGTACCATACGTATTGCGTCCGATCGCTCCGTCACTTACGCCAATACTTTCCACATAAGGATTCGACGCCAGTGCATTCAATACCAGGTCGTAGTCTTTTTTCCCGCCAATATCCAGATGAATGATCTTTTCTTTTTCGTAGCCGAAATCCAGACTGTCCTGGAATGCTGCGTTTTGCGTGAAGGTAACACCAGCAATAAGCACTATCGTTGACAGTGCAAACTGCACTGCCACTAATACCCGTGTGAGTTTGCCGGTACCTTTCAGACGATGAGTGCCTTTCAACAAACCTGCCGGACGCAACGCGCTGCCAAGCAACGCCGGGTAAGAGCCAGCCACAACAGAAGCAGCGAAAATCAGGAAAAGACTTGCGGCCAGGAGGTTAAGTCCACTTAAGTCGCCGAGGCCGTATTGCAAGCCCCACATGTTGGCAAAAACCGGTACAACAAACTGCGCAAGTACCAGTCCGACGATCATCGCCATGAAAACCATGATCGTAGATTCAATTAAGAATTGCGCTGCGATATTGCCGCGTAACGCTCCCATTGTTTTGCGCACACCAACTTCCTTTAACCGCTTTGCAGTTAAAGCAATCGATGTATTAGTAAGATTGAAGCACGCGATCAGAAGAATGGCCAGTGCCATCGAGCAAAAGATGACGATCAACTCGGTTGTCATCGGCCGGTTTATCCACCCGTAGCCGGTAGCTTCGTTCGACCCAAAGGGATTAACAACGTACCTCGTTACTTTCATGTCCATTCGGGCGTCATTTCGTGGCTGTACATACTTTTGAAGTTGTGCCGATAGTGACAGGGCATTTTCGGCATCAACGAGTTGAACAAACGTTGTGGGATCTCTCCAATCTTTCCAGTCGTTGACATCCAGTCCGTTGATGTCGATGAAGAGTTCGAACCGCGCAAGAATGTTGAAGTTTACTGAACTATTTACAGGGATTTCCGCAAGCACGCCGCCTATCTGGGCGTCGATCTGTTTATTGCCATTAAATCCAAGAATCACCGACTTACCGACCGCATCAGTGTCGCCAAAATATTTCTTCGCGATGCTTTCCGTGATGAAGATCGTGTTCTTGTTCTTGAAAGCTTTGTGGCTACCTGCAATTAATGGAAGTTCGAAGATGTCGAAAAACGTGCTGTCAGAATACGAGAAGTATTCCCCGAATACATGATCGTGATATGCGAATGAACCACTATTGGCTGCCAGTCGCGTGGCATTTTTCACCCCGGCAATGTTCTGGGCGGCTAGTCCACCCAGCATGATCGGTGCCATGTCATGTATCTTCGAAGTTCCGTCGCGTTCACTTGTCTCCATCTGGATCATGTAAACGTTCGGTGCTGTTATCCCGGAATAATAGTTGTTGAATTCGATGTTGTAAGCCACAAAGAGATATCCGGCAAAACACGATGCCAGCGCAAAACCCAGGCCCAGGGCATTGATGATCACATAACTTCTGTTTCGACGGAACACGCGACCAGCAACACTGAGATAATTCAATAGCATCTGCATAGATGAAAAATTGGATGATTGATTTTTTCGTGAAGCGAAAAATTTCAGGAACGCTGGTTGAAAGTGACATACCACGTTCCATGCAAACCTACGCCGGGCACCCGGTACGGACGAAGCACTTTGCTTTTCGAATATTTCCAAAAGATTGTTCTCGACCTCTTCGATGCAATCCTCACGGCAAAACCACCTGAGCAGCTTCTGGAAATATCGTGGAGGAGATGGCATCCGGATTACCGCATATTTACTTAACAAAAATGAAAGTAATAGTTATTTTTAGTATTCGCAACAAACCGACTGAATACCGCGACAGGAGGTGGGTTTTTTCCGGGTTCAACTTTCCAAATGGTCAGTTAGACATAGTCACATACGCAACCTTTTTCAGGACGGCATTGTTTGTCCGTTATGGTTAACCCTTCTTCCAGCATACCTGTTTCTCTTCTCGATTTCGCGACGGTAATTCAAGGCGATAATTCGTTTGCTGAAGCATTTCAACGCAGTAAGACGATTGCTCAACAAGCGGAGCGTGCAGGCTACAAGCGCTTTTGGATCGCCGAGCATCACAACATGGACAGCGTGGCCTCAGCCGCGACAACGGTGTTGATGGGTCACATCGCCGGTCACACGAAGTCGATTCGCGTTGGCTCGGGTGGTATCATGCTTCCCAACCATGCACCGTTGATCATCGCGGAGCAATTCGGCACACTCGCTGCATTGTATCCAGGTCGTATCGATCTGGGTATTGGCCGTGCACCGGGTACAGACCAGGTTACCGCACAGGCGCTACGCCGGAACCTTCATGCCGACATCAACCAATTTCCAAACGATGTGGTGGAGTTGATCAACTATCTCGGTCCCCGCGACCAAAGTGCAAAAGTCCGCGCCATACCTGGAGAAGATTCAGAAGTTCCTGTGTGGCTGTTGGGCTCCAGTACTTTCAGCGCACAACTGGCCGCGATGTTAGGACTTCCGTTTGCGTTCGCGTCACATTTCTCACCAGCACAGTTGAAAGAAGCGCTTTATGTTTACCGCACAACATTCAAACCATCGGTTTTCCTGGAGCGTCCGCTCACGATGGCGTGTGTCAACGTAATTGCCGCCTCCAACGATGACGAAGCTGAATACCTGGCTACTTCATTCTATCAATTGGCGCTGGGCATGTTCCGTAAAGATCGGCGGCCGTTGCCACCGCCAATCGAAACCATGAAAGGAGTTTGGTCACCGGCGGAAGAATACGGTGTGTTGAGTATGATGGTGTACACGTTTATTGGAGGTGAACAAACCATAGCGAAAAAACTTCAATCGTTTATTTCAGACACAGGCATAGATGAATTGATGATCGCAACGCATATCTATGACGTCAACGCGAAAGTTAGATCACTGGAATTGACAGCAAGAGTGATGAATGTGCAGGTCCCGTCTCTTGCCGAAGGCAGCTCTGCGTCTCTTTGATTTTTGCGACTCTGCGGTAAATATTTTTGAAAAAATTTCCATTCAACGAGTAAATTGTGAGCGTACCTGAAAGGGGATCTGAGTCGCTAATAACCGAAAGTTGCACTCAAGAGTCGAACAATATTATTTTATTTTTACCATAACATATGGCCGAATTAAAAACCAAACAAACCACCGCAAGTGTCAAAGACTTTATTGCGAAAGTTCCCGACGAGCAAATGCGCAAAGACAGCAAAGTGATCATCGACATGATGAAGATCGCAACGGGCGAGGAACCGAAAATGTGGGGACCTGCGATCATCGGATTTGGAAACATGAAACTGACGAGTGGCGCCTCCGGAAAGGAGATCGACTGGTTCAGGATTGGTTTCTCGCCGCGCAAGGCCAACCTGTCGTTGTATCTGAGTGGAAACCTCCGGTCACATGCGGCCGCGTTGAAAAAACTTGGCAAACACAAGACTGGCGCGAGTTGTTTATACATCAGGCACCTCGCCGATGTTGATGTGAAAGTATTGAAGAGCATGATCGATGCTGTGAATGGGTGATGCGCATTGATAATTGCGAGAACGTAATTTGTTGAGACCTTTCATGTAAACAGTGGTGCTCTGTAAACAGGAAGTTTAATCGCTGTCGCTGAACGAAACCAGGGTCAGGCAAATTCCTCACACTCACTGGTTCATACTTTTTCAAAAGTGCTATATTGGAATGTATGATCCGGCTGTTGTTGTGTTTCGCTCTGTTGTTTTTCGTTAATCCTGTTGCGCAGGCGCAGCACACGATATCAGGGCGCGTAATTGATGCCATTGCAAAAAAACCGATGCCTTTTGCGAATGTCTTCATTGCCAGTTCAACGAAGGGAATTCAAACAGGTACACAAGGCGAGTTTTCGCTCAGCGGTCTTCACCCCGGCAGATATAAACTGGTGATTTCCTTTGTGGGCTACGAAACCCGGACAATCGATTTCCTGTTGCCGTCAGAAAATAATTTTTTAGTCGAGCTTGAAAGCTCGGTAACGAAGTTAGATGAAGTGACAATCCGCGCTCAGCGAACGAGCCGTCTGGGTTGGTACGACAACTTTGAAATTTTCAAGGAGAACTTCATTGGAACAAGTGAGAATGCTTCATTGTGTTCGTTTCATAATCCCCGTGCGCTGGACTTTGTCAACGAGAACAACCAGCTCATTGCTGCTGCCGACAGTCTGCTGATCATCGACAATCATGGACTCGGTTACCGGATGAAGTTTCAATTGGAGGATTACCTGTTCCAGCGGCGTGCTGTTCACATCAGGTATGTGGGATATGTGATGTACGAACCACTTCAACCCGTAAATGATCTGGAAGCAAAGACGTGGGCGGAGCGACGGCTGAAAGCGTACTACGGTTCGCGGCAACATTTTATGAATGCGCTGAGCAAGAGAGCATTGATCGGTAATGGTTTTTATGTGAACCTGGTAACGACAAGTTTCAACAAAAAGGGAAAAATGGTAAAGGAGGGTATTGCAGACACTACACTTACGATCCGTACTGGCGTGTACGCGAGAAACCCAAAGAAGATAAGTGTGCTTAACAACTATAACCGGATACTGGATTCACTGGAAGCAACACGCGGAAGGACGACGATGAAATTTGAAGGGGAGCTGGAGATCCAGTATGTTAATGAGCCGGAGCCATACTATTTCGTGCGTGCCCGGAGTCCGAAGGAGGCGGGGTACACGATGCCGCAGCGATCGAACTTTAAGCTGCGCGCGCCGATAGTAGAGATCTCATCGAATGGTCAACTTGTTCCGGAAGATGGCATTGAAACACGCGGCTACTGGAGTTGGGAACTGGTGGCGGAAAGTTTGCCGCTGGATTACGATCCGAAGGTGGACCTGCAAATACTTGAAGGTATCGACAGCCGGGGGAGCGAATGATTTTTTGATTACGGATCTATTTCGTGGCAGATTTGGTTTTTATGGTGCACAAAGATACTTTTGTGCCCTCTTCATCGGTTTTGGCGGCCAATTTGGGCCAAAACAGCATGAATTGACACCGCGGGGTGGAGCAGTTGGTAGCTCGTTGGGCTCATAACCCAAAGGTCGTAAGTTCGAGTCTTACCCCCGCTA